>Ga0209415_10009227_pt1 | contig 16982 bp, 15 predicted proteins | sample PeaSoiSIISIP2007_FD_187696 | JGI IMG/M metagenome (GOLD analysis project Ga0209415, IMG submission 187696) | Peat soil microbial communities from Weissenstadt, Germany - SII-SIP-2007 (SPAdes) (version 2) | ecosystem: Environmental > Terrestrial > Soil > Wetlands > Peat | place: Germany... | reverse complement strand
CGCATCACTTCGCGACATCCTCTGGTGCGAACTTCGGAATCCAAAGGTGCACTGGCAAGTTTATGATTCTAGTGCGGGTTTTGGATTTGAAGTTCCTATGACGAGCGTGCCGCACATCCGATAGGAACTTCAAATCCACCGCACTAGGTGGTCATGGCCCGCTTCAAGCGGGCCACCCAGGCAGGCTTGAAGACGGGCGTAGGCGCCCTCGAGGCGGGCTACAGCGTCACCTGCCAGGTCTCGCCGATCAACTCCGTCCCGAAGGTGGCGTGCGGCTCCGCCTTCACCAGGCGGAAGCCGGCGCCCTGATAGATCCGTCGTGCCGCGACCAGGATGCTCTGCGTCCACAGCGTCATCTCGGCGTATCCGGCCGACCTGGCGAACCGCAACGCTTCGGCGACCAGGCGGGCACCGATGCCGAGGCCGCGGGCGCCGGGCTCGACGATCAGCAGCCGCAGCTTGGCGGTCCGCTCGGAGTGCTTCACCACGAACACCGAGCCGACCGGGGTGCCATCGATCTCGGCGATCCAGCAGCACTCGCGGCGGCCATCGAAGTCGCGGATGAAGGCGGCGACGATCTCGGCGACCAGCCCCTCGAACGCGATGCCCCAGCCGTGCTCCTGCGCGTAGATCGCGCCGTGGCGGCCGACCACGAACCCCATGTCGCCCGGCCGGTGCGGGCGCAGCAGCCAGGCCGGCCTGGCGGTGTCCGGCGCCAGCACGTCCTCGATCGCGCGCATCGCCTCGGTCAGCCGCCGGCGCCCGCCGTCGGTGAGCCGCGCCAGCATGGCGGCGACCTGCTGCTGCGAGCCGCGGTCGAGCGGCGCGAAGGCGGCGCGTCCGGCCGCGGTCAGCTGCAGGTGATGCTGGCGGCCGTCCGCCGCCGACGGGGTCCTGGCGATCAGGCCGCCGGCGTCGAAGCCGCGCAGGATGCGGCTCAGGTAGCCGGGATCGAGGCCGAGGTCCCGCGTCAGCTCCGCCGCGGTCGGCCCGTCGCGGTGGGCAAGCTCGTAGAGCACGCGCGATTCGGTGAGCGAGAACGGGGTCTTCAGCAGCCCCTCGTCGAGCAGCCCGATCTGCCGGGTGTAGAACCGGTTGAAGCGCCGCACCGCGGCGACGCTGGAATCGGGTGCGACGGCGGCGCACATCGGTGACATCATCAATTAAGTACTTGACTTTGTCAACCTCCTGCGGAGTAACACAATCTCATACTTTATCATACCCCTCCGCTTCATGCTTCACCGCTCCGCAGCGCAACATCACGATGCGCCGCCGCCCGATCCGGCGCAGCAGATCGGCGCTGCCGTCGGCCGCATCGGTGCGGTGGCCGCCGAGCCGGTCGTAATCGCGCTTGCTGATGATCAGGCCCTGCTCGGAGCGTGGCACGATGCCGAGCGTCGCGCGCAGCAGGGCGAACGCCTCCGCCAGGGCCGGCCGCGCCGCGTCGGCGGCCGCGCCCGGGCGAAACACCGCGGCGCGTCCACTCGCATTGCCGGAGCGTTCGGCCGACTCCACGAAGCGCGTGACCTCGGTGATCCAGATGGCATCCGGCACCACCCCGGGCTCCAGGAACATCAGCCATGGGCCGCGCGCCATCGCGGCTCCGGCCTTGAGCCGGGCCGTCGATGAAGCGGCCGGCTGCACCAGGATGCGGCATCCCGCGACGTCGGCGACCTCCTGGGTCTGGTCGCGCGAGCCTGCGTCCGCCACGATCACCTCGCGGATCGTGCCGGCGGCGGCGCCCGGCACCAGGGCGGCGAGCGTGGTGAGAAGCGGTCGCTCGGAATCCTCCGTCGCAATCACCACACTGAGCATCGAAAGCTCCCCCGAAACCGTGCAGGCTATCATGCGGGTTGCAGCGCACAACGGCCGGACGCCCTCGATTCGCGCGTGTTCCGGTGAAGCGCGCGGGGGCGGCGCGCCGTCCTCCTGCTCGGCACGACGAGCGCCGGCATGCGTGCGGCATCTTTGTTCTTGTTTTGTTCGCAGATGTCCGCTAGGCATATGTCATGGCTCGCTCCTCCACCGTCCGCACCTCCAAGGCCGGCTCTCCCACCGCCGGGCCGCGCGCGGCCGGCGTCTCTCCTCGGGTCGCGCGCGAGCCGCGCCCGCCGGCGTCGCCTGGCCCGGCGCCGGCGGGCGATCCTGCGGACGCGGGAACCGGCAGCGCCGCGGTGGAGCCCGAGCGCCGGCGCGGCCGCGGCGCCCAGTCGAACGCGTCGGGCCGCTACGAGCCGGTCGCCCGGGTCGCCTTCGACGACGGCTGGCAGAGTCTAGAGGACCTGCCGCCGTTCGCCACCACGGTGACGATCGATACCGCTCGCAAGGTGATCACCCGCAACGAGTCGCCCGACATCGGGTTCGACCGCTCGATCAATCCCTATCGCGGCTGCGAGCACGGCTGCGTCTACTGCTTCGCCCGGCCGACGCACGCCTATCTCGGGCTGTCTCCGGGGCTCGATTTCGAATCGAAGCTGTTCGTCAAGCCCGACGCGCCGGAGCTGCTGGAACGCGAGCTCTCGGCTCCCGGCTATGCGCCGCGCACCATCGCGATCGGCACCAACACGGATCCGTATCAGCCGATCGAGGGGCGCCACGAGGTGATGCGCCGCATCCTCGAAGTGATCGACAAGGCCGGCCATCCGGTCGGCATCGTCACCAAGTCGGCGCTGGTGCTGCGCGATCTCGATATCCTGTCGCGCATGGCGAGCCGCAACCTCGTCAAGGTCGCGGTGTCGGTGACCACGCTCGATGCCAAGCTCGCCCGCACCATGGAGCCGCGGGCGGCCACTCCGCCGCGCCGGCTGGAGGCGCTGCGCCGGCTGGCGCAGGCCGGCGTGCCGACCTGCGTGATGGTGGCGCCCGTCATCCCGGCGATCAACGATGCCGAGATCGAGCGCATTCTCGACGCCGCCGCCGCGGCCGGCGTCCAGGGCGCCGGCTACGTGATCCTGCGGCTGCCCCTCGAGGTGCGCGATCTCTTTCGCGAATGGCTGATGGCGAACTTTCCCGACCGCTTCCGCCACGTCTTCAAGCTGATCCGCGAGATGCGCGGCGGCCGCGACTACGACGCGACCTGGGGCCGGCGGATGACGGGGGCGGGCCCCTATGCGTGGATGATCGGCCGCCGCTTCGAGGTCGCCTGCGAGAAGCTGAACCTCAACGTCGGCAAGGCCCGCCTCACCACCGAGCATTTCCGGCCGCCCCGCCAGGGCTCGGTGCAGCTCAGCCTGTTCTGACCGCGATGCCGGCGACACCGTGGCCATGCCCGCCATCCCCATCATCCTCATGCCCGGCGGTTGATTCGCGGCGCGCGCCCGGCCAGCATCGCGGCCATGAGTCGCGACAAGGCCGAGCTGCCGCTTCCCGAGCCCGATCCGGGCCCGACATTCGCCCGCGAGCGCCGGGCGATGAGGCGCGGCATCGCGCCGGTCGCGGGCTGCGACGAGGCCGGTCGCGGACCGCTCGCCGGTCCCGTGGTGGCGGCGGCCGTCATCCTCGATCCGCGCCGCATCCCCCGGGGGCTCGACGATTCCAAGAAGCTCACCCCCGAGCGCCGCGAGGCGCTCTACGAAAAGATCTGCCGCAGCGCCCAGGTGGCGGTCGCCTTGGCGTCGCCGTCGCGGATCGATTGCGACAACATCCGCGGCGCCTCGCTGTGGGCGCTCGCCCGCGCGGTGCGCGCGCTCCCGGTGGCGCCGCGCCTCGTCTTCGTCGATGGCCGCGACCGCATCGCGGTCGACTGCGCGTGCGAGGCGGTGATCGGCGGCGACGGCCTTGTGCTCTCGGTGGCGGCGGCCTCGATCGTCGCCAAGGTCACGCGCGACCGGCTGATGGCGCGGCTCGGCCTCGCCCATCCGGGCTACGGCTTCGAGCGCCACATGGGCTACTGCGTGCCGGAGCATGTCGCCGCGCTGGCGCGGCTCGGGCCGACGATCCACCACCGCCGCTCGTTCGCGCCGGTCGCGGCGGCCTTCGGCGACCCGCCACCGGGCGACGACAAAGGGCCAAATTTATTGCCTCTGTAGCGGCTCGGCGTCTATCTCATTCGGCACCTTCTCATCCGGCATCCGTTGCGCGGGGCTCATGCGCTACATTTCGCTGCTCGTCGAGGCCCTGAGGGCGCGTCCCGCTGCGATGTTCTGGACCGCGACGCTGTCGCAGGCGCTGCTGTGGACCCTGGTCCCGGTGATCTTCTACGCGGCGCCTCCCGGGGACCTGCCGCTGGTGCTCGCCATCGGCCACCACTGGCCGCTCGGCTCCGCGCTCGGGCCGCCGCTCGCCAACTGGCTCGGCGAGATCGCGTTCGTCCTCGCGGGCCGCAGGCTGACGGGGGTCTATCTGCTGTCGCAGGGCTGCGTCATCGTCACCTTCTGGGCGGTGTTCGCGCTCGGCCGCTCGATCGTCGGCACCCGCCATGCCGTGATGGCGGTGCTGCTGATGGTCGGCATCCTGGCGTTCTCGGTGCCCACCCCGGACTTCGGGCCGGCGGTGCTCGCCATGCCCCTTGCGGCGCTCGCGCTGCTGCACACCTGGCGGGCAGTGGCGGAGGATCGGCGGCGCTACTGGCTGGCGCTCGGCCTCGACCTCGGACTGCTGCTGCTCACCACCTACGCGGGCCTCATCCTCACGGCATTGATCATCGGCTTCATCGCCGCCACGCCGCGCGGGCGCGCCGCGGTCGGCAACGTCGATGCCTGGGCGGCGGGCATGATCGTGGTGCTGATCGCGTTTCCCCACCTGATCTGGCTCGAGACGAGCGGCATGGCGGCGTGGCCGGGTCTCGCCGGCATCGGGCATCTGCTGGGCTTCGACGGGCACCTGGTCGGATGGGTGAGGCTGATCGCGCTGGTGCTCGCCATCCACGGCCTGATGCTGGTCCTGGTGATGGTCGCCGGCGGTGTCGGCGCGCCGGCAAAGGACACCGCGCCGGTGTTCGAGCGCTCCGCCCCCGATCCCCTGGCGAGGACCTTCGTCTACACTTTCGCGCTGGCGCCGGCCGTGGTGGCGACGCTCGTCGCCGCGCTGCTCGGCGAGCCGTCTCCGGCCGGCGGGATCGGCTGGATCGTCGTGCTTTCCGGGCTCGCCCTGGTGATAGCGGCCGGCGACGTCATCCGGCTGCACCGGGAGCGCTTCGTCGGAGTGGTGTGGCTGGGGCTGTTGCTGGCGCCGGCGGTCGCCGTCATGGCGGGCTCGACCGTGCTGCCGCTGGCGGGAGTCGAGCTCGAGATCGCGCAGCCGGTCTCCGCGATGGCGCAGTTCTTCACCGAGTCGTTCCGCCGGCGCACCGGCAAGCCTCTGGAGATCATCGTCGGCGACGCCCGGCTCGCCGGCGCCGTCGCACTCGCGTCCGCGGACCGCCCCTCCTTGTTCGCCGCCGCCTCGCCCGAGATCACCCCGTGGGTCAGCGACGCCGACATCCGGCGCAAGGGCGCCGTCCTGCTGTGGCCGGCCACCGACAGCGCCGGGCATCCGCCCGATGCCATCAAATCGCGCTTCCCCGACATCGTGCCGGAGCTCCCGCGCGCCTTCGAGCGCCCGGTCCCGGGCCGCCTGCCGCTGCTGCGCATCGGCTGGGCCGTGATCAGGCCGGCCCAATAGAGGACGGAGGACAGAGGACAGAGGACAGAGGACAGGGACCAGGCAACTCACCGCGTCCCCTGATCTCAGTCCTCCGATCTCTGTCCTCTGTCCTCCGATCTCTGTCGTCTGATCTCCGTCAATGATAGCCCTCGCCCTCGCGCACCTTGCCGCGGAACAGCCAGTAGACGAACACCACGTAGCCGAGGATGACGGGGAGCAGCACCAGGGTGCCCATCAGCATGAAGATCTGCGACGGCGGCGCCGCCGCGGTCTGCCAGATCGTCAGCGACGGCGGCACCAGGTACGGGAAGCTGGAGATCACGAGGCCGAGATAGCCGAGCCCGAACAACGCGATCGCCGCCACGAACGGCAGCAGCTCGCGTCCGCTGCGCAGCCAGTGCCAGGCTCCGTAGGCGGCGAGCGCGGTCGCCAGCGGCACCGGCCACAGGAACAGGATATTCGGCAGCGAGAACCAGCGGGCCGCGATGCGCGGAACCGCCAGCGGCGTCCACACGCTCACCACCGCCATGAAGCCGAGCACCGCGAGGAGCAGCGGGGTGGCGTGGCGCCGTGCGCGCTCCGCCACCGCGCCGTCGGTCTTGACGACCAGCCAGGTGGCGCCGAGCAGGCCGTAGCCGGAGACGACGCCGAGGCCGCACAGACACGAGAACGGTGTCGCCCAGTCGAACGGGCCGCCCGCGTAGGCGCCGTCGACGACCTTGATGCCGACGATCAAGGTGCCGAGCACGATGCCCTGGCAGAGCCCCGCCAGCGCCGATCCGGCGGCGAACGCCACGTTCCACCACGCCTTGCTGGTGCGCGCCACCGAGCGGAACTCGAACGCGACCCCGCGCAGCACCAGCGCCAGCAGCATCACGATCACCGGCAGGTAGACCGCCGGCATCAGCACCGCGTAGGCCCGGGGAAACGCCACCAACAGGCCGGCGCCGCCGAGCACCAGCCAGGTCTCGTTGCCGTCCCAGAACGGCGCGATCGAGCCGATCATCTGGTCGCGCTCGCGCTCGGATCGCGCGAACGGAAACAGGATGCCGATGCCGAGATCGAAGCCGTCCAGGATCACGTACATGGCGACCGCGATCCCGATCACCGCGGCCCAGATCACCGGCAGATACCATTCCATCTGCATCACCCTGCGCGGAAGAATTCGCGGCCGGTCTGCTCGACCGAGGACAGCGGCCGCGACGGCATTCCGGCGTCCGGCGCAGCGATCGCGCTGCCGCGGGGCCCGTTCACGATCAGGCGATTGATGTAGTAGATGCCCATCGAGAACACGATGCCATAGACCAGCACGAACAGGGCGAGGCTCGCCGCGATGCTGCCCGCCGGCACCGGCGAGGTCGCGTCCGCGGTGCGCAGGATGTGAGTGGCGACCCACGGCTGGCGGCCGGTCTCGGTCACGATCCAGCCGGCGATCACGGCGACGAAGCCGAGCCACCATCCGCGCGCCGCGAGCCACAGGTACCAGCGCGCGGTGAACAGCTTCCTGCGCCACCACAGGACGGCGCCTCCGAGGCCGCCGCCGATCATGACGAGCCCGATGCCGACCATGGCGCGGAACGCCAGGAACGGCGGCAGCACCGGCGGCCGGTCGGCCGGCGGCACGCTGGTCAGCCCGGGAAACAGGCCGTTGAGATCATGAGTCAGCACCAGCGAAGCGCCGTGCGGGATGCTGATCTCGAAGCGGTTCATCTCCGCCTTCTCGTCGGGCCAGGCGAACAGCACGAGCCCGCCGGGCTTGGAGCCGTCCCAGTGCGCCTCCATGGCGGCGATCTTGATCGGCTGGTGCGCGAGCGTGTTGAGCCCGTGCTGGTCGCCGATGAGGAGCTGCAGCGGCGCCATGACGGCGATCAGGCCCACCGCCATGCGCACCATGGTGCGGGCGTCCTCGACGAAGGTGTCGGCCAGCAGGTAGCGGGCGCCGACCCCGAGCACCACCGTCGCGGTGGTGAGATACGCCGCCGTCACCATGTGGAGAAGCCGATACGGAAAGCTCGGATTGAAGATGATGGCCAGCCAGTCGAGCGGATAGGCGATGCCGTCGCGCATCTCATGGCCGGCCGGCGTCTGCATCCAGCTGTTGGCGGCGAGGATCCAGAACGCCGAGATCAGCGTGCCGGTCGCCACCGCCACGGCGGCGACGAGGTGCAGCCACGGCGGCACCCGCTGGGCGCCGAACAGCAGGACGCCGAGAAACGTCGCCTCGAGGAAGAAGGCGGCGAGCACCTCGTAGCCGAGCAGCGGCCCGAGCACGTTGCCGAAGGCGAGCGAGTAGCGGCTCCAGTTGGTGCCGAGCTGGTAGGACAGGACCACCCCGGACACCACGCCCATGGCGAACGACACCGCGAAGATCTTGGTCCAGAACGCGGCGAGCCGCTGGAAGCGCTCCGCGCCGGTCATCAGGCGGAGCGCCGACAGCGTCGCGATATAGGCCGACAGCCCGATCGTGAAGCTCGGAAAGATGATGTGGAAGATGATCGTGAAGGCGAACTGCAGGCGGGCGAGCATTACCGGATCGACGTCCATCAGGGAGCCTCCAGCGCCTTCTTCACGGCGAGAAAATCCCGCCAGGCGAGCCGCTTCTGCAGCGGCTGGCGCAGCAGGTAGGCCGGGTGCAGGGTCGCGATGGCGCGGATCTCACGGCCGGTCGAATAGGGAAACCAGCGCCCGCGGATCCGGGTGATGCCGTCCTTGACGCCGAGCAGCGCGGTGGCGCTGGGGCCGCCGAGGCAGACCAGGATGTCGGGATCGCTGAGCTCGATCTGGCGCACGATGAACGGCAGGCAGATCGCCTGCTCCTGCGGGGTCGGCGTGCGGTTGCCGGGCGGCCGCCACGGGATGATGTTGGCGATGTAGGCGTTGCGTCGGGAGAGCCCGATCGCCGCCATCATGCGGTCGAGCAGCTGGCCCGAACGGCCGACGAAGGGCAGGCCCTCGAGATCCTCCTCGCGCCCCGGCGCCTCGCCGACGAACATCACGCGGCTGCCGGGCGTGCCGTCGGCGAAGACGACCTGCCGGGCCGTCGTCTTCAGTGTGCAGCCGTCGAACGCCGCGACGATCGCGCGCAGCTCCTCGAGGCTCGCGGCGCGCCGGGCCGCCTCGCGCGCCGCCATGACGGCGGCCTCCGGCGCCAGCGGCGCCGCCTTTGCGGCCGGAGGCGACGTGGCGGGAATGATCGCGGAAGCGCCGCGGGACGGGGCAGATGCACGATCCGGCGTCGACTCCGCGACGGTCGGCGCCGCGACGGTCGGCGCCGCCGCCTGCTCGGCGAAACGATCAACCGGGGTCTCCCCCAGCGCCGCATCGACTCCCGACTCCAGATAGAAGGCGAGGATCTCGCGCGCCGCCTTGGTCTGCTCGGGTGTCGCCATTGGCCCGTGATCGAGCAACAGGCACAGCCGGCTCCCTCTCCCCACGCAAGGTCGGATGTTTCCGACTTTGCGCGATTTATGCATCGCCGAACCCGGGAACACCCGGGTTCGGGCGGGGAGAGGGGTGGGGTGAGGGGGAGCGGGCCTCGCGATCGTCGCCCCCTCACCCCCACCCTCTCCCCCGCGGGGAGAGGGAGCGCGCTGTGCGCGTGGTGAAGTCCTCAATCTATAGCATCTTCCCGCCGATTGCCGGCATGCGGCAAACGTGTAGAACCAGGGTGGCGTCGTCGCGCCCGACTTTGCGCAGTCCGTCAATGCCCGAACCTCGAGCACCGGTTCGGATGCGTGGTATCTTGACAGCATGTCCCGGTCCGCAGGACCGGGACATGCTCGGAGCAGATCATGGCCGACACCGAATTGCCAGCACGCGAGGCCATGGAGTTCGATGTGGTGATCGTCGGTGCCGGCCCGGCCGGGCTCGCCGCCGCGATCCGGCTGAAGCAGCTTGCTCCCGACCTTGCGGTGGTGGTGGTGGAAAAGGGCTCGGAGGTCGGCGCCCACATCCTGTCGGGCGCGGTGATCGATCCGGTCGGCCTCGACCGGCTGCTGCCCGGTTGGCGCGACGAGGACTCTCCGGTCCGCCAGCCGGTCACCGACGACCGCTTCTATTGGCTCGGGCCCGCCGGGAGCGTGCGCATCCCCAACTTCCCGATGCCGCCGCTGATGAGCAACCACGGCAACTTCGTGGTGTCGCTCGGCAATGTGTGCCGCTGGCTCGCCGGCAAGGCCGAGGCGCTGGGCGTCGAGATCTATCCGGGCTTTGCCGCCACCGAGCTGCTGTACGACAAGGACGCAGTCGTCGGCGTTGCGACCGGCGACATGGGCATCGGCCGCGACGGCAAGCCCAAGGACAGCTTCGCCCGCGGGATGGAGCTGCGGGCCCGGTACACGCTGCTCGCCGAAGGCGCGCGCGGCTCCCTGAGCAAGCTCGCGATCGCCCGTTTCGGGCTCGACCGCGACCGCGATCCGCCGAAATTCGGGATCGGGCTGAAGGAGCTCTGGCAGGTCGCGCCGGACAAGTTTCGCCCTGGGCTGGTCCAGCATACCCTCGGCTGGCCGCTCGACGGCCGCACCGGCGGCGGCTCGTTCCTCTATCATCTCGACGACAACCTGGTGTCGGTCGGCTTCGTCGTCCACCTGAACTATCGCAATCCCTGGCTGTCGCCGTTCGACGAGTTCCAGCGCTTCAAGACCCACCCGCTGGTCCGCGGCACGTTCGACGGCGGCAAGCGGGTCGCCTACGGCGCCCGCGCCATCACCGAGGGCGGCTGGCAGTCGGTGCCGAAGCTCACCTTTCCGGGCGGCGCGCTGGTCGGCTGTGCCGCCGGCTTCGTCAACCTGCCGCGCATCAAGGGCAGCCACAACGCCATGCTGTCGGGCATCGAGGCCGCCGAGCACGTGGCGGCGGCGCTCGCCGCGGGGCGCGCCCACGACGAGCTCGGCGATCTCGCCGAGGCGTGGCGGGCAGGTCCGGTCGGCCGCGACCTGTGGAAGGTGCGCAACGTCAAGCCGCTGCTGTCGAAATTCGGCACCACGTTCGGCATGGCGCTCAGCGGCCTCGATATGTGGGCCAACACGCTCGGCTTCTCGCTGTTCGGCACCCTGCATCACGGCAAGCCCGACGATGCCACCCTGGAGCCGGCCGCGAGCTCGCGGCGGATCGTCTACCCGCGCCCCGACGGCAAGCTCACCTTCGACCGGCTGTCCTCGGTGTTCCTGTCGAACACCAACCACGAGGAGGCGCAGCCCCCGCACCTCGTGGTGCGCGACATGGCTGTGCAAAAAGCCTCCGAGCACGACATCTACGGCGGGCCGTCGGCCCGCTATTGCCCGGCGGCGGTGTACGAATGGGTCGAGGAGGGCGGCACGCGATACGTCATCAATGCGCAGAACTGCGTCCACTGCAAGACCTGCGATATCAAGGATCCGAACCGCAACATTACCTGGGTGCCGCCCGAGGGCGGCGGCGGCCCGAACTACCCGAACATGTGATTCGAGGCTCCTGGGCGCCGCAGTTTCGCCGCCGTTGGTTCTTAACCCGATGTGATGATCCGCCGCCGGTTCGATCCTTGCGGGCGGAACGCAAAAAGTCCATTCTGCGCACTCGACCGGAGGGGCGGCGCTTCGGGCGCACGCCCTCCCAAGGAGATCAGCAACCCGTGACCGTTTCCAGATCGCTCGGGCGCGCGGCCGGTGTTTTCGCCGCCGCCGTTGCCCTGACCTTGCCGATCGCGGCCGTGGCGCAAGCGCCGGCCCAGCATGACCTCGCCAAGGTGTCGGCCGCCGGCAACTACCTCGCCGCCCGCCATGCCAACACGGAGCGCGACGCCGGCGCCGCGGCAGCCTATTACCGCGCGGCGCTCAAGACCGACCCGCGCAATTCCGAGTTGCTCGACCGCGCGTTCATCTCGCTGCTCACCGAGGGCGACATCGAGGAGGCGGTGAAGCTCGCCGACCGCATCATCCAGCAGGACCGCGGCAACCGCATGGCCCGGCTGGTGCTCGGCGTGCGCGCGATCAAGCAGAAGCAGTACCAGGCGGCGCGCCAGCAGTTCGCCCAGTCGGTGCGCGGGCCGATCGCCGACCTCACCGCGACCCTGCTCACCGCGTGGACGCTGGAAGGCTCCAACGAGGCGCGCACCGCGGTCGAGACCATCGACAAGCTCTCCGGACCCGACTGGTATGCCTTGTTCAAGGACCTGCATGCCGGACTGATCCTCGATCTGACCGGCGGCAAGCGCGACGCCGGAAAGCGGTTCGAGAAGGCCTACAAGCTCGACCCCAACATGATCCGCATCGTGCAGGCCTACGGCAGCTGGGCGTCGCGCAATGCCGGCAAGGACGAGGCGCTGAAGATCTTCCAGGCCTTCGACAAGGTGCTGCCGAATCATCCGCTGGTGACCGAGGCGATCGACGACCTCAAGGACGGCGACAAGCTCGACCCGCTGGTGGAGACGCCGCAGTCGGGCTCCGCCGAGGTGCTCTACGGGCTCGGCGCCTCGCTCGCCCAGCAGGGCGGCGAGGATCTGGCGCTCGTCTATCTGCAGCTCTCGATCTACCTCGACGATGGCCAGCCGCTGGCGCTGCTCTCGCTCGCCAACCTCTACGAGACGCTGAAGAAGCCGCAGCTCGCCATCAAGGCCTACCAGCGGGTGCCCGAGGATTCGTCGCTGCGCCCCAACGCCGACATCCAGCTCGCCGCCGATCTCGACGGCCTCGACCGCCCCGACGAGGCGAAGAAGAAGCTCGAGAAGATCATCGCGGAGCGGCCGAAGGACCTGGAGCCGATCCTGGCGCTCGGCAACGTGATGCGCGGGCGCAAGGAGTTCAAGGAGTGCGCCGACGTCTACGGCAAGGGCATCGGCACCATCGCCAATCCGGACAAGAACAACTGGGTGATCTACTATTTCCGCGGCGTCTGCTACGAGCGTTCCAAGCAATGGGACCAGTCGGAAGCCGATCTGAAGAAGGCGCTCGATCTCTATCCCGACCAGCCGCAGGTGCTCAACTATCTCGGCTATTCGTGGATCGACCAGGGCATCAATCTCGACGAAGGCATGCGCATGATCCGCAAGGCCGTCGACCAGCGGCCCGACGACGGATACATCGTGGATTCGCTGGGCTGGGCCTATTATCGGATCGGCAACTACGACGAGGCGGTGAAGAACCTCGAGCGCGCCGTCGAGCTCAAGCCCGAGGACCCGACCATCAACGATCATCTGGGCGACGCCTATTGGCGGGTCGGCCGCACCCTGGAGGCGACCTTCCAGTGGTCCCATGCGCGCGACCTCAAGCCCGAGGACGACGACCTGAAGAAGATCGAGGAGAAGCTGAAGACCGGCCTGCTCGACGATCCGGCGCCGGCGGCGGATGCCGCGAGGAAGAAGCCAGGGAACGGCGGCTGATCTCTGCGCTGCGGTGACCCCGCCACGGATATCCAGGGAACGGCCCGATTCCGGAGGAACGGCGCTGACTCTGGCCGAGCACGCGGCCGCGAAGATCAATCTCACGCTGCGGATCGTCGGGCGCCGGCCCGACGGCTATCATGAGCTCGTCAGCCTGGTGGCGTTCGCCGGCGTCGGCGACGCGCTCAGCCTGGGGACCGGGGCCGCGCTGTCGCTGCGCATCGGCGGCCCGTTCTCGGCCGGCCTGTCTGCCGCCGACGACACCCTGGTGCTGCGCGCCGCGCGCGAGCTCGCCGCCCGCGTCGACGGCTTGGCGCTGGGCAGCTTTTCGCTCACCAAGCGCCTGCCGGTCGCCTCCGGGATCGGCGGCGGCTCGGCCGACGCGGCCGCCGCCATGCGCCTGCTCGCGCGGGCCAACGGGGTGTCGCCCGCCGATCCGCGCCTGTTCGCTGCGGCCGGCGCGCTCGGCGCCGACGTGCCGGTGTGCATCGATCTGCGGGCACGGGTGATGCGCGGCATCGGCGAGATCCTGTCGGCGCCGATCGCGCTGCCGCAACTGCCGGCCGTGCTGGTCAATCCGGGGGTGCCGGTGGAGACGAGGGCCGTTTTCACGGCGCTCGCCGCCGCCCGCGCCGGCGGCGGTCAGCCCGCGGCCGCGGACCCGGAGCCCGACTGGGGCGCCATCCGGTCCCCCGCCGCCCTGGTCGAGGCCGTCGCAAGGGGCTGCAACGACCTCGAGCCGGTCGCCATCGGCCTCGCGCCGTCGGTCGCCGACGTGCTGGACGTGCTGCGCGCGCAAGGCGGCTGCCGCCTCGCCCGCATGTCCGGCTCCGGCGCCACCTGCTTCGGCCTGTTCGACACCCGCCGCGTCGCCGCTGCCGCGGCCCAGCGGGTGCGCGCCGAGCACCCCGCCTGGTGGGTGAAGGCGACGACGATCGGTTGACCGCGAGGCCGAAGCGCGGGAGGGAAGGGTTGAGGATTCGACCGACGCCAGCAGGTGACCCATGTCCTTGATCCGCCGCCTCGGCCTGCTCGCAGCCGCGATGGTGCTCCCGGCGACGCTCTTCGCCCTGCCGGCGCCCGACGGCGGGTCCGTCGGCCCGGGCAGCGCCTCGCTCGCCGGTCAACTGCTGATCGCCGCGCCCGCGATGGCCGATCCGCGCTTCGATCACACGGTCATCCTGATGGTGCGCCACGATTCGCGCGGCGCGCTGGGCATCGTGGTCAATCGCCCGGTGGCCGGGCGTTCGCTGGCGAGCCTGCTGGAGGCCTTGGGCGACACCGACACCGGCGTGGCTGGAAGCGTGCGCATCTTTGCCGGAGGTCCGGTCCAGCAGGACATCGGCTTTGTGATCCACAGCGCCGACTATCACCGGTCCGACACCGTCGACATCGGCGGCCGCCTGGCCATGACCTCGAGTCGCGAGATCCTGCACGACATCGCCAGCAAGCAGGGGCCGGAACGGAGCCTGGTGGCGTTCGGCTATGCCGGATGGATGGCGGGCCAGCTCGAAGGCGAAATGGCCGTGCGCGCCTGGTTCACGGCCCCGGGGGACCCGGCGCTGATCTTCGACGAGGACCGCGACAAGGTCTGGGACGAGGCGATGAAGCGGCGGACCCGGGACCTGTGACGGAACGTGCTCACTCGCGCGCTCCGCTCGACAGCAGGGCGTCGATCGACCATCGGCCCCCGCCCTCGATCAGCAGGTACAGCGAGGCGAGCAGCATGGTGAAGTCGGCGCGGCCCTCGTGCAGCATGCTCCAGACGCCGTAGCGGCCGAGCTTGGGCAGGTGGAAGATCCAGACCTCGTGGCCGAGCAGGATGGGGATCTTGGTGGAGACGATCGCCACGATCATGATGATGATCAGCGGGATGGCGGCGAGCCGCGTGAACAGGCCGATGATGATCAGGGCGCCGCAGACGATCTCGACGACACCGACGAACGGTCCCATCAGGCCGGGGTACGGAATCCCGATGCCGGCGAACCGGCCGGCACCGAGGACCTCGGGGAAGATCAGCTTCTGAATCCCTTCGGGAAGGAACACGGCGAGCCCGACCAGCAGCCGGATCAGGATCGTCCAGCCGGACGCCCGGGTCTGATACGGATCGGACCGGCTCATCGGTGCCTGCTCCAGGTGCAAGAGAGTCGAGCCGTCCGGACCGGGTCGCAGGCGGCGCGCGGAGCTACTCCAGATGATTGAGATAGGCCGCGACCGCTGAAATCTGCGACTCCTTCAAGCCGTGCGCGATCGGCTCCATGATGGCCGACGTGTCCGGGTTCGCCGGATCCTGACCGCGCTCCTTGCTCCAGTTCAGCAGCTTTCTCAGGATGTAGTCGTCGAGCTGGCCCGCCAGGCGGGGAAATGCGCCGTTGCCCTTGGCCTCCGGACCGTGACAGGACGCGCAGGGCGGCACCTGAGCGTCGGGAAGCCCCTCCTCGTAGATTTTCTTGCCCGTGGCCACGAGCTCCCGTGGAGCGCCGCCCAGGGGCTTGGGATTGAGCTCGCTGAAATGCTTGGCGAGAGCCGCCTGCATCGACGGGCTCAGCACGTGCGACACGCCGTACATGTATTTGTTGTCGCGCCGGCGCTCGATGAAGGCCTTCAGCTGATTCTCGATGTACTCGACCTGCTGTCCCGCCAGTCGGGGGATCGGAGTGGATCCATGAAAACCCTGCCCCGACACCCCGTGGCACGTCTTGCAATATGCGATCTTGGCCTGCAGCGCCTGCTTGGTGAAGTCGGGCTTGTCCGCGTCTTCCGCCCGACCGGACGCGGAGAGGACGATTGCCAGGATTGCGGCTGGCAACGCCCATCGTATGCTGCTGACCTTCATGATCCGGCCTCCGATGCGAAGAAGCATCACTTGACGAAGCTGAGGTACGAGGCGATGACCTCGATTTCGTCAGGGGACAGTTTCCGGGCGATGAGAGGCATGGGAGGCTCCGCGGCCGCGTGATATCCCTCCCCCCACTGCCTGAGCTTGCGTTTCAGGTAGTCGTACGACAGCCCTCCCAGGCGGGGGATACCTCCGATGCCCTCGCCGCTCGGGCCATGACACACGGAGCAGGCCACGGTGTTCGAATCCGGATCCCCGTCCTCGTACAGCGCTCGTCCGGCGGCGGCCAGGTCCCGGTGGCCGTCGTTGGCGGCTCTGGGCGGCAATGTCGAAAAATAGCTCGCCAGCGCGTGCGCCCGGGCGAGGCTGAGGTTCGCCGCGGCGCCCCACATGTACTGTTTGGAAAACGGATTGTCGCGCGCGTGCGTGCGGAAGCCGAGGAGCTGGTTCAAGATGTACTGCTGTCGCTGCGCCGCCAGTCGCGGCGCGTTGGCGTAGCCCTGCGCCGATGTTCCGTGGCACCAGGTGCAGTTGCGGGTTGCCGCGGAGCTCAAGTCGTCCGCCAGCGCCGGGATGGCGGAGGCGACGAGTGCCACAACCGCGATTTTCGACCTGATGAGCTTCATCATCTGAGCGTTCACACTCTATGCCTTGGCGCGATCGACGAACATGCTCGGCGCCGGCGGCTACGGCTGATAGCTGAGATAGGCCGCGATGGCCGAAATCTGTGACCTGGTCAGGTTGTGCGAGGTCGGCAGCATGACGGCCGAGACGTCCGGGTTGGCCGGATCCTGGCCGCGCTCCCTGCTCCAGTTCACCAGCTTGTTGAAGATGTAGTCGGGGAGCTGCCCGGCGAGGCGGGGGATTGCGTCCTGACCCTTGGCGTCGGGGCCATGACAGGCCATGCACGCCGGAACGTTGGTCTCGGGATCTCCATCCTGGTAGATTCGCTTGCCCGTGGCGACCAGCCCCCGCGGCGCCCCGCCCCACGGTCGGGCATGCAGACCGCTGAAATGCTCGGCAATCGCGGCTCGCGTCGCCGCGCTGAGGCCGCGCGCCGCATTGCTCATGTATCTGTTCTGACGCCGGCCCTCGACGAAGGCCCGCAGCTGATTCTCGAAATACTCCGGTTGCTGTCCGGCGAGACGCGGGATCGGGACGAATCCGCGATAGCCTTGCCCCGACAGGCCGTGGCACAACGTGCAG
>Ga0209415_10009225_pt1 | contig 16985 bp, 16 predicted proteins | sample PeaSoiSIISIP2007_FD_187696 | JGI IMG/M metagenome (GOLD analysis project Ga0209415, IMG submission 187696) | Peat soil microbial communities from Weissenstadt, Germany - SII-SIP-2007 (SPAdes) (version 2) | ecosystem: Environmental > Terrestrial > Soil > Wetlands > Peat | place: Germany... | reverse complement strand
GGCCTTCGGCAGTCCTGTTCTTGGCATGCACCCAGCATAGACTTATATAACGAACTTCAGAAGCAGGACACTAGCAGGCGCTCGATCGGCAGGCGGGTGGCGCGAGCGGCTCGCCGGGCAGGTCGATGCTGCGCATGCAGCGGGCCACCGACCCGCTGCCGTGGCTGACCTGGCCCGGCTATGGCTGTCGGGCAGCTCTCACCACAGGTCGCCGCCGGTAAGCACGTAGATGAACGGAACGAGCGGGATCAGCCCGAATACTGCCCACGCCACCTTCGGGCCGGCCGCCAGATCCCGGCGCGTCGCCAGGTCGATCCACATCAGGATGACGGCGATGGGATGCAGCAGGCAGACCACGAGCTCAAGAAGCTTCTTCATTGTCCTGAATCTACCGGGCCAGGGCGGCCGGGCCAGGGCGGCCGGGCCAGGGCGGCCGGGCCAGGGCGGCGGCGCCGTCCGGTCATCTCGTCCGGCTGGCTGCTGTCGTGCCCTCCGGCTAGAGCCAGTCCTTGCGCTTGAAGATCACGTAGAGGACGAGCCCGGCGACGATCATGATGCCGACCGAGCTGGCCAGGCCGACCTGGCGGCTGAACCCCGGGTAGGGCACGTTCATGCCGTAGAAGCCGGTGATGAAGGTCGGGACCGCGATGATCGCCGCCCAGCTGGTGACCTTCTTGGTAATCACGTTCATCCGATTGCCCTGGATAGTCAGATTCGTCTCCAGGATCGTGGTCACAAGATCCCGCAGGCTCTCGGTCCACTCGGTCGCCCGCAGCACGTGGTCGTAGACGTCCTGGTAGTACGGCATCAGATTGTCACCGACGATATGCAGGTCGCGGCGCATCAGGGCGTTCACCACCTCGCGCATCGGGATCACGATCCGGCGGAGCAGCACCAGGCTCTTGCGGAGCTCGAAACTGCGCCGCTGCACCTCGCGATCCATCGGAACGCTGGCGAACAGCTGGTCCTCAAGGGTCTCGATGGATTCGTCCAGGCTCTGCACCGCCTCGAAATGCCCGTCCACGACGTAGTCGAGCAGGCCGTGCAGCAGATAGCCGACGCCGTAGCTGGCCAGGTCCGGGCTGGCGTCCCAGCGTTCGACGACCGCGCCGATGTCAAGCCCGTCATCCTTCCGCACGGTGATCAGCGCGCGGTCGGTGATGAAGGCGGCGAGCTCGCTGGTGGCCAGCTCGCCGCTGTCGTCATCGAGGCGCGCGCTGTAGGCGGTCAGGAACAGATGGCTGCGGTACCGGTCGAGCTTGGGCCGTTCGCGCTCGTGCACGGCGTCCTCGACCGCCAGCGGGTGCAGGCCGAACTCCTCGCTCAGCACGGCGAGGTCCTCGCGGTCCGGGTCACGCAGGTCGAGCCAGACGGTGACCGCACGATCGGCCAGGTGATCGCTGATCTCGGCGACCGGGAAGCCCTCGGAGACCAGTCTCCCGTCCCGGTACAGCCGGGTGCGGGCCTGGCACTTGGTCGGCGTGCTGAGACAGATGGCGGCGCCGGCCACGGTGTCGGGATCCCGGCCGCGGAAGGTCCTGCCCGAGGACAGACGGCTGCCGAGCACTCCGCCCGGGTCGCCGCCATCACCCGGGGACGAAGCGGGATCGGTCTGCGGTAGGCTCACCGGCCCAAGTATGCCTTCGCGCAGCTGCCGCCGGTGCGACCCGCCTGAGCCGGGCGCTGGCCGCCGCCGTCCGGGCCGCGCGGACGACGGTCAGCTCACTCTCCTCGAGCGGAGGCCCGACTGAGCTGGCCGGCCGTGCCGATCGGCGCTGTGTAGCGGGCGAGGACGAACGCGCAGGCGAGCAACAGGCCAGCGACGGACAGGCTGTGCAGGACGCCGATCCGGTCGGCCAGGAACCCGATGACCGGCGGCCCGGCGAGGAAGGCCGCGTAGCCGATCGAGGCGGCCGTGCTCACCCGGCCTGGCGCGTGCACGGGGTCGTCGGCGGCCGCGCTGATGCCGACCGGGAAGCCCAGCGACGTCCCGAGCCCCATCAGCACGGCCCCGCCGAGAGCGACCGGCCAGTCCGCGCCGATCTCGATCAGAACCAGGCCGGCCAGGGCGGTCGCGGCGCAGGCACGCAGGACCCTGACCCGGCCGTGACGGTCGATCAGCCTGGGGCCGAACCACCGGCCGGCCGTCATCGCGGCCAGGAAGGCGGCGAACGTGAGCGTGCCGAGAACAGCGGACGTGTGGTAACCGCCGATGATCCCGAGGCTGAGCCAGTCGTTGCCGGTTCCCTCCGAGAAGGTCATGCACAGCACGAACACGCCGATCAGCAGGGTCCTCGGCTCGGTCCACGCCTTCAGCGGGCTGCGCCTGAGCGTCACCGCCTCCTGTTCCGCCGGGCCGCTGGCGCGCGGGCCGGCGCCGGGGCCCGCGCCAGCGCGGTCGCGGGTGCGGGTGCGGGCGCGAGGGCGGGTGCCCGTGCTGGGCAGGAACCTCCGGGCAGCGGCGGGCGCGGTGATCGCCACGGCGAGCGCGACCGCCAGCAGGTGTGCGGTGACCGGCACGCCGAGCGCGACCATGACCGCTCCGACCCCGGCGCCGGCCACGGTGCCGATGCTCCACCCGGCATGGAACCTGGGCATGATCGCCCGGCCGAGCGCCTGCTCGACGGCGGCGCCCTGCACGTTCATGGCGACGTCCCAGGTGCTTCCGCCGAAGCCGAACATGAACAGCCCGGCCGCGACCGGCGGGATGCCGTGGGTGTAGCCGACGGCCACGGTGGTCAGCCCGGCGGCCGAGACCAGCGACATCGCGATCACGGTGCGGGACTCCCCGAGCCAGGCGACGATCAGCCCGGAAAGCGGTGTCGCGAAGGTCGAGCCGATCGCCGTGCAGAGCAGGACGAGCCCGAGCACGCCGGGGGTGACCCGCAGTTCGCCGCGGACCTGGGGGATCCGGGAAGCCCAGCTGGCGAAGGCGAAACCAGCCACGAAGAAGACGGCGTAGACGGCGTTCCTGGCTCGGCGGGTGGGCATCGGTCAGGGACGGGTGCCGAACGCGGGCCTGCCCGGGCTGGCCGGGAGGGCGGCGTAGGCGTCGCGGACCCAGTCACACAGCAGCGGCCTGGTCTCGCGGGGGTCGATAATCTCCTCGACGCCGAACCGCTCCGCCGTGCGCAGCGGGCTGCGCACGGCGTCGAGCCGGGCCCGGATGGCGGCGAGCAGCGCGGCCGGATCCTCCGCGCGTTCCAGCTCGGCCCGGTAGGCGGCCTCGATCCCGCCTTCGACCGGCAGCGAGCCCCAGTCTGCCGATGGCCAGGCCCACCGGCGGATCAGGCGGTGCCGGTTGGTCATGCCCGCTCCGCCCACCCCGAACACGCGGCGCACGATGATCTCGGCGCCTGGCACGGCCGCCTGGTAGACCGCGCTGATCGCCCGCACCCCGTGCCTGATGGTGGCTCGCTGCTCGGCTCGGGTGCCGATCAGCAGCCCTGGGGTGTCGGTGAAGGTCACGATCGGCAGGTGGAACGTGGTGCACAGGTCGGCCAGCCGGGTCATCGCCTCGGCGCCCTCGACCGTCAGGCAGCCTCCGGCGGCATACGGGTCACCGGCCACTACCCCGACCGGATGACCGTCAAGACGAGCAAGAGCGGTAACGACCGATCCACCGTAACGCTGCACCTCCATCACGGTGCCGACATCGAACACGGCGCGCAGGATCTCCCTGATCTGGTACGGCTGCCGCCGGTCGCGCGGCACGGCGGACAGCAGCATGTCGTCCCGGCGGCCGGCCGGATCCGTGCCACGGAGCACCGGAGGTCGCTGGTACGCGCTGGGCGGCAGGTAGCAGAGGAATCGCCTGATCATCGCGAACGCCGCCCGCTCCGAGGGCGCCACCAGGTCCACCGCGCCGTTACGGCTGTGCACTCGCGACCCGCCAAGCTCCTCCTTGCTCACGTCCTCCCCGGCGCCGCTCCGCACCACCGGCGGCCCGGCGACGAAGAGCTGGGCCGTGCCCTCGACCAGGATCGACAGGTGGGCCGCGCACAGCCTGGCGGCGCCGAGGCCGGCCACCGGGCCGAGGCCAGCCGCGACGACCGGCACGACCGACAGGTTGTCGACCACGTAGTCCCAGCCCGGATTGACCGGAACGTAGGTATAGCCCATCTGCTCGAGCATCTTCACGCTGCCGCCCCCGCCGGTCCCTTCGACGAGCCGCACGAGCGGCAGCCTCATCTGGTTCGCGAGCTGCTCGGCGTAGATCTGCTTGCCGGCGATGGCGGCATCGGCGGCGCCGCCGCGGATGGTGAAGTCGTCGGCGCCCACTACGATCTTGCGCCCGTCGACGCGGCCGGTTCCCGTGACGAAATTGGCCGGAGTGAAGCCGGACAGCTCACCGTCGGCGGAATAGGCGGTCACCCCGGCGAGCGCGCCGATCTCGTGGAACGAGCCGCCGTCCAGCAGTTCGGCCAGGCGCTCGCGCACCGTCAGCCGGCCGGCGTCATGCTGCCGCCGGATCTTGTCCGGCCCGCCCATCCGCTCGGCAAGCTCCCGCCGGCGGCGCACGTCATCAAGTTCCGGTTGCCACGTCATGAAGACAGAAGCTAACCCACCGCAGCGAACGCGGGCGATTCCGCGTGGCGGCGGCTGACCGGCAAGCGCTCGTGGTTCGATTGCCGCGACCCCGGTCGGCCGGCTGGCCGCCTATATGGCCGAGTACACGGCGCCTGCCATCGCGGGATCGGTCGAGGTCTGGAAGGATGTCGCGGCCACGTCCAGCTGGCGAGGCGACGATCAGGAGGCCGGCCACGCCCTGTACCGGCAGATCCGGCGCGCCGTCGGCCTCTCGCTCGCCGGCATCACGGGGACGATCAAGAACTCAGCCCAGGCCATGCTGAAACGGCTGCGTCAGGACGGCTACACCGAGCTCGTTGCCATCGCGGTGCTGACGGCGCCGCAGCCGCCGAGGAAGACGATGCTGCGCCAGGCGATCAGCCGCCGCGGGCTGACCCCGGCCACCCCGAACTGAGCCGCGCCCGCCCGGGATCCTCAGGCCGGGTAGCCGGATCCGCCCCGTGCCAGCGTCCTGGCGAGGATCCCGAGCGTGGCCCGGAGCGCCCCCTCGGATATGACCGGGAAGATCCCGGCCTGCTGCCAGACCGGGTCAATCGACGACCAGTCGCAGTACGAGGTGACGAGGGTGCCGTCATCGACCGGTTCGAGCAGGTAGCCGTAGACGTGGCCGATGGGCGGGCGGATCACGCCGAGGATCGTCCAGGCGATCTCACGGTCCGGCACCAGCGTCGTGATCGTGACGGTCACGTCATACCGGCCGAGCGGATAGTCGTTCAGCGCCTCTCGGTCCATGTGCACCACGAAACTGTCGCCGACGGCCGCCACGGGCTCGCCCGTCGCCGCCATCAGCATCCCTGAGCTGTCGATTGCCACGTGCCCCTGCGGGTCGGATAGCAGCCGGAAGATGCTCGCCGGGTCCGCCGCGATCGTTCGCTGGACCTCGAGCCGCTCGCTCGTCATGACCTCATCCTGCCACCGTTCCCGCTGCTGCCACCCCGGCGGTGCGGGTGCCGTGGCGGTGGGGGTGCGTGGCGGTGGGGGTGCCGTGGCGGTGCGGATGCTTCGCACCGGGTGTCGGACCTCCGCCGGTGCTGCCGGCTCGCGGCATGCGCCGCCGCGGTCGTCCTGGCCGATGTGGTGCCCCTGCGGCGCGGACCGGGCATGGAATCGCGCCCGGCTCACCTGCTCCTGCTGAGGCTCGGTACCGCCCGGCCGCGCGGCGCCCAGGTCATCGACACCACGTCGAGCACCGCGAAGTTCCGCAGCACGCCATCCGCGGCCAGCCCGGTCACCTTCACCGGGCCGTAACCGAAGTCACACGAGCGCTGGTAGGCGCGGTGCAGGTGACCGTGCATCAGATGGGCGGGCCGGACCGCGTCGACGATGCGCCGCAGTCGCTCCCGGTGCGCCTCGTTTCTGGCCAGGTCGGCGGGGGACCACCAGCTGGGCGGCCGGCCGAACGCGTGGGCCACGCCGGCCGGGCAGTCGTGGCTCACCAGCACGTCCGCGTGACCGCCTGCGATGACCGCCGCCTCCTGCCTGGGCGTGATCTCTTCCTGCGGCCACCAGTCAAGGCCCTCGGTCCGCGCTGCCCTGTCCAGGCTCACGCCGCCGCCGCAGGCGAGCCAGGTGCGGCCGTGCCATGCCCACCGAAGCCCGCGTGGCAGGTGGTAGATGTTCGGTCGAACGATCGCCCGCTCGCCCGGGCCGTAGCCGCCGTCGATCTCGGCAAGCTGCCTGAAGTCCTCGTGATTTCCGTCGATGAACCACAGTTCCGCGCCCACCTGGCGGAGCATCGCGCCGAGCGCGGTGAGGTAGCGCTGGCCCTCGGCGCCCGGCCAGATTCCGAAGTCACCCAGGTGCAGGATCACGCGCGACTGCTCCCCCGCCAGCAGCTGCGGAACGCGCCTGGTCACATTGAGCGCCCAGTCCAGGTTGCCATGCCAGTCCCCGGCGACGAGGATGCGCCCCGGCGGCACATAGGCGGCGACCGCCGCTGGCTCGTTCGTCATATCTGATGCATATCCGATCTGGCGGGCCTGCGCCTTGCCGCTGAGCCGAGTTGTCCGAGCTTGCTGGGATACTGAACGAGTGCTCGAGGTATCGCGCGGGATGCTGGTCGGCAGGGATGCCGAGCTCAGCCGCCTGCTCGGCATGCTCGACTCGGCGGCGGCGGGCCAGCCGGTCGTCACGCTGGTCAGCGGCGACGCGGGAGTCGGCAAGACGCGCCTGGTGACGGAACTCGCGGCCAGGGCGCGCCAGCGAGGCTTCACCGTGCTGTCCGGCCGGTGCGCGGAGCTCGGCGACGCTGTTCCCTACCTGCCGCTGGCCGATGCGCTCAGGGACGCCACGAGCGGCTCGTCACCTGACGACGCGCTGCTCGACGCGCTCGCCGCGCGGCCGGTGCTCTCCCGGCTGCTGCCAGACCGGAACGAGGGTCAGCCGGCCGGCGGGGACCTGCCAGGGCTGGTGCAGCAGCAGCTGTTCGGCGCCGTGCTCGGAATGCTCGCGGAGCTGGCCGGTGACAGCCCGGTGCTGCTGATCCTTGAGGACCTGCACTGGGCCGACAGGTCCACCCGTGATCTGCTGACCTTCCTCAGCCGGGTGCTGCACTCAGAGCGGCTGGCCATGGTGGCCACCTACCGCAGTGACGACATGCACCGCAGGCACCCGCTCCGGCCGCTGGTCGCCGAGCTGCTCAGGCTGCCGAGCGTCGACCTGGTCGAACTTGGCCCGCTGGCCGCGTCGGCCATGTCCGAGCATCTGACCACCCTGTCCAGGCGGCCGCTCGACGCGGCGGCCGTGAGTCAGATGATCACGCGGGCCGAGGGCAATGCCTACTACGCGGAGGAACTGCTCGCCGCGTCCTCGGCCGGGACCGTCCTGCCCGCTGGCCTCGCTGATCTGCTCCTGGCCCGGATGGAGCGGCTGTCGGCCAACGCCCAGCAGGTGCTGAGGACCGCGGCCGTCACCGGCCGCCGGGTCAGCGACGAGCTGGTCAGGCGCGCTTCGGGGCTAGATGAGCCCGGCTACGACGAGGCGGTCAGGGAGGCGGTCGCGCATCAGCTGCTGGTTCCCGATGGCGACCAGGGATACTCGTTCAGGCACGCGCTGCTGCGCGAGGCCGTCTACGCTGACCTGCTTCCCGGCGAGCGCACCAGGCTGCACGCCCGGCTAGCCGAGCTGCTGGCCGACGAGCGCAGGATCGCCGAGGTCCCCGGCACCGCGGCGGAGCTCGCGCACCACTACCTGGCCAGTCATGACGTGCCCGGCGCCTTCGCGGCCTCGATACTCGCCGGGCAGGAGGCTGAGCGGCTGGCCGCGCCCGCGGAGGCGCACCAGCATTACGATCAGGCGCTATCGCTGTGGGAGCGGGTATCCGACCCCGAGAAGCTCGGCGGAATCGCTCGGGGCAAGCTGGCGCTGCGCTCCGCGCTGAGCGCGGCCGACGGCGGCGAGCTGGCGCATGCCGCCGCCCAGCTGCGCCGGCTACTCGGATACCTTGGCGCGGATGCCGACCCGGCGCTGCTCTGCCGGGTGAATGAGCGGCTGGCATACTTTCTTGGCGACCTCGACGAGTCGGAGGCGGCCCTTGCCGCGGCACAGGCCGCTGTCGACGCACTGCCGCAGCACCCGCCCAGGTGGGAGCAGGCGCGGGCGCTGGCCACCCACGCCAGGACGCTGCTGTACCTCTCCGATCGTGAGCCAGCACGTGCCCGTGCGGAGCAGGCCCTGGCCGCGGCCAGGGCCGCGGGCGCCCCCTGGGTCGAGGCAGACGCGCAGGTGACGCTCGGCCTGATCAGCGAGCGGGCCGGGAAGATCACCGACGCCATCGGCCTGTTCACGACGGCCCACCGCCAGGCGGCCGAGGCGAAGGTGCTCGGGGTCGAGCTCCGGGCCGCCTTCCAGCTGGCCAGAGTCCAGCTGGAGCAGGGGGACCTGGCAAGCGCGGCGAGCACCGCGCACGAGGGCACGCGCCGGGCGCAGGTAGCCGGGCTCGGGCTCGCTCAGTACGGCTTCGACCTGCAGTACCTGCACTATCTCGCGCATTTCGCCGACGGGGCCTGGGATCACGCTCAGCAGATCGCCGACGGTTTCGCTGTCCGCGTGACCAGCATCGCGGAGGCCAGGCTCTCGGCGATGGCGCTGTTCGTGGCCGTTGCCAGGGGACACTCGAGCGTCGACGAGCGGCGCGGCTGGCTCGAGCCGATGTACGCCCGTGACCGGTTCACCGAGTACATCGCGCGCGGGTTGCTTGCCGAGCACGCGCTCTGGCAGGGCGACACCGCGACCGCCGTCGCCCTGACGCAGGCCACGCTCCTGGCCGCGGAGGACATGGACGACGGGTACCGCGGACCGCCGGTGATCCGGGTCGCCGCCGTGGGGCTGGGCGCACTCGCCGACACCGCTGCGGCGGCCCGAGCCTCCGGGGAGCCAGGGCGGGCGGCCGATGCCGTCGAAGCGGCTCGTTCGCTGCTCGCGGTCGCCCGCGAGGGCGCGGCCAACCCGCGCAACCCCGAGTTCACGCTCGGAGTTGACGGCCGGGGCTGGCTGGCCCGCGCCGAGGCGGACTGGCGCCGTGCGATCGGAGATAACGATCCGGCGGCCTGGCAGGCGGTGGTCGATACGTTCGGCGCCGGATTCGTCTATGAGGCCGCCAGGTCACGCTGGCGGCTGGCCGAGGCGCTGGCCGAGGCCAGCGATCGCGAGCAGGCCAGGCGGGAGTGGCTGCTCGCCGTGCAGGCCGCGGACGAGCTCAAGGCCGCTCCGCTGCAAGCGGTGCTGGCCGACCTCGGTCGCCGGGCCAGGCTCGGCATCCCGGCACCGGGGCCCGGCGGGTCGCCGGGGGCTGCCGGGCAGTCAGACCTGCCGTCCTGGTCCGGGCCCGAAGGCCGTGGTCCGCTCGCCGGGCTGACCGGGCGCGAGCTCGAGGTCCTGAAGCTGCTGGCCGCCGGCCACAGCAACAAGGAGATCGGCACCGAGCTGTTCATCTCCCCCAAGACCGCGAGCGTGCACGTCTCGAACATCCTGGCCAAGCTGAATGCGGGCAGCCGGACCGAGGCTGCCGCCATCGCGCACCGGCAGGGCCTAGGAATGCCGGCGCCGTAGGCTCCGCACCCAGGTGTTATCTCCCGTGGCCGAAGAGAAACCCCTGGTGAGAGGTGGTTTCCGTCTGTGAGTCACGTGAGGCACGTGAGGGGCGAGAAAATCGCATCGAAGGGAAAGACCTTGTCCGGGGCTGATCGGTGCGTCCCTGGCTTGCCTCGGTCGGGGGAGATAACCCGCAAGGCGCGAGTCGGCGGACATCCCGATTCCTCGTGCCTCAGCCGGTTTCGGCAGGGGTGATAACGTCGGCGCGGCGTTAGGTGCGCGCTGTGGCAGGCGCCGCCGGCGGCGGTCGTCGCTATCGGGTCGGCGAAGAAACCAGGCTGACCTGCCGGTCACGTCGGCCCTGGCTACCCAGATCGACCGCCAATGACCGCCCGGCCTGGTCGTGCAGTCCGGCTGGGCGGGTTGGCGGGGTCGTGGCTCCGTGATCCGGCCCGGCGGGTTGACGGGTGGCGATTAGCATGGCTGGCCTGGCCGGGCGGGTTGGCGGGTGATGGTTGCCTGGCCGGGCGGGTTGATGGGGTGATGGTTCCCTGGCCTGGCTGGTCGGGTTGGCGGCTGATGGTGGTGCAGCCCGGGCTGGGCGGGTCGGCTGGTGGCGATTGCTTGGCCTGGCCGGGCGGGTTGATGGGTGGTGGTTCCCTGGCCTGGCTGGTCGGTCGGGTTAGTGGGTGATGGTGGTGTGGCCCGTGCCGGGCGGTTGGCGGGTGATGGTTGCCTGGCCGGGCGGGTTGGCTAGCGGCGGTTGTGGTCTCGCTGCGTGGATCGGTCCCGTGATGACTTACTGGACTGGCTGCGTTAGGTACGCCCGTAATGGCTGTTCAACTTGGTCTGGCGGACAGGTTCGGCGGGTCCGCCCAGCTGGCTGTTCTGCCTGGCTGGATGGACCCGCTCGTAACAGCTGTACGGCCTGGCTGGGGCGGTCACGACGGCCTGGCTGGGTGGTTGCGGCTGGCGCGGCCTGAAATGTGCGTCAGGCGGTACGAACGCTGAGGTCCTGGCATAGCTGCGGCCCGCGGTCGGCCGCAGCGTTCCGGCCGCGCCGCGCGCGGCGTGCCTGACGGGCACGCCGCGCCGCGGTGGCCTGCGCCTGCATGTCGTTGACATGCAGGGCAGCGAGCTGCGAAACGAAATACGGATGCACGGCTGTCTCCTTCAGTCGCTGGACCGCGATCGCGGCCCTGCATGACTCAGACTCGCCGTAAGACAGCGTTTCCCGCATCGGGCGGATGCCCTATCTCCGCCGACCTGGCCGTCTTAGGCTGCCGCGCGCCGACCAGCGGGGGCTGCCCCGCAGGATGCCCGCCAACCGGCTGGCGCTGCTGCCAGGCTGGTCTGGCTCGTCGCTGGACAGAAGCCCGCAGGCGCAGCGCGGCTGTCTGTTGGGAGTTTTCCGACTTAGCACGGATTTCAGTGATGTTAACACCCGTTAAGTACCTTTTGTGCACACCAAATCCGTGCTAAGTGAGCCTCCCGCCCCTCTGTCCAACACAGATGAGGCACGGGGGTCGAGTGGGACTACTGAGACTGGCCCGCGACGATGAGACCAGGCTGATCCGACTGTTTCAGGCCCGAGGCTGCTGCCTAGGTCCGCGCCCCGGCCGGGCCACTGCGTTGGCCTGGCCAGGCGGGGCATTGGCCGGGCTCAGACAGGGCGCCGGTCGGCCAAGGGCCGAGTTAGTTCGGGCGGGCTCCGACTAGCCTCGGGTTCCGGCCGGGCTCAATCTCGGGCCAAGCTGGGCCACGGCCAGGTTAAGGTGTCGGCCATGCTCACGCACGGCGTCGGCCATGCTCAGTCTGGGGGGTGGCCGGGCTGGGGTGCTGGCCGGGTGCAGGTTCGGGCCGGTCTGGGGGGTGGCCGGGCTGGGGTGCTGGCCGGGTGCAGGTTCGGGCCGGTCTGGGCGGTGGCCGGGCTGGGGCGATGGCCGGGGGTCAGGCGGGGGTGGCCAGGCTTAGGTCGGGGAGGTGTTCTAACGAGGCGGTGCGGCTTCGGATGGCCCCGGCATTCAGGCGCGGCGGACCGGGCGCCGGGCCGGGAGGAGTGAAATCGGTCTCCTCATAGTGGATCAGGCCGTTCTGCATCGCTGTCATCAGCGCCTGGGTGCGGTTCGCGGCACCTAGCTTGTCGTACAGTCGCGCGATATAGGTCTTCGCCGTGGACTGGCTGATGAACATGGCCAGGGCGATCGCGGGCACGGACATGCCGTTTCGCAGCAGGCGAAGGACCTCGGTCTCTCTCGGGCTGAGCGCGAGTCGCTCACGCGCCGTGCGCCGCCGGGCGATCGCCACCGCAAGTCCTGACGCGGTGAACGACGAGGCGGCCACGGCGGCATGCCGGATCGCGGCAAGCACCTCTTCCACCGGCGCGGTCTTGGCGACGAACGCGGACACGCCGGTCTCGAGTGCACGGAACAGCAGATCATCTTCGCCGCGCGAGGTCAGCATGACGATCCCGAGATCGGCCTGCCGGTCCCTGAACTCCCGTGCCAGCCGCATGCCGTCGCCATCGGGCAGCGTTGCGTCGATGGTCACGACATCGGGTTTGGCCCGCCCGATCATGACCGTCGCCTCGGCCGCCGATCCGCATTCGGCCACGATCTCGATGTCGTGGTGCAGCGCGATGACCTCGCGCAGACCGTATCGCGTGAGAGTGTGGCCATCGACTATGGCAATGCGAATCGGCACAGCTAAACCCCCCCGGCTCCGTACCTGTTCCCATACAGAGCCCTCGGCGCCTGGCCAGGTCGCCGGAGTTCTCCGGTTGGCCTCGCTGGGCATCACTGAGTTGACGCGAAGCTGAAACGCTCGGTTTGCAGGCACTTTGCATCGTGATGTTTTCGTGACACTCCGGTCAGCAACCGGTTGGTCATAATACGCAACCAGGAGACCGGATGGGTGCTAGTTCGGGCTATTGCCCGCTGGCCAGGATCGCCAGCAGCGCGCCGCCGAGCAGGTAGGGACCGAAGCTGATCGCGCTTTGCAGCGTGACCCGCCGGCGGGCGAGCAGGGCGAGGCCGACCACGGCGGCCAGGACGAAACCAAGGCTGGCGCCGATGAACAGCGTGCCCCAGCCCAGCCAGCCGAGAGCGAGGCCGACCAGCAAGGCCAGCTTGATGTCGCCACCGCCGAGCTGACCGGCCCGGAGCAGCGCGAGCAGCAGATAGCCGCCGGCCAGGGCGAGGCTGCCGAGCAGAGCCCGTGCCAGGGCGCCGGTGTCGTGCTCGGTGATCGCGGCCGCGCCGAGAAGGATGGCGATCGCCGGATAGGCGGGCAGGGTCAGCAGGTCAGGCAGTCGCTGAACCGCCGCGTCAATGACGGCGAGTGCCACGCCGACGACGCCGAGCAGGGCAAACGCCCCGAACTCCGGCTGGTCGCCGAACCTGGCGAGCAGCAGGGCCAGGACGGCGGCGGTCACCAGTTCCAGCGCGACCAGGGGGCCGAACTCGGAGCCGCAGTACCTGCAGCGGAGCGCGATCCAGGCGGGCACCGGCGCGGCGCAGTTCTGGCAGGCCGACCGCTCGGGCTCGCCGCTGGGCACCGACAGCCGGAACACCGGACCGCGCAGGACGGTGCCGGCCGGCAGCCCGGCGATGGCGCCCGCGGCGGCCCACACGAGGTTCATGTCGCTCCACAGTAGATGTGACGCCCGTGAATCATCTCAATTACCGCACCGGATGCCGGGCGGACCCGCCCTGTCGGCCGATCGGCTGACATGTCAGCTGACCAGCTCAATTTCTCTGTCTGTTCACTAGATATCACGCAGTGTCATGATCAACTTTATAGCCTTCCGGTACCAGGCGGCACGGTGCCGTCCAGCCGGGGTGGCACCACCTCGCGCCGGCCCGTCTAAGGAGTTCGAAAATGCTCAAGCTCTTCGTGTCCACGACCAACGCACTCATCCAGCCGCTCCGTCGCGACGACCGCGGGGTCACGTCGGTGGAGTACGGCCTGATGGTCGCGCTTATCGCGATCGTGATCATCGCCGCGGTGACCCTGCTCGGGACCAACCTCCGCACCCTGTTCAACAACATCGCGGCAGCGATCTGAGCGAGAGCCGGACGCCGGCCGGAGGCTCGCCTCCAGTCGGCACCCGCCCAGCCGGGAGGAGTCTCTATGCTCAGCGCGCTCGTGCGGAAGGTCCTGACCAGGCGGGCTGGCCTGGACGACCACGGCGTGACGTCGGTGGAGTACGCGCTGATGGCCACGTTCATCGCGGTAGTGATCGCTGTCGCCGTGACGCTGCTCGGGACCAACCTGACCGCGCTCTACAACCAGATCGCGGGAGCGTTCTAGCGCAGGCGGAACTGGCGCGTGCGGGCGGGATGTTGCGAGCAGCCGTCCCGCCCGCACGCGAGGGAACCGGCCCGCACGCGAGGGACTCGTCGGCACGCGAGGGACTCGCCCGCACGCGAGGGACTCGCCCGCACGCGAGGGAAGGGGTAGGTCGACGATGATCCGCCGGCTGCTTTCGGGCAGCGAGCGTGATCGCGGTGCTGTCGCGGTTGAGTTCGCGCTGCTGCTCCCGGTCCTGCTGCTGCTCATCTTCGGCGTCATCGACTTCGGCCGGGCACTCAACGCCCAGGTCACGCTCACCCAGGCGGCGAGGGAAGGGGCCAGGCTCGACGCGCTGAACCAGCCGAACGTGGTGAGCCGTACCCAGGCAGCCGCGACCGGGCTCAGCAACGTCACCGTGACCGTCGTGACGTCCTGCCCGCCTGGCGCGGGCCCTGGCGTCAACGCGGACGTCAGGGTCAGCTACTCGTTCTCGTTCATCACCCCGATCGGCGCCATCGCGGCCATGTTCGGCGGCTCGACGCTCGGGTCCCCGCTCACGATCACGGCGCAAGGAGTCATGCCATGCGAGACCTGATGAACGGTCTGGCCGGCCGGCTGCGCGGGCTGCCTGGCCGTGATGACCGGGGCGCCATCGCGACGATCGTCGTCATCCTGATCGGCGCGGGCGTCCTGCTCGGGATGGGCGCCATGGTCGTGGACGTCGGGCAGCTCTACGCCGAGCGCGCCCAGCTGCAGAACGGCGCCGACGCCGGATCGCTCGCCGTCGCCAAGAGCTGCGCGACCGGGAGCTGCACACCTGCCATCGCCACGTCCTATGCCGACGCGAACTCCGCGGACGGGGCGTCCGCGGTCAACCTGGTATGCGGCTCCGGGGTCCTGGGCGGCTGCCCGGCGAGCACCGGCAAGATCACCGACTGCCCGGCGGCGCCACCGCTCGGGGCGAACTACGTCGACGTGCACACCTCGACGCTCACCTCAGGCGGGTCGACGCTGCTGCCGCCGTCCTTCGCCCGCACGCTGCTCGGCAACGGCAGTTACCAGGGCTCCACCGTGCTCGCGTGCGCGCAGGCGCAGTGGGGTCCGCCCACCGCCGGCAGCGGCCTCGCCGTGACCTTCTCGGCCTGCGAATGGGACCAGGCGACGAACAACGGGACCCTGTTCGCGCCGCCTCCGCCTTACCCGCCGAACCCGCTGCCCTCGCCGACGCTCGACCGGGTGCTCAAACTGCACACCACGTCATCAGATACCGGGTGCCCGTCCGAGCCGTCGGGGGCCGACGGGCCCGGGTTCTTCGGCTGGACCAGCGACCCCGGCGGCAACTGCATGACGCCGGTCATCAACGGCAGCTACGGCGACAAGCCAGGCGTCAGCGTCTCGCAGGCCTGCAAGACGGTGCTAAGCGCGGACCAGGCGAACCGCACGCTGGTCTTCCTGCCGATCTACGTCTCGGAGACCGGCAACGGCGCCAACGGCGTCTACACCCTGAAGGGGTTCGCCGCCTTCGTGATCACCGGCTACAGCCTGCCTGGCTTCTCCGCATCGGACTGGCTGAACCCCGCCAACAACTGCAAGGGCTCGGACAAGTGCATTAACGGTTACTTCACCCAGGGGCTGATGCCGACTGACGGATCCATCGGCGGCCAGTACCTGGGCGCCAGCATCATCAAGCTGACCGGCTGAAGCCGCACCTGACCTGAGCGCGCGGAACAGAGGAACGAGGAACCTTGACACGTCGTATTCTGACCATCGTCCTGGCGATTGTGCTCGCCGTGATCGGCACCGGGGCGGTGCTGATCTACGTCAGGCAGGCGGACGCCCGCGCCATCGCCGGCCAGAAGGCGGTCACCGTGCTGGTGGCGACGCAGCAGATCCCGGCAGGCACCTCGGCGAGCAGCGCCCTGCAGGACGGCCTGCTCGACAGCCAGAAGCTCCCGGCCTCCTCGGTGCCCGCCGACGCGGTCCGCTCGCTCTCCCCGGCCCTCGGCGCCATGGTCATGAGCGCCAACGTGGCGTCCGGCCAGCTCCTGCTCCGCCCCATGCTGGTGACGTCGCTCCAGGCTACGGCCGGCATCGCGATCCCGCCGGGGATGGTGGCCGTGACGGTCGAGCTCTGCATGCCGGAGGCGGTGGCCGGCTACATCGGCGCCGGCTCGCAGGTCGCGGTGTTCGACACCTACGCCGCTCATGGCGGCGGCGCCCCGCTGACCGCGCAGCCGAACTGCACCGGGCCGCACCAGCAGCAGGCCTTCGGCGCGGCCCACACCAGGATCGTGCTTCCCAAGGTCCTGGTCATCTCGGTGGGCTCGGCCGCCTCGCCCGGATCGAGCAGCTCGTCGGCTACCACGAGCACGGCTTTCACGCAGACCACCTCGCCGACGACGCAGAACACCGTGCTTGTCACGCTGGCCGTCAACCAGGCCGACGCGGAGCGGCTGATCAACCTCACCGAGACCGGGCTGCCATACCTGGCGCTGCTCACCGCCTCTTCGGGAACCGGACCCGACACCACGATCGTGCCGCTGCTCCCGCCCCTGAAGTGAGTGAGACAGACACCTATGCCCATCCTCTGCGAGCCGGCCGCGACGGCCGGAAGCCTGGCCCTGGCCATCGACGGTCACGTGCGCGCCGCTGACAGCCTGCACGCCGCCGCTCAGCTGCTGGACAGCGACCCGGCCGAGACCCTGGTGGTGATCGGTCCGGAGACGGCGATCGCCGAGGCGCTCGGGTTCGCCGCGACGCTCCGGCTGATGCGGCCGGCCGTGGGCGTGGTCCTGGCGCGGGACTACGTCGACGTCGCCCTGCTGACTCAGGCGCTCCAGTCGGGGGTGCGGGAGGTCGTCCCGGCCGGTGATCCCGCCGCGTTGGCCGCCGCCTGCCGCCGCTCCCACGAGGTATCGCGACGGCTGCTGACCGCCGGGCCGGCCGCGGCCGACTCCGAGCCCGCGCGGGAAGGCCAGATCGTCACCGTCTTCGCCGCCAAGGGCGGCTGCGGCAAGACCACCCTGGCGATCAACCTCGCCGTCGCGCTGGCCAGCGACGCCAGCCACCGG
>Ga0209415_10009224_pt1 | contig 16986 bp, 11 predicted proteins | sample PeaSoiSIISIP2007_FD_187696 | JGI IMG/M metagenome (GOLD analysis project Ga0209415, IMG submission 187696) | Peat soil microbial communities from Weissenstadt, Germany - SII-SIP-2007 (SPAdes) (version 2) | ecosystem: Environmental > Terrestrial > Soil > Wetlands > Peat | place: Germany... | reverse complement strand
CCCACTCTGACATGTTCAATTCCAGCGTGCGAAAGCGATCCGTAAAGTAAAGCGTATCCACCACAGTTCCGGCCTGGTTCGAAAAGGCATGGGCCTTCACGATGTTCATCCCCCAAGCCGCCAGCACTCCAGTCAAGGTAGCGAACAACGAAGCCCGGTCCTTCGTGACCAGCGTCAGCTCATACCAATGCCGCCCACGTTTTAGGTCCACCTGCACGGGGTCGTGACCAAACTCCTCCGCCATTTCCATGTGCCGCATCACTTCTTCGGCGGAGTGCACCCGCAAATATCTCTGCGGAAATCCCTCGACAAAGTCCTTGAACTTCGCGCTCATCACCGGAGCCAAACTCCGCAGGCGCGCCAGTTTTTCTCCGTTCCCATCGTGCACGCGCTGGTCCGCGCTGCGATTCAGATAGTTGGCCGCGCCAATGTAGAGCTGCCAAACGTTCTCCGCCTTCCACGGCGTCAGCGCCTCTGGATTGACCGCCTTGATATCCGCATACGTCAGCAGGCACAGCATCTTCAGTCGCTCCGGCGTGCCTACTTTTTCCGCAAAAGCCGCCACTGTCTCCGGATTGAAAATGTCCCGCCGCAATTGCGCCGACATTTCCAGATGGTTGCCGATCAAAAACAGCACCACCGCGCGTTCTCCCGCATCTACGTCAAGCCGGTCCAGGCAGCGCCCGGCAATCTCCAGGCTCGCCTCCACGTGATTTCCGCCGGGCACTCCCTTCCCCGTGTCGTGCAACAACAGTGCGAGATAAAGCAATTCCGGGTCTTCCAGCTCCCCCAGCAGCTCCGCATACCGCCTGTCCCATTCGGACCTTGATTCCTTCAACCGGTGCAGACTCTCAATCGCAAGAATCGAGTGCTCGTCCACCGTGAAGCGATGATAAAAATCCCGCACCACTAAAGAATCAATCGGCTTTAACTCCGGCAGCAGCAAGGTAAGCAAGCGCAGCGAATGCATGGCACGCAGCGCTTCCGCGGCATGCGGCTGCAGCAGCGTTTCCTGCAGGTAAAGCCAAAGTTCCGCCCCGCGCGGCGGCGTCACCGCCAGCGCCGGCAGCTCCTGCTCGATTCTGTGTTCCGTGGTCGCACTCAATCTCAACCCGTGATGCGCCATAAAGTGAAACAGCCGCAGCAGCATCTCCGGATCCCGCAGCGAAGACGACTGCTGCAGAAAAATCAGTCCATCCACCACGGAAAAGTCGGAACTCGACGGCCGTGACCGCCACCCCTGAAACTGCCGGCGCAACGCAGACCACGCCTCCGGAATCTCCTCCTGCAACTGCATCACCGTGCGTTGCACCGCCCGGGCATGCCCGAAGTAAATCCGCATCCAATCCGCAGCCGTTAGCTCCGCCGCATCGGAAGCCCCGATCTTCCGCGCCGCGGCTTCGTCTTGCGCCTCCCAGCTCAGCGCGTTGTCGTCGCGCCCGTGGCGGAAGTGCAGAAAACATCGGGTCGCCATCAGGAATTCCAGCGCCGCATCCAGCTGTTTCCGCACCGGCGCCCGCAGCGAACTTGCGTGCGGCCAGTCGCCCAGCTTGCCCATAGCGGAGATCAGCGCAAGCCAGCAAGCCACGTTGTAATCTCGGAGCCCGCCCGGCGTCTCTTTCAAATTCGGCTCCAGATGAAACACGGTCTGCCCGAATTTTCCGTGCCGCTCCCGCGTCACCTCGGCCAGCCCCTGCAGCAACGGTTTCGCTTCGCGGATCACGAGCTTGGGAATTACTTTGTCGCGCAGCCGTGCGAACAGCTCACGGTCGCCCGCCAGGTAGCGGCAATCCAGAAGAGAAATCGTGAATTCGGTATTGTTCGGATCGAAGCGGTCGCATTCCGCCAGCGTCCGCGATGCCGGGCTCAACTTGAGCTTCAGATCCCACAACTCCTGGGAGAACCGCCGGATCGCCTCTTTGTAGGCTTCCTCGCCCCGGCGGTCGGCATATAAAAAGAGCAGATCAATATCGGAATAGGGAAACAGCCAGCCCCGCCCGAAGCCTCCAGTCGCCACCAGCGCGAAGTCCTGCGGCCCGGTAAGGTCGGCTGACACCAGGTCCTGCCACAGCCGCGTGAGAACGTCTTCGATCAGCCGCGTCCGTTGCGCGACCGCGGCACGACCGTCTCCCGTCGCCGCGAAGTCCCGCGCTATCCGCGCCGACTCCTCGGCGAGAGAACCCCGCAGTTCACTGATCAGTGAAGACGCCGCCGTCATGACCATGTGTCAATGAGTCAACCATCGGTGCATCGTCGAATCGAAGCTCGCTGTTCTTGCGCCGCATGTCGTTTAGGAGAGGGCTGGTGACACGCTGCTGTTAAAATGCCGTCCGGTCAAGTCCAGTAGAACGTTCTCGTTTCCCCAGTCTGGTTGTGATCCTTACTCAGATTGCTCTTACAACGCTCCCTCGCCCCGCTCCTCGTTGCGGATGCGAATCGCATCATCCACGCGCGTCAGAAAAATCTTCCCGTCGCCGATCTTGCCGGTGCGCGCCGCCACCAGGATCGCCTGCACCGCCTTCTCCACCATAGCGTCCGCCAATACCACCTCCAGCTTGGTCTTGGGGATTAGGTCCACGCTGTACTCGCGGCCGCGGTAAACCTCGGTGTGGCCCTTCTGCCGCCCGTGCCCCCGCACCTCGATCACCGTCATGCCCTCGACGCCAATCTCCTGCAGCGCACTCTTCACCGACTCCAGCTTGGAGTTTTGGATGACTGCCTCAACCTTGGTCATGATGTTGTTCTAAACAGTCGCTTCCCCGTGAAGAGTGCTTTTACCTCAGTGCGCGCGGTCGATTCGAACCCAACCCGGCACGCGCTCACTCTATCGTCTGCCGCCGCTCCACGGAAATCGAAACTATTTATCCTTCCTATCAGGATTTGTTATGCGAACTCCCTGTCATCCCGAGCCTTTCACGGCTGATTACTGTACACGTACTTGCCGGAAAGCTCCGCGATGACAAACTTCGCCGGCAAAAGCCCATCGACTCGCGCCTTTTGGTGCGGAGGCACAAACAGGAATACCCGCCCGCTCCCCGCCCAATCCCGCTGCAAATCAGCATCGCTCAAATAGATCTTGGGCGCATCCACAAAAGTCGAACCGAACCACATCGAAGTCGTCCGTCCCTCCACCAGATCAATTGGCCGCCGCAAATAAAACAGCAACGAGGATCCGAACGCCTGATCGCCATAAATCATCACCCTATCTTCCGGCCGCGCCCGCGCTGCGATCTCCTGCGCCAGCTGCTTCGAAGAAAGATACGGACCAAATCGCCCCAGCGCAATATGCGCCGCCACCAGAAAGACCGCCAGTCCTGCCCCCAGAACCCAGGTCGCAGAATAATGTCGCCGGAACCCGCGCAGAATAAACGACGTCAAGGGAGCCACCAGCAGCACCACCGCGGCCAGAGCCGCCGGAAGCCGCAGGGCGGCAAACGACGCATAGCTCAAATCCAGAATGTGCGACATCGAAAGTGTGTACGCGTTCAGATCCTGCTTGCCCAGTACATTTCCAATGTCCGCCTCGAAGGGCAGATTCCGCGACTTCCACAGCCCCACCAACAATACGGCGCTGGCCGCAACTCCAATTGCCGCCAGCAAGCCCGCGGAGGTTGTCAGCCAACCCGCACGCCCTCCGCGCTCACACTCCGTCCGCTCGCACTGTGCCACACCGTCCGCCAGCAACAGCAAAAGCGGCAGATAAGCTGGAAACGTGTAGTACTCCTGGTTGGTCGACAGGGCGAAAAAGATCAGCACCACTCCCGCCCAGATCCAGCACAGCATCCGAATCCGCGAAGCAAAATCGCTCGGCCGCCGCCCGCCACTCTGGACTGTCACCGAACTGCTGCGCCGCCCACGCCACGCTTCCGCAGCCCTGGTCACCGCCGCCGGCAGATACAGACTCCACGGGAACAACCACACCAGATGCAGTGTCCAATACAGCGACGCAGGAAGCTTGCTGTAATCCCGCGGATACCGCCTCCCCAGGAATCTCAGGAAGTGTTCGTTTACGAAATAAAACCAGAAGAAACCCCGGTGCTCGGCAGTGCCGGGATTCCGCAACCCGGCAAGAATGTGCCACGGTGCGGCGATAGCCAGAAATAACGCCAACCCGGAAATCAGCCGGAACTCCCGCCACCTCCGCCATTCTCCCGTGATCAGCAGAAAGAAAAATGCCGTCCCACCCGGGAACACAAGCGCGATCAGACCCTTGGTCAGCACGCCCAACGCCATCATCGCGTATCCCGCGTACCATCGCCACGCCTCGGCTTCCGGTTCCAGCGCCGTCAGGAAAAAATACAATGCCGCCGCAATCAGCAGGCTCAGCAGCACATCCGGAATCAAAACCCGCGTAAACAGGTACACGCCCGCGCAGGTATACACGAACAATCCCGCATAGATCCCTGTCCGCTCCCCGAACGCGCGCCGCCCCCAGCACAACGCCAACACTCCCAGCAACATCACCGATAGCACCATCGGCAGCCGCGTACTGAATTCACTTAACCCGAAAAGCTTATAACTGATGGCCACCAGCCAATAGGGCAACGGCGGCTTCTCTAGATACCGGACCCCATTGATACGCAGCGTGACGTAGTCTCCCGTCACCACCATCTCGCGCGCCGCCTCCGCGTGCGTGCTGTCGGCGTCGTCCAGCAGTCCCGGGGTAAACATCGACCCAACATAAACCGCCAGAAACACCGCGGCCAGCGCCCAGTAAGCAACTCTGGCCCCACGCGAATTTTCTTCTGTTGTGAGAGAAACCAGATTAGCGATCAAGTAGATGAGCCCAACACAGTCTTACAAATACCGGGCCGGTCAGCAACTAGCGGGATTGTCATCCTGAACAAGCGTTCTTTGCGCACTGAAGGATCTGGGCGAGCCGCGCGAGTCCACGGAGCCTGCCCTGAGAGAGCGCCAGCGACCGAAAGGGCGCGTTTGGCTCGCTTCCTTACTGCTTCTTTCCTCCCGCCTCACCGTTCCGGATAAAATACTGCCACTTGTCCATCCCCGCCGGCACTGCCACATCGAAAAATCCCACCATCATTTCCTGCGAAGTCTGGTCTCCCCACGTCACCAATTTCGTCGGATCAGGATTGTGAGGGTTCTTCTTCGAATTGTCATACCACGCCACCGCCCGCAACTTTGTCCCCGCCTTCAACTCCCGCGGCTCCGCCAGCTTGTAACTTAACTGCCAGTGAAAGTGATAATTCACCCGCAGCAGCGTCTCCACGCTTCCATCGTCATGCACAATGTCGTATTCAAACCGCTTCCCACGCAGGTGCATATGCGGAAAAAGACTAAGCAGGGTCGCATCGTTCGGCAGCGTCCCCTGCACTTCTACGCGAAAATCGTCCACCCCCGGGGGAATCAGCAAAGCATGATTATTCAACTGCAGCGTAATCACCCGCTGCTTCGGCGGATTCTTCGCGAACATCAGCCCAACACTGGTTCCATCGCTCGCCGCCTCACCGTTCGTCGTGTAGTGCATCTGAAAAACCAGATCCGATCCTGCCGGAACAAATTTCGCCATCCCGTCCGCCCACCGGTCCGGCGCACTCCCCGGCGCATAAACCAAAAGCAGATCGCTGGTAGTCTCATGCGCCTGCCGCCGTTCCCCCGCATCCGTCAGCATCGAAGCAGTGAAGGGCTCGCCCACCGGCGCATGCCGCAGCCACGGCGAATCCGGAGGCCGGATGTACACCACCGCATGATGCACATGCGCCGCACTCGAAGGCCGCACCTCCGCCATCTGCACCCACTTGTCCTCGCTAAAATGTGTAGGCGCGATCTCGTACGTATACTCCACCTCACCGCTCGCCGGAATCTGCACCGCCTTCGGCATCTTCACCACCAAATCCGGCTGTGGAATATTCCACCCTCCACTCCACGTCCGCGGCGCAGGCGCATCGCGCGCATCCCCTGCCGGCGCTCCTGCATTTGCCCAAGCCACAATGCTCGCAATCTGCTCCGCACTCAACGACGGATCATTGGCAAAATGCCCGTACCGCGGATCGGCAAACCATGGCGGCATCATCCTCATCTCCACCGCCGCCGCCATTTTCCCTGCCCACGGCCGTGTCTGCTCATAAGTCACCAGTGCCATCGGCGCAGCTTCCCCGCTCCGGTGGCAACTCTGGCACCTGTCTTGCAGAATCGGAGCCACGTCCCTATAAAAGGTAGGCCCGGCGGCAGTCTTCTGATCGGAGGCCTCAAGTCCCGCTCCCGCCGAAAGCAGCAGCAGTCCGCCGGCGACGAAAACTATCGCCGCTACATTCGCGACCGCTCGACCCCTTCTCGTCCCATCCACCGCTTTGCCTTCTCCAAGCTTGATCTTCAGTCTCGCACAACTGCAGCGCCGCCGCGCAACGCGTCGTCCTGCAAAAATGCTACAGTAAACGGTTCATGTCCGCGCCCAATTCCCTCTTCGTTCGTGCCTGCAAGTCCCAGCCCGTCGAGCGCACCCCCGTGTGGTTCATGCGCCAAGCCGGACGCTACATGCCCGAGTATCGCTCCGTTCGCAAACAGCATTCCCTGCTCGAAATCTGCAAGAAGCCCGCGCTCGCCGCCGAAGTCACCATCACCGCCGCTGAAATTCTCCGCGTCGACGCCGCCATCATCTTTGCCGACCTCCTGCTGCCACTCGAAATAATGGGCTTGCCGTTTCACTTCTCTGCGGGAGAAGGTCCAGTAATAGAGAAGCCCGTCCGCACCCAGGAAGACGTTGCTCAACTCCGCACCGACCGCGCCGCCGATCTCGGCTACGTCTCCGAAGCGGTGAGCCTGGTAGCAAGACATTTCGCCGGAAACCTTCCCGTCATCGGTTTCTGCGGAGCTCCCTTCACCCTGGCCAGCTACATGATCGAAGGTGGAGGCTCCCGTCATTACCTCCACACCAAGAAAATGATGTACAACTCCCCGGCTGCCTGGGATGCATTGATGCGCAAGCTGGTGGATGTAACCGCCGAGTACTCCGCCGCCCAAGTCCGCGCCGGCGCCGATGTCATCCAGATTTTCGACAGCTGGGTCGGCTGTCTAAGCGCGGAGGATTACCGCCGCTACGTTCTGCCCCATGTAACAACTTTGGTCAAGCGCCTGCAAAAGACCGGCGCCCCCATAATTTATTTCGGCACCGACAGCGCCACTCTGCTTCCCGCGATGAATCAAACCGGAGCCGAAGTTATAGGTCTCGACTGGCGCATCCCCCTCGACCAGGGCTGGAGCGATCTCGAACATCGCTGCGCCGTCCAGGGAAATCTCGATCCCGTCGCTCTTTTCGCGGACTGGAAGGAATTGAAGTCTCGCGCCGAACACATTCTTCGACTCGCCGCTGGACGCCCCGGCCATATCTTCAATCTAGGCCATGGCATCCTTCCCGAAACCCCTGTCGAAAACGTGAAGAACCTGGCGCGCCTGGTCCAGGAATATTCGGCCCCCAATCCGCGCGCCGGAAACCGAAAGCCGGAAGCCGGAAGCGGAGTTCCATGATTCGCATTGCCATCATCGGCGGCGGCATCTCCGGACTCACCGCCGCTTTCACTCTCGAAGACCACCGCCGCGCCGGCGCACTCGAATACACTCTCTACGAATCCTCGCCTCACCTCGGCGGCGTCCTCCGCACCCAGCAAATCCAGGGCTGCATCGTCGAAGCCGGGCCCGACTCCTTCATCACCGAAAAGCCCTGGGCCGCCGATCTCTGCCGCACCCTCGGCATCGGAGATCAGCTGATCGGCTCCAACGACGCCGATCGCAAAACCTACATTCTGGTCCGCGGCCGTCTCATCCCCATGCCTGACGGCCTGATGTTCATGGTCCCGACAAAAATCCTGCCCACCGGATTCTCCCCGCTTTTCTCCTGGACCACCAAGCTTCGCATGGCACAGGAACTACTCCATCCCCCGCGCGCCGCCGAAGCCGACGAAAGCGTAGCCTCTCTAGTCGAGCGCCACTACGGCGCGGAAATGGTCGACCGCCTGGCCGACCCCCTGCTCTCCGGCGTCTACGGCGGCGAAGCCGCCAGCCTCAGCGTGCGCGCCGTCCTCCCCCGCTTCGCCGAAATGGAGCGCACCCACGGCAGTCTCGGCCGCGCCATGCTGGCGGCAAGAAAAAAAATGCCGTGCCCCGCCAACCAAACTGCCCCGCCACTTTTCACTTCTCTCAAGAACGGAATGCAGCAACTCGCCGAAACCCTAGTGCCGCGCCTGAATCCGTCCTCCCTCATCACCAACACGCCCGTGCAGTCTATTCAACCCGAAGCCAGAGGCTGGACCGTCGAAGTTTATCCTGAGGCACGAAGGACAGGACTGAAATCCGACCACTTCGATGCCGTAATTCTCGCCGTGCCCACCCACGCCGCCGCTCAGCTGCTCGCAATCAGCAGCCCCGAGCTCTCCTCCGAACTAGCCGCCATCGGCTACAGTTCGTCCATCATCGTCGGCCTCGGCTACGACCGCGAAGTCCGCCAATCGCTCCCTCCCGGCTTCGGCTTTCTCGTGCCCCGCAGCGAAGGCAAGCGCCTATTAGCCGCAACCTTCGTCCACAACAAGTTCCCTCATCGCGCCCCCGAGGACCGCGCTCTCCTGCGCTGCTTCTTCGCCGGATCGAACGCCGAAAACATCTGGCAGCTCTCCGACGACGCCATCATCGCCGTAGTCCGCGACGAATTGCAGCAGATCCTCGGCCTCCGCGCCGAGCCTCTGTTCGCCACCGTCTATAAATGGAAGTCCGCCATGGCCCAATACGGCGTAGGCCACCTCGAACGCCTGCATCGCATCGAGCGCCTCCGCCAGAAACTGCCGAAACTAGCCCTCGCCGGCAACGGCTACCGCGGCATCGGCGTCCCCGACTGCGTCCGCTCCGGCCAGGAAGCTGTGAAGCAACTCCTTAATCCCTGAGCTAGATCCACAAAGTTCTCCGTGAGACGTAGCTTGCTACGTCTCTGCCGCCGCCACGTCAGTTTTCGGCGCCCGAGGGATAGCCGCCACTGGCCAGGCTTCAGCCGCTGAAGCGACGCCGTTACAGAATTACGCAGGAACGTCCACCTTACTCACCCTCAGCTCCCGCCGCACTCTCGCCACCACCAGCCGAATCTCGTCATAAGTAATCTCCGGAGGCAGAGCGTCCTTCAAAGACTTCAACCCGTTGATCCCAAGTTTCGCGCAAGCCGCCTCAATAACAGCCTGCTTGTTCCGGTCAATCCAATCCGGCTGAAACTCCAAATCTCCCCTTTCCACCAGATTGGCCACAGCATTTACCACCGTAGCCAGCTGGCGTCCACGAATTTTTGCGATGTCCTCGAAACTATGCCCAGCAGTCAGCAAGCGCATGGTCTCCAGCGCAGGCGCAGTCTTCTTCTCGGAAGAAAGAAATGAGGCCCGAGCCCCGCCGCCGTACCGCTCCAGGGCAGCCAGTATCCCCTTCCCATACACCTCGGCTTTCCGCTCACCAATTCCGGTAATCTTCAACAGGTCCGCAATCGATGAAGGCCGTCGGCAGCAAATCTCCTCCAGCGTTGTGTCGTGCAATACCACGAATGCAGGAACGCTCTGCTCCTTAGCCGTAGTCCGCCGCCACTCCCGCAAATATTCCCGCAGTTCCGCATCGGCAGCAGAAACTCCCGCCGCAACCTGCAACCGTGATTCCTTCGCCGCATAACCCACGGCCAGAGTTGGCGCGGACATCCACTCCGTCACGCTCCCGCACACATCACAAGCCTCGCAAGTCTCCCATTTCGCAACCTCCCCAAAATGCCCGCAAATCTGCCGATGCCGGCAGCGCCTCGACTCCACAAACTCCCGAATAATCCGGTAGCGCTCCCAAGCCCGTTCGCGCTCCGCCGCATCCGTAATCTGATTGGCAAAAAATCCCAGCAACCCGGCATCTTTCTTCTGCCACAACAAAACGCAATCCGCACTCTCGCCATCCCGCCCCGCCCGTCCCGCCTCCTGGTAGTACTGCTCGATCGACTTTGGCAGTGACAAATGAATCACCGCTCGCACCGCTGCCTTGTTAATGCCCAAGCCAAACGCAATCGTTCCCACCAGCACTCGCACTTCATCCGACATCCACCGTTCCTGATTCCGCCTCCGGTCATCGCTTCCCATCTTGCCGTGATATCCCAGCGCAGCAATGTCATGATCCCCCAGAAAATCCACAGTCTCCTCGACTCGGTTAATCGTCGGAGAGTAGACAATCACATTGCTCCCGGAGTAACTGCGTAGCGCCTCAACCAGCAGTTCCATCTGCTCCAGTCCCCCACACTCGCGCACCAAATACCGCAAGTTCGGCCGGTAAAAGCTGGCAATGTATTTATCGGGATCGCGCAACTGCAGTTGCGCCAGAATGTCGTGCCGCACATGCCGCGTAGCACTCGCCGTAAAAGCCGCAATCGGACGATCCGGAAACTTCGTGCGCAACTTGTTCAACTGCCGGTATTCCGGACGAAACTCATGCCCCCACTCGGATATGCAGTGCGCCTCATCAATCGCAAAAAAAGTAACCGGCACCTGCTGCAACCATCCCATGGTGTCGCCCCGAGCCACGCGTTCCGGCGACACATAAAGCAGCCGGAAAGCCCCGTCCCGTGCCCGGCTCATCACCTTAGCCTGCTCCGCTTCACTCAAAGTGCTATTCAGCACCGCCGCCGGAATCCCCATCTGCGCCAACTGCGCCGCCTGATCCTGCATCAGCGCGATCAGCGGAGAAATTACCACCGCCGTCCCTCCCGACACGACCGCCGGCAACTGGTAACACAAAGACTTGCCCCCACCCGTAGGCATCACGACGCAAGCATCGTGCCCCGCCAGCAGACTCCGCACAATCCGCTCCTGCAGCGGACGAAACGTGCTGTACCCCCAATACCTCCGCAGCAGCGTCAGCAGATCCGTCTCCGTGCTCATGAAAAGAAGTATAGGCCGAGGCGAACATTAGGAGAAACTGATTCGCAGACATTTTGCAGGAAACTTTCCAAAGCGGGAATCCCGGATCTACCCTGTGATCCTCTGTGTCCTCTGTGGTAAAGGTTTTTCTTCCTCCACTCGATACTTTATCTCTCGATACACCCTCTCAAACACCACCCACACCACCCCAATCACCACAAAGCAAAGCAAGCTGCCCTCCGGCCCAACGATCCCTCCCGTAAGCCACGCCGGACCATGCAACGAAGTCTTCAGCAGATGCCCCGGAAACACCGTCCCGCTGTCCGGCACCGAATAAACAAATGTCTCTCCCCAATCCCACGCAGCGTGAAATCCCACCGCAAACCACAAGCTCCCGGTACGCCGTAACGTCAAACAAAAAAACATCCCGATCACCGCCGCCGCCAGCAATCCCGTCCACCGCTCGCCTTCATTCAAGCGGTGGCTCCAGCCGAAATAACCCGAGAGCAACACCGCCGCCGGCCAGAAACCAATCCCCCTCGCAAGCGTGAACTGTAAATACCCGCGAAAGTGAAAGTCCTCGAACAATCCCACCAGCAAGAAATAGAACGCCCAGAACGCCGCAAACTTCACGCTGCGCATGCCGTGGATCGCCCAATGCCCCACCTCAAACACTCGCAGCCCATACATCACTCCCAGCAGCAGCGTGATGCTCGCGAATCCCCACACCGCGCCCACCCAAAACAATCTCCCGAACGCCCGCCGCCCCGGCAACCCGTACGCTCCCCACGGCCGATTCTCAACTCTAGCCAACACCAACGCCGGAACCGCCGCAGCCACAAAAACCCCAAACTCCGCCAGCATCATCGACCACAACCCATTCGCGCCCAGATCCAGCGACCACGCCCAGCGGCTGGCCACATTCTCCAGCGGATAAAACATCGCCACATAAAATGCCAGCCCCCACCCCGGCCTCAATCCGTCCGCATCAAAAAACACCGTCCATACATACGATGGCTGCACCGACGCCGCAAAATCCGGCGCCGCAGCCGGCGCTCCCCGAGCAGTCGTTCCCGCAGCCAACGTTCTCTGCTCTTCACTTGAGACGTGCTTCCCGCTCTCGTTCCCGTCATTCATCGCAGAAGTTTTCTCGCAAACCGGCTCGGTCATGGTAAAACACTTGTCCTGCCTCATGACCCGTTTTTTCACCCGCGAACGTTTCGGACGCCCGCAGTTTCTAGCCGGTGCCTTGCTGCTAGTTTTCCTGGCGCAGGCTTCCTGGCTAGTCCATTCCGAGCTGAGCGCATCAACGGCCCCCGGAGCGTCTGAGCAAATCCGCATCACCACCGGCTGGTTTCAACTTCACGGTGCCGGCATCGCGGGTGCGCCGTACCCAGATCCTCAAACCGTGCTCCCCGTGGAAGTCTCCCAAGATAACGGCTTCGACACCCAGCACTCCCCACTCCTCTCCCTCGTAACCGCCGCGCCCCTGCTCGCCTGGCCTCAGCGTCTGCTCGATTCCGAATCCTCCCCGCACTGGCGCTGGCTCCTGCGTCTTCCTTTCCTGGCCTGCGGAGTTTTCCTCGGTGCCTCGCTCTGGTACGTAGCCCGCCGACTCTGCGGCAACACCGGAGGATTCATGGCCCTAACCCTCTACTGTTTCTCTCCCTCCATGATCCAGGCCAGCGCCGTCTGGCACACCGAGCCTGAAATCCTCGCGGCCTGGGGATCCTTCGGCGCCATCTTCACCGCCATCGCCGTAGCCCACACTCTCTACGCCCCGCGCGAAGTAATTCTCTGGAACTGGCGTCGCATCGTGCTGCTCGGCGTCTCCGTCGCGATCGCCGTAGGGTCCCAGTTCTCCATGATCATCGTCGCACCGATAGCTCTAGCCTTCCTGCTCTACCTAGCCCCCATCCGCCGCGGCGCAGCCCTCGCCATTTGGATCGCAGCCTGCATCCTCGCCACCGCCCTGCTCTTCGCCACCTATTTCTTCCACCCCCACACCTTTTCTGCTGCCATGCAGCACGCCTCTTTCTGGGGAGCGACCTGGGACAGCTTCACCGTGCGCGCCGTCTACCGCCAGGTTGCACTCCAGATCCTACGCGCCTGTCCCCCCCTAACCCTGCTGCTCCCGGTCGCAGTCATAACTTACGTCCTCTGGTCCCGCACCCGCTATTTCGGCAACACCGCACCCGGACTTATTGCCCTACTGTTTATCGGACTGGGCATGGCCCATCCCCACCTGGCCGGCGCAGGATTCCTCTTAGCCTCCATCCCGTTCATCCTGATCTTCGTCTCTGGTGTTCTAGCCGACCTCATGGAAACACCAGCGCGCCCCCTGGTCACCGCCTCCGTCTGGGGACTACTAGCCGCCTACATCCTCTGGAGCCTCCAAGCCCTAACCCAACTCCCCCGCGGATAACCTCAATGTTAATGTGGGGACAGCCACCTCGAGAGCCTGCCCCGAGCGAAGCCGAGGGGTCCCGCCAAGCGCAGCGAGGCGCACCTGCCGGCACGCCCGCTAACAATTCTCTACAATTCCCCGCATCAACCCCACCTCACTCCGATCTAAACTGTAAGTATCAGAGGTGCGCCATGACCCTCCCGTTGGAGTATCATAAGACCGTGCGGCCTGCGATTCCGGCTTCGCTAGCGCTTTTCGGGACGTTCGTGCTCCCGCTTCTTCTCGCATCCAGCAGCCCTGCTCAAAACACCGGCGCAGCTTCTTCCAGCTCCAGTCACGCCGTCAGCCCAACCACCAACGCCACACCCGCGCACGTCTCCGCCAAGACTCCGCCCCCAACCACCGGCTCGCACAGCAACAACAGCCGTCCTCAGCACACCACAGCCAACGGTCCAGCTGCCTACTTTTACTACCCCTACGTGTACGGCGTGCCCGTTCCGTTCGCCCCGGACGTCCTCGACAACGGCGCCTCCGACGACAATGATCCCAACTATCAAGGTGGCCCCACCGTCTTCGACCGCCGCGGTGCTGGACTATACTCCTATATTCCCCCGGGCTACGAATCGCCAGCCGAATCGAACTCACCAGCGCAAGCAGACGATTCTTCCCCGGCTGAATATAATTCCGACTCCGAACCATCCCCCGATCCCACCGTCCTGGTCTTCAAAGACGGTCATCAACTCGAGGTCGAAAACTACGCCATAGTCAGTCAGACGCTCTACGACCTGACACCCGGACATCCCCGCAAGATCGCTCTAGCCGATCTCGATCTTCCGGCCACCCAAAAACAAAACGACGACCACGGCGTCACTTTCGACTTGCCGTCGTCGTCCCAGGTAAACTGAATGCACTTACAGCAAATCACGGCGTCGGCACGGCTCGTGTGGGGCGGACACTCCTGTCCGCCAAATGCCGAAAGCAAAATTGCCCAGGCAGGAAGTTCCCGCCGACGGTGTCTAGTTCTAGCAATCTGCACACCCCTGCTGGCTCTAGCACCCTACGCCACAGCCCAAAGAACAGCGCACGCCGTAACTCCGCGCCCAATCCCGCATTTCAACTTACCCGCCGGAAGTTCTGCATTCGGGCGAACCGCGTACGCATCCAGATTCCGTCGATCTTCCCCCTACGCCTCTCTGCCCTTCCCGTTCTTCGCCGATTCTTTCAATCCCGAGGACATCTATTCCACCGGCTACCCCGTAGCCTCGCAACCGCCGCTAATCCTGTTGCAAGCCGCGCGAGCCCTGGCCGGTCCCGCGGATTATCTGGGCCGAACCGACACCGACCGTGAGCCCGCCATCTCACAGCCGCTGATGATCGAACTCCAGAACGGTCGCTACGTCCGCGTCAACAGCGCCGCAGCCGACGGCGAAGCCCTGCCGCTAACCTTGGCGCCCGACCGCGTTCCTTCGGAGCAAGCCCAGCCCTCAAAATCAACGCGCAATCATTCCACTCGGCTCACCGCATCGACTTCGACCACGCAGCCGCTCACCATCGCCGCCGCATCTCCCCCGCGCGACCTGCCGCCCGCACTCCTCGTCTTTCGCGACGGACACAGCGAAGAAGTCCGCGACTACACCATCGCCGACGGCATCCTCTACGCTCGCGGCGACTACTACACCGACGGATATTGGAATAAGAAAATCGATCTCGCAACTCTGAACGTGGCCGAAACCATGCAGGCAAATACCACCCGCAACGTGAGGTTCGCCCTCCCCTCGTCTCCGAACGAAGTGATCACAAGGCCATGAATTTCATGTAGGGGGATCCCGCCCTCGGCCGTTCAGGCGAGCGACGGTCGACATCAGTAACTATTTCAAGTGAAAATCCACTTCGACCGCCAATTCAAACGCGATCGGTTTTCCGTCTTTCATGGCAGGCTCGAACTTCCATTTTTGAGCCGCTTCCACCGCCTTTTCGTCCAGGCCCTTGCCCAGACTTTTTACCACTCGAATGTTTGTAGGCACGCCGTCGGCACCAACCGTCAGCATAAGGACGCAGATTCCCTGATACTTAGCGTCGCGGGCCTCCTTCGAAAATTCGGGGCCTGGAGAGAAAATAGCCCGTGGCGGTGTGACGCAGTCAGCCGTACTTCCTTTGCTACATACCTGAACGATTGTTCCAGCCACGGGCGGTATCTGGGAAAGGCCAATGAGATTGGTTAATGCCCGCGCGTTTCCCTGGTCCGCTGCCTTGCTGTACCACTTCATTGCTTCGCCTTTGTCTTGCGGAACTCCCAGCCCATTTTGATAAATCCACCCGATATTGTTCTGCGCGTCAGGGTTACCTTGTTCTTCGGCTTTATGGAACCAATTCAATGCATCGGTGTAGTCCTGCTCCACTCCATGGCCATTCAGGTAGAGCATGCCCAGATTAGTCTCGGCGTCGGCGTTCCCCTGGCCCGCTGCCTTCCGGTACCAGTCCGCCGCTTTAGCGTAATCCTGCTCAACTCCCCAGCCATTGTCGTACAGCCGTCCGATATTATTCTGCGCTTTTGCGTGGCCTTGACTTGCTGCCCTGTAATACCAGGCCATGGCCACCGCGTAATCCTGTTTTACCCCGACCCCGGCTTCGTAGAGCGCGCCGATGTCATTCTCCGCATACGGATTTTTCTTGTCGGCCGCACCAAGATACCAAGTGAGAGCTTCCGAGTAGTCTTGCTTTGTTCCCCAACCTTTCTGGTAAAACCATCCAATACTCACCTGTGCGTTCGTATTTCCTTGATCCGCCGCCTTGCGGTACCAGGCCATCGCTTCCCCATAATCTTGTTTCACCCCGAGCCCCTTCTCGTAGAGCTTCCCGGCGTTTTCCTCGGCTCGGACGTTGCCTTGCTCGGCGGCTTTGCGATACCAGCCCATCGCTTCCCGGTAGTCCTGCTTCACTCCCCATCCATTTTCGTAAAACCATCCGATATTATTTTGCGCGTCAGCGTTGCCTTGATTCGCCGCCTTGGAGAACCAGTTCAGCGCTTCGACATAATCCTGCTTCACTCCAAATCCACTCTCGTAAAGCCAGCCAATATTGTTTTGAGCAGCGGCGTTACCTTGCTCCGCCGCCTTGCGGAACCAAATCATCGCCGAGGCGTAATCCTTCTGCTCCAGATGTGTATTGCCAAGTCGGACTTGCGCCCCGGGTGACGTCGGTGCGGGTGAGTCGCTCTGAGCAAGGGCTCCAATGCGGATTACGGTCGCGCACACAAGCAATGGGAGCAGTATTCTATTCACGACGAAGCCTCAGAGAACGACACGATATCGGAGCGCGACCCTATTCAGCAAGATGCTTACTCAGACTGCCCGGAGATCGCGGCCGGCGGCGAAAACTCAGCGCCGACCTCTTTCCCAAATCGAGTTCCAAACATGGTACTGCCTCTCGCAAAGAACGCCGGTATCGTGCTAAAATGTCAATAATCCAGAATGGAACTAACTGCCTGTAAATGCAACTGTTTAGAGCGATTCCTGCGGTAACGCGAATCCAGCTAAGAGCTAGAAGCTATAACCATGCCAGACGATCAAAACCCCGAACTCCCCCTGACTCCACCGCCCGGCGGCGGCGAAGGCAGTCCCGGCGCTCTGCACATTCAGCCCGTCAACATTGAAGACGAGATGCGCAAGTCGTATCTCGACTATTCCATGTCGGTCATCATCGGCC
>Ga0209415_10009223_pt1 | contig 16986 bp, 18 predicted proteins | sample PeaSoiSIISIP2007_FD_187696 | JGI IMG/M metagenome (GOLD analysis project Ga0209415, IMG submission 187696) | Peat soil microbial communities from Weissenstadt, Germany - SII-SIP-2007 (SPAdes) (version 2) | ecosystem: Environmental > Terrestrial > Soil > Wetlands > Peat | place: Germany... | reverse complement strand
GCACCTTGCGGCCGGCGAGCCGCAAGCCTTCGAACGCCTGCGGGCTGGTCACTTCATGCACGATATGGCGGTCGATATAGATCAGGGAGGCGCCGTCCGGATCCTCCTCGATCAGATGATCGTCCCAGATCTTGTCGTAGAGGGTGCGGGGCTTGGGCATTACACGAGACTACCGTTACGAAACTCGAAAAACTTCTACCGAGGGCTCGCAATATAATTGCGACGCGGTGGATTGGCACTACTCCGCCGCGGTGTCCTCGCCGCCCTCGGCGGCATGATCCTGCCGCTCGAGGATGCGTGCCGACTTGCCGCGGCGGCCGCGCAGATAATAGAGCTTGGCGCGGCGCACCGAGCCGCGGCGCACCACCGTGATCGAATCGATCATCGGCGAATAGAGCGGGAAGACGCGCTCGACGCCCTCGCCGTAGGAAATCTTGCGCACCGTGAAGTTCTCGTTGATCCCGGAGCCGGCGCGGCCGATGCAGACGCCTTCATAGGCCTGCACGCGGCTGCGTTCGCCCTCAACGATCTTGACGTTGACGAGAAGCGTATCGCCCGGCTGGAAATCGGGGATTGCCTTGCCGGCGGTGAGCTTCGCCACCTGTTCGTTTTCGATTTCTTTCAACAGGTTCATGGCGAATTCTCCATCGGCTGCGCGTCGCTTGCGCTCTGCCGGCCGGGGGCTGCACGGGTTGGGCGAGCTTCTACGATACCGCGCGGGATTTGTCACCTTCCCGTCACCCGGTCCGCGAGCCGCCCCGGATGCGTCGGACAAAGGCCGCCCAGAGGTCCGGCCGGCGCTCTTTGGTGAGCCGCTCGGCCTCGGCGCGGCGCCAGGCGGCGATTTTGCCGTGGTCGCCCGAGGTGAGCACGTCCGGGATCGACCGGTCCTCCCAGAGCTGGGGGCGGGTGTATTGCGGATATTCCAGCAGGCCATCGGCAAAGCTCTCTTCGGCGCCCGAGGCGGCGGCGCCCATGACGCCGGGGAGCAGCCGCACGCAGGCATCGATCAGCGCAATCGCCGCGATCTCGCCGCCAGACAGCACATAGTCGCCAATTGAAATCTCCTCCAGGCCGCGCGCGGCGATGACGCGCTCGTCGACGCCCTCGAAGCGGCCGCAGGCGAGGACGACGCCAGCGCCACCGGCAAGCGCTTCGACCCGTGCTTGCGTCAGCGGCGCGCCGCGCGGCGACATGATGAGGCGAGGGCGTCGATCGGCGGCGACGGCATCGATGGCGCGGGCGAGCACGTCGGGTTTCATCACCATGCCGGGGCCGCCGCCGGCCGGCGTGTCGTCGACGCTGCGATGCTTATCGGCGGCGAAGTCGCGGATATCGACGAGGTCGAGCGACCACGCGCCGGAAGCCAATGCCTTGCCGGCTAGGCTCGCGCCCAACGGCCCCGGAAACATGTCGGGGAAAATGGTCAGCACACTGGCGCGCCACATCTAGTCGCGTCCCGTTGGCGGCTCGACGACCATACGCCCCGCGGCAATATCGATCTCCGGCACGGTCGCCGCATCAAACGGCAGCAGCTGCGTTGCCGAGCCTTGCGTTTGCTTCACCTCGATCAAATCGCCGGCGCCGAAATTGTGGACCGCGATGACGGTGCCGAACTCCCGCCCGGCGCGGTCGACGACGGTGAGGCCGACCAGATCGGCGTGATAGAACTCGTCGGCCGCACCCGGCTGCGGCAGCCGCTCGCGCGGCACGTAGAGCTTGGTGTTGGCCAGCCGCTCGGCGGCGTTGCGGTCGGCGATGCCGGCAAGCGTTGCCACGAAATGATCTTTGGCCGGCCGCAACGATTTGATCTCGAACACGCGGCCGTCCTCGGTTTCGAGCGGGCCGTAGGTCGCGATCGCCGCGGGATCGGCGGTGAACGAGCGGAGCCGGACGTCGCCGCGCACGCCGTGGGCGGCGCCGATTTGGCCGAGACAGACGCGGCCGCCGGCCATTGCGGGTTAACTTGCCGGCGTCGGCGGCGCAGCCGGTGCTGCGGCCGGTGCGGCGCCCGGAGCTCCCGCCGCGGCTTTCGCCGCCTCTTCCTTCGCCTTGCGCTCTTTGCGCGGGATCGCGCGTTCCGGATTGTTGCGCTTGGGGCGCTTCAAGATGCCGGCGGCGTCGAGAAAACGCAGGACGCGGTCGGAAGGCTGGGCACCCTTGGCCATCCAGGCCTTGGCCTTTTCGATGTCCCACTTCAGCCGCTCGGTCTTTTCCTTGGGCAGCAGAGGATTGAAATAGCCGAGGCGCTCGATGAAGCGGCCGTCGCGAGGGCTGCGGCTGTCGGCGACGACGATGTGATAGAACGGCCGCTTCTTGGTGCCGGCGCGTGCCATACGGATGACAAGGGACATTCAGTTTCCTTTCGTTACGTTGATGACATTGGTTGTTGATCGGAAGCTCATTTCTTTTTGCCCAAGCCGTGAAATCCGTCGGGGAATTTAGGACCGAGACCGGGTAGTCCCGGGAAATTCGGCGGCAGACCCGGCATGGTCGGCGGCAGACCCGGCGCGCCGGGCATTCCCGGCGGCAGGCCGCCCGGCATTTTTTCCGCAAGCTTCGCCAGCTGTTCCGGGCTCGGCGCGCCGCCGCCCATGCCGAGCATGTTGGCGAGGCCGGCCATCGGCCCGCACTTGGCGCCGCCCATGGCCTTCATCACGTCGGCCATGGTGCGGTGCATTTTGAGCAGACGATTGATGTCCTCGGGCCTGGTGCCGGAGCCGGCGGCGATGCGGCGCTTGCGGCTGGCTTTGAGAACGTCCGGATTGCGCCGCTCGGTAGGCGTCATCGAATCGATGATCGCCATTTGCCGCTTGAGCACCGTCTCGTCGAGATTGCGCTCGGCGAGCTGGTTCTTGATCTTGGCGACGCCCGGCAGCATCGCCATCAGCCCGGTCATGCCGCCCATGGTCTGCATCTGCGCCAGCTGTTCGCGCAGGTCGGCGAGATCGAACGCGCCCTTGCGCATTTTCTCGGCGACGCGTGCCGCCTTCTCGGCGTCGATGGTCGCCGCGGCTTTCTCGACCAGCGAGATGATGTCGCCCATGCCGAGAATGCGGCCGGCGATGCGCGCCGGGTCGAAATCCTCGATCGCGTCGAGCTTTTCGCCGGTGCCGATGAGCTTGATCGGCTTGCCGGTAACGGCGCGCATCGACAACGCGGCGCCGCCGCGGCCGTCGCCGTCGATGCGGGTCAGCACGATGCCGGTGAGATCGAGGCGCTCATTGAACGTGCGCGCGAGATTGACGGCGTCCTGGCCGGTCAGCGCATCGGCGACCAGCAGCACCTCGTGCGGATTGGCGGCGCGGCGCACTTCCGCCGCCTCCGTCATCATCGCCTCGTCGAGGGTGAGACGGCCGGCGGTGTCGAGAAAAACGACGTCATAACCGCCAAGCCGCGCCGCCTCTTTCGCGCGCGCCGCAATCTGCACCGGGCCCTGTCCAGCGACGATCGGCAGCGTGTCGACGCTCACCTGTTTGCCGAGCACGGCGAGCTGCTCCATCGCCGCCGGCCGCCGCGTGTCGAGCGAGGCCATCAATACTTTGCGCTTGCCACTGTCGGCAAGGCGCTTGGCGATCTTGGCGGTGGTCGTGGTTTTGCCCGAGCCCTGCAATCCCACCATCATGATGACGATCGGCGCCGGCGCATTGAGATCGAGCGGCTGCGCGCTCGCGCCCAAAGTCTCGATCAACTGGTCGTGCACGATCTTCACGACCATCTGGCCCGGCGTGACCGACTTGATCACATCGACGCCGACGGCGCGCTTCTTGACCTCGTCGGCGAAGTTGCGCGCGACATCGAGCGCGACGTCGGCCTCGAGCAACGCTCGCTGCACCTCGCGCAATGCCGCCTCGACGTCGGCCTCCGACAGTGCGCCGCGCCGGGTCAAGCGCTCGAGAATGCCGTTCAATCGCTCGGAAAGACTGTCGAACATTCGTATCCTTCGGCAATGACGACGGCGCCCGAGGGCGCATCGCGCTGTCGGGCGGTTGCCTCCGGTCTCCGGGACCGGTCGGCGGCTTTAAATTGCGGTCTCTTGCGAGAGCGAACGGAACCTAGTGACGGGGTCCCGCGCTGTCAACCGGGCGCAACCTGTCAACCCGGCGATTGTCCAGATTTAACCAATACATAGACGTTGACGATGAGCTTGTTCGCGTCGGCGGTGGCCGGGTCGGTTACATATTCCTCGATGAACATATCCTGGGCTTCGATGCGCTTGTCGTCGAGATAGTTGGTGATCGCTTCGTAGGTATTGTCCAGCGCGTCATACGAGCCGCGATGGACGAATTTGAGCGCTTGGCCGTTCGGCGATTGGCCAAGCGCAATGTCGCCGTGCGGCGGGTTTTTCGGCGCTTCCGCGATCGGGATCGCGGCTTGGTAGGTGAAGCCGGTATCGTCGGTCGAGGTGAAGACGGTCATCGGCAGGCCGTCGGTCTTAAGGCCTTCCTTGTCGACATAGATTTTGAGCTTCCTGAACGCACTCGAGATCGTCTCGAAGGCCTTGTCCCAGGTGCCGTTGCCCTTGATGTAGACGATGGTCTTGGCCGGCAGCGTCATGCCCTCGGCAAACGCATCGCCCGGCTGTGCGGTCTGGTCCGGGGGCGCAACCGGCGTGGCAGGCGTCTGCGCTGACGCCGGCTCGAGCGCGACAAGCGCCAGAACAATCGCCAGCACGATGGCTGCACCCATCGCACCGACGCGAAGCGCCAAGCGGAGCAACATCGGGCACTCCCTGAATGGGCGATCCGGCGCTCCCGGCGGCGCGGTCGCCTGGTCATCTCGCCCCAAATTTGATTCTAGCACGTCGAGAAGCATCCCGCCTTGCCCAAATTGCCGTCACTGCTACTCGGATCGTCAATTTCCCAGCGTCCATTTGATTCCGAAGTTTGCATGAGAGTGCGCCGCACTGACTTGCGAACCGCAGAATCGGGACACTGGCGCTGGGCGCTCCAGTTCTCATATAAGTCCTTCACATTCGGGCTTTATTGCGGGCTTTATCATGGGCGCGCTGGCGAACCGCGACTTCGTCAAGATGAACGGCCTCGGCAACGAGATCGTGATCGTCGACCTGCGCCGCGCACCGGCCTCGATCAGCGCGGCCGAGGTCCGCGCCGCGGCGCGGCAGGAGCCTTACGATCAGCTCATGGCGCTCTATCCAGGGCGCGGCGGCAGCGCCGCTTCGATCCGCATTTTCAACAATGACGGCTCGGAGGCGGGCGCCTGCGGCAACGGCATGCGTTGCGTCGCCGCGCTCCTCAGCGCCGAGACCGGCAATTCGGATTTGAAGTTTGAAACGCCCGCCGGTGCGATTTCCTGCACGCGCGGCGAGGATGGCCAGTTTACGGTCGATATGGGCCGGCCGCGCTTTCGTTGGAATGAGATTCCGCTGGCGCGGGAATTTTCCGACACCAGCGCGATCGACCTCGAAGTCCCCGGCGTGCCGAGCCTGCATTTGCCGTCGGCGGTGAACATGGGCAATCCGCACGCGATTTTCTGGGTCGAGGATCCTGCGGGTTACGATCTCGGCAAAATCGGGCCGCAGCTCGAGCACGATCCGCTGTTTCCCGAGCGCGCCAATATCACGCTCGCTGCGACGCCGTCGCGCACGCGCGTTGCGATCCGCACCTGGGAACGCGGCGCCGGCCTCACCAAAGCCTGCGGCTCAGCGGCCTGCGCCGCCGCGGTCGGCGCGGCGCGGCTTGATCGCACCGGCCGCAAGGTGACGGTCAGTTTGCCCGGCGGCGACCTCGCTATCGAATGGCGCGAGAGCGACGACCACGTGTTGATGACCGGGCCCGTCGCATACGAGCACGGGGGCCGTTTCGATGCGGCTCTGTTTGCTGGCGCGGGGGCTTCATGAGATTGGCGGCGTGAATGAGCGTCGATGTCGTCACTTTCGGCTGCCGGCTCAATGCCGCCGAATCGGAAGTCATTCGCCGCGAGGCGGAGCGCGCCGGCTTCACTGATACGGTCGTGGTCAATACTTGCGCCGTGACAGTGGAGGCGGTGCGCCAGGCGCGCCAGGCCATCCGGGCGCTGCGCCGCGAGCGTCCGCAGGCCAAGATCGTGGTCACCGGTTGCGCGGCGCAGACCGAGCCGCAGACTTTTGTCGCCATGACCGAGACCGATCGCGTCCTCGGCAACGCGGAGAAACTGTCAGCCGCCGGCTGGGCGCAAGCGCGCGCGGCTTTCGACGCCGGCGATGGGCCGAAGGCGAACGTCAACGACATTATGGCGGTCAGGCAAACCGTGGCGCACCTCGTCGATAGCTTCGCCGGGCGCACGCGCGCGTTCGTACAGGTGCAGAACGGCTGCGACCACCGCTGCACCTTTTGCATTATTCCTTTTGGCCGCGGCAATTCACGCTCGGTGCCGATTGGCGCGGTGGTCGAGGACGTGCGCCGCCTTGTCGCCAACGCTTATCGCGAGGTCGTGCTCACCGGCGTCGACATCACGAGCTACGGCGCTGATCTCCCCGGCGCGCCAAAGCTCGGCACGCTGGTCAAACAAATCCTCAAGCACGTCCCGGAGCTCACGCGGCTGCGACTGTCCTCGATCGATTCGGTCGAGGCCGACCGCGATCTCCTCGATGCGCTCGCGGCTGATGCGCGGCTGATGCCGCATTTGCATCTATCGCTGCAGTCGGGCGACGATCTCATCCTCAAGCGCATGAAGCGGCGCCACCTGCGCGGCGACGCCATCGCGTTCTGCGATACGGTGCGGCGGTTGCGGCCGGACGTCGTGTTCGGCGCCGATCTGATCGCCGGCTTTCCGACCGAGACCGAAGCGATGTTCCAGCGCTCGCTCGACCTCGTCGACAAATGCGGCTTGACGCATTTGCACGTGTTTCCGTTCTCGCCGCGGCCGGGGACGCCGGCGGCGCGCATGCCGCAGCTCGACCGCGAGATGGTGAAGGAGCGCGCGCGGCGGCTGCGCGAACGCGGCGCGCTGGCGCTGACGCGGCATCTCGACGCCGAAATCGGCGCGACGCGGCGGGTGCTGACGGAATCGCGCGCGATGGGCCGCACCGAGCAATTCACGCCGGTCAAGCTTGCGGCGGCCGCCGCGCCGGGCAACATCCTCGAGCTGAAAATGGCCGCGCATGACGGCAGGCAATTGCTGGCGGCTTAGAGCATGATCCCGAAAGGTGGGAACCGGTTTTCGGAAACGATCATGCTCCGACGAAAAATCTGGTAAGCTCGCACCGGATCGGAGACCGTACCATGGACGGCAACGGGCAAAATTACACGATAACGACGACCAAAGAGCTCGAGAGCTTGTACGCCGAGGCGCCTTATGGTCCGGCCCTCGTCAAGGAAACCGACCGCGTCACGCCGCAATACCGCAAGCTGATCGAAGCCGCGCCATTCGTGGTGCTGGCGACCAGCGGTCCGGACGGCCTCGACTGCTCGCCGCGCGGCGATCCGCCGGGTTTCGTGCGGGTCATCGACGAGCACACGCTGCTCATTCCCGACCGCCGCGGCAACAATCGCATCGACAGCCTGCGCAATCTGGTGCGCGATCCGCGCGTCGCGCTGCTGTTCCTCATTCCCGGCGTCGGCGAAACCATGCGCATCATCGGCAGCGCCAAAATATCCACCGATCCGAAGCTGACCGAGACCTTCGTCATCAACGGCAAGGCGCCGAAATGCGTGCTCGTCGTGACCGTCGAGAAAGCCTATTTCCAGTGCACCAAAGCGATCATCCGCTCGAAACTGTGGGACCCGGCGCAACACGTCAATCGCAAGACTCTGCCGACGCCCGGTGCGATCCTTGCCGAACTGACCGACGGCAAAATGGGCGGACCCGAGCATGATCGGCTTGCGCGGGAGCGCATCAAGGCGACAATTTATTAATCGCGGTGGCATTCCGGGGCGCGTGAAGCGCCAACCTGGAGGCGATCTCTTCACCTTGCCACCCACACTGCGTCAGCCGCTCGCGCATGTGCTCCGGCACCGGCGCCGTGACCGTGATCGGCGCGCGATTCTTGTAGAGCGGCACGGTGATCTCGCGGGCGTGCAGATGCAGGATCGGACCGCCGTGCCGCGGCGCGGAGCCATAGATCGCGTCGCCGACGATAGGCCAGCCCATTTCCGCGCAATGCACCCGAAGCTGATGCGTGCGCCCAGTCAGCGGCTCGAGCGCCAGCCAGCACATTTTCCCTCCCCCCTTGTGGGGAGGGGAACATCTGCCCAGCACCTTCCACTTGGTCACGGCCGGCTGGCCCTTGGGGTCGGGCTTCATCCACCAGCCGCGCGTCACGTCGAGGCGGCCGAGCGGCAGCGCGATTTCGCCCGCCTCGGCGTCCGGCGCGCCGTCGACGACGGCCCAGTAGGTCTTATCGATTAAGCCGTTCTTGAACAGCTTGCCGAGCTGCGCCAGCGCCTTGCGATGGCGGCCGAGCACCAGGCAACCGGAGGTGTCGCGGTCGAGCCGGTGCGCCAGCGCCGGAGCGCGCGGCAGCCCGAACCGCAGCGCGCCGAAATGGTCTTCGAGGCTCTCGCCGCCGTTGGGACCGCGATGCACGGCAAAGCCGGCCGGCTTGTCGATCACCAGCATCAACCCGTCGCGATAGAGCAGCCGCGACACCATCTCTTCCGGGGTCATATTGCCTACCTTGCCGAAACCGCTATCACGGGCGCCGCATGCAAGACAGTCCAACGGACAACGCGACGGAAACGACGGGAAATTGGTGGCAGCGCCTTTCCGGCGGGCTCAAGCGCAGCTCCTCGGCGCTCGGCGGTGCCATCGCGCATGTGGTCGCTAAACGTCAGCTCGATGCGGCGACGATCGACGAGATCGAGGACGCGCTGATCCGTGCCGATCTCGGCGCCGAGACGGCGGACCGCATCGCGACCGAGCTCCGTTACGGCCGCTTCGACGCGGCGATCACGGGCGATGAAATCAAAGCGGTGGTGGCGGCGGAGGTCGAGAAGGCGCTCGCGGGCGTAGCGCAGCCGCTTGCGATCGATGCGGCGAAAAAGCCGTTCGTCATCCTGGTCGCCGGCGTCAATGGTTCCGGCAAAACCACGACCATCGGCAAGCTTGCGGCGCGCTTCCGCGATGAGGGCCGCTCGGTCATGTTGGCGGCCGGCGATACATTCCGCGCCGCCGCCATCGATCAGCTGAAAATCTGGGCTGAGCGCACCGGCGCCGCCTTTATCGCGCGCGAGGCGGGCGCCGACGCCGCCGGACTGGCGTTCGATGCCGTCGGCATGGCGCGGGAGCGCGGCACCGATATTTTGATCGTCGATACCGCCGGCCGCCTGCAAAACCGCACCGAGCTGATGGACGAGCTGCAAAAGATCGTTCGCGTCATCAAAAAGATGGATGCAACGGCGCCGCATGCGGTGCTGCTCGTGCTCGACGCCACCGTCGGGCAGAACGCGCTGTCGCAGGTCGAGATTTTCCAGAAGCTGGTCGGCGTCACCGGGCTTGCCATGACCAAGCTCGACGGCACCGCGCGCGGCGGCATTCTCGTCGCCATCGCGGCAAAATTTAACGTTCCGGTGCATTACATCGGCGTCGGCGAGGGCATCGCCGATCTGGCGCCGTTTTCTGCGCGCGATTTTGCCCGCGCCATCGCCGGGCTCGGTTCTTGATTGAGCGGGCCGTCAATCCCGGCTACACACCGCGCATCATGGCAGTCAGCGAAAAACCGCAGCTCAATCCGATCCTCAAGCTCGCGCTCGATCTCGGGCCGCTCGGCTTGTTCTTCTACGCCAATTCGCACTACGACATCTTCGTCGCCACTGGGACATTCATGGTCGCGGTGCTTGCGGCGCTCGCGGTCTCCTATGCGATGACGCGCCAGCTGCCGATCATGCCGGTGGTCACGGCGATCATCGTGGTCGTGTTCGGCGGCTTGACGCTCGTCCTGCACGACGCGACCTTCATCAAGGTCAAGCCGACCATCATCTATGCGCTGTTTGGCGCCGTGCTGATCGGCGGGCTTTTCTTCAACAAGCCGCTGTTGGGCGTCGTGTTCGACTCGATGTTCCACCTGAAGGATGAGGGCTGGCGCAAGCTGACGCTGCGCTGGGCGATCTTCTTCCTCGCGCTTGCCGTGCTCAACGAGATCGTCTGGCGCAACACCTCGACCAATATCTGGGTCGACTTCAAGGTGTTCGGCGTGATGCCGCTGACGTTCCTGTTCGGTGCGCTGCAAGTGCCGCTGCTCAAGAAATACGCCGCCGAACCGGCGGCGGAGTGACGCCTTAACCCGGATTGGCAGCGAGCGCTTTCTCGATCTGCGGCTTGAGCACCGCATCAAAATTGTCGGGGGTGATCGGCCCGACCAGCTTGTAGGCGATGCGGCCATCGCGCCCGACCACGAAGTTTTCCGGCACGCCATAGACGCCCCATTCGATGCCGGCGCGGCCGCTCTCATCGGCGCCCGCCGCGGCGTAAGGATTGCCGTAGCGGACGAGAAAACGCCGCGCATTATCGGGCTCGTCCTTATAATTGATGCCGACGAGGCGGAGCCGGCGGTCCTGTGCCAATTGCATCAGCATCGGCGCTTCGTCGCGGCACGGCACGCACCACGACGCCCAGACGTTCACCACCGTCACCGCGCCCTTGAAGCTCGCCGGGTCGATGCCAGGGATGGGCTCGCCGTCGCGGTCGAGGCCGGCAACCGGCGGCAGCATCGTCTGCGGCACCGGATGGCCGATCAGCGCGGAGGGAATGAGCGAGGGATCGCCGGCATAGAGACGAAACAGAAACAACAGGCAGAGCCCGAGAAAGAGAACGAGCGGCGCCAGCACGATGATCCGGCGCCGGCGCATAGGGCCTCCGTCCTCCGCCGCGGCGCTCATGCCTCTTCCTCCGCTTGCTGCATCGCCGTGCCGGAACGCATCGCTTCGGAGCGCCGCGTAATGCCGTGCATTTCAAGGTCGGCAAGCGCGCGCCGTTGCGCCCGGTAATCGAGCATCACCCAGGCGATCAAGCCGCCGACGGTAATGACGGCGGCGGCATAGGCTGCCGCGATGAAGTCGATATGCGCTGTCGCTGCCATGGTCAGCTCGTGGCGCTCGCCTGCATCAGCCGCAGCGTCCGCACGCGGCGGCGCAAAATCTCATTGCGCATCGCCGCGAGCAAGAGCGTCACAAACAATAATGTGAACGCCGCGGCCATGAGGAAGAGCGGGATGAGGATCGTCGGATAGATGGTCGAACCGCCGAGGCGAAATACCGAGGAACCCTGGTGCAGCGTGTTCCACCATTCAACCGAGAATTTGATGACCGGCAGATCGATGGCGCCGACCAGCGTCAGGATCGCCACGGCGCGCGCCGCGCGCGAGGGATCCTCGACGGTGCGCCACAGTGCGATGACGCCGAGATAGAGCAGGAACAGGATCAGCTCCGAGGTGAGCCGCGCGTCCCAGACCCAATAGGTGCCCCATTCGGGGCGTCCCCACAGCGAGCCGGTGACAAGACATAACAGCGTAAAGGCCGCGCCGATCGGCGCCGCTGCCTTGGCCGTGACGTCGGCGAGCGGATGGCGCCACACCAGCGTGCCCAGCGCGGCGACCGTCATAAGTCCCCAGCCCAGCATGCCAAGCCAGGCCGACGGCACGTGCAGAAACATGATCTTGACGGTGGCGCCCTGCTGATAATCGTCCGGAGCGATCATGGCCTGATTGATGCCGAACGCGAAGGCAATCAGCGTCACGCCGCCGAGCCACGGGATCGTGCGATTGGCGAGCGTGAGGAAGCGCGACGGGTTGGCGAGATCGATCACGGCCATCGGCTGGGTCCCAAATGGTTTCTAGTTCGGAATCGTTCCAAGCTTGGAATGGTTCTGCACTCTCAATCGTTCCTAGTTCACTTGATGGCGCGGGCACAATGCCGCGGGCCGCCGCAGTCCTCAATTTTTCATGACGGGATTGCTATTCCATTTCCTGCCGCAATGCCGCGGCGGCGGCAAAGGGCCCGACCACTAGGCTTGCGAGCGTGAGCGCGCAGAGGATCGTGAACGGCGTACCGAACGGCACCGGCCCGGTGACGGCGGCGTTCGCGGCGGCGACGCCGAAGATCAGCACCGGTACCGTCAGCGGCAACACGATGACCGCGAGCAGCAGCCCGCCGCGCCGCAGCGCCACCGAGATTGCGGCGCCGATCAGGCCGATGAAGGTCAAAGCCGGCGTGCCGACCAGCAGCGTCAGCATCAGCGCCGCTTCGGCCGGCGGATCGAGATTGAGAAACAGGCCGATGAGCGGCGCCGCCACGATCAGCGGCAGACCGGTGGTGAGCCAGTGCGCCAGACCTTTTACCGCCACCACGAGTTCGAGCGGAGCGCGGCTCATTAGAATGAGATCGAGCGAGCCGTCTTCGTGATCGCTGGCGAACAGCCGATCGAGCGCGAGTAGGCTTGCGAGCAGCGCCGCGAGCCACAGGATCGCCGGGCCGATGCGCTTGAGGAGCGCGAGGTCGGGCCCGAGCGCGAACGGCGTGAGCGTGACCACGACCAAAAAGAACAACACGCCCATCAGCGCGCCGCCGCCGACGCGTACGGCAAGCCGCATGTCGCGGACGAGAAGGGCGGCGAGCGCGCTCATGTCGCTGCCCCCAGCCGCAGCTCGCGCGCGCCGGCGAGCCCGATCGGCCCATGCGTCGCGGCGAGAATGAGACCGCCGCCGGCGAGATGCTGCCGCATCAGTTCGCCGAGCCGATCCTGCGCAGCGGCATCAAGTGCGCTGCTTGGTTCGTCGAGCAGCCAGATCGGACGCTCCACCGCGACGAGGCGCGCGATCGAGAGCCGCCGCCGTTGTCCGGCCGAAAGATAAGCGGCCGGCAAGTCCGCAAGCGTATCAAGTCCGACCGCCGCGAGCGGCGCGGCGATCTTTGCCGTTCGCGCACCGAAAAAGCCGGCCCAGAAGCGCAGGTTTTCCGCGACCGATAGCGAAGGTTTCAGCGCATCCTGGTGGCCGAGATAGTGGGTCTGCTCGGCGATGCTCAATTCGGAATTGCCGTCCTCGAGCGTCAGCCGGCCGTGGGCGATGCGCACCAGCCCGATGATACAGCGCAGCAGCGAAGACTTCCCCGCCCCGTTGCGGCCGGTGACGGTCAAAGCCTCGCCGGAGCCGACGGCAAAGCTCACGCCGGCGAAAACGTCGCGGCCGCCGCGGTGACAGGCGAGATCGACGGCGGAAAGCCGCATCAGTGGGGTCCCGGGCGCGTGGTCAGTATGGGCTCAAAAAGCCTTGATTTACCGAGCAAATGGGCCATGCGCGGCATGATAACGGAGCATTCCTTGCCGAACTGGCACAAGTCCGGAAAAGACCTTATAAGCCGCAAGTCGGCCTGCGGCGTGCCGGTGACGCCCGCAAAATCCGACCGCCAACAGCCTGCTGGGGCCTGTTTCGGCATAAATTACCTGCGGTTTGCGCCGGTGCCCGCCGGCGGCATGGGAAAAAAGTCATGGATTCGCTCGACAGCTTCAAGTGCCTGCGGCCGCTTAAGGTCGGTTCCAAAACCTATGCCTATTACAGCCTGCCGGTGGCGGAAAAGAACGGCTTGAAGGGGATTTCGCGGCTGCCGTTTTCGCTCAAGGTTTTGCTGGAAAACCTGTTGCGCAACGAGGACGGCCGCTCGGTCACCAAGCAGGATATCCAGGCCGTCGCGCAATGGCTCAAGACCAAGACCTCGGAGCGTGAGATCGCGTTCCGGCCGGCGCGGGTGCTGATGCAGGATTTCACCGGCGTGCCGGCGGTCGTCGATCTCGCCGCCATGCGCGACGCGATGGAACATCTCGGCGGCGATGCGAAAAAGATCAACCCGCTGGTGCCGGTGGACCTCGTCATCGACCATTCGGTGGCGGTGAATTTCTTCGGCCACGCGGATTCGTTCAAGAAAAACGTCGAAGAGGAATACAAGCAGAACCAGGAACGCTACCGGTTCCTGAAATGGGCGCAGCGCTCGTTCGAGGATTTCCGCGTTGTGCCGCCCGGCACCGGCATCTGTCACCAGGTCAATCTCGAATATCTGTCCCACACCGTCTGGACCGCCAAGGCCAAGATCAACCTTCCCGACAAGTCCGTCGCCACCGAGCTTGCCTACCCGGACACCCTGGTCGGCACCGACTCGCATACGACGATGGTGAACGGGTTGTCGGTGCTCGGCTGGGGCGTCGGCGGCATCGAGGCCGAGGCGGCGATGCTCGGCCAGCCCTATTCGATGCTGCTGCCGGAAGTGATCGGCGTGCGGCTCAACGGCAAGCTCAAGGAAGGCGTCACCGCGACCGATCTCGTGCTTACCGTGACGCAGATGCTGCGCAAGCGCGGCGTCGTCGGCAAGTTCGTCGAGTATTTCGGTCCGGGCCTCGCCAATCTGACGATCGCCGACCGCGCCACGCTCGGCAACATGTCGCCGGAATACGGCGCGACCTGCGGCTTCTTTCCCATCGACGACGATACGATCCGCTATCTGCGCGACACCGGCCGCCCGGCGGAACGGATCGCGCTCGTCACTGCCTACGCCAAGGCGCAGGGCATGTATCGCACCAAGAACACGCCGGAGCCGATGTTCACCGACGTGCTTAAGCTCGAATTGTCCTCGATCGAGCCGTCGCTCGCCGGGCCGAAGCGGCCGCAGGACCGCATTGCTCTCAAAGAGGTCAAAGGCGGCTTTGCCCAGGCCATGGACAAGGAATTCAACAAGTCCGCCGAGATGGACAAGCGCGTCCCGGTGGAAGGCCGCAAGCACACGCTCGGCCATGGCGATGTGGTGATCGCCGCGATCACCTCCTGCACCAATACCTCGAACCCGAACGTGATGATCGCGGCGGGATTGCTCGCCCGCAAGGCTGCCGCCAAGGGTCTGACGGTCAAACCGTGGGTGAAGACGTCGCTTGCGCCCGGCTCGCAGGTGGTCGCCGAATATCTGGAAAAATCCGGATTGCAGAAGGATCTCGACACGCTCGGCTTCAATCTCGTCGGCTTCGGCTGCACCACCTGCATCGGCAATTCCGGTCCGTTGCCGGCGGAAATCTCCGAGGCGATCAACGACCACGATCTCGTCGCCGCGGCGGTTTTGTCCGGCAATCGCAATTTCGAAGGTCGCGTCAACGCCGACGTGCGCGCGAACTATCTGGCCTCGCCGCCGCTCGTTGTCGCTTATGCGATCGCCGGCTCGATGCAGAGCGATATCGCCAAGGCGCCGCTCGGCACCGACCAGAAGGGCCGCAAGGTCTATCTGCGCGATATCTGGCCGAGCAGCCGCGAGATCGCCGACGTTGTGCGCAAGAACATCAACAAGAACATATTCTTGCGCAAATACGGCAACGTGTTCAAGGGCGACGCGAACTGGCGCAAGATCGCGGTCAAGGGCGGCCTCACTTTCAAGTGGGACGATCGTTCCACTTACGTGCAGAATCCGCCCTACTTCGAAGGCATGCAGAAGCGCAGCCAGCCGATCGACGATATTGTCGACGCCCGCGTCCTCGGCCTGTTCCTCGACTCGATCACGACCGACCACATCTCACCGGCCGGATCGATCAAGGAGGAAAGCCCGGCGGGCGAATATCTGCGCGACCATCAGGTCCGCCCCAAGGACTTCAACCAGTACGGCACGCGGCGCGGCAATCATCAGGTGATGATGCGCGGCACCTTCGCCAATATCCGCATCAAGAATCAAATGGTGCCCGGCGTGGAGGGCGGCTACACGATCCACTATCCATCAAAGCAGCGCATGACAATGTACGACGCGGCGATGCGCTACAAGAGGGAGAACGTGCCGCTCGTCGTGTTCGCCGGCAAGGAATACGGCACCGGCTCCTCGCGCGACTGGGCGGCGAAAGGCACGGTCCTGCTCGGCGTGCGCGCCGTGGTGGCGCAATCGTTCGAGCGCATCCACCGCTCCAACCTGGTCGGCATGGGCGTGGTGCCGCTGATCTTCGAGGAGGGCACCTCCTGGCAGACGCTCGGGCTCAAGGGCGACGAACAGGTCACGATTCGCGGGCTGCATGGCGATCTCAAGCCGCATCAGCGGCTCCTCGCCGAGATCATCGCTTCCAACGGCGGCCTCAAGCGGGTTCCCCTGATCTGCCGCATCGACACCGTCGATGAGCTCGATTACTACCGCAACGGCGGCATCTTGCAGTACGTGCTGCGGCACCTTGCGGCCTAAGCATGATCCGGAAAAGTGCGTAGCGGTTTTCCGAAAAGATCATGCTTCGTTGAGATATCGCATGATCCGGAATCTACTCACCGCGAATTGAGTGGCGGGTGACTGGCGCGGGCGCTAGAAATGCCGCCGTCACGAAACCGTCACCGAGGGGCGAATCTTTCGCTTAAGGTCCGGGGTGGAGGTCGGAATGCTTCATCGCCGCCTCGCGTCGGCACCCCTCATCGCGGGCCTCCTGGTTGCGACATTCGTCGTTGCGCGCGCCGCCGAGCCGCGGGCGCTGCTTGAACTATTCACCAGCCAAGGCTGTTCGTCCTGTCCCGCCGCCGACAAGCTCCTTGGCGAGCTTGCGGCCGACCCGTCGCTGGTCGTGATGAGCGATCCGATCGATTATTGGGACTATCTCGGCTGGAAGGACACGCTAGCCAGTCCTTCGCATTCGGAGCGCCAGCGCGCTTATGCGCGGGCGCGCGGTGATCGCCAAGTCTACACGCCGCAAATCGTCGTCAACGGGGCGATGCATGTGCTCGGCAGCGACCGCGCCGCGATCGAGCGCGTGATCGCGCAGACCGATCAGAAGTCCGCTGTCATGTCGCTCCCGGTGCTGGTCTCCATCGGCGGCGGCAATTTGACGGTGAAAGCGGAATCGGCGGAGAACGAGCATGCCGGCGGCGAAATCTGGCTGTGTCCGCTCGCGAAAGCGGTGCCGGTCGCCATCGGCCGCGGCGAAAATCGCGGACGCACGATCACCTACCACAATGTGGTGCGGCGCTGGATGAAGCTCGGTGACTGGATGGGGACGGCAGCGACCTGGAACGTGCCGCTCGCCGACATCAAGGCCGACGACATCGATGCCGCAGCG
>Ga0209415_10009221_pt1 | contig 16987 bp, 12 predicted proteins | sample PeaSoiSIISIP2007_FD_187696 | JGI IMG/M metagenome (GOLD analysis project Ga0209415, IMG submission 187696) | Peat soil microbial communities from Weissenstadt, Germany - SII-SIP-2007 (SPAdes) (version 2) | ecosystem: Environmental > Terrestrial > Soil > Wetlands > Peat | place: Germany... | reverse complement strand
GCGGGAGTAACTCAGCTGGTAGAGTGCAACCTTGCCAAGGTTGATGTCGCGGGTTCGAATCCCGTCTCCCGCTCCAATCCGTTTCTAACATCAAGGAACATTCCGCCGCCGCTGCTTCGTATACCATCACGGAGGCTCGCGATGTTTGGATTCCTGTTATGGTGCGTCCTGTTTATCCTGTGCTGGCCGTTGGCGCTGGCGGCGTTGTTCCTCTATCCCATCGTGTGGCTGATTTTGCTGCCGTTCCGTATCGTTGGCATCGCCGTGGGAGGCGTGCTCGAGTTGGTCTGGGCCATTATCACTCTTCCCGCTCGCGTGATTCGCAGGGTTGCCTAAGTAGAAGCCGCCTAAACTGAGCCGCGCACGTTAGTAAGCGGTGTCCGCTCCATCGATGTAAATCCGCTTCACCCGCGCGTGGATCCCGCACAGCACGCTGTAGGAAATGGTACCCGCCAGCCGAGCGATCTGCTGCGCGTCGATCGACACGCCGCCTTCGGAACCGAGCAGCGTAACTGCGTCGCCCACGGCAAGCGGCGGGCAGTGCGTGATGTCGATGGTGGTCAGATCCATCGACACCGCGCCGATGATGGGCGCCAGATGGCCGTTGGCGATGACACGGCCTTTGTTGGAGAGCCGGTGCGGGATGCCGTCCGCATAGCCCGCGGCCAGCACGGCGATCCGCGTCGGCTGGAGAGTGCGGAACATCCCGCCATAGCCGACCAGCGCGCCGGCCGGAAGGTCCTTCACCGCCAGCACCGCGGTCTTCCAAGCTAACGCTGGCCGGACTTCCAGCAGACGTTGCGGCGCGGTCCCCTTCGCCACCGCCTGTGCCAAGGGCGACACGTAGCCGTAGACCGCATGCCCCGGCCGCACCATGCGTTGCCATGCGTCCCTTCGTCCATATGCGATCGGAGTGCTGCTGGCCAGGTGCAAGATGGGCGGGTTCACGCCCGCGCGCGCCAGCTCCGAGCAGATGCCTTGAAACACACGCAACTGTTCTTCCGTCTGCGCGCTCGCGTAATTTGCGGAGGAGGCAAAGTGCGTCATCAGGCCTTCCAGCCGCACATGCTTGGCCGCGCCTATCGCTTCCAAAATCTCCGAGGCCGAACCGCGCGTTCCCAGGCGTCCCATGCCGCTGTCGATTTTCAAATGATAATCGGCGGTCACGCCTCGAGCGCTCGCTAGGCGATCCCACTCCGGAATATCCCCGAGCGAATGAATCACCGGCGTCAGGTTGTAATCGAGAAGGCCCGCTCTTTCGGCGGGAAGAAAATCCGCCATCACCAAAATGCGTGTCGTAATTCCGTGGTCGCGCAGAATCGCGCCTTCCTCCACGTTGCTTACCGCCAGCCACCGCGCTCCAGCGCCGGCCAGCGCCCGCGACACCTCCACGGCCCCGTGCCGGTAAGCGTCTGCCTTCACCACCGGCATCACTTCCACGCCGGGCCCCACCACATAGCGAACCGCGCGGAAGTTTTCGACGATTTGTTTGAGGGAAATCTCTACCCACGATCTGTAGGCGAAAAGGCCCATAAGCTTATGGTAGGCTCACGACTCATTATCGCGGCAGGCGCTCTCGCTAGCTCCGTACCACGGCTTCCTGGAGGCGGCTGCGACAGAGCCCCGGCAATCGCTGGCCCTGTCGCTGGCCGTGTCGCTGGCCGTCGCAATGGAGGCGATTGAGTGTTACAATTTCTAACATTTCGAGCCCAAGGAGGCAATCCCGGATCATATGTCATCGAACGCAAACGGCAAACATTGGGCAGCGCGGTGGTCAGCGATGATGGTGGGCAAATCCGCTCGCGTTTTGCCTTTTGCTTTATTGGGCGTGATGCTATGTAACCAACGCGCTGTTGGGCAAGTGGTTATCACGGATGTGACTTTGCCAACACTCGTCTTTAGCGATGGGGCTTCCATCATTCCCAATCCTGCTTTCTGCACGAGTGAGGGCTTCTCTCACGACTGGTCGATCGTTGGCGGCGAGCAAAATTTACCTCCTTCAGCGGTAATCAATATGGGCCCGCCACCTTGGAGTATTTTGGTGACCTGGTACTGCGACGCCAAACCCTACCCCAATGCTGACCCAACCGAGTACGTGTTGTACACACAGGGTGCTTGTTCAGCCTCTCCTACATGCGAGCCTTATTTGCCGTCTAAGAGCAATGGCCCCCCTCCCTGCGGGTGTGGCGATCCGATCAATATCGGAACCGGCAATGTATTTGAGCAGGTGATCGATTACCAGACAACGGGACCGAATCAACTTAGCTTTGCCCGATCATATAACAGCGCACCTGGTATTTTTGAATTTCCGCTCGGAAGAAACTGGCGTTCCAGTTTTGACCGATCTCTGATCATACTGTCCGCTTCTTGGATTTACGTTGAACGTGCGAATGGGCAGGAGCTGAGCTTTACGTTCAACGGTGGTGCCTGGACTGGCGATTCGGACGTCGACTTCACGTTGACGCAAGGGGGCTCAACGTGGACGCTGACAGATAGCACCGACACCGTGGAGAGTTATACCACCACCTCCAACGGGAGTGAGGCTCTGCTCACTTCAATCCAGGCTCGGAACGGCTATACCCAGACTCTGACTTACAACTCAAGCGATCAGCTGGTCTCGGTGAGCGACTCCTATAATCGCACGCTGGCATTCACCTATCAAAACTACCTGCTTCAGACCGTCACGACGCCGGATGGTCTGGTCCTCACGTATGGCTACACGCCGCTCAACCAGCTCGCTTCGGTATCCTATTCAACCACTCCCGCAACAAGTCAGTCATACCTTTACGAAAACGCGGACCTGCCATATGCTCTCACCGGAATCATTGACGAGGATGGCAACACCTACGCCACCTGGACATATGACTCTTCTTCCCGCGGCCTGACAAGCCAGCATGCGGGTGGAGCCGGACTGACGACTGTCGTCTATAACGACACCGACGGCAGCCGTACCGTCACCAACGCCCTTGGCGAGACGGCGACTTACAGCTTCGCGACCCTTCAGGGGGTGCCCAAGGTGACGGAGATTGATCGACAGGCGACGACTACGACCGCTGCGGCGACCGAGACGTTTACCTATGACGCAAACGGCTATCTGGCGAGCCAGAGCGACTGGAATGGGAATGTCACCACCTATGTCAATGACTCGCGGGGCGAACCGCTCACGGTAAACCAGGCAGTCGGCACTCCACAAGCGACAACCACCACGACGACGTACCTCAGCAACTATCGCCTCCCGTCGCAAATTGTGACACCCGGGCTGACAACAACGTTCACCTACGATTCCGGCGGCGATCTGCTCACCCAGACCAATCAGGACACCACCATCCAAACCGTGCCCTACTCTACGGGCGGCCAGACGCGAACTTGGACCTACACCTGGCAGAACTTTCTGATGGCTTCGTCTCAGTCACCCAACGGCAACCTCACGAGCTACGGTTACGACGCGACCGGTGCTCTCATTTCAACGACCAACGCGCTCAAACAGCTGACGAATATCACGCAGCACACCAGCGGAGGCTATCCGCAGGTCATTGTGAATCCAAACAACGTCACGACCACACTGACCTATACTCCCCGCATGTGGCTCGACTCCCGCGCGGTCACCACGTCGAAGGGGGTACTCACGACCTCTTACGGCTACGATGCAGCCGGAAATCTCACGAGCGTGACGCAGCCAGATAATTCAAAACTTACTTACAGCTACGATGCAGCACATCGTCTGACTGGCGTCACAGACCTCTTGGGCAACCAGATGGCCTATACACTCGATGCCTTGGGTGACGTGACGCTGACCAACGTGTCCAATCCCGCTGCTACCTTGAAGCGCCAGCATTCGGACGTGTTTGACGCCCTCGGCCGCGCACTCCAGGACATCGGCGGCGCAGGCCAAACCACGACGTACACATACGACAACAACGGCAATGCGCTTACCGTTACCGATCCTGACGGTAACTTGACGCAGCAGAATCTTGACGCGCTGAATCGACTCTCAACGGTTATCGCCCCGGCGCCAGGCGGCACGACTACGACCACCTACGACCAGCATAACCGCGTGCTTTCCGTCACCGACCCGAACAGTAATACGACAGCTTATGTCTATGACGGTTTTGGCGATCTGATCCATCAGACCAGCCCCGATTCTGGAAAAACTGTCTTTCGCTATGATGCGGACGCCAATCTAACCCGCTCAACCAATGCTGTTGGTGCGATCGCCACCAACAGCTATGACGCGCTGGACCGGGTGTTGCATACCGAATATCCGAATGACTCCACAGAGAACGTCAGTTATTTCTATGACCAGGCCGGGCACGGGTTCGGGATCGGGTATCTGACCAGCCTGAAGGACGCAGCCGGGACGCTCTCGCGCAGCTACGACGAGCAGGGGAACATGCTCTCCGAGAAGCGCGTGAACGGCAGTGCGTCCCTGAAGACTACTTATACCTACGACCTGGCGAGCCGCATCGCCTCCATCGCTTATCCCTCGGCCAGCAGCATCGCGTACACTCGCAATGCTATGGGCAACATCACCAGGGTGAGCGCCAAGATACCGGGCGCCACGAGCTACGTTCCAGTGACTTCTGGCATCGCCTATGAGCCCTTCGGCCCCACGACTGCGCTCACCTTCGGCAACGGCGTCAAGGAAACGCAGGGCTATGATCTCGATTACCGGATGACGGGCGTTGCCGATACAGGAACCGCAGCGGTCCAGAAGGTCGGCTATGCGTACGACCCGGCGAACAATGTCCTCGACATCGTTGACAAGGTAAACTCGGCGAACAGCCAAGCCTTCAAATACGACCCGCTCAATCGACTGACTAGCGCGGCAAGCGGAAAGGGCGGGTATGGCAGTTTTACCTGGACTTACGATCCTGTGGGCAACCGGCTCACGCAGGCGGCAGGCGGCGTTACCACCACCTACGGGTACGCAGCGGGTAGCAACCGGCTCGCTTCGATTACGACTGGCGCGACAACCCAGACGGTCGGCACCACGGTTGCCGGCAATATCAAGACCTTTTCGCCGGCCCTCGACACGGTGACAGCGCTGACGTACAACCAGGCCAACCGGCTCGCGACGGCCAATGCCGGAACGTCCCAAGTGCTGCAATACACTTACGACGCCTTCGGGAAGCGAATCGTGAAACTGGGATCGGCGACGACGCTATTCCAGTACGATCAGAGCGGTGATTTGTTGGAGCAGGCTGACGGCACTGGTGCCGCGCAGGTGGATTACGTTTACCTTGGTAGCCGCCCCGTCGCCACCATTCAGCCCAGCAACGGGCAAATCTATTTCCTGCATGATGACCATCTCGGGACGCCGCAGGCGGCGACGGACAGCACGCAGGCCGTCGTCTGGAACGCCACTTACCAGGCGTTCGGCTACACCAGCACAGGCGCAGGCACGATTGTCCAGGATCTCCGCTTGCCGGGGCAGGAATTTGAGATTGAGCCCGGATGGAATCACAACGGATTCCGTAATTATGCGCCGGGGTTGGGGAGATACCTACAAAGCGACCCTATTGGGCTCAATGGGGGGCTCAACACTTATTCCTACACTCTGAATGACCCCATCAATCGCACGGACTCCAGTGGACTCGTCGACGTATGTTCTACCGGTTTCCAGTTGGGCGTCACTGTTGTATGTACTGGAGTTGGGAGTATTCCCGGAATCGGGGTCTACCCAGGTTTAGTGTGCGGGGTGGCGAGCGGTAGGCTTATTCTTTACTGCCGACCGACGCCCACGGGATACCCAAATCCACAGCCCAATGCGCCGTTGCCCTCCTCACAGTCATGCACCGCACCATCAACTACGCCAAGCGTCTCAGGCCCTCCGATAGGCCCTGGGACACCTGGAATCCCTCCGATACCAGGGCCTTCGATGCCGTGAACTTGACATCAAGGAGCCAATCGAACGATTTCTCTACGCAATTGTCTTAAATGTTCTGGTCTCACCCACGTTAGCCGCCATTCCAAGCTGGACCACCGTACAGGGGTCTGCCCCGGGAATCGCGGCTGAATACGGCATCTCGCCTCTCGTGCCGCTGCCTCGTGGTGTCCGGCCCGAGAACTCCCCAGACGCTATAGGTTCAGTCCGCGATGAACTGAGCCAGCAGTGTTTCGTACTGGCTGGTAACCGCCCCCCAGCTATAACGCTCCGCCACACGCTGCATTGCCCGGCCACCCCATGCCGCTCGCTCCTCGCTCGACATCGCGAGAACCTGCTCGAGCTTCTGTCGTAGCTCGCCGCTCTCAAACGCAATCCCCGCGCCGGCTGCCACTTCCGCGTTCTCCGGCGTGTTCAGATACAGGACCAACGCGCCGCGTCCCATCGCCTCAATCAGCGCCGGATGCGTGCCGCCCACTTCGGTGGCGTGGATATAGGCCAGGCAGTGCGAGAGCAGCTCGTGATATCCCGCGCCGTAAATCGCGCCTGGCATGACAACCCGGGCGTCTCGCGTATCGCGCACCCGCTCGATGTACTCCTGCGCGTAGGGCGCATCGCCGATTAGCGCCAGCTTTACCGGCGTAGCAACTTGCTCGAAAGCCTCCCGCACCAGCAGCGCGTTGTTTTCCGGCTCCATCCGGCTGACGTACAGAAAGTAGCCGCCGCGCTCCAGGCCAAGTTCTGCGAGAACGTCGGAGGTTGCCACCTTTCCGGTGTCCGCGCCGTAGGGGATGAACTGCGTGCGCTTTCCGTGGCGTTCCAGATAATACGCTTCGATCTGGCGCGCGTCCGTAATCACCACCGAAGGGCAAAAGGTTGCCAGCCACTCCGAAATCGCATACCAGCCTTTGGCCAGCCGATTCCACTTCTTGCGCTTGCGTTCCAGGCCATCCACATTCAACAGTGTCGGGATGCCGAACCAGCGCGGCGCGAGCGTAAAGATCGCATTGGCGCCATTACAGTAAAGAGCGGCATCGACATCGCGAGAAACGACTCGGCGAAAAATCAGATGGACAGTTGAAAGAAACGTGTGAATGATCGTGTCGAAATACTTGTGACGCCAGGTGGGCAAGTACACCAGCTCCGCACCGCGATAGCTTGTTTCCGGATGCCGCTCGCGGCAGTAAACCGTGACGCGGTGCCCGCGCGCGGCCAGGCGTGTGGAAAGCTCTTCGGCGAACGTCTCAAACCCGCCATAGCGGGCGGGAATCCCTCGAGTGCCGAGAATCGCGATGCGCGCCGCGGCGTTCCTCCTCAACTTCGGTATTAGCCGCCGATCAACGCGGATTAACGCCGATTTAACTTATCCGCGTTCATCGGTGTTCATCTGCGGCCAGCACCTTACCCGCGCGCCGCCTTCGATTTCGCCAAAGCCCGGCCCGCCGCTTTCGGCTTACTCGCCGGCGCGCTCACCGGATCATAACGAAACCAATTCGCGATGTACTCATCGTCCACGCGCTTGCGGCTCATGATGTCCCGCCGCTTGGCCATCACTCGTTTCCAGTTCTTCGCGACGTACCAGAACGCTTTCAACGAACTCTGTTCCCGTAGCAGACAACAGGAAATCACCACCAGATCGCGCACGGTGATGGAAAACCAGTTACGCCGGTACAAATCGCCGGTAATATTCTTCATACGCATCAGGAAGCGATTCTTCACCGAATGCATGTTGATCACCGGCGGCAGCGCTCTCCGGTTGCCCGGCAGGACGTTGCGGACATGATAGCCGCGCGCATGCGGCGTGTAAATGCAGCGCCAGCCCATCAATTGCGCCCGCCAGGCCACATCCGCATCCTCGCGATATACGAAAAAATCCGGATCGAAAAACTCGTCGTCCACCGCGATGTCGTCGATCATCTGTCGGCGATAGAGAGCGGCCGCCGCCGTAGCGCCAAAAACAAACTCATGGTTGAGATAATGTCCGTTATCCACTTCCTGGCTTCCGCGGTCCAGGTGGCGCAGCATGGGTGTGAAATAGATTCCGGTGGAATCCACCAGAGGTTTGTCGGGTAAGTCGAAGGTGGCGCGGATGGTCAGCAGCTTTCCGCACACCGTCCCGATCTTGGGATCCACTTGCCCGGAATCCGCCAGGGCTTGGATGAAGTTGGGAAGCAGCAGCACATCCGGATTCAATGTCAGCACCCACTCCCCGCTGCTCATCCGGATGGCTTGGTTCTGCGCCGCGGCAAACCCGATGTTCTCGTCGTTGTAAACTACCCGGCAGCGGTCCACGAACGACTCCAGGATATCCACCGTGCCATCCGTGGAGGCGTTATCGATGACAATGATTTCTTTGTCGGCGTAGCGCTGCGCGAGAACCGACTCCAGGCACCGCTTGATGAAACGACCGCTATTATATGTGACGATTGTGACCGAAACCCGATCGTTACATGGCATGTATGTGGGCGCGACTCTATTCTTTCGATATTTTTACTGCTCTCGTTCCTCTACTGCTGTGCTAAAACCTGAACATTTCAGCTCACCGACACGGCCAGAGATAACACTGCGTCCCGCGAGCCGGCCTATCTTTGCGTATACCGTAATTGGCCTGAGACTTCGCCGCATCATCACCCCGATGGCCGTTCGAAACAAGGAACCAAGCACCACTGCCGCGCTCACCCACCGAAACGCGCGCGGGCGAAAGTGCTTCGAGGCGTACTTAAGAAGGCTAGCATACCAATACACCTCGCGGCATTCCCAGGGGAGGCCAGCAATACTGTGGCCACCCTGGTGCACTGCCATTACTTCAGGGACATAGCGTATTTTCAGGCCTAAGTCGCGCGCGCGCTTGCAGAAATCCACGTCTTCGAACCAAAGCGGATAAAATTGTGTGTCAAAACCGCCCAGCCTGTGCCACACTTCGCGCCGGAACATCAGGAAAGCTCCGGGCGGTTGCTCGACTTCGGCCGGTCGAGAAAAGTCCTGATCCAAACATCGATAGGATCGGTTTAGCGGGTTAGTGGGGACCAGCCGGTTGATGCCCAGGACCTCGAAAATCAAGGTCGACGCCGTGGGAAAACGGCGAAGTGTGAAGCCACGCTGCGGTTCACCGTTCTGGTCGGTAAGTTGCCCAGCCGCTAAACCGGTTCCGTCCTCGAGGCACGCGGCCTCTAGCTTCTCGACCGATGTCTGTAACTCGGTATCCGGATTAAGCAGCAGGACCAGCTCCGTATCCAGTTCCGACACGCCTTGGTTCACCGCCTTCGCGAACCCATTGTTCGCCGGGTTAGCAATCAAGGTTACCGCCTTACGCTGGCGGACTAACCGGCAAGTGGCGTCTTTGGATGCATTGTCGACCACCACCGCGGGTAAGTCGCCGCACGCTTCGAGGCAGCGCTCGATCATTCCTTCCGAGTTGTAGGTTACGATTACTACGCCAGTGCGAGTCATCGGTATGCCGATCAAGTCAAGGCGAAGTAAAGTCTCCAGTACAAATCGAATCCAGTCAATTGTTGGATTTCGTGAATGTCCTTCTCGCTTTGCCCGAGGATCGTAGTAAAGTTGCCGATGATAGGAAAATTGGCGGAGTACTTTCCCCGCGCTGCGCGAAACCGGCGCAGTCCTTCCACTTTGCCCGCCAGATAACTTAAGAACGCACCGTGCCGGAGCGCGACGAATCCCCAGAGTGTTTGCGCGATGAAAACTGGCCAACCATAGCGTAAGATCCAATTCGGCGGATAGTGTTTCGCCACCAGGAATAGCTGGTTGCGGGCGATCTTCCGCACCGTATCCGGGTGCCAGCGACCCAGCGTCGCGCTGCCCTGGTGGTAGGCCACCGCCTCCGGAACGTACAACCCGCTCAGCCCAGCTGCCGCGCAGCGGAGACCGAAGTCGACATCTTCCAGGTAGGACTCGAAGCATTCATCTAAAAGTCCGACCCTCTCGAATACTTCGGCCCGGAACACGGCCGCCGTGAACGGCGCCAACTGTATGGTTCTCGGCTGGTTCCAAATTGGCGAATCCAGTTGTCCATGCCCGCACCGGCAGGCGCAGCCACCCCGGCAAATTGCATCGAACGAGCCGTCAATCTGTTCAGGCGTTTGGGCTTTAAGAAGTTTGCCGGTCGCAAACCAGGAACTCCCCGCCTCCAGCTTCGCCATAATCTGCGACAACCAATCCGGCGCGAGACAAACATCGTTGTTGAGAACGCCGATCCATTCCGCGCTCATTGCCTCTTCGAGGCCGCGGTTCACCGCGCCGGCGAAGCCCGCATTCACGGCCAGCGGAATTACTTGGGCTCCTGCCCGTGCCGCGATAGCCATCGAATCGTCGGTGCTACCGCCGTCCACGACGATGACGCGGTCAATCGGATAAGTCTGCCGCGCAAGGTTAGCCAGCACCTGACCCAGCAAGCCGGCTCGGTTCCAGGTAGGAATAACGATAGCAACACCGGCCATTACGAAAAACGCTTCTTCACCAGGAAATACAGATTGTATAAACCGTCCCGCCACGGGTTCAGCTTGATCTCGCCCAGCCGCGAGGTATAGAGAATGGAGATTTCAACAAATCGGATTCGCCGGTTCTTCAACGCTTCAATCTTGATTTCTTCAGAAAATGCCATGCTGTCCGACTCCAGTTGCATGTGCTCCAGGATGGAACGCCGGAAGACCCACATCCCGGACTGCGAATCGCGGACCCAGCGGAAATAGAGCAGCGACATCGCGAGCGACAGCGCCAAATTTCCCAAGCGGTGCTTCATGCTCATGGCTTTCGGATCGCGCACCGGGAATCGCGAGGCGTTTAAGAAATCGACATCCAGATGCAGCAGCGCCTCCAGCAGATAGGAAATTGCATCCGGCGGATAGCTGTGATCGCCGTCCAGCGTGATGATGATGTCGCCCGTTGCCGATGCGAATCCGCGCTTGTAGCTTCTACCGTAGCCGCGCACAGGTTCCCGGATCACCTCGGCGCCGAACGACCGCGCGACCTCGGACGTGCGGTCCGTCGACCCGTTGTCGACCACAATCACCTGATCCACGAAGTCCGGCATGCGGCGCAACACCTGTTCGATCCCTTGCTCCTCATTCAGACACGGAGTGATTACTGTAATCCTTTGCGACTTGTACACGTTTTGAGGCTGAGAGCCGGACGCAATGCGTCAGAGTGCCGCGCCGGCGCTGGTACCATATTCTCATGAAGTTGTTTTGTGCCCTGACCCTCCTCGCGACTACCGCCTTCGCCAGCGTGAATCCCCAGCTTCACCAGGTGAAAAGGGTTTACATCTTGGCGATGGGCAGCGGAATGGATCAATATCTGGCGAACCAACTTACCAAGGCCGGAATCTTCGCGGTGGTCACGGACCCGAAGGAGGCCGACGCCATCGTGAGCGACAGCATCGGTGAAACGTTCCAGAAGAAGCTGGACGATCTGTATCCGCCGGCGCCCAAGACCCCCGCTCCGTCGAAAGGTGCTCCCGATGCGAGCAAACCCGGCGCGGACGCAGGAGCGTCGGCCGCTGTCGGTGGCAACGCTCCCGCCGCAACGCCTTCCAGAAGGGACGCTTTTGCTGACATAGATTTTTCCGGCGGCGGCTTTCGATCAGGCTCTTTCGGCCGCGGCAAGGGCAACTTCTTCGTGGTGGATCGCAATAGCCGGATCGTGTTGTGGTCGGTTTACGAGCGCCCCAAAAACTCGACGCCCGGCGAGCTGACCAAAACCGCCGGCAGGGTGGTGAAGCACCTTAAAGACGACCTGACCGAGAAGAAGGCGTCCGAGTAGTTAAGACCTCTTCTGTCTTAAGACTTCCCTGTAGCTCTCCACCAGCCGCTCCGTCAGTACTCGCGTATCCCGCGTTGCCACAACGTGCTCTCGCGCGCGGCACGCCAGTTTTCGCGCTTGCTCCGGATGGTCGAACAACTCAACGATCTTCCGTGCAAATGCGCCCGGGTCTGCGGCCAAGGCGCAAATCTCGCCGTCTTTTCCTGCCAGACCCTCCGCTCCCAGCGGCGTCGAGACCACGGGAATTCCCGCCGCGAACGCTTCCAGTAGTTTCACCCGCATTCCAGAGCCGCTGAGGATCGGGCAAACGAACACACCATACCGCCCCAGCGGTTCGCGCACGTCTTCGACAAATCCTCGCAACTCGATGTTGTCCGGCAGCTCGGGGAGCGAGTGGCGCGCCGGTGGCTCGGAGCCAACAATCACCAGCCGTGCCCGGGGCTTCTGTTCCAGGACGGCCGGCAAGACTTTTCGCGTAAACCAAGTCAGCCCTTCTTGATTCGGAGGATGGCGAAAGCTTCCGAGAAAGAGCATCGTCTCCGGCTCACGCCCATTGGCGTGAAAATCGTATCGCGACGTCGCGATGCCCGCCCGGTTGTCATCAATGCGGCCGCGCAAGCCTGGAAGGAAGGACAGCAGGTAATTGCCGTTCTCCGGACTGCAAACCTGCACGCGATCGAAGCGCGGCAGTACGCGTAGCTCGTAACGCAGCGCGCGCAGATATTCGTACGCCGCCTTCGCGGTTTCGAGTATGCCCTGCGGATTCGCTGAACCCCGCGCGATGGATTGAAAGTAGATGTCGTGCTCGAAAAGCACGCACCCCAGGCGGCGGTAATCGCCGCCATACTGGCTGAGCGCCGTGTATTCGAGTTGCACCACGTCGACCTCGCGCAGGAACATCTCGCGATGGAGCCGCCACTCGAGATCCTGGCTGGCGAATTCGCGCACCGCATGCGGCAGGATAGAACCGAACTGCTTCTCCTTGCCTTCGGTTCGCACGTGATATTCCACGGATGCCACCTGGCGCTCCAGCTCTTGGTGCGGCCGGCGCTGCCAGGCGTAATCGAGCACAATCAGCAAGTGCAGTTCGCATCGTCGCGTCAATTCCAGCGCGGTCTGGTACATGAATACGCCGCCGCCGTGGATCGGAGGACAAATGGGATAAGGCGAGACCAAGAGCACGCTCAACCGCTCCGGGCCGTGCGCTTCTGAGCCACGCCAATCCGAGCCGCGACCGTGAGGGAGTGGAATAAACCGGTCGCGGAAATATCCGCCGAGCGGCCGACGAAACGCTTCCGTGTCGTCGATAACGGACAGAGCGCGTGCTCGCGCGCGCGACCGCAACGCGCCCGACAATTGCCGGAACGCCCGCCACAATCCGGCGAAATTGGCGCGCTCCGGCGATTCGCCGAACACCTCGGAGACCAGCGCGCCCGCATAGGCGAAGAAGAAGTGCGAGACCAGGCGCGGCCATTCGTGAATGTTCTTCCACGCGAACAGCGCGAAGTTCTTTTTTAATACGAGATCGATTTGTGCCGCGGAGAATCGCTTGCCGATGGTTCCCCGATGCTCGTGATACACCACGCTGCGCGGCTGATAGAGCACCTTCCAACCGCGCTTCCACGCCATGTATCCGACGTCGGTGTCTTCCAAATAGAAAGGCGCGAGTAGCTGGTCGAATCCGCCGAGCTCCAGGAATTTTCGGCGATCGAAAGCGCAGGAGCCGCCGCCGCCATACGCGCAAGGGTAGGGAACTTGGATCGCCGGATCGTCGCGATGCCGCACTCGCAGCGATCCGTTCTCCCACCACGATTGCGTCAGGCCGGTCTCTTCGCGCAGTTTATTCGGGTCGCTGAAGAAAATTTGGCAAGCCACCGAGAAGACAGTGTCATCGGTGAACGCTTCCAGCAGCGGAGCGAGGAAGTTGCGCTCCACGCGCATGTCGCTGTTCAGCAGTACCACGATGTCGTTCTTTGCCGCGCGAAATCCGGCATTCGATCCGCCGCCGAAGCCGAGATTGCGCTCGAGCGCCAGCACACGCACGGAAGGGAAGTGCTCGCGTAGGAATTCCGCGCTACCGTCTTCGGAGGCGTTGTCAACGACGATGATTTCGATTCCGCCATCGGCGCGAAGCGCGCCATTTCCACCGAGCGCCTCAATCACCGACGGAATATATTTTGCGAGTAGATCGCGGCCGTTCCAGTTCGGGATCACAACGCTCGCGGAGGCATTGTTGGGCCGTTGGTTCTGTGGCAGCGTCTTCTTGCGGAATGCCGAAGCGACATCTACCAGCGCGAGAGCGGCCAGCACAATGAATAGGAAGACTGGGAATAGCAGGACGAGCGGAAGAGCCTTGATGAACCGCCACAGGATGAGTAGAAAGGTTCTCAAAGATCCGGCCCAAGTCCTACGGTCCGACCGATTTTCACCCAGCGCGACGCGCGAATCATTTCCATTTGCGCCGCCAGTTGCGCGCGAGCCTCCTCCGCGGTCTGAGCCCAAATGGTCCGTTCGCGAACGGTGGCCTCAGCGGTATCGAGAAGGTCGACGCAGTGCGCCAGTTCCTGGCACTTGGCTTCGAGTTCGGCGGACGCTTTGCGCGCCCATTCGGTCTTGATTTGATCCTCTTGTTCCATGCGCGCAAGTTGAGCGCGGTAACCGGCGGCCAACTCGGTTGCTTCGTTTTGCAATGCGACGATGCGGTCGCCCGCGGTTTTCAAGTCCACGTTCAGCCGCTGGGCCCACTCGTTTCGCTCTTCGAGTTCGCGTGTCTGCTGTCGGTACAGTTCGAGCAGAGCTTGGCGGTCCGCCGTAATTTTGGCGAGTTGCCCCTCCAGTGCCTGGATGTGCAGTTCGCGCTCGCGCAGCATATTGGCAGCCTTGGGAACATACACGAACGATCTCGGTTCGGGGAGCGGGCCGCGAGAACAGAGTGCGATGAAGAAGTGAGCTTCTTCCGCGCCCCCGCCGCCGCGGTCGATCCGCACGTCGGCAGGCCAGAACGTGGCCGCTGGATGAAACGCGAACGACTCCACTCGATTCTGCAGCAGCAATCGGACATTTAGAAAAACGCGCTCCAGCTCCCGCTCGAACTCCGCGGCTTCAAACTCGTGCTTGTGAAACGGATTGGGACCGGTCACGGCTCGAGTCGTTGCATAGTAATGTTTGTTCGGCGATGAGACGATCAACAAACCGTCGCTCGTAAGCACGCGCGCGCATTCATCGAGAAACGCGCGATAGTCGGTGAGGTGTTCAATCACCTCGAACGCTACAACAACGTCGAAGGACTCAGCCGGGAAGGGAACTGCCGTGCACGACGACTCCACATAGCGCAAACCGGCGATCGGATAATTCGCCCTCGCGTATTCGATGGCGTCCGCGGCAACATCCACACCCGTCACCTCCGCCGCGGATTGCGCCAGTTCGGCTGATCCATAACCCGTCCCGCAGCCCGCATCCAGCACGCGCTTGCCCTCAACATACGCCCGCGCGAATGCGTAGCGGGCGACATGCTCGCTCCAAAGGTCGTCATTCACTTGGCCCGGAATTACCCGTTCTCCGGTGAATTCAACCAACGGCAGGCTCCGCATGGGACAGGGCAGGCGGGCGGGCGGCGAAACAACGATTCAGTTCCACTCGGCACGCCAGGTGAATGTGCCCGTAAACCTCGCCGTCGCAGGGCGCCATCTGCAGCACGATGGCATTGTCCACCCAATCGCAGGTGCGATAAGAATGCAATGTGCCGTCTGCGATGGCTGGTGAAAAGGAAAACGCCGATGGGTAAAGCTCGGGGAGCTGCAGATGAAAATCCACGGTGGAAACATCGCCCGCCGTCATGGGAGGAAGGTCGAAGGCTTCGCGCGCAGTATTGGTCCCCGCGAAATCCAGCCCGATATGATTGCGCATCATAAACCCGACGATTGGCAGCGTAATTTGCTCGATAGCACGAACACTGATGCGCACCACAATTGTGGAAGACGGCTCCAGGATGTATATTGGCTGCCCCGCGGTATCGAGGATCGCGATGCCAATGACTTCCGCTCGTCCATCGCCGAAACGGTGATCGATGTTCGGGATTGTGTCCACAATCTCCGGCGCCTTGACGGCTTCATGGGGAGCGTTTTGCGCTTTGCGGTGCGTGCCGGCCAGGTACACATTGTCCTTCGCGACCATCGCCGCCATGTATTCGGCAACCACCGCATCGGTGTTTCCGATCTGTTTGATCCGGCCGGAGTCCAGCCACATCGCGCGGTCTCCCAGCGCCTTGACTTCGGCGATGGCGTGCGACACGAATAGAATTGTTACGCCCGCGTCGCGCATCTCATGCACCTTGCGCATGCAGCGCTGCCGGAAATAGATGTCACCCACGGAGAGCGCTTCATCCACCAGCAGGATTTCGGGCTCGACATGAATGGCTACAGAAAAAGCCAGGCGTACTCCCATGCCGCTGGAGTATGTTTTGACCGGCTGATCGATGAATGCGCCAATCTCGGCGAACTCTTCGATCTGTGAAAACTTCGCGTCGATCTCCTGGCGCGATAGGCCGAGGATCGCGGCATTCATGTATACGTTCTGGCGGCCAGTGAATTCCGGATTGAAGCCCATTCCTAATTCCAGCAGCGCCGCGACGCGTCCGCGGACTAGAACGTCGCCTCGGGTCGGATGAAGTATACCCGCGACAATCTGCAGCAACGTGCTTTTGCCGGAGCCGTTCTCACCCACGATGCAAAAGGTTTCGCCGCGCTGAATTTCGAAGCTGAGGTCATCGAGTGCCGAGAAGTCGCGGTGGAACGAGACACGATTCAGGCAGAGCAATTCTTTCAGGCGGGCGCTAGGCGAAGAATAGATGGGGTAGTTCTTCGATACACCACGGAACTCGACGATCGGTTGCGGCACTAAATCGAATCTACTGGAGGGAAAAAGGAGGTGTCAAATGGTTTCAGGGCGACCGCCAACCCCCGCTTACCGACCTGGACACTGATGATGCGGTGGACTCGCCGCAAATTGGTGAGGCAGATTCTCTCACTCTGCGTTTTCGTCTTAGGTCAGCACGTCGAGGAAGCCGGTAGCCGCCCTGCTAGGTAATCGCAGTCGATAGGACCTCCTAGACTTACTGTCTGACTGGATCTAACATCCTCCAGCCTTCGATTATTAAGTTAGTCTAATGTGGCGCTTTTGTCAAGGATTTTAATAATTTAGCCCGTCCTGGTTGACAGGCTATTCCCCCTCCGCCTACGCTTGAAAAAGCACTGCCGGTGTAGCTCAGGTGGTTAGAGCGACGGTCTCATAATCCGTAGGTCGCAGGTTCGACTCCTGCCGCCGGCA
>Ga0209415_10009220_pt1 | contig 16987 bp, 16 predicted proteins | sample PeaSoiSIISIP2007_FD_187696 | JGI IMG/M metagenome (GOLD analysis project Ga0209415, IMG submission 187696) | Peat soil microbial communities from Weissenstadt, Germany - SII-SIP-2007 (SPAdes) (version 2) | ecosystem: Environmental > Terrestrial > Soil > Wetlands > Peat | place: Germany... | reverse complement strand
CGCACGTCGCGGAACTCCGCGCGATCGGCGTGGCGCCGCCGACGACGGTACCCATCGTCTTCCCGGTGGCGGCCGCGATGCTGACCCAGGACGACCGCGTCGATGTGTACTCGGCCGAGACGTCGGGTGAAGTGGAGTACGTCATCATTGTGACGCACGACGACGTGTTCATCACGGTCGGCAGCGACCACACGGATCGGGGGATCGAAGCCATCTCCGTCGAGCTCTCCAAACGAGTGCTCCCAAACATCCTCGCGCGGACCGCGTGGCGGTACGCGGACGTCGCCGACCACGTGGATACGCTGCTCCTGCGCGCGTGGGTGAGAGCGTCCGGGCGCTGGCACGCCTATCAGGAGGCGCCGATCGCGGAATTGTTGCCCCCGGCCCACTGGTTGAGCCGCATCGGGACCGCCGCGACGAAGCCCGGAGCCTTCGTGCTCTTCTCCGGCACTGTCCCGACCAGGGCCGGAGGGCTCCAGCGCGGGGACGGCTTTCGGATCAGCCTGGAAGACCCTACCCGAGGACGAACCATCGCACACGAGTACGGCGTAGACATCTTGACGAATCCGCTGGGGTAACGCGCGGACGAGTACCGGGCCCACGCGGACCGGGACGCCGCTTCAGGGCGGGCCACGACTGAAGCCGTCCCCTCGGCCGGGGTGGCCACGTTGTATCTTCGCCGCCGCGGCCAAGCGCTGCCTCCCGCTGAGGGGCGTTCGGCCGCAGCATCAGGGGTCTGACGCCGTGGTCCCACGACGCCCCGGGGACGAGTACCAGGCGCTCTGTGCGACCTTCGAGACGATGCCGCTGGACCACGGCGCGGCGAAATCGAGGGCGGCAGAACTGCTGGATCGGTATCAGCCCAAGGCCGTCCTGGCGATCGAGCGCCTTGGCCCGAACCGCAAGGGGGTGATCCACGGCGCGACCGGGCTGAGCCGCGACCCCGCGCAGGCGAAAACGCAGCACCTCTTCGATCAAGCCACAGCCAAGGGCATCCCCACCATCGGGATCGGCGACGGCGGCAACGAGATCGGATTCGGCCTGATCGCGGACGAGGTGCGGGAGATCCTCGCCCACGGCGCCCGCTGCCAGTGCCCGTGCCAGGGGGGGACCACGTGCGAAGTGGCGGCGGACGTCCTTGTGGTGGCGGCGATCTCGAACTGGGGCGGGTACGGCGTGGCCACCAACATCGCGTTCCAACTGGAAAAGCCCACCGTCTTGATCAACGCGGACACGGTGGAGCGCATGCTGACGAACTGCGTCGAGGCCGGCGCCGTGGACGGTCTGTCAAACCAGCCGGAGCTGGCAGACGAGGGCGTGCCGTTGCCCGCGCACCGCGGGTGTCTCGACATCCTGAACACGTTCGTCGGCGTCGCGATGTCGGAAGTGGACGACCCGGCGCACTAATCCCTCGCCGACGCGCGCTGTCGCGCGCCGATCACTCCACCTCGACGATCGCCTCGATCTCCACGGTCGTCTGGTTCGGCAGCGAGCCCATCCCGACCGCCGAGCGCGCGTGCCGGCCGCGATCCCCAAAGACTTCCACGAACACATCGGAGCATCCGTTGATCACCTTTGGATGGTCCGGGAACTCCGGGACGGCGTTCACCATGCCCAGAACTTTTACGACGCGCTTCACCCGGTCAAGATCGCCGAGGGCGTCCTTCATCACCGCGATCAGCGTCAACCCGATCGCTCGCGCGTGCTGGTACGCGTCCTCGGTCGTGACGTCCCTGCCGACCTTGCCCACGGCGATCGACCCATCGGGCGTGCGCGCGCCCTTCCCGGCCAAAAACAGGAGGTTCCCCGCGCGCACGGCGCCCACGTAGTTGCCGGCGGGCTCCGGCACCTTGGGCAACGCAATACCTAACTGCCGCAGCCGCTCCTCGATCATCCCACGATCCCCCCTCGTGACGCGATTGTGCCGCCCAACCAGGAGCGCCGTGGCGAGATGCCGCGAGGCCCCGTCCCATCGGACCCTGCGCGACCGCGCGACGGGCACGCGACCCGCGGATCGCCGCTACAACCCCCGCGTAGACTGCCGCGGGATCAGCCGCCCCGTCCCCGGGGCCCCGGTAATCCGGCCGTGCTCGAACACGACCTCGCCGCGTCGGACGGTCAACACCGGCCAGCCCGTCACGGTCCACCCGGCGAATGCCGAGTAGTCGCACCGGGAGAACCGGGGGGCATCGATCACGCGCGTCTCGCGCGGGTCAAAGACGACCATGTCGGCGTCGCTGCCGACGGCGATGCAGCCTTTCCTCGGGTACAGGCCGAACAGCTTCGCGGGGTTCGTCGACGTGACCTCGACGAACCGCTCCAGGGACAGCCGCCCGGTGCGCACGCCCTCCGAGTACAGCATGGGCATCTGCGACTCCAGGTTCTCCACGCCCGGCCGGAGGTTCGCCACCGACAACGCGGGATCCAGCTTGGCCGCCAGGCTCCACGGGGCGTGGTCGCTGCACACCGTGTGGACGGATCCCTGCCGGAGCCCATCCCACAGTGCCTCCACGTCGCTGGCGTCGCGCAGCGGGGGCTGCCCGACGTACTTCGCGCCGTCCGGCTCGTCGAACCGCTCCCGCGTGAGGTGCAGATACAGCGGCCGCGTCTCGACGTAGACGGGCACCCCCCTCGCCTGCGCACGGCGGCAGACGTCCAGCGCGGCCGCCGAGGACAGGTGGACGATGTACACGGGCGCCCCCGTCGCCTCGGCGAACGCCACGGCCCGCTCTGTGGCCACGGTTTCCGACACGGGCGGCCGGCTCTCGGCGTAGAAGCGAAGGGCGCCGCGCCCGGTCGCCATCAGCTGCCTTGTGGCTCGGTCGAGAATCGCGTGGTCCTCGCAGTGGATCAACGTCATCATCCCCGCGGCGCCCGCGCGTGCCGTCACCTCGAGATACGCCGAGACGTGGTGGTCGAACTCGGGCACGGACATGAAGAACTTGACGCTGGTGTGCCCGTGCTCCGCGAGCACCGGGACCTGGGCGATCGCCTCGGGGAACGGCCGCCAGATGATCGGGTGGAGGATGAAATCGGCGATCGCCTGCTCGCGGACCATCCGGGCCTCGCGGTCCAACCCGGTGAGCGGCAATTCCCCGTCGCGCAGGCCGGTCATGTTGCCGAGCGTCGTGATGCCCCCGGCGAGGGCTGCGGCCGACCCGCTCGTCATGTCGTCCACCCAGGCCGGACCCCCGGGCGACGAGGAGCGCCCGGCGGTCAGGTGCACGTGCACATCGACCCCGCCGGGCAACACGAGGTGACCCGTCGCATCGATCTCCCGGTTCCCGGACATCGCGCCGCCAAGCTGCGCGATGCGCTGATCGACGATGCCCACGTCGGTCTGCGTCGTTCCCGAACCCGTCACCACGGCGCCGTGGCGAATCACAAGGTCGTACGCTGGCATCGGCTCCTCCTCGCCTTCGCTCCGTCACCCCACGACCCCGCCGCCCGGCCGGGTCGCGGGCGTGGCGCCGGGTGCCGGACCGCTCCACGCGGTTCGGGACTGCGTGCCCCTCCGCGACTCGGAGGGCACGTCCTCCGGATGGCCCGGACCCCGTCGGACACCCGGGACGTCGCCCGCGCGACCTCGCCGAGACCGACCTCGTGCACCACGAGGCCCTCCGGGCCGTTCGGCGAGCGCACCGCCACCCTACCACACGGGCGCACGGTGTGACTTCCTTCGAACGGACGCGAGTCCTTCCGACAGCCAGCCCACAGGTTGACGATCACCCCACGCCCGTCAGCGCCGGCGCACAGCCGCCCTCCGGATCGCGCGTGTCGCGACAGTTCTGTCCCCGACCAGCCCGGGGGGCGACCTCACGCCTCTCCCGGTCGCACCTCCACGCCGACGAGCGTTTCCAGCCCACGCACGACGGCCGTGGCGTCCAGGTCGCCGAAGCCGAACGCGCGCGCCAGCTGCAGCAGTTCCGTCGCCCCGTTCGCGGTCGGCAAGGGCACCGTCATCTCCCGCGCGAGCGCGGTGGCCTGTCGGATGTCCTTGTAGATGATGTTCAGACGCACGTTCACCGGAGCGAACTCGCGCGCGAACACCCTCGGGACGATGGACTGTAGCGCGGGGCTGGCCGCCGGCAGCGACGACAGCATCTCGTACAGTTTGCCCACGTCCAGGTGGGCCGCCGCGGCAAGCGCGAACCCCTCGGCGATCGCCGCGGCACTCACGATCGAGATCATGTTCTGGACGAGCTTGGCGGTGTGACCGGTGCCCACGTCGCCGAAGTGATAGACGTGCGAGGCCATCGCCGCGAACACCGGACGGACGTCGTCCAACGTCGCCACGTCGCCGCCGACCATGAGGGTCAGCGTACCGGCGCGCGCGCCTCCCGGCCCGCCCGTGACCGGCGCGTCGAGGAACCGCCCGCCGCGGTCCGCGACGCGCGCGGCGATGCGGCGCGTGTCCGGAGGAAAGCTCGTCCCCATGTCGACGACGGCGTACCCTCGGTCCATGCCTTCGCCGACGCCCTCGGGGTCGAACAGCACGGCGTCGACGTCACGCGCGGTGGGCAGCATCAGGATCGCCACGTCGGTAGCCTTGGCGGCCGCCGCCGGCGTGCGCGCCTCCACGGCGCCCGCGCGAACCAGGCGCTCGATCGGCCCACGGTTGCGGTGCGCCACGACGACCACGTGGTGCCCGGCGCCGATCAGCCGGTGCGCCATCGGTTCTCCGATCAGCCCCGCCCCGAAGAACGCAATGCGTGCCATCTGCCGCCCTCTCTCCCGGATGGACGCGACGGCGACGCCCGGTCGCCGACGCGGGGTCAGCGCCGGGCGAGCCATTCATCCTCGCCCCCGATGTCGGGATGGGCCGCGCGGACCCGGAAGAACTCCCGCAGCGGCTTGTACAGCTCGAAGATGCGCCGCAGTTCGCCCACGGGCTCGGTGTGCTCGTCCACACGCAGATCCACCCACGGGTACGGCTCCGAGGCGTAGACGAGCAGCCCCGACGACCGCTGGCCGTTCGGCTGGCCACCGGCGTCGCGGCCGGCCTCGACGGCCCTCAGGAGGCGCTCCTCCAGGTCCTCGCCGTCGGTCCGCACGAACGCGTCCATCATCGCCCGCACAACGCCCTCACCTACCAGGGCGTTGCCCATCGCGACCACGCCGGGCGCCGTGCGGTGCCCCGCCCACGGCCCGTTCGCCGACCCCGTAAACGCGGCCGACCGACCGTCGCGGTCGACCACCGCGAGTTGCCGGTGCTGGATGTGCGGATCGCTCTCCACCAGTTCCGCGAGGACCTTCTCGGCCGAAAAACCCGTCTCAAGCAGCCGGATTGCGGTCTGCCCGAGCCGAGGGTCCGTGTGGGCCTGCGACGCGACGGCGCCGACGTGGGGCTTGACCTGCGGGCACCGGGACGCGACCGCGATCGCGTGCGTGGCGATGCCCACCCCAAGTCGACCGGTCCGCGGGCACCGCGCGGTGATGCTGAACGTGTGGAACAACGGTCCCAACTCCGTGGCACGCACCATCTCCTCTTCCGTCACGGCCATGCGGCGGCTCCCCCTCCCCGGTGTCCCGGTCAAAAGGCCTGGGCGTACGATTCGCCCCGAATGTCCGCGCCCGCTTCCAGGACGCCGTTGGGCAGTGCGCGCACCACGCACATCGAGGACTTGCGCGGCATCTTCGGCCACACCCGGACCCGGTGGCCTCGCGCCTCGAGGGCCGCGATCGTCTCCGCGGGAAGCGTCTCCTCGACGGTGATCCATCCCGGATTGGCGTGATGCGGATAGAACGAGATCGGCATGCTGTACGTCAGGACGCGTGGGGCTTCCACCGCGGCCTGCGCGTCCATCCCGTACACCAGCAGGTTGAGCAGGGTCTGAAACATCGCCTGCACCTGCGTGTCCCCGCCCGGGGTGCCGATGCCCATCACCGGCCGCCCGTCCCGCAGCACCAGCGCGGGGTTCGGGGTGAGGCGCGGACGCTTGTGCGGCGCGACGGCGCTGGGGTGGCCCGCCTCGAGCCACGACTGCCGGCCGCGGTGGGACACGGAGACGCCGAGCGAGGGGACGAAGTCGCCGGATCCGCTCGGGGTGGACGAGAAGATGGTACCGCGACGGTCCATCACCGTCAGGTAGGTGTGTCCCCCGCCGTCTCCCGGGCGCGCGGCCGCTCACCCTCTTCGAGGTACGCGCGCTCCCAGCCCACCCGGCCGCCGGGGCGTCCGGGCGGGGGCAGGTGCGGCCACGCGCGGGCGGGCGTGACCAACGCACGCCGCCCCACGACGTAGGGCTCGCTCAGCAGCTCTGCGATCGGCACGTCGACGAACACCGGATCGCCGTAGAACGCTTCCCGGTCGGCGAACGCCAGCTTCAGCGTCTCCAGGACCAGGTGCAGGTGTTCCGGACTGTTGTGCGCGAGCGCCCCGAGATCGAACCCCTCGATCAGCCGCAGCGCCTGCGCGATCACGGGGCCCTAGGACCACGGGCCGCACACGTGCACCGCGTATCCCCACACGTCGGCGACGACGGGAGGCTCCAGGCGGACGTGGTACGCGGCGATGTCCTCGTAGGTCATCAGCCCCCCGGTCTCGGCGCAGTAGCGGGCGATGTCGTGTGCGGGCGCGCCCGTGTAGAAGTAGTCGCGCGCCGCGCGGATGCTCTCCTCACGTCCGCGGTGGCGCTGCGCCGTCGCGGCCGCGACAAGCGCATCGAACAGCGCGGCGAGCGCGGGCTGCCGCACCAACTCACCGGGCAGCGGCACACGCCCGCCCGGCGCCAGCACGCTCGCCGTCGTGGGCTGATCATCGAAAAACGCCCGTCCGAACCCCCGGTGGTAGTCCGTGAAGTCCTCGTAGGCCGGGAACCCGTCCGCCGCGTACCGTCGGGCCGGGGCGATCACGTCCGCGAGCTCCATCGTGCCGGACTCGGCGAGCGCGCAGAGCCACGCATCGAGCGCGGCGGGGACCACCGACGCGACGGTCCCCGCCGGCGGCAGCTTCCCCCCGTGGCGCTCGTGGAAGTACTCGACCGTCGCGCGGGCCGGCCACCAGCCCAGCCCGTCGATGTTCAGCACCTCCCGACGCGCCGGGTCGTACAGGATGATCGGGGCTTCGCCCCCCAGGTTGGCCATGTGGGGCTTCACCACGTTCAGGACCAACCCCGCAGCCACGCCCGCGTCCACGGCGTTGCCGCCGCAGCGGAGAATCTCGAGCCCCGCCTGCGAGGCGAGGTAGTGCCCGCCGCTGATCGCCCCCTCGGCGCCCCGCAGCACGGGGCGGTAGGTGTGGTTGCCTTCGGGCGGGCGACCATGTTATGGACCGCGTACGCAGGGTGCTCGTCGTTCGTGCGTGTCTGCGACACCGTGCCACCTCCTCGAGGCGCTCCCGTCGTCGACCGAGCCGTCACCGCGTTCCGCGCAGCCTGGGATCGAACGCGTCGCGCAGGCCGTCGCCCAACAGGTTGGAACCCAACACGAGCAGCGCGATCGCCGCGCCGGGGCCCATGCTGACCCACGGCGCGCGCGTCAGCACCACCATGCCGTCGTTCACCATCAACCCCCACGACGGCGTCGGCGGAGGCGCCCCCAGCCCCAAGAAGCTGAGGCCCGCCTCGACCAGGATCGCGTCCCCCATCGTCAAGCTGGCCAGCACGACGAGCGGCGCGACGACGTTGGGGAGAATGTGCGCAACGATGACCCGCGCGCCGGTGTTGCCGAGCGCCCGGGCGGCGAGCACGTACTCCTTCTCGCGCTCCTCCATGGACTCGCCGCGCGCGAGCCGGGCGAACACCGGCGTCACGGCGATGCCGACCGCCAGCACGACCCCGAGCTGGGACGGCCCCACCACCGCGATCACGAAGATCGCCGACAGGTAGAGCGGAAAGGCGAGCAGCGTGTCGATGACGCGGACGATCAGTTGATCCACCCAGCCCCGGTAATACCCGGCGACCAGCCCGAGGATCGACCCTTGGACCGCCCCGACCAGCACGGAGCCGACGCCGGTCACGAGGGACAACCGCGCCCCCCAGATCGTCCGGCTGAGGATGTCGCGGCCGAGGCGATCCGTCCCCAGCCAGTGCGCGGCGGTGGGCGGCTCGTTCTGGTCGAGCAGGTGCTGTTGCACCGGATCGTACGGCGCCAGCGCCGGCGCGAGCAGGGCGACGAGCAGGATCCCGAGCATCACCACGAGCCCGAACATCGCCCCCCGAGACCGGGCCAGCAGGCGCACCGCCTGACGGAGGCCCGAGGACAACGCGGGCGGCGCGGGCGCGATCGGAACGTCCATGGCCGCGCGGTCCTCCCGCATCACGCGTACGCGATCCGAGGATCGGCCACGCTGTACGCCAGATCCACAAGCGTGTTCACCACGATGACGATCACGAGGAACACCACGAGCGTGCCCTGGATCTGCGGCAGGTCCCGAGAGAGCACCGCGTCCACGAGCAGCTTGCCAATCCCCGGGCGGCTGAACACGATCTCCACGATCGCCGTCCCGGCCAGCAGGTGGCCGAGCGTAACCCCCAGGAGCGTGATCACCGGCAACAGGCTGTTCCGGAGCGCGTGCCGGTACAGGATCGCTCGGCGAGACGCGCCCTTCGCGCGCGCGGTGCGGATGAAGTCCAAGTTCAGGACGTTGAGCAGCGAGGATCGGGCGATGCGGGAGAGGAGGGCCGCCGTCCGGAGCCCCAGCACGAGCGCCGGAAGGGTCAGGCTGCGCAGCGTGTCGAGCACGCCCCCGCCGCCCGCCCCGATCGTGGGGAACCACCCCAGGTGAAAGGAGAACACCAGGAGGAAGGCGAGCCCGAGGACGAAGCTCGGGACGCAGATGGCGAGGAGCGCCGCCCCCATCGTCAGGTAATCGACCGCGTGCCCCCGGTGCACGGCGGCGACCATGCCGAGGGGGACCCCGAGCCCGACCGCCAGCACGATCGCGCCCGTGGCCAGCTCGACGGTGTAGGGGAACTGCTCGGCGAGGACCTGCGTCACCGGCCGCTGCGATCGAAACGACGTCCCGAGACGGCCGGTGGCGACGTTCTGGAGAAACAGGAGGTACTGCGCCCCGAGCGGCCGGTCCAACCCGAGCCGCGCGCGCGTCGCCGCGTAGGTCTCTGCCGTGAACTGGTCCTGGAGGAGCGCCGCGACGGGATCGCCCGGAATGAGGTGCACCATCAAGAAGATCAGCGTCGCGCCGGCCAGCACCGTCACCAGCGACGACGCCAGCCGCTGCGCGCTATACCACAGCAGCGCACGATCCTCCCGCTCGCGTCACCTGGGCAGGGACCACTGCCAGACGTTGAAAATCAGCAGTTCCAGCTTGGCCCCCGCGATCCTGGGGTTGAGCGCCAACATGAGCGTGGGGTTCAGCACGGGGATGTGCGGCGCGTCCCGTTGCAGCTGCCGTTGCGCCTCCTGCGCGAACCGGATGCGGTCCTTCGGGTCGTTGGCGAACCGCATCGCGTCGAGCACCGGGTCGGCCTTGTCGTACCGGCTGAAGTTGAAGCTGCCGATGTTCCGGGAGTGGAACAGGTCCACGAGGAACTGCTCCGGCTCGGTCCGCAGCGCCGCGAAGTCCAGCAGGTCGAAGGCGCCGGCCCGCGCGCGCTGGAGGAAGACCGGGGTGTCCACGATCTCCACGTTGACGTTCACGCCCAACGCCTTCCAGTTGTCCTGCGCGACGGCCGCGATGTCCGTCATATCCTGGAGCCCGAGCGTCATCAGGGAAAAGGTCTTGCCCGGGAAGCCCTGCTCCGCGCCCGCGTCCTTGAGCAGCTGCTTCGCCCGATCGGGGGCGTAGTTGTACACGACCCCGGGGAGTGACCCGACGACGGTGGCGGGCACCATCGTGTCGCTGAAGGTGCCGAAACCCTGGAAGATGCGGTCCACGATCGCCCGGCGGTTGAGCCCGTACCAGAGGGCCTGCCGCACGCGGACGTCGTTGAACGGCGCCCGCGTGGTGTTGAACGCGAAGAAATACGTGCGCGGCATCGGCCCCTTGAGAATCCGCACGTCCTTGCTGTCCAGGGCGTCCCGCTGCACCTCGGCGATCTCCAAGTACCGGGCGTCAATCTCCCCGTGGCGCAGCGCCAACAGGGCGGTCTCGTCGTCCTTGACGACTTTCACGTCGACCTCGCCGATCGGCGGCACGCCCCCGTAATAGTCCGGGTTGGCCTTGAGCACGACCGTCTCGCCCTGGCGCCAGCTGGAAAAGACATAGGGCCCGGATCCCACCGGGCTGGTCTTCAGCGACCCGGGGGCGGTGTCGATGATCTTCTTGGGCACGATCAGTCCCGGCCGGTAGGCGACCACCGCGGTGAGCAGCGACAGGGACGGGCGATCCAGCGTAAACCGCACGGTGTACCGGTCGACGGCCTCCACCCGCTTCACGGAGGCCATGTCGTTGAAAAAGATGGAGCCGCTATCCTTGCTCGCGGCGCGCTGGAAATGGGCGACGACGTCGTCCGCGGTCACCTCGCCGAGGTTGTTCTGCCACGTCACCCCCCGGCGCAGGTGGAACGTGTACACCCGCCCGTCGGGGGAGACCTCCCACCGCTCCGCGAGGTCGGGCTCCAGCGTGTACGTGCCCGGCTTGACCCGCACCAGCGAGCTGTACACGAGGTGCGCCACGGAGTAGTCCGCCGGGGCAGAGATCATGATCGGGTCCACGTTGACGATGTCCCGATCGTTCGACACGACCACGCGCGCCGCCTGGGACGACGCGGGGCGCGCGGGCGCCGCCCCGAACCACATTGCCGCCACCGTGACCACCAACGTGACGGCGGCCCACCGCGCCGAACCCAGCATACCGCTGCGCGTACGATGCATCGGTCGTCCCTCTCCTTCCCGACCGGCCGCGGACGCTAGCCGACCTCCCACAGTTTCTCGTGCTTGCTCGTGTCGGTCAGATACTCGGCCCCTCGATCGGTAATGAGGATCAGGTCTTCGACGTGGTAGCTGTCGTTGGGGTAGTCTTGGTACCCTGTCTCGATCATCATCGTCATCCCCTCGAGGATCGGATCCTCGACCCAGGGGTACAGCTGGGGCGTCTCGTGCGGCGCGGTGCCGATCCCGTGCCCCAGGATCGACCATCGGAACTCCATCCCCAGGTCGCGATACGCGTTCTTTCCGATCTGAAACACCTCCCGCGCCGTCATCCCGGGGCGGATACCGGAGACGATGCGGCGGTTGACTTCCGTGATCTTGGCGTGCATGTCCTTCTGATGCTGGGTCGCCTTGCCCACGACCACCTCGCGCGCGACGTCCGCGAAGTACCCGTCCAGCACGCCGCCGAAATCGACCTTGAGGATCCGGCCCGCGGGAACCGGAGCGTCCGTCGCGATGCCGTGGAACCGTCCCGAGCGCTCCGCGGCACCGAGGAAGCAAAACGCGATCGCGTCGGCTCCGCGCCTGAGGAGTTCGTGGCACATCTGGGCGGCGACCTTCCGCTCGGTGTCCCCGGGTTTGGTCGCGGCGAACGCGGTATCGATCGCATCCGTGGCGATCCTGGCGAACCGGGAGACCAACTCCACCTCCGCGGGCGTCCGGACCGCGCGAAGGTGCTCAACAAACGGCATCGCGTCCTGAAACTGGATCTCGGGGAACTGCTGCTGGAGCGCGGCGAGATGGCTCCCGGGGAGCTGACGCGCTTCAATACCGACCTTGCCCCGCGCGATCCCCTTCGATTTGAGCACCTCTCCCACGACGCGGACGCAGTCGAGACCCTCTCCTTGGTAGTCTCGAATGTCCGTGATGAACGTGTCGTCCGGCGCCAGGGCCGATTTCCGGCGGTCGATGCAGACGAACGTCGGGTCGCCGTGCTTCGGCCAGACGACCACGTGCGGCCGCTCGGGCAGCAGGCGGACGTCGAGGTTGAAGAATCCGGAGAAGTACGGGATCGACTCGGGGGCGGTGAGAATCAATCCGTCGTACGGCCCCTCCGCCACCGTCTCGTAGACGCGCGCGATATTCGTGTACTTTCCCCGACGGGCCTTTGTGACGTCCAACATCGTCCACCCCCCTGTGTGTCTGAATCGAGTGCCGCCGGCGACCGCCTACCCGATCCCATCGGCGCTGCCCAGTCGGCCGAGCGCGCCGGGACGCGCGGCCCCGTCTCGGTCATCTCGACCATGTCCTCGGTATAATACAGCCCGTCCTCGGCGCGAATCAACGGTACCCCCTTGAAGACCATATCGGGCTCCAACGCACGGATGGAACGTGGGCACTCGTGGCCCCCGAGCCCGATCGAGTGGCCGATGAGCGGCATCGCGCACTCGATCTCGCGCCGCGCGAACGCCTGCGCGCAGGCGCCGAAGAACCCGCTCGCACGCCCGGCGTCATCGCCCCGATGACCCTCTGCTGCACCTTCTCGAGGTGCCGGTACGCGTCGGCCTGCCGTGATTGCAGCGGCCGCGCGAACGCGGTGCGCGCCACGTCCGAGCGGTAGCCGCTCCACATCAGGCCGAAGGGGCACCCCACCCGGAACAGGACCGACCCGCGGCCGCGGGCGCAGACGTCCTTCAGCATCACCTCGCCGATCTCCCGCTCGGTGACGGCAGAACTGGTCGTGGACTCCGAGACGCGGCCTCAACGCAGAAACTTGACCAATCGCACCGCAGTACCGCACCCTTCGCGATAGGGATGGAGGATCTCGGTCTCATCCATGAGTTGCCCGACCAGGAACAGACCGCGTTGGCGCTTCCCTTGTGGGGGACGCTCCGTGGGAATGGTCGGCGCACGGTCGATTGGGCCGCCGTGGTCGTGCACGAGGATATTGAAGCGTACCCCATCGAACGCCACGTCGATTCCCAGGGGTCCCGGGTGATCCGCATAGGCATGAGTTGATGGTTGCGTGCCGCAGCCTGTTCAGGCACGCCTCGAGACGCGACATACCCCGATCGTCGATCTCGCCCCGTGTGTGCAACACGTCCGCGCCCGATGCGTGCTCGATCCAGCAACCGAAGCCTGCCTCCTCCATCTCTCCCCCCCCATCGGAGGAAGCGAGCAATGACATCTCTCCAACGCTTGTCGGGAATGTCCATTATGACGACGCTTGCTCGCGAGCCCGCGGGCTCCTGGTGCCCGCGCGGACGTGTTGGACGCCCCGGCGACCCTGTCAAATTGCGCTTCCCGGACAGGAACCACGCGAACGCAACGATCGGCACGGGGCGGATCCTGGGGCACGTCGTCCACGCGCTCGAATCTGCATCGTCCAGCGGTCCGGTGACGGATCGAAACGACATCGCGGCGCCCCGGGTACGCGGCGGCAGGCCCGGGGGCGCCTACGTCCCGATGCGCAGCGGGGACGCCAGCTTCCGAATCGTCGCGACTACCGATTGGGCGGTCAGTACGCCGGATCGCGGGTTCGCGGTCGGCCGGTTCTCGATGTGCACGGTGAACCGCCCAAACTCTCCGGCGATCTCGATGTCGTGGGTGTTCCGGTCGAGCGCGGGATCCGCGATGATCCGAATGCGGGTCCGGTCGGGCCCGATCCCCGCCAGGCTCACTGCGGCGGAGACGTTGACGTTGGCGGGGAACCCCTGGCACGCGTCTCGGGCGCTGCCGTCGAAGACCACCCGGGGAGCGTCGAGTACGGACAGATCGATCCCGTGGGCGGTAAGGTACGGGGCCCCCACGAGGCCGCGGGGGGGTTTGCGCGTCGTCATCGTCACCGACTCGACCGCGCCGACGGCCGCCGCGGCGATCGCATCCAGCCCGCCGATCGCCCCGGAGGCCACATGGATCGTTCCCCCGTGCCGCCGAGCCAGGTCCGCGTACTCGTCCTCGGACCCGAGCAGCGCGCTGACGGTAAGCACCAACAGTTCCTTGCCCGCAGCAAGGACCGTCCGTGCGATCTCGGGGAACGCCGCCGCCGGCGCGGCCTCGACGACCAGGTCCGAAGACCGCACGGCCTCCTGGAGCGGGACGACCGATGGGACGCGTCTGAGTAGCGCCCGGGCACGGTCGCGCGCTGCGTCGAGGTCGCGGCTGGTGATCGCGGCGAGCACCGCGCCCGGCACGCCTCGGTCCAAGGCCACGGCCACCTGCTGCCCGATCGCGCCGAATCCGGCGAGTCCAATGCGCCGGACGCCCTGGGCGTCAGACCCCACCGACGCACCACCCCGCCACGCGTTAGGATGGGGGCTCAACGACCGTCCCCGCCCGCACGGTGTGCACGGGTTCGACGTCCACGTGACCCTGCTCCGCCGCCCCCTGGCTGTCAACGTAGTAGGTCACCGGCCCGTCCTTCAACCGAAACACGGTGATATCGGCGCACGCTCCCGGCCGCAGCGTGCCGAACTCGTCCGCGCGCCCGATCGCCGTGGCCGGAGCCAGGGTCACGAGACGCACCACGTCCGGCAAGGCCAAGCCAAGGTGTAAGAACTTGGCCATCGTGCGGGCCAACGTGAACACCGGGCCCTTGAGGCTGGCGCTGTGGAGATCGGTCGAGATCGAGTGCAGCGGGAAGCCGGCGCTCAGCGCCTGGCGGGCCGCCGTAAAGCAGAAGCTGCCGGAGCCGTGCCCGATGTCGAACCGGACGCCACGCCCGGCCGCCGCCCACGCCTCCGCCACCGGATACCCCCGCCGGTGCATGATGCCGCCCGGGAACGCCTTGAAACAGTGGGTCACGACGTCGCCGGGCCCCAGCCGGTTCAGCACATCCTGGATCAGCGGCGGGGCCACCCCGATGTGCACCATCAGCCCGGTGCGCGCTTCCCGGGACGCCTGCACCGCGAGTTGGAGCGGAATGATCCCCAGGTTCCCGCTGTGACGCTGCGAGGCGAGCACCTTGATGCCCACGACGAGGTCCCGGTTGCCCTCCGCGGTCTCGATCGTGCGCTTCTGGTCGAAGACGCTCCAGTCGCCGTGGACGGGCGATCCCCACCGGACGGACACGTTCAGGTAGCCGAGCACGCGGGTCGCCGCGCCGTTCGCAACATTCCGAAACGCACCCATCCCCTCGGCGCCGAAGGACCCGGTGTCCACGACGGTCGTGACCCCGGTGCGCACCCCGACGTCCTGATCGGGACGCACGCTGCTGGGGTGCGTCCCATAGCAGCAGTGCACGTGCAAGTCAACCCAGCCGGGCGACGCAATGAGGCCGCGTGCGTCCAGCACGCGGCCGGCGACGGCGGTGGACAGGTCCCCGACCCGGCCGACGCGGCCGGAAACGACCCCGATGTCGGCCGGCCCGTCCAGGCCCTGCGCGGCGTCGATGACCCGGGCCCCCCGCACGATCAGATCAAACTGCTCCACCACGCTCCCCCTCCCCCGGCGCCGCCGCGCGGGCGGCGCGCACTACCGCAGCGTGCGGATGGCGTCTCCGAGGAGACGTACGTCGTCCAGCGCGTCGACGCGCAGGACCAGGTCCGCGATGGCGCGCGCGCGCGCCTGCCCGCAGGCCGCGGCCGCCATCGTCAGATATTTCGCGAGCACCTCGTCATCCGTCATCGGGTTCTCGGGCGTGCCCTTGGCCTGGTCCACCCGCGACTGTACGGTCCGACCGTCGGCCAACGCGAGCGACACGATCGTACTGTACTGGTCGGGATACCGTTCATCCAAGGTCGCGTCGTGGACCACGCGAACGCTCTGGGAGAGCCGGTCGATCTCCGGGTCCTCCCGCCGATCGGCGAGGATGTCGCCGATCGTGATGGCGTGACGCACGGCGGCGACCGACAGAATGTATTGCGCGTTGTGGGACCGCAGTTCGTTGTTGTCGATCACGGACGCACCGGACTTCGGGAATCGGAACTCGATGGCGGCGATGTGGCGCGAGGCCAGACCGTGCCGCTCGACCAACCCCAGCAGCGCATCCAATCCTGGCTGCAGGAACGCGCAACACGAGAAGCGCTTGATGGCGTGCCGAGAGATCGCGTAGCGTCTGCCCAGCCCGTCCGTGAGCCGGCTCGGCCTGCGGACGCCCGAGAACGCCTGGAACACGTCGTACTTGCCCTCGAGAACCGCCGCTGGTCCTCCAAGCCCGAGCGCGGCCAGGCTGGCCGCAGTCACGCCACTTCGGGCGGCAATCCCGACGTTCAAGGGGCGGGACTGCTCGGTAGGGTCGCTCGTCCAGCTCAGCAACCCTGAGGCCTGCAGGGCCGCGAGGCCAATGGCATTCCGCCACTGCGGCCGGTCGAGGTCGAGCAGGCAGCCGGCTCCGGCCGCCGCCCCGAACGTTCCCCCGACGGCAGACGGGTGAAAGCCGCGCGCGTAGAGCGCGCGGGGGTCCAGGGCGTCGCTCATCCGACAGGCGAGGTCGACGCCGACGACGACGGCGGTCAGAAACGCCGCGCCCCGGACCGCCCGCGCCTCCCCGACGGCGAGGGCGGCCGGGACGACCGCGGCAAACGCGTGCATCACCGAGGCGGGATCATACGGCTCCACGTCGCAGTAGTAGCCGAACGTGCCGTTCGCCAGCGCCGCGTTCGTCATCGACGTCCGGTCCGACCGCCCGAAGACGCTGGCACGGGGCGCCCCACCCTCGGCGTCGACGAACGCCGTCAGCAGCCGCCCCGCAGCGTAGCGGGGCGACGCCGCGGTCACGCACGCACCGAACAGGTCCAAGAGGAGGCGCTTCGCCGCGGCTCTGACCGGTGCGTCCAGACGCGCCGCCGCGGCACCACTCAGGTAGGCGACGATGGTGTCGGTCACCTGCACTGGCGTCGCCGCAACCTCATCCATACGCACTCCCCCATGGGTGACGTGATGTCCGCGCGACACGGACACTCCGCCCGGCACCCGGTCGGTGGAGGTGACCGAGCTCCCCACGACGGTGCGCACCCACACGAGTCTCCCCGACATTGGCGGGAGCGAGCGGGTCCGACCGGACCGCCGACGGTCGAACCGAGGCGGGGTCGACGCACACCCCCGCTACGACGGTGCGTCCGATGCCTGTGGCTTGCCCCCTACGGTACGCTGGCGACGCTCTGCGTGTCAAACGATCGAATCAACTCATCTAAAATCTAGCCAAAAATATTTGAAATTTTGAGAGCTGTGGCAGTCGTGTGGGGCATGAGGGCCTACTGGGCTGTAAGATCGC
>Ga0209415_10009219_pt1 | contig 16989 bp, 16 predicted proteins | sample PeaSoiSIISIP2007_FD_187696 | JGI IMG/M metagenome (GOLD analysis project Ga0209415, IMG submission 187696) | Peat soil microbial communities from Weissenstadt, Germany - SII-SIP-2007 (SPAdes) (version 2) | ecosystem: Environmental > Terrestrial > Soil > Wetlands > Peat | place: Germany... | reverse complement strand
TAGACTCCATTCATCAGACCCGTTAAGGGAATTCCGCGGTTCGGAGGAAGTCATATGAAATCAAAGATCTTGAAGGCATCCGGCATGGCGCTGTTGTTGGTCGGAGCAGTGGGCTTGCTGCTCGCCACTCCGGTGGCGGCACCGGAAATCGACGCTGCTTCGGCCAGCAATGCGATCGCCTTGCTGGGCGGCGCGGTGTTGCTGATTCGCAGCCGCAAGCGCTAAGCAGTTCTCATCGTTATCATTCCACGGCCCGGCTATCGAGGGAGCCGGGCCGTGGTGTTTTTGCAGCTAGAGCTGGATCTTCGAGAACAGAACGCTGGCTGCTCCCAGTAGCGACGCAGCGATCACCGTAGTTGCGCTGGCCGGCCCGCCTCGGATCGTATGATGTGAGTCGCCGTGCTCGGCGGAATGCCCAGGGGCAATGTCAACACCCCGGACTACGCGACAATACGGAAATGCGCGCATGGTTCATGGACGGCTACGATGGCGTGGATCGCCTCAGATTGGGCGAGACGCAAGATCCCGCCCCGGGTCCCAATCAAATACTGCTTCGGCTGCAATTCGCGGCGTTAAATCCGGCGGACGCTTTTCTGGCACAGGCGATGTATCCGGCCAAGCCGGCGATGCCTCACATTCTGGGACGCGACGGCGCAGGTGAAGTGCTGGCCGTCGGTCCCGGCGTGACGAACGTCCGCGCGGGCGATACGGTGGGCATCCTCCGCTGCGATGTCGGTGTCGAGGTCTGGGGCACGCTCGCTGAAAAAGTCGTGGTCCCAGCCGAGTCCGTCGCTCGTCCGCCCCAAGGCTGGTCCTTGGAACAAATGGCTGCGGCGCCGTTGGTCTACCTGACGGCCTGGCAAGCGCTCACGCAATGGCGCGATCCGCCAGCGCCGCTCCCTCCTGGCTCTGTGCTGCTCGTGACCGGCGCGTCTGGAGGCGTGGGCACTGCTTCGGTTCAGCTAGGAAAATCCATGGGATTGAAAGTGGTGGCGCTGTCGCGAAGCGTCGAAAAAGGCGCTCGATTGAAGGAGCTCGGGGCCGACTTCGTCTTCAACCCGGCCGACCCGAACCTGCGGAAGACTGTCATGGCCGCTATCGCTCCGCGGAAAGTGGACATCGCCGTCGACAACGTCGGCGCGGCATTGTTCAACCAGGTGATCGCCATGCTTGGCCACGGTGGCCGCATCAGCGTGGTCGGCAGAAGCGGCGGCGAGGTGCCCGAGTTCAACACCGCGACGCTGTTCTTCCGGCGCAACCGGATCGGCGGCGTGTCGGTCTCCGATTATTCGCCGGCCGCGGCGCAGGCGGCTTGGACCGAGATCACCAACCGCTTGAACGCCGCCGGGCAGAAGCCCGTTATCGACAAGATTTTCTCCTTTGAAGATGTGAAACCCGCCTTCCATCGGCTGGCCGAAGGGCCGATGGGTAAAGTGCTGGTGCGCGTGGCTGGCTGACGGAAGCATCCACACTTCGCCTCCGTCCGGCGTCATAAGATTTGACTGGAGGCGCGTCATGTTTCGAGCGATCCCGCTTCTTGTGCTTTTGAACTGGCCCGCGTTGCCCGCCGACGGTCCGCTGCGCGAGGCTTCGGCGCCGGCCATCGTTGGCATGATCATGCCTGGCTTTTACAATGGTTATCTATTCTCCACTGAACCCCGCCATGTGTTGACCCTGTTCGCACCGGACGGCCACGAACTCTTTAGTCTTCCTTTTGAGGGACACGGCAACGGCAACGTGGGAATCGAATCGGTCGCGATTGATGGAAACCGTACGCTTGCCGTCGGCTGGGACGACCCGCCCAATTCCGGGATCGACATCTGTGACTTGTCTGGCACGCGTGTCCGTTCCATCGATACAGGCTGGTACGTTCCCGCGCATCTCGCGTTTGGAGGTGATCACTCTTTGTGGGCCTTGGGCTGGCAGCGTGACGCCACCAGACCCGATCGTCACGACGACCATGATTATCCGATCATCAGAAAGTATTCCATCGACGGCAAAGAGATCGGAGCATATCTTCCGAAGTCGACATTTGCACCAGGCCTCCAGCCGGGAATGACCTATCACAATGCTCACCGGATCACCGTCACCGCGGATCGCGTGGGCGTCGAAGCCTACTCGGGCAACGTCGGCAATCAAACGGAATGGGTCGAGTTGGATCTTAACGGCAAACTCATTGGGAAATGGAGATTGGATACGCGACACCACTTTCCCGGAGTAGCCTTCACCGGCGACGATCAGGCGTACGTGCAATACTACAATCGCGAGTTGAAATCGACACAGGTTTTCAGGCTTAATCGAGCCACGTCCACCTGGGACCTGGTGAACTCGCCCAGTCTGGCCCTCTATGGCGCGGATGGAGACAAGCTGGTCTTCGCCCAATGGTCCAATGCGGTCATGTACCTGAGCTGGTTTCAACAGCCCGAGCGTACCAGCGTGTTAAAATAAGAATCAGCAAATTTGCTCGCGACTTCGCCTCGCGTCACGGCGTACGCCAGCTCGCCTATCGTCGATCACGCTGCCCAGATGCCCGCAGCAAGGAGTGTCCATGACCAACATTTACGTAGGGAATCTTTCGTACGAAACATCCCAGGAAGACCTGGAGGCGGCGTTCAATGAATTCGGGGCCGTTGAAAAAGTCAACATCGTGAAAGATCGCGACACCGGCCAGCCCCGCGGCTTCGCCTTTGTCGAGATGACCAATCGTAACGAAGCGTCCACCGCAATCGCGGCGCTCAACGGCCGGAATCTGCACGGCCGCGACCTGAGCGTAAACGAAGCCCGCCCGCGCGAGGAGCGCTCCGGCGGCCGGCCTGGTGGCGGCGGACGGGGCGGATTCAAGAGCGGTGGTGGCGGCGGACGCAGCAAAGGTCCGCGCTGGTAACTATTCGCTCGCTTTCGGCATCCTATTTCGTAGCTGCTGTCGAAATCTTCTAACTTTGGTTCGCAAACTCACAACCCGCTTGGGGCCGTACTGGCTCCTCTTGGAAGCTTCGGGCGAGTCCACCTGGCGCCTGCAACTGTTGGGTGATTCGCATCATGAGGCCGAAATCACGGCCAAGGGTGAAGAAGAAGCCAAGGATGCCGCGGTGGAAGCCACCGTCGCGTTGTTGAAAGAAGAGAATCCCGATTTTCGCGAGCCCGCCAAAGTAACCTGGAACCCGGCGTTTGTTTCCGACAACCGCCTCAACCTCTGAACTACTCGCAGCCGTTCAGCCCCTTCGTCAAACAAATGGATGACGATGGTGGCGGCGGGATCGGAATGCCCCGCTCGGTCATCAGCTTGGCCAGCAGCGCGGCGGCGTCCGGATGTGCAATGGCAGACTGCACGCCCACGCGCACCAGACCGCGCGCCCAGTCGATCGGTGTCCAAGTCTTACCCAGCAGCGCGCCGTTCACGCTATCGCGGCTTCCGCCGTCATGCGCGTTTAGATCGGCGCCGTGATCCACCAGCATCTGGATCACTTCCAACCGGCCCTTGTGCGCCGCGCCATGCAACGCCGTCCGGCCTTCGTCGTCGGCGAAGTTTGGATCGATGCCCAGCTCCAGGCACATCTTCACCGCCTCCAGATTCTCTTCGGGCGACCATTCGTACGTCACGCCTTCCACCCACCCGATGCCGGACGCCACCGACAGCGGCGTTACATTGTGCGCGGTGAAGATTTTCGGATCCGCGCCGTGTTCCAGCAGCAGCTTCATGAGCGTGACATCGCCCGATTGGGCCGCGCGCAGGAACGGTGTGGCGCCGTCTTCAAATAGCCACTGCATGGTGAAATTGGTGCGGGTCTCGGTGCTGTCGCCGGTGCACTTGTCAGCCTTCGATTCCACGCCGCAGATGCGCGCATTGACGTTCGCGCCTTTCGCCATCAGCAGCTTGATGAAATCCAGATGGTCCATGTCCGCCGCGCGCACCGGATAATCGCCGCCTTCGATATTTCGATTGTCGGCGGCCAGATATAGCGGCGTCCAACCGCCGTTGTTCGGCATGTTCGGATTCGCGCCGTGCGCGAGCAAGTACTCCGCCAGCTTGTAATGCCGATTCTGCGTCGCCACCAGCAGCGGCGTCCAACCGTAAAACGTCCGCTCATTGACATCCGCGCCCGCTTCCACCAAGTCCTTCGCGCACTCGATGCAGTTCTCCCGCGCGGCGTAGACCAGCGCCGTCAGGCCACCGCCGTCTTTTTTAGCTGGACGCCGGAAAAAAGCCAGGCCTTCATCCTCGGTATTGGCTTCGCTCGCCGGAGTCCTCGAGGCCGTGGGCGACGGTGCTCGTGGCGCAGTCCGAGGATCGGGTAGCGGGGTGCCGTCGAATCCGGGCCCTCTTTTACCCAGCGCGCCGAAGCTGGAGTGCAGACGCTGCGTAACCGTGTTTGCCAGATTGTTCCGCGCGTTCCGCGTATCGATCTCGGTGTGCGCGCTCACCGTGGCGCCGTGCTCGATCAATCGCTTCACTGCAGCGGGATGCAGCTGCTCGGTGGCCCACATCAGAGCCGTGGTTCCCCTCAGCTTGTCCTTCGCGTTCACGTCCGCGTGATGTTCCAGCAGTACGCCGATCGCTTCCAGATTGCCCGTCCGCGCCGCCAGCATCAGCGGTGTCGCGCCCTCCGGCCCCAGTTGATTCGGGTCAGCGCCGGCCTTCAACAGCTTCTCGATCATCGGCGCGCTCCCGTGCAGCGATGCCAGATACAACGGCGTCGCGCCTTCGCGATTTGCCAGCTTGACGTTCGCTCCGGCCGCGATCAACACATCCGCCATTTGCAGATCGTCGCGATATACCGCCCACTGGATCGCCGTCGCGCCATCGGCTTGCACCGCATTGACGTCGGCCTGCTGCACCAAATTCCGCACGGTTGCCGCGTCGTCATTCATGGCCGCGTCCGCGATCGGGCTATTGCTGGCTCCCAGCGCCAGGGCAGACGCCACCGCCATCGCTACGCAAATGGATGCAATGCGTACGGCGGTCATCGGCTACACCAACCCGGGCAACCGGCCTGTGCTATCGCCGATGGTTTCTTCGTGGACGCCGTACATATCGAGCACGCTCGCCAGCAGATTCCCGGTGGGAACGGTCTTCGACGGATAGGCCAGATGCCGATTCCCCTTCAGCTGCCCCGATGCCCCGCCAATCAGCAGGTGCGGCACGTCGTAATGCAGATGCTGGTTGGAATCGCCCATGTTGCTGCCATACAGGATCAGCGAATGATCCAGCAGCGTGCCATCGCCATCCGGCGTGTTCTTCATCTTCTCGACAAAATACGCCAGGCACTTGATGTGATACTGGTTCAGCTTCGCGTAACGCGCGATAGTCTCCGGATTCTCGGCGTGATGCGAGATCCCGTGGAAGCCGTCGTGTACGCCGCTTTCCGGATACGAGCGCGACGTCAGATCGCGTGCATACAACACTGTCGACACCCGCGTGATATCGGCCTGGAATGCCAGCCGTTGCAGATCGAAATGCAGTTTCACGTGCTCGTCGAAGGATTCGGGAACGCCGGCCGGGATGACTACGCCGTCGGTCGATATCGCGCCCGTGGCCTTCTTCGCAATGGCCAGCCGCCGCTCTAATTCACGAATGTCCGTCTCGTATTCGTCCAGTTTCGAACGATCGCCCGGCCCCAGGTTCTGCTTGAAGCTCGCGAGCTTGGCCGTCACTGAATCCAGAATGCTGCGATCCTGCTCCCGCCGCGCCGCCCGCTCCGCCGTGCTGCCGCCCGCGCCGAACAATCGTTCAAACGCCACTTGCGGATCCAACTCCATTGGGAGCGGCTGAGTGGGAGTGGACCAGGAAATGGTGTTCGAGTAGGTGCAGCTATAACCTTCGCCGCAGTTACTCGAATTCGCGCCCGGATCCTCCAGCGCCAGTTGCAGCGAAGGCAGCAGCGATCCCTGCCCCACGTGTTGCGCGATGATCTGGTCGATAGTGGTCCCATCGTAAATGTCCGCGCCGGTGGTCTTTTTCGGCTTGTTCGCGCACAGGAAGGCCGCCGCCACCCAGTGATCCGCTCCGGTTTGTCCCGGCGGAGGCTCGGCCGACTTCGACCACAGCCCGCTCATGATCACGGTATGCTCTCTGAACCGCTCCATCGGCTCGAAGATCATCGAGTATTTGAAATCTTTGGCGCCTGGCTCCCGCTTTGGCTCGCCAGGACCGCCGGCCTCGGGCACCCACCATCCGGGCGCCGCGCCATGCGGAACAAAAATGCCGGTAAAACGAGTCTTGGGATTCGCCGCGGTTTTGCTGATGAGCGTCTGAGCCGGAATCATGGAATCCAGCAGCGGCAACGCGAGCGCAATGCCAGCGCCGCGAAGGATGGTGCGCCGGGACATGTGCTTCTTGGTAATAAACATAATTGCGCCCCCTCTATAACTTTCTCTAACGCGCCGCGATTGTGCCCTGCCCATTCGAAGTGATCTCCTGCTTCTGATTCACCTGGAATGGCTCGCTTTTGACGATCCCCAATATCAACGCCGAAAACCGGTAGTTCTTCGGCTCCGCATCGCGGACGATGGAGCGAATCAGCGGCATGTCGTAATACTCGGTCCCGCGCCCCAGCGCGTAGATGAACAGCTTCTCCGTTACAACCCGAACGAACTGCGGTGAGTATCTCAGCAGCGCTTCCCGCATGCCCTTCACGCCATCCAGCTTCGACCCGTCCACCAGCACGCCCGACGGATCAATAGGACTGCCATTGTCCACGGTCCGCCACGTTCCCACCGCATCGAAATTCTCCATCGCGAAACCGATCGGGTCCATGATCTTGTGGCAGGTTGAGCAAGGCGCGTTCTTGCGATGCATTTCCATCTGTTGCCGCATGGTCGGCTTCGCGCCGCCGTGCACCGCCGCGCCTTGGTCCTTCAGCGTTGGAACGTTGGGCGGCGGGTCCGGCGGGCTCACGCCCAGAAAAATCTGCATGATCGTCTTGCCGCGAACCGTGGGCGTCGTGCGCTGCGGATAGGACGAAATGGTTTCCACGCTGGCCTTGCCCAGCAGCCCGCGGCGCATATCAAACTCAGGCGTCAGCTCCACGCGCCGGAAATCGCTGCCATACACGCCCGGAATGCCGTAGTGCTTGGCCAGGCGTTCGTTCAAGAAGGTGTACTTCGCATCCAGCAAATCGATCACACTGCGATCTTCATGCACCACGCTCGCCACAAACAGTTCGGTCTCCTTGCGCATCGCGAGCCGCAGATTATCGTCGAAATCGGGATACAGCGAAACCGTCGGCGCCCAGCTCTGCAATGCCCGCAGATTCAGCCACTGTCCGGCGAAATTGAGCACCAGCCGGTCCGCCCGCGCATCCGCCAGCATCCGCCGCACCTGCTGCTCCAGCACCGCCGGCTCATGCAGCTTGTTCTTGCTCGCCACCTCGATCAGCTCGTCATCGGGGATGCTGCTCCACAGGAAGAACGACAGCCGCGACGCCAGCTCCAGGTCGCTGATGCGATAGCTTTGGCCCGCCGCGATGTTGGCCGGTTCGGCTTCCTTGCGAAAAACAAACTCGGGGTCCGCCAGCACTCGCTGCATGGCCCGCTCGATGCCCGTATCGAAACTCCCACTGTTGCGCCCCTGCTGATAAAAACTCATCAGCGTCTCGTCATCCTGGGTAGTCACCGGACGGCGGAACGCCTGCCGCGCCAGATTGTCCACAATCTGCTTGGCGCAGGCTGTCTCCTGCGACGCGTCCCCATTTGGATGGCAGACGAAAATCTTGTGGTGGCTGGCCGATTCATTCGCGCCCGTGGCCTTGAATGGCCCCAGAATTTCCATCTTGCCAACGTGTGGATAAAACTTGAAGCCCGGCAGGCCGCCGGTCTCGATGGTGCTCCTGAGGAAATGCTGGTCCAGATCCTGGCTGGGAGCCAACTGCGTCGCGAGGAACGTCACGCCCACCGTGTGCAGCCCGGCCTTCGCCTGGAAGTGAACGTCGGCTGTGCCGCCATGCACCGCCTTGCCGCGCGCGATGTCCTTGTCCCAATCGAACAGACGAATCCGCTGGCCATCCACCAGCAGTTCCAGCTTCTCGCCCGTGATCTCTCCGAAGGCCGTGTTGTTGTCCATCAGTCCCTTGTTGATGGGGAAAACTTTGAACACGTAGTCCCCATCGGCCGGGAACTCATGCTGCACCACCAGCCCTCCGCGCGTGCCGAACGGCAGCCCTTCGATGTGATAATCCTGCGTTGTGTCGGACGCCACGCGATAGGTCGCAAGCGCCGGCTCGTTCACGTCTCCCATCGCAATCCGGCTGATCTTGGCCGCGGCCGTCGTGTAGCCTTCCAGCAACGCGGGCGACAGCGCCAATGCACCTGCGATGTTGTCGAATCCCCGGGTCGAGTCGTCGGACGGCAGATACTTCGACGGATCAATCTCCAGCGCCAGTAAATCGTGGATCGCATTCGCATACTCGGTGCGATTCATCCGATGCAGCCCCGGCGGCGGGAAATGCGTCGACACATTGTGGTCCAGTTCGTTCTCGAGCCACGCCACCATCGACTCATACGTCGCCCATGCCGGCCGCGGCATCCCCGCCGGAGGCATCATGCCGGAGCGCAACTTGCGCACCACCAGCTCCCACTTTTCCGCGTGGTCGGCGACGTGCCCGGTATCGAGCTTATCCAGCTCCAGATCCGCTGTTTTGACCTTTTGGTTATGGCAAATGACGCAGTATTGGTTGAGAAGCGCCCGTTCCCCTTGTGAATCAGTCACTTCCGCGGCTGTAGACGGGCGTGGGCCTGGTGTTTGAGCAGCCAGCGTGACAGTTACGACCGCGATGCAACCGAAAGCTTGTCTAATCTTCATGGATCTGTCGCCGCCGGCGCCGCAGGCTCTTTTCCGAGGATACCGCCCAAGTTATTGATATTGCAATTGTTCCCGACGAAACCCGATTGCGGCCTTCTTAAGAAATGACGAACCTGCTCATTCTATTGTTACTCCCGATCTATTGAGCTGCCGACCAGTATGCCGGTAGTTTCGGCTTGGTGGCGCGGACGATCTCCAGGACCGCCTGCCGGTCGGCCGGCGAAATGCCCGTAACGGCTGGGCTTTTGTCCTTGCCCGTCAAGACGTCATAGAGCCGCTGATAAACCCTCTCGCGCGCTACGTCCGGCATGCCATCGAACGCCGCGCTGTAAATCATGTACGACAGCGGATAACGAAACAGCCTTTTCTGCAAATCGAAGTCCCTCAATGACCGGCCCTTGGGATCCCGAGGCCCCCGCTCGTCAAACGTCTTCGTAAACGTCGAGACGCCCTTGACCGGTCCCTTCAACGGCTCCTCGTCCACGAAGAGCATGTAGCCGACCAGTTCCTCGATCTCGCCGTTGATGCGATCGGATTTGGCGCCTTCCCGCAGCGCGATTCTCGCGTCCCATCCGATCCGCGTCATCAGGTTCGTCATCCGAGTCTGATGCTCCAGCGTCATCAGCGCGACGATGTCACTGGTTGGCGCAAGATACCTTGCGGTGTTGAACAACTCCGCCAGACTCGTCACGTTCTGGGTGCCTTCCTTCACCGCGCGGCCCGGAGACAAAGGATCGGCCAACTGCGGATTATTTCCCAGATGCACCTGCGATCCGTGCGTGCCGGTGACGTACCATCCGCCCCAGCGCTCGGAAAAGCTGGTGCGATGGTCGGTAATGAACGCGCTGCCGTGGGACTCGCGCGCTTCCGGGTCCGTCACTGGATGCACCGAGCTCACCAGAATACCCGGGATTCCCATGGTCGGCGCGCCTTGATGGCATCGCAGACAATCGTCGCGGCGCGCAAACTCGGGCTTGTCGCTCTTCTCGGTGTCCAAACTGTAGAAGATCGCTCCTTGCTTTGGATCGATCGCCGACAGCTCCAGCACCTCGCCGTTCTGCACGAAGCCCACCGCCACATCGTCGTTGAAATAAATCGCGCGCGGCGTGCGCGGCGAGATGCGCTGGTTCTGAATGCTGGTGCGCGAAAACACCAGCACCTGAGAATCAATATTGATATCCAGCTTCTTCAGGATGGCCGGAAGATAACCCCAGCCGTTGAGCGCGTAGTCAAGCTTAACCTGGCCGCTTTCGAGTTGCTTCTCTAGGTGCGCGATCGGATCGGCGACTGGGCCCGCATATTGAATGGCCGGATCATCCAGCGGCACGTAGAAGGTGTCCTCCAACCGATCGGCCAGCAACACCAAGCTCACTGCCAGGGCAGCCAGACCACAAACTAACGCGGCACGCATTCGCTGCCATTTTACTCCGATCGAATACTAGAAGAGCTTTTTGATCGCCCTTCCGATACCCTTGCCGATCTTGCCGGTGCCTTTCACTGTACCCACGGCCACGTCCTTGCCTCCCACAGCCGCACCCTTGCCCACCGATGTCGCGGCGTCGATGGGATGCAGAGTCACTAGATCCACCACGCCCTTTCCAGTACCTTTCGCGAGATTGCCGGCGCCCTTGGCGGCGCCAGTGCCAATATTAGCCGCGCCGCTCGCGATCTCCTTGCCTGGTCCGGGCCCGCGTTTGGACTCGTCCGGCTGCGACTGCGCCCACGCGCATGCCGCTAAGATGACAACCAAACAGATATACTTCATCAAACAGATATACTTCATCGGTAGGTGAGACGCACGAACCTGCCAGTTTGATGCAGGGAATCACTCGCCTTTTACGAAAGGAACTTCCATGCGCACTTTCGCCATCGCTCTGGTTATCCTGGGAACTGTGAACGCACAAGCCCCCACTACTCGCGACCTGCATCTGCGCGGCGGCCGATTCGCACCGCTGACCTACGATGCCATGACGCCTGAGCAGAAGACGCTGGTAGCGAGCATCTTCTCCGGCCCGCGCACCTCGCTCGACGGCCCGTTCAACGTCCTGCTGCGCAGCCCCGAGATGGGCGACCTGGCGCAGAAATTCGGCGCCCAGATGCGCTTCCACTCGTCGATACCGTCCCGGCTGAACGAGTTCGCCATCCTGATTACGGCGCGCTTCTGGACCGCCCAGTTTGAATGGCAGGCGCACCACAAGAACGCCCTTGCCGCCGGCCTGAGTCCCGCCGTCATCGACGCGCTGGCAGCCGGAAAGAGTCCCGCGCCCATGCAGCCCGACGAAGAAGTTGTCTACAATTTCTGCACCGAAGTGCTGAATACCAAACAGGTCAGCGACGCCGCCTTCCTAGCCGTCAAGGAGAAATTCGGCGAGCGCGGAGTGGTGGACCTGATGGGCCTGGTGGGTTATTACCAGCTCGTTTCGATGCTGTTGAACGTCGACCGTTATCCGCTCGCCGACGGCGCCACACCGGAGCTCAAGCCGCTGCATTGAGACGTCTTCCCAACATGCACCCGCTGCGCCTCGCGGTCCTCTGCCTCGCCGCCATCAGCCTCGCTTCCGCTCAAACCGATCCCGGCCGCCGAGAATACGAGACCCGCTGCGCTCGATGCCATGGCGCCGACGCTACCGGCGGGGAAGGCGGCCCCAACATCCAAGCCCAAATCGCCGCGCGCAGCGCCACTGAACTAGCTGCGTTCCTTCGTGTGGGACGCCCCGCCGCCGGCATGCCTGCCTTCGATCTGCCAGCGCGGGACATGACCAACCTGGTCGTGCATCTCCGCACCCTCGCCCCCATGTCGCGCACTGCGGCGCCGGCCGCCGTTCGCAAGAAAATCCAAACCACCACCGGCCAACCTCTCGAAGGCCAGGTGCTCAACCAAGGTCCGCTCGATCTGCAGCTCCGCACGGATGACAAACGAATTCATCTGCTGCGCAAGGCAAACGATCGCTTTGTTGAAGTCACCTCGCAAACCGACTGGCCCACCTACAACGGTGACGCCAGCGGCAACCGCTACAGCACCCTCTCGCAAATCGACAAAAACAATGTTCACACTCTGGCGCCGCGCTGGATTTTCCCGATGCCGAACGTCTCGCAGATCGAGAACACGCCCGTGGTGGTGGAAGGCATAATGTATGTGTCCAGCGCCAACGAATGCTGGGCGCTCGACGCAGGCAGTGGCCGCCTCATCTGGCATTACCAGCGCGCGCGCACCAAAGGCGTCGCGGGTAACGCGGCCATCGGATTCAATCGCGGCGTGGCGTGGGCAAGCGACCGCATCTTCATGCTCACCGACAATGCGCACTTGCTCGCGCTCAGCCGCATCAACGGCGAGCTGCTGTGGGAAACCGAAATGGCGGATTGGCATTTGAACTACAACGGAACTTCGGCGCCGTTAGTCGTCGGCAATCTTGTGATCTCGGGCACCGCCGGCGGTGACGAGGGCGCGCGCGGATTCCTGGCCGCGTACGATCAGACCACCGGCAAGGAAGCCTGGCGATTCTGGACCGTCCCGCAGCCCGGCGAACCGGGCTCTGAAACATGGACCGGCAAAGATGTTGAACACCGCTCCGGCGATACCTGGATGACCGGCACCTACGATCCCGATTCGGACACGCTCTTCTGGCCGGTTGGCAATCCCGGTCCCGACTTCGATGGCGGCGAACGCACGGGCGACAATCTCTACACCGACTCGGTCCTCGCCCTGGATCCAAAGAGCGGCAAGCTCAAATGGTATTTCCAATTCACGCCGCATGACATTCACGATTGGGACGCGCAGGAGCCGCCCGTCGTCGTGGATGCTACCTGGCAAGGCCAGCCGCGCAAACTGCTGCTACAAGCAAACCGCAACGGTTTCTTCTACGTGCTGGATCGCACCAACGGACAGCTTTTGCTCGCCAAGCCGTTCCTGAAGAAACTGAACTGGGCCGAAGGCATTGGCAAAGACGGCCGTCCCATTCTCAAGACGCTCCCCGAACTCGCCGGCGGCGAGACCTACGTCTGCCCCGGATTCCAAGGCGGCACCAATTGGTTTTCAACTTCGTTCAACCCCAACACCGGCCTCTACTATTTTCAGGCCCTCGAGCGCTGCAATCTGTTTTCAAAGAATCACGGCGAATGGCAAGCCGGTAAAGGCTACATGGGCGGCGCCGCGCGTCCGGCTCCCGGCGAGACATTCGAAAAGGTTCTGCGCGCCATCAACATTCAAACCGGTGAGATCGCCTGGGAAGTTCCACAGTCCCCTGGCCCGGTGACCGCCTCGGCCGGCGTGCTCTCCACCGCTTCGGGTCTGGTCTTCTTCGGCGAGAACAGCGGCGCGTTCATGGCCGCCGACGCGACCAACGGCGCCGTCCTCTGGCAATTCCCGACCAATCACGTGTGGAAAGCTTCGCCGATGACTTATCAGTTCGACCACAAACAATACATCGCCGTCGCCGCGGGCATCGGCATCATCGCGTTCGCGCTCCCTGACTAACGCTGTGGTCCGGGCCGCACGCCCGCCGTTTTCATTCGAATCCGAAACAGATGCGTGCAAGCGGTGATGTACAGCGTCTTGCTATCCGCATCGCCGAACGCAAGATTCGTCGCGACAATTCGCGGCCTCGGCTCCGTCGCGATTTGCGGCATTTGAAGAACGCCCAACCGCTTGCCCTCGGGCGACGTAATCCACACCTCGCTGCCCCGCACCGTCGAATACACATTGCCCTTCTGATCCACCTTGATCCCGTCAATCCCGCCGTCCAAAAACTTCACCGGATTCGCCACCGTATCGTCCGGCAAAACATCGTAACGCATGGTCTTCGACAACCCCGCCGTAACGTACAGATGCTTTTCATCCGGCGATAAAGCGATTCCGTTTGGTGTCTCGCTGTCTTTCTCCCCACCGAGCAGCGTCACCTTACCATCCTTGATGAGAAAGAATCCGCTGTATGGCAACTCGCGATCGGGACTCTTCTCCGCGCCGCGCATCCCCCACACCGTATCGGTGAAATAAATCGCGCCGTCCGATTTCCCCACGATATCGTTCGGCCCGTTGAATCGCTTCCCCTGATACTGATCCGCCAGGATTGTTCGCGTGCCGTCCTTCTCCAGCCGCACCACCGCGCGATCAGTCATGGCCGTGATGATCAACCGCCCTTGCGCATCTAGCGTGAGCCCGTTCGAGCCGATCAACAGAATCGCGACTCCACCGCCCGTCACCGTCTGCGCACCCGCGTTCATCACGTCGTTCCCTGTGTAGCCGCTCTTTTGCAGGAACACCGCAAGCGGCGCGCGCGGCGACCATTTGTAAATCTCGTTCCCGGCGTTGTCGCTGAACAATAGGTACCCGTCGTCGCCGTGCTGCACCCATACTGGTCCCTCGGTCAAACCAAAATGTTCGCCGAGGGTTTCGAGCTTCGCATCGGGCGAAATAATTTCATCCAGCGCCGGATCCAGCTTGATGATCTTGAACGGCCGCTCGGCCGGCGGCTGCGCGCGGAGCAGGCACGCCAGCGCCAAAACACACAGCAACCATCTCCGCATGACTACTTGCGATCCGCGCTCTGCAGCAGCGGATTGCTCCATTCCTTGCTCCGCACGTGCATGCGAGTCTTGATCCGCCAGCCCTTCGGAGTCTTCACGTAAGTATCTTCGTAGCCGCCATCGCGATCTACGCTGCCCGGCCCTTTTTCACCCAGCATGATCAGGTAGCATCTCCCCTTTGCGCCTTCAGCGGTCGGCGTGATCACCAGGTTGCCCATCAAGTGGGTCCAGCCGTTCCACGGCATATCCTTGCAACCCTTCTTTCCGCCCCACGATGCCGCCGCCAATTCATCGCGCCCCTTGGCCCGCTGCACGCCGCCCTTCTTGAATCCGTCATCCGAATATTTGTCGATGAACACGCCATCCGTCGTGTACAGATCCGCGTAATCGTATCCATTGTGGGTGCACATATCGATGTCCTGGCCGTATGCATTCACCAGTTGTTGAATCTCGATGTAATCCATGGCAGTCAAAGTCTCTGCATTCAGCTGAGCGCCGGCGGGCGCAAGCGCCGTCATTAGCAGTAACCATTTCCCCATAACGATCTCCTCAGCGGTTCAGTATATAATCAATCCCCAAGATGCGAACATTGACTAAGCTTTGGATCATTCTGGCGCTTTCGTCGATTTGTTTCGGAGCATCGAAACAGTGCGATCGCGCCTGCATGACGGCGCTCACCGATCAATATCTCGCCGCGCTGGTGAAGCACGATCCATCAGGGCTGCCGTTATCGCGCGGGGTCCGATTCACTGAGAACACCGCCGAAATCCGCATCGGCGACGGCCTGTGGGTTGGCGCGTCCGAAGCTCCCACCACCTTCAAGATCTACGCCGTCGATCCCGCGTCCAATCAGGTCGGCTTCTACGGCGTCATGAAAGAGAATGACCGTCCGCTGATCATCGCGTTGCGTCTGAAGGTCGTCGATGGCGAAATCACCGAAATCGAGCACGTCCTCGCGCGAAACATGCGGCCCGATCGGATGCAAAACCTGGTGACACCACGCGCAGCGTTCCTGGCCGACGTGCCGCCCGCCGAACGTACTTCGCGCGAAGATATGATCAACGCGGCCAATTCATATTTCGAGGCGATCGAACACGGCGACGGCGAGATCGCGCCTTTCGCCGAGGATTGCGAGCGGCACGAGAATGGCGCCCAGACCACGCACAACGCTGCATCGGTTCCTTGGCCGGTGCCGATGGGATCGCCCGAGGATGATCGCGCCATGGCGATCATCGGCACCTTGAGTTGCGCCGCACAACTGAACAGTCAGGTCATGAGCTTCATCACCCGGCTATGGCCGAGGCGGCTGGGGCTGGTGGATGAACAGAAGGGGCTCGTTTATTCGTTTCCGATGTTCCAGCATCGAGGTGCGGTTCACACCATCAAGATCAAAGGCGTTCCCGGTGTCGATGTGCTTCACATGAACGGCGGAACTTCGAATATGCAGATGGGGGAGATTTTTAAGATCCGGACCGGGAAAATTCACGAGATCGAAACGCTGGGAACCAGCTTGCCCTACGGAACGAAAAGCGGTTGGGAGTGAGTTCGCTTATGCCGCGATCTCTACAATCTTGTTGACGAACAAATCGGGCGCCTGGAACATGGCACTGTGACCTTGGCCCTCCAAAATGACGATCTGGCAACCCGGAATCGCATCGCGCACGAAATACGCGGCATCGCGCAGAAGTCCGACACTCATGCTGCCGAGCAGCACAGTCGTTGGAGTCTTCCAATTCGCAAGGCGTTCGGTCGAAGGGCGATACGTGTTCACGGCGCGAGCCTCGCGCGGCAACGTGGGAGCAATCTGGAGCACTACCGGCCATATGGGCGAGGAGCGCATCATCTCGATACCTTCTGGAGGCACCCCGATTTGGTCGCGCAGAAAGATGATTACAATCTGTTCGAGGTCGTTCGCCTCTAACGCTTGGTCCATCCGGTCGGCAACCGAGTCGGTGTCTACTGGTTTCAAAGTGACTGGTGGTTCGTAGAGGATTAAATGCGAAACCGTCTTCAGCCGATCCAGAGCTTCCAGCGTGGCGAACGCTCCATAGGAATGCGCCACGATCGTAACTCGCCCACCGATTGTCTCAACCACACTCGCAATATCATCAGCCTCATTTGCGATCGAATATTTCTTCGCGTCGCCGCTTGGCGCGCGCCCGCGCCGGTCCATCGCGTAGACCGTGAAGCGCTCCGCCAACGGCGGAAGCACGCGTCCCCAGGTCATCTCCCCGTTGAGAAGCGAACCGTGAACGAGCAACAGCGGTGGACCCGTCCCGGCCTTTTGAACGGATATCTCGACGCCGTCGCTTGACCGGACTGAAAACCGTTCAACTGCCATCAAAATTCCAAGCGGTCTTTCTTCGACTCGACCTGCACCGCGTCCAGCCCCGGCACCTTCTTCAAATCGTCCAGCGTCTTGAAATTCCCCTTGGCTTCGCGATACGCAACGATCGCTTCCGATTCCTTAGCCGTAAACTCCAGCCCGCTCTCCAAATCCTTCGCCGCCGCTTTATTCACGTTGATCTTGACGGCTGGAAAATTCTTGGCGAGATACGCGACGATGGTGTCGATATCGGACTCCGGAACGTCGGTGTCCTCCTGCAGCATCTCGGTCACCTTCGATTGCCACCATTGCTTGCTGCCTTGCTTGCCGATCACGGCATCCG
>Ga0209415_10009217_pt1 | contig 16990 bp, 13 predicted proteins | sample PeaSoiSIISIP2007_FD_187696 | JGI IMG/M metagenome (GOLD analysis project Ga0209415, IMG submission 187696) | Peat soil microbial communities from Weissenstadt, Germany - SII-SIP-2007 (SPAdes) (version 2) | ecosystem: Environmental > Terrestrial > Soil > Wetlands > Peat | place: Germany... | reverse complement strand
GGCGTCGGATTGGAGGAATCTGCTGTCATCTGCCGCTACCTGGATCATCTCGATGGGAAACCGGAATTCGATTTGCCGGCGGGCGACCAGGGGTGGGAAACGTTGCGACTCGGTGCGCTCGCGAGCAGCTTGCTGGACGGCCTGTCGGTCTGGGGTCGCGAAGTCTCGCGCCCTCATCACGAGCAATCGCCAACTGTTGTCCGTCACGAAACGGATCGCGCCAGACGACTGATCGACCAGTGGGAGACAGAAATCGATAATCCTCTGATGCGGGGAACGCTCAACCTGGTGCAGATAACGCTGAGCTGCGCTCTCGGGCTCGAGGTGCGCCACCGCGACTTCCGCTGGCGCGACGGACACCCAAAGCTTTCCCATTGGTTCGGCCGCATCGCCACGCGCCCATCGGTCGCGAAGACGATTCCACCAGCGGGTCATTGATCACGGCCCGCAGGAGTTTCACAAAGGCCGAGCGATATGCGGGTGGGCAGTACTCGTCCCCGCGCCGCCGGGTCCCTCCCCCCAACCTCACGCATGACAACGTCCTGCGTCATTCGTGAGATATCTTGTGGAGGGCTCCCGTCACGATTGCGGTGCTCCCGCAAATCCCGGGCGGCATGGAGACAGGGCGGTCAATACCATTTCTCCTTGTCCACCACGTTCAGCAACGCCTCCCCCGCGGCAAACCGCCGGCAGTTCTCCAGCAGGATCGCCTCCCACTTCGCCCGATACGGCGTGCCCAGGATCGCCACATGCGGCGTGATCAGCACGTTCGGCATGCCCCAAAGGGGGCTGTCCTCCGGCAGTGGCTCGGGGTCGACGACATCAAGCCCGGCGCCGGCAAGCTGGCCGGACTGCAGGGCGGCGATCAGGTCCTCGGTCACTACGCACCGGCCGCGTGCGATATTGATGAAATACGCCCCCCGCTTCATGCGCGAGAACAGCCTGGCGTTGAACATCCCCAGCGTGTCCGGCGTCTCCGGCGTCGTCATGATGACGAAGTCCGCTTCGCCCAGCCGCTCCTCCAGCCGCTCCGGTCCAACCAACTCCGCCATGCCGGCGGGCGGCTGTCTCACCCGCGGGTCCACCCCCAGGACACGCATCCCGAACGCGGCGCACAGCTTGCTCGCCTCGCTCCCGGCGCCGCCGATGCCGACGATCAGCACCGTCTGGGTCGGCAAATCGATCATGCCCGGGCCGCGCCGCCAGCGTTTCTGCGGCAGGTAGTGCTCGAACCGCCTGGCAAAACACAGCAGGAAGCCGACTGCGTGGGCGGAGAGGTGCTCGCTGTAGCTACCGTGCATGCCAGTCACGACCACATCGCTCTTGACCAGCGCATCATAGAACCACGCGCCGCCCAGGCCGGCGCGGGAGGCGCAGATCCAGCGCAACTGCTTCGCGCGGGCAAACAGCTCGGGCGGCACCGTGCCATACGCCGCGTCGGCGGTCTCGATGTCGGCGAATGCGTCCCGGGGATCGGCGAAGGCCTTGACGGTCGCGCCCGGGACGGCCTGGCGGATCTTCTCCGGCCATGACGGGTCCGCATCCGGGGTCAGCAGCAGCATCGTGAAGCTCATCCGATTGCTCTCGCGGGTTGATCGGCCGGCAGGTTACGGGGCTCCGCGCCGGCCGGGCAAGCAGCACCTCCTTTCCCGCCGCCTCCTCCCACCGTCGCCCCGATCGTGTCGTGTTCCACCACGGTCCCGGTGGTGGGCCTCCGGCACCGCTCAGAATCGGGGCCGGTTCAGCCATCTGGAAACGCTTCGTTAGGGGAATGCCGTGTCATATGACGCCGCGCGACAAGGAACCGGTGCGCCCATGCATGACACCACCGCCCCCGTCCGGCTTGGCGAGGCTGCCACGCCGCCCGCCACGGCCGCCGATACCGCCGCACCGCCTGCCGCAACCGGCGACACCCCGTCCACCGTCGCGACCGGCGACAAGCTGCGCGACGCCTTGCTCGACAGCCGCCAGCGCTGGCGCGACCTCGTCATCCAGGCGGCCGACTTCGCTTTCGAGACCGATGAATGGGGCCGCTTCGTCTTCGTCGTGCCCGATCCCGCGCTTGGCTGGTCCGCCTCCATGCTGGTCGGGCAGCCGGCCGAGCTGCTGCTCGCCGACGGTGCCGAGCGCACCAGCTTCAACCCCTTCCGGGCCAGTGTGGCGGTGCGCCGGCGGCACGCCTGGCTCAAGCGCGGCGACGGCGGCGTCGCCACCCTCACCTTCGCCGCGGCACCTCTGCTCGACCCGCAGGGCCGGGTCGTCGGCGCGAGGGGCATCGGCCTGGACGTCACCGAATACGACGGCCACGAGGCCCAGGTCGCCGCCGCGTTGCGGCGCGGCGAGGTGCTGGACCACATCTTGTGGCGGCTGGGCCAGGAAGTGCTGGCCCCGCGCATGATGCGCGGGGCACTGGACGCGCTGGTCAACGCATTGGGCGCGGAGGGCGCCGCAGTGGTCACGCTGCCGGCCGACACCGGCGAACCCACGTTGACGCATCAGGCAGGCGGCGGCGGCACCGCGGTGCTGAGCGTCGCGGCGGGGTTGCTGCAGCGTAGCTCTGGCGCCGCGGGCCAGGCCAGCAATGACGATGGGCGCCGGGTACTCGTCGCGTCCTGCCAACCACGCTTCGGCGACCCCGCAGGTCTGACTGTGTGGCGCGCCGGCGGTGCCCGTCCCTGGGACAACGAGGACCGGCTGTTGCTCGCCGCTGCCGCCAACCTGATCCGCTTCGTCCTGGAACATGAGGCCATCCAGCGCGAAATGGCGCGGCAGGCGCGCACCGACCCGCTTACCGGATTGCTCAACCGGCGTGCCTTCCTGGAGGAGATCGCACGCTGCGCCGAACGGTTGGACCGCGAGGAACTGCCGGGCACCCTGATGTTCGTCGACCTCGACAATTTCAAGGTGGTGAACGATGCGCTGGGCCACGAAATGGGCGACCAGGTGCTGATGCACACCGCCACGCTGCTGCGCAAGGTGATACGCCCGACGGATCTGGTGGCACGGCTCGGCGGAGACGAGTTCGCGGTCTGGATGAACGGCGCCGACCACATGACGGCCGCCGAACGCGCGGAACAATTGCGGACGCAGGTGCCGCGCGAGATGAGCGAACTCGCCGGCGGCAGTTCCCTGCGCCTCGGGGTGTCGGTCGGCATCGCCACGCGGAGCCATGGCAGCCAGGAACCGATCGACAGCGTGCTCCGCCGCGCCGACATGGCGATGTACGATGTCAAGCGTCAGGGTCGCGGCCACTGGCGCGTCGCGCAGGAGGGGCCGGCGTGACACGGACGGCCCCCAATTTGGCTGCGGCCAATTTGCCGGTGCCCGACCTGTCGCCACCCAGCTTGTCGCCCGACGAGGCGAAGCGGGTTCGCCAGAGTGTGGATCCGAATGCCGAACCTGACGTGCTGCAGATGCTGGCGACCGATCGGTCGGTGACGGTCCGCGCGGCCCTGGCACTGAATCCAGCGTCACCGGTGCAGGTCAACCGCGCGCTCGCCCGGGATCCCGACGAGCGCGTGCGCATCCTGCTGGCGCGCCGGCTGGCTGGCCTGGTGCCCGGTCTCGCCAACGACGAGCAGATGCGGCTGCAGCGCCAGACCTATGAGACATTGACCGCGTTGGTGACCGATGCCGCGGTGCGCGTGCGCGCCGCGGTTGCCGACGTGCTCAAGGACATGCCGCAGGCGCCGCGCGCGCTGATCCTGCAACTGGCGCAGGATCAGGCGGTGATGGTCAGCGCGCCGATCATTCGCTTCTCCCCGCTGCTCACGACCGAGGATTTGCTCGCGCTGATCGCCGAGGCGCGCTCATCGGGAACCGTGATAGCAGTGGCTGGACGGCCTGGGATCGACGCTCAGGTGTCGGATGCGATCGCCGCGACCGCCGATAGCGCGGCAATCCGTGCTTTGCTGTGCAACCAGACGGCGCAGATCCGCGAGGCCACGCTCGACGCGTTGATCATCCGCGCGATCGACCACAGGGATTGGCACGAGCCGCTGGTCCACCGCCCCGCGTTGCCGCCGCGCGCCGCACGCGCGCTGGCGGAGATCGTCGCAACGCATCTGTGCGAGGTGCTCGCCCAGCGTTCCGACCTGCCTCCGGACCTTGCCAGGGAACTGCACAGGCGGCTCGCGGCTCGGCTCGAGACAGAGCAACCAAAGCCGCATCACAGCGACCCGACGATCGATGAGGCGCTGGCCGAGGCACACAGTCTGGCGCGGGAGGGCCGCCTGGACGAGGACGCCGCGCTGGAGGCGGCACGACGTGGCGACATGCGGTTTGCCGCGGCCTTGCTGGCCGTGGCGGCTGCCGTGCCGGTGTCGGTGGTGGACCGCGCCGCCTCGTTGCGCAGTGCCAAGGGGTTGGTCAGCCTGGCGTGGAAGGCCGGGTTCAGCATGCGCGCGGCGGGCGCCTTGCAGACCGTGCTGGGACGTCTTGGGCCGGATGCGATCCTGCCACCCGGACCCGGCGGCGGCTTTCCGCTGGCCATCGAGGAGATGCGCTGGCAGTTGGATTTTCTCGGGCGGATGGGACGCTAACCAAACGATCAAGGGGGCTGCTGACCGTCCCGTCGCTCGCCTGCTTGCCGAGCTGCCCGAGATCGGCACGCTCTCCAACAAGGCCGCAGCCAAGCTCGTCGGCTATGCGCCGCAGCCGGCTGGTCGCGGCGGCCCGCATCCTGCGGGTATTTCGGACGCGGGCCGATTGGTCGGCGGGGAGCTACTGACGGCTGCCTTGATCGGGGCAGGCAGACCGCAAGTGCGGCCGACGACGCGGCGTTGCGGCCCGGAGCACCTCGAAGACGCGATTTTCGGCCTGGGCGAGGGCAGGCTTCCACTGTGACCGCGGGGGCGGCCGTCGATTTGATCACAGCCTCCTGTGCCGGCATGACGGTTTGGCACGGCCGTCGCACGTCAGCCGTTTTCATCCCCGGTGGCGCGTCGACCCGGTCGGTTGGGCCGCAACGCGGACCAACTTGCGTGTCTCCCGCGAAGCAGGAGAGGTTTGGAGCGCCGCTACAGCAGGAATACCGCCATGGCGATCAGCAGCACCACAACGAAGATGACGCCGGCCATCGCGGCGTGAGTGACGCCGGACCACATCCGCTCATGGTCCGCCAGATAAGCCTCCGGCGTGACCGGGCCGGTGGCTTGGGTGCTCGTGTCGTGTCCTGACATGCGGTCTCCCGGCTTGGCATTGGTGACCCGGTCACGCCCGGCCACGGTGAAAAACTGGATATGGCACTGTTCTATTCGACCGCGGCGGCAATCGGCAAGGGGTTGGCCAGGGCGGCGTCGGCGGATGCCGCCGCGCCGGGCCGGCCGGCCGCGAACGCCGCCAATGCCGCCGGAAACAGACGGTGCTCCTGCATCAGGACACGCGCGGCCAGGCTCGCCTCGGTATCGCCCGGCAACACCGGAACCGCCGCCTGGGCCAGGATCGGACCCTCGTCCACGGTGTCGGTGACCAGGTGCACGGTGCAGCCGTGCAGCTTCACGCCGGCCGCCAGCGCGCGGGCATGGGTGTGCAGACCGGGAAAGGCCGGCAGCAGGCTGGGGTGGATGTTCAGCATGTGGCCCCGCCATGCCGTCACCAGGAACGGCGTCAACAGCCGCATGTAGCCGGCGAGGCAGACGATCTCCACGCGTGCCTCGCGAAGCGCCGCGTCGATCGCCGCCTCGTGCGCCGCGCGATCCTTGCCGAAGCGGCGGTGGTCGATGACGGTGACGGCGACGCCTGCCTCTGCGGCCAGGGCGATTCCCGGCGCGTGCGGCTGGTTGCACACCGCCAGCACGATGTCCGCCGGATAGTTTGGTGCCCGCGCCGCATAGAGCAATGCGGCCATGTTGGAGCCGCGACCGCTGATCAGGACGCCGACGCGGCGCTTCATGTTGGTAGAACCTCTCCCGCTGCGCGGGACAGGTCGCCGCGAAGCGGCGGGTGAGGGTGCTGCGGCGCTCCGGGGCAAACCTGCGGGGTGGGGTGAAGCAAAATAAGTGCCGACCCGATCACCCTCGGCGCCGGCGCGCCTCGACCTCTCCCGCGATGCGGGAGAGGTTTCATCGCGGCCATCCGGCAGGCAGCGCGATGCGCACTGCGGCCTCGCCGCTCCCCGCCTCGATCGTGCCGATTCGCATCACCTGCTCGCCCTCGGCTTCCAGCAGCCGGGTCGCCGCCGCGGCATCACCGACCACCAACGCCATGCCGATGCCGCAGTTGAACACGCGCAGCATCTCGTCCGGCGCCACGTCGCCAGTGCGCGCCAGCCAGCCGAACACCGGCGGCACGGTCCAGCTCGGCTCCAGTGCCGCGACGCAACCAAGCGGGAGTGCGCGGGGCAGGTTGCCCGGCAGCCCACCGCCGGTGATGTGCGCCGCCGCCTTCAGCAAACCGGCGCGGTGCAGCGCCAGCAGCGACCGCACATAGATCCGCGTCGGCGTCATCAGCGTCTGCCCGAGCGTCTCCCCGGGTGCGAACGGCGCCGGCGCGTCCCAGCCGAGGCCGCTCGCCGCAACCACCCGCCGCACCAGGGAAAACCCGTTGGAATGCAGGCCGTCGCTCGCTAGCCCCAGCACCGCATCGCCCGGCGCCACGCCGCGCGGCAACAAGGCCTCGCGCTCCGCCGCGCCGACCGCAAATCCCGCCAGGTCGTAGTCGCGGCCGCCATACATGCCGGGCATTTCCGCGGTCTCGCCACCGACCAGCGCGCAACCCGCCTCGGCGCAGCCCGAGGCGATGCCGGCGATCACCGTCCGCGCCGCCGCCACGTCCAGCGCGCCGGTGGCGAAGTAGTCCAGGAAGAACAGCGGCTCGGCACCCTGCACGACGACGTCGTTGACGCACATCGCCACCAGGTCGACGCCGACGGTCGCGTGAATGCCGGTCTCGATGGCGATGCGCAGCTTGGTGCCGACACCGTCGGTGGTCGCCACCAGCACCGGATCGACAAATCCGGCCGCCTTCGGGTCGAACAGCGCGCCGAAACCGCCGAGCCCGCCCAGCACGCCAGCCCGCCCCGTGGCGCGCGCCAGCGGCTTGATCTGTTCCACCAGCGCCTCGCCGGCATCGATATCGACGCCGGCCGCTCGGTAGCTCAGGTCGTTGCCGCTTGCCGCATGCAGTTGCGGATCACCACTGGTCATGCCGGCCCTCGATACGCTAAGGCGGAAAACACGGAGGCGGACAGAACCATGGCCGGCCCTTCCGGCGCAACCCAGAGGATGCGCGAACGGGGCACAGGACGAAGGAACCCCCGCGCATGCCGGATGGAACCCAGATCAGCCGCAACGCGTCGGGCGCATTGCTCACGCTGCCCAACGTCATCACCTTCGGTCGGCTCTGCGCCGTTCCGCTGGCCTTCTGGCTGGTCATCAACCAGAGTCCCGCCTACGCTTTCTTCCTGTTTGTCGCCGCCGGCATTTCCGACGCGGTGGATGGTTGGCTGGCCCGCCGCTGGGGCGGCAATTCGGTCGGCGCATTGCTCGACCCGGTGGCCGACAAGGCGTTGCTGGTGACGATGTATGTGACCCTCGCCGCGGTGAATCAGCTACCCGTCTGGCTGGCGACGCTGGTGGTGTTCCGCGACCTGGTGATCGTCGGCGGCGTCATCGTGCTGGCGGTGCTGGGCCAGGCGGTCACCATCCGGCCGCTGTTCGTTTCAAAGATCAATACCGCTCTGCAGATCATGCTGGTGGCGCTTACGCTGGCGCTTGCCGCCTTCGGGTTGTCGGCGCCGGTCGCCATGCTGGTGTCGATCTGGTCGGTCGCTGCCACCACCCTGGCTTCCGGTGCCGCCTATGTCTGGGTTACCGTCCGCCGCCAATGATCCGATGGGACCGAAGCGGATGAGCGCCGCCGTCGAGCGGCTGCCCGCGCCACCCCCGCCCCCAGCGCCGCCGCCGCCCACACGAGCGCAGCGCATCGCCCTGGGGGTGGCGTTTCTCGTGGCCGTCTGGCTGGTGTTGCAGCTTTTCTCCTCAGTGCTGGCACCGTTCGTGGCGGCGGCGGTGATCGCCTATGCGCTGGACCCGCCCACCTCGTATCTGACCCGGCTCGGTGTGCCGCGCGGCCTCGCGGCACTGCTGATGATCCTCGCGCTGCTGGTCGGCCTGCTGCTGTTCGCGTTGCTGCTGTATCCGCTGATCCTGGCGCAGATCGGCCTGTTCGTCGTCCGCGTCCCGCAATACGCGCAGTTGCTGCAAACCTGGGCGCGCGAGGTCATCACCCATCTGCAGGAGAATTTCGGATCCGACGTGGTGAACGACAAGCTGCGCGACCTGGTGAGCAGTCAGGCGGGGACGATGTTGAGCGTAGTTGCTTCGACGGTGACCGGGGTGATCGGCAGCGGCGTGGCAATCTTCAACGTGTTGAGCCTGGCGGTGGTGACGCCGGTGGTCGGTTTCTACCTGCTGCGCGACTGGCAGGGTGTGATTCGCCGCATCGATTCCTGGCTGCCGCGCCGCTATGAGGCGGTGATCCGCGCGCAGGTGCGCGAGGTGGACCGCATCCTGTCCGCCTGGGTGCGCGGCCAGGCAATGTGCTGCATGCTCCTTGCGCTGTATTACGCTCTGGCGCTGAGCGTGGCGGGGCTGGATCTCGGCCTGATCGTCGGGCTGGCCTCCGGAGTGCTGTCATTCATCCCGTATGTCGGCTCGATCACGGGCGGGATTACGGCGATCGCCCTGGCACTGGCGCAGTTCCCGCATTGGCGCGGCGTGATCGTCGTGGTTTGCGTGCTGTTGATCGGGCAGGTGCTGGAGGGCTATGTGATCTATCCGCGCTTTCTCGGCGACCGGGTGGAGTTGCCGGCGGTCTGGGTGCTCTTCGCGTTGTTCGCCGGCGGCGCGGCGTTCGGATTCCTCGGCGTGATGCTGGCGGTGCCGGTTGCCGCCACCATTGGCGTGCTGTGCCGATTCTGGCTGCGCCGCTACCTGGCGAGCCAGCTCTATCTCGATCCGCCGTCCACGCCGTAGCCTGCGCTACGCGGGCGAGAGGAATAGCCGCCGCGCGAGGCGCGTCCACCGCTAACGATGAAAGGAGGACTGTCGATGGCCGTTTGGGAACCGCGCATGCTCAGCATCCTGCGCATCATGACCGGGCTGTTATTCATGGAGCACGGCATGGGCAAGTTATTCGGATTCCCGTCGGCGGCCATGCACCCGCCGTTCCTGACGCTGTTGTGGTTCGCCGGTGTGCTGGAATGCTTCGGCGGCGCGCTGGTGGCGCTCGGTCTGTTTACCCGCGTGGTGGCGTTCCTGCTGTCCGGCGAAATGGCTATCGCCTACTTCACGGCCCATGCACCGAAGAGCTTCTTCCCGCTGCTGAACGGCGGCGACGCGGCGGTGCTGTACTGCTTCGTGTTCCTGTACCTGAGCCTCGCCGGGGGCGGCGAGTGGAGCCTGGACCGCCTGCGCGCATCGGCAGGAGCGACGGGGACGCGGGCGCGCTCGAACGTATGAACTGGCCGGCTCCGGCGAGTGACGCGCCGGCCGGCGGTTGTGTCGCGTTGGAATGCTCGCCCGATCGGCAAGCGCGCCAATATCGGCCGCAGTGCCACCGAACGGTAACTTATCCTTCCGTGAAGTTTCAATCGTCTATTCGCGTGACGTCGCGTTTCCCCGGCTAGGTTGGTGTGGCCACGACAACAAACCAAACCGGGGATATTCAGACATGCGACGACTCGCGCTCGGCCTCCTGGCCACGACCGCTTTCTCGGGGCCGCTGCTTGCCGCCCGATCCAGACGGTCTTCGTCATCGCGATGGAGAACCACAATCTCACCCAGCCCAGCAGCCTCACCTCGCCCAAGCAGCTCCAGGGCAATGCCGCGGCGCCCTATCTGAACAGCCTGATGACGCCGGGCAATCCGAACGCAGCGATGACGTCCTATGCATCGGAGATGACAAACGTCGCGCCGGGAATTCATCCATCGGAGCCGAACTACATCTGGGAAAACGGCGGCTCGAATTTCGGGGCGTTTACTGACGCGGATCCCTCGACGGCTGCGGGCAATATCATCACCGCGCCCAGTATGACCGGGCTGATGACGCAGAAGGGTATCTCCTGGAAGTCATACCAGGAGGACACCCAGATGAACTTCAGCACCAACACCGTGCTGCCAAAGAGCCAGTGGACAGTGCCATAAACGAGTGCGTCGGGCACCAATCCCGGATACACCAACCCCTACAATAGCAGCCACCAGTACAACTACGCGGTGAAGCACAACCCAATGCCGTTCTTCACCGACAGCAACACAAATCCGGCGAACTACGCACCGCTGCAACAACTGGCGACGGACCTCGCGAACAACACGGTGGCGAGGTACAACTGGATCACACCCGACCAATACAACGACATGCACAGCTCGCTGAGCGGCGGGTTCACCTACAACGGGGTACACTACACCGGCGACCAGGCGGCCATCGCGGAGGGCGACAACTTCCTGTCGATCGTCGTGCCCGAGATCGAAGCGTCGCAGGCGTTCCAGAACAACGGCATGATCGAGATCTGGTACGACGAGAGCGAAGGCGGCGACACCTCGACCTACAACATCCCCGAGATCATCATTTCTCCGGATGCCAAGGGAAATGCCTATGACGTTACGGAGTTGCTGACGCACAGCGCCGACCTGCTGACGCAGGAGGAGATCTTCCAGCTTGGCCAGTGCCTCGGGGCGTCGTGCACCTCGCCCAACCTGTCGGCATTCTTCAAGCCCGGCACGATTCCGGACGGCGTGCCGGAGCCGGCCAGCCTGGTGCTGCTGGCCGCCGGTCTGCTCGGCACCGGTTTCGTCCGCCGCCGCCGCGGCTGAGCGGGTTCCCGCGGCAAGCGTGTGGGGAACGGAAGAACCGATAACCCCCATGCGAGGCGAGGTTGGGCTCTGATGCCGCGACTGCCGCGAGCAGATCGCGGCGTTTGGGCGAAGCTACGCGCTGGCGGGAGCGATGTGGCGTGAAACCGTCGGCGATTGGCAGGCGGCCAACGTGGCGCCGTTCGCTGCGGCGGCACGGTTATGCCACGCCGCTTCAGTTTTGTCCGCGCCGTGCGCCGTCATCGCCGTTGCTGACGTCGGTGCGATTCCACCAGCCTCCGCCGAGTGACTGGAACAAGGCGGCGGTATCCGCAAGTCGGCCGGCCTGGGCCTGCACCAGCGCCAGCCGCGCCTGCTGATACGTTTGCTCTGCATTCAGCAAGGCCAGATATGCGACCTGCCCGAGTTGCAATTGCCGCCGCGTGATCGCCAGGCTGCGCGAGGCAGCTTGCTCCGCGGCCACCGCTGCCGCCAGCGCATCCGCGTCGGACTGCAACGCGTGCAGCGAGTCGGCGACGTTCTGCAATGCGGCGAGCGCCGTGCCGCGATACTGCGCCGCTGCCTGGTCGAACGCCGCCTCGGCGGCACGTTGTTTGTGCAGCAGCGTGCCCGCGTCGAACAGCGGCGCGGTCAGTCCGCCGGCCACGGTCCAGAAGTTGGTGCCCGGCGTGAACAGGTTCGCTACGCTGTTGGTGCTGTTGCCGAGCTCGGCGGTCAGGGTGATCTGCGGCAACCGCGCGGCAACGGCCACGCCGACCTGCGCGCTGGTAGCGTGCAGCGCCGCTTCCGCCGCGCGGATATCGGGCCGCTGTGCCACCAGTTTCGCCGGCAGGCTGACCGGCAGATCGACCGGCAGTTGCAGCGATTCGACGTCGAATTGTGCAGCGACCTCCTCGCTCGGGTAACCCCCGGTCAGCGCGGTCAACAGGTCGCGCTGCTGCGCCAACTGTTTCTGCAGCGGCGGCAGCACCTGCCTTGCCTGCGCCTGCGCTGCCTCCTGCAGCGCGACGTCGCTGCCGGCCACCTGGCCCAGTGCAAGCTGGCGTTGCAAGATGCCAAGCAGATCGGCCTCGTCCCGAATGATTGCCTCGGTGGCAGCGATCTGGCCGCGTAACGAGGCTTCCTGCACCGCCGCCGCTATGACGTTCGTGGTGAGCGTGAGATAGGTGGCCTCGAGCTGGAAACGCTGGTTCTCGGCCTGCGCCGCAAGCGATTCCACGGTGCGGCGGTTGGCGCCGAACACGTCTGGCACGAAGGATACGCTCAACTGCGGCGTGATCAGGCTGTAATAGGGATTGCCGGAGGCCGAGGCCGGCGACAACGCGGCAATCGGCGTGAGGTTGCGGCTGGCGGACAACCCGGCCGTAACGGTTGGGAAATACTGGCCGCGCTGCGCGTACACCTCCTCCCGCGCCTGGCGCAGCGCCGCCTGTGCCGCCGCCAGGTTGGGATTGCGTTGCAGAGCCTGGGTGATCAACGCGTTGAGCGGCTCCGAGCGGAACAGCGTCCACCACTGGCCGGCCACGTCCATGTCGGTAACAAAGCGCTGTGCCGCGCCTTCGGGGGCGTCGGCCGACGCGGTCTGCGCGGGCAGCTTCGCCGGCGTGTAGCTGGTCGCCTGGGGCGGTGGCGGGCGCTGAAAGTCGGGGCCGACAGTGCAGCCGGCGACCATGCCGAGCAGCAGCATCCCGGTCAGGCGCATCATTCCGCCGGTCCCGGCCGCGCGTTCAGCACCTCGGACGGCGCCGTGCGGCGCGAGAACACGTCGATCAGCACCGGCAGCACGATCAGGATCAGCACCGGCGCCAGCAGGATGCCGCCGACCACCACCAGTGCCAGCGGCCGTTGCACCTGCGAGCCGATGCCGGTGGATAGCGCCGCCGGCAGCAGCCCGACGCAGGCGACGACGCAGGTCATCAACACCGGCCGAAGTTGTGTCTGGCAGGTGCGCAGGATGGCAGCCTCGCGATCCAGACCAACCTCTACCGCCATGTTGAAATAGTTCAGCACGATGATGCCATCCATCGCCGCGATGCCGAACAACGCGACGAAGCCGATCGCCGCCGAGACGCTGAACGGCGTACCGGTAAAATACAGCGTGAAGATGCCGCCGATCAGCGCCATCGGGATCACGCTCGCCGCCAGCAGCATCTCACCGATCGAACCGAAATTCACATAGAGCAGCAGACAGATGACACCGATGCTGATCGGGACGATGACTTCGAGGCGGCCGAGCGCCTCTTCCAGGTTGCCGAACTCGCCGACCCATTCGAGGTGGTAGCCGCCCGGCAGCACCACGCTCTGCGCCACCTTTTGCTGGGCTTCCAGGACCGCGCTGCCCAGGTCGCGGTCGCGCACGCTGAACTTGATCGGGATGTAGCGTTCCTGTCCCTCGCGGTAGATGAACGACGGGCCGGAGATCAGCCGCACACTGGCGACATCCGTCAGCGGAATGAACACCGTTCCTCCGCTGGGCGCGGCGACACCGATCGGCAGGCGGCGAATCTCGTCCAGGCTGCTGCGGTATTTCGGAGCCAGCCGCACGATGATCGGAAAACTGCGGTCGCTCCCCTGCTCGTACAAATTGCCCGCGGCCTGGCCACCGATCGCCGCCTGGATTGTCGCGTTGATGTCTCCGGGCGCCAGCCCGTAGCGCGCTGCCTTGGCGCGGTCGATATCAATCTGCACCGTCGGTTGGCCGAGCGAGGTCAGCACCGCGAGGTCGGCGATGCCGGGCACCGTCGCCATGACGTCCTTGATGCGGTCGGCCGTGCGTTCCAGCGTGTCCAAATCGCCGCCGAACAGTTTTACCGAATTCTCGCCCTTCACACCGGACGCCGCTTCCTCGACGTTATCCTCGATGTATTGGGAAAAATTGAAGTCCACGCCGGGGAAGGCGGCTTCCAGCGTCCCGTTCATCCGGTCGGTCAGCGTCGCCTTGTCGATACCGCCGGGCCAGGTGTCGGCGGGCTTCAGCGGCACGAAGAACTCGGCATTGAAGAAGCCGGTCGCGTCGGTGCCGTCATCCGGGCGGCCATCCTGCGAGACGACTGTGACCACCTCGGGGAAGCTACGGATGATCTGCCGCATGCGGTTCACGTAGCCGTTGCCTTCCTCGAGCGAGATCGAGGTCGGCATGGTCGCGCGGATCCACAGATTGCCTTCCTCAAGCTTGGGCAGGAACTCGAGCCCCAGCGTGCGCACGGTCAGTCCGGCACAGGCGATCAGCAGCACCATGGCACCGAGGGTCAGGATGCGGTTGGCCAGCGCAACCCGCAGCACCGGCTGATACGCCCGCCGCAGCACGCGCACCACCACCGTCTCGGTTTCCTGCACCTGCTCTTTCAGCAGCAGTGCCGACAGCGCTGGCGCGATGGTGAAGGTGGCAATCAATCCGCCGGCGATGGCATAGGCATAGGTCTTCGCCATCGGACCAAAAATGTGGCCCTCGATGCCGGACAGCGTGAACAGCGGCACAAAGCCGGCGATGATGATCGCGGCGGAGAAGAAGATCGCGCGGTTCACCTCGGTCGCGGCGTGGCCGATCACCGCGAATTTTCCCCCGAGCTCCATCGACGAGCGCGCCCGCTGCAGCACCAGCGAGGAGACGAAGCGGTCCGCCGGCCGCTGCGACAGGCGGCGGTAGATGTTCTCGACCATGATTACCGTGGCATCGACGATCAACCCGAAATCGATCGCCCCCATCGACAGCAGGTTGGCGGACTCACCGCGCAGCAGCATCAGGCCAATGGCGAAGGCCAGGGCGAACGGTATGGTGGCAGAAACGATCAACGCGCTGCGCAAATTGCCAAGGAAGATCCATTGCAGCAGGAAGATCAGCGCGACACCCATCAGCATGTTGTGCAGGACGGTTTGCGTGGTCAGGTGGATCAGCTCCGAGCGGTCATAGATCTTTTCCACCCGCACACCGGGCGGCAGGATGCCCGAGCGGTTGATCTCCGCCATCAGCGCCTCGACGCGCTTGATGGTGGGCAGGCTTGCGGCGCCGCGCCGCATCAGCACGATGCCCTGCACGATGTCGTTGTCGTTGTCCTGGCCGGCGATGCCGAGCCGGGGTTCATTGCCCACGGTGACCGTGGCGACGTCACGTACCAGCACCGCCGAGCCGTTGTTGGCGGAAAGCATGGTGTTGGCGATGTCGTCCACCGCATGGATCAGTCCGACACCGCGCACCACGGCCGCTTGCGGACCGAAATTCACCGTCTGGCCACCGACATTGATGTTGGCATTGTTCAGTGCCGCCAGCACCTGCGGGATGGTCAGGCCGTAGTGCAGCAGCTTGTCCTGGTCGATCGTCACCTCATAGGTCTTGGTCTTGCCGCCCCATCCGGTCACGTCGATCACGCCGGGCACCGCCTTGAAGCGGCGCTCCAGCATCCAGTCCTCGATCGTCTTCAGGTCGGTGACCGTGTAGCCGGGCGGTGCCACCACGCGGTAGCGCAGGATTTCGCCGATCGGGCTTTCCGGCGAGATTTGCGGCGTCACGTTGTTCGGGAGCGGCGGCAACTGCGCCAGCCGGTTGATCACCCATTGCTCTGCCTGTTCGTAGGTGAAGTCGTAGGTGAACTGCACCTTGATGTCGGACAGCCCGAACAGCGAGATGCTGCGGATCGCCGTGACGTTGGGAATGCCCGCCATCTGGATTTCGGTCGGAATCGTGACGTAACGCTCCATCTCCTCGGCGGACTGGCCGGGGCTTTGCGCGACGATATCGACCAGCGGCGGCACCGGATCTGGATAAGCTTCGATGTTGAGGCGCATGAACCCGATGATGCCGGCGCCGAACGCCGCGAGCATCAGGATGACCATCAGTACGCGCTGCTTCAGCGCGAAGGCGATGATCGCGTTCATGCTCGACGCTTACTCGTCATGGCCGCCCGCGATTATCAGTCACCGGTCACCGCGCGGTCGATGAACAGCGAACCGGACGTGACCACCAGTTCGCCCGGCCGCAGCCCGTCCAGCACCTGCGCCATGCCGTCCTGGATGGCGCCCATCCGGATCTCCCGCTCCTGGATCGTCTTGTCCGCCTGGTTCGCCACCCAGACATGCACATCCGAGCCTTCATAGACCAGGGCACCGATAGGTATCGCCAGGGAGGTTGTGGCCGGCCCGGTGATGATGCGGAAGCTGGCGAACATCTCCGGCTTCAACGCGCCATCCGGATTGTCCAGCTCCGCCCGCACCGACAGCCGGTGCGTGGTGGCATCGATCGTCGGCGCCACACGCATCACGCGCGCGGCGAACAGGCGATTCGGAAACGCCAGCACGTGCACTTGGACGCTGTCGCCCCGGTGGATCAGTGGCGCGTCCTCCTCGCGCACGTTTGCCACCAGCCAGACTTTCGACAGGTCGCCGATCTGGAATAGCGGATTGGTAGCGCCCGCGGCGGCGCTGACGATGGTTTGGCCCAGCCCCACCTGGCGCTGGATCACCGTGCCGCCGATCGGCGCCGTCACTTGCGCCACCGGATTGAGTTTCATCAGGTCGGGCGCGTTTTCGATGGCGGCGATTTCGGCGTCGCTGCGGCCCAGAATGCGTAGCCGGTTGCGCACCGCGGATACCGCGATCTGCGCGCTGCTGAAATTGCCCTGCGCGTTGGCCAGATCGACCTGCGCCTGCTGCCAGTCTTTCAGCGCTGCGCCCTGCGAGAGATACAGGTTGTGCTGTCGCTTTTCGTTGGTCTCCGCCAGGGCGGCCTGGGCGCGAGTGGTGCGCAGCGTGGCGGCGGCAGCGATCAGATCGTTCTGCGCCTGGACGAACTCGCTTGCCTCGACCGCGCACAGCGGATCGCCCTGACGCACCGTGTCGCCGGCGCTGGCGAACAGTTTCACAACGCGTCCGGAATAGGGCGAGAACACCGGCGTCACCAGATCGTCATCGATGGCGATCTTGCCGTCGGCGTCCTGCGCCGGCGGGAATGGCTTTTCTTCCGCGGGCTGGATGCGGAAGCCGGCCCATTGCTGTGGCGTCGGCCGGAACACATTCGCCGCCGCCGGCTGCTCTGGTGCTGCTTCGCGTACGGCTTCCGGCTGGATCGCGTGCCACATCGCTTGCCCCGCCAGCAGGCCGACCAGCAGCAACACCGCAACACCAAGCACGGCGAACTGCGTCCCACGCGACAGGCGCCGGCTCGGCTGCGGTGGCGTCTCGTGTCC
>Ga0209415_10009216_pt1 | contig 16990 bp, 15 predicted proteins | sample PeaSoiSIISIP2007_FD_187696 | JGI IMG/M metagenome (GOLD analysis project Ga0209415, IMG submission 187696) | Peat soil microbial communities from Weissenstadt, Germany - SII-SIP-2007 (SPAdes) (version 2) | ecosystem: Environmental > Terrestrial > Soil > Wetlands > Peat | place: Germany... | reverse complement strand
AGGGAATTGTGCAGGGACGTTGCGCTCGACGCGGGGTTACAGGTGCAGACTTCCGCGACGACGGAGAACGCTCTCGAAATCCTGGACCAGCTACCCGTAGACATCGTGGTGACCGATCTGAAAGTTCCGCAACTCGGCGGCATCGAGCTGCTGAAGCGGATTCGCGCGGACTATCCGCATATTACGGTAATGGTGCTGACGCAGTACGGAACGATCGAAACCGCGGTGGAGGCCACGCGTTTAGGCGCGGCGGACTACGTGACCAAGCCGTTTCACGTCGAAGAGTTCCGCACGAAACTGGAGCGCGTCTCCCACGGCATCGAGGTGGATCAGGAAAATCGCGTGTTGCGCGAGCAGTTGCGGAGCCGTCCAGGGTTCGGGGGCCTCATCGGCGTGGCCCCGAAGATGCAGCGCGTGTACCGGCTGATTGAAAAAGTCTCGCAACACACCTATCCGGTGCTGATCTTGGGAGAGAGCGGCACGGGGAAGGAACTCGTCGCGCGATCCATTCATTTTTCCGGCCCGCGGCGGAACAAGCCGTTTGTTCCGGTGGATTGCTCGGCGCTCGTGCCCACGTTGATTGAATCCGAATTGTTCGGATATGTGAAGGGCGCGTTCACGGGAGCGCAGCACTCGAAGCAGGGTTTGCTCGAGGCCGCGGGCGACGGCACGCTTTTCCTCGATGAGATTGGCGATCTCCCCGTGGACTTGCAGGCCAAGCTTCTGCGGGCCTTGCAGGAGCGCGAGATCAAGCCGGTGGGTTCGACGGAACGGGTGGGCGTGCGCGCGCGGGTCATCGCCGCCACCAATCGCGACCTGGAGGCCGCCATTCGTTCCGGGAACTTCCGCCAGGATCTCTATTTCCGGTTGAATGTGGTGCAGATCAAGATACCGCCTTTGCGCGAGCGCCGCAGCGATCTGCCGGTCCTCGTAAACTCATTCTTGGAAAAGTTCAGCGACCCGCATCGTCCGGTGCGCACGATTTCCGATGACGCCATGCGGCGTCTGATGGCCTACGACTGGCCGGGGAATGTGCGGGAACTGGAGAATGCCGTCGAGCGCGCTGTGGCCCTAGGGTCCGGGCCGATCTTGCACGTGGGCGACTTGCCTTCCAATCTGCAGAACGCGCAGTCCGAGCGGCCTCCCGAGCAGGACGAACTGGTTCCCCTGGAGGAACTGGAGCGCCGCGCGATTTTCCGCGCCTTGCGCGAGACCTCCGGCGACAAGCTGGCAGCGGCGCGGCTCCTGGGCATCGGCAAGACCACGCTCTATCGCAAGCTCAAGCAATACGAAGTCTCCTCGGCTGAGCCCGCCCATTCCGTTTAGCCGGCCGGCTCCATCGACGCGGCAGCCTCTCGCCACATCGGGAGAACGATCCCAAATTCCCGCCATGCGCCGGACCTCGCAATACCGTAATGGAATGAGATCAGCCGGCAATCGTTTCGGAGTGGGAAGAACAGCCGTCGAACGCGCGACGCGTTGACCTTCATATCCCTGATTCCAATAGCTTTGCGATAACCGCAACGTTGGCGCTCGCAGTGCACTTCACTTCTCCAGAGGTGCGCGATGGCCAACGGAAAAAAGAGGATTCCACTGCTCTGGCACCACGGCGTACGGCGCGCCGTCGAACTCGCGGTCTTCTTCGGAAGCGCCGCGCTGCTGAGCTACCTCGTGATCCAATTGCGCTGACGGAAATACTTGATGGCGGCGACAGACTGGATTCGATCGTGGAGGTTCGGCGCCCGTGAGCGCAGCCGTCGCGGACAAAGCCCGCCGGGCGCAATCGCCCGGGCTGCCGTCGAGGGAGAGTCTGTCGAGCGCTTGATCGAACTGGCTTCCAGCGCATTGCGACTCGCGGCCCGCGCCGATCGTTCCGGAGTTTGGCTGCTACCGGAGGGCGGCGGGCGTTGGGCCTGCGGCCTCGTTTCCGATCCCTCGGATTGGTCGTTCCCGCCGGAATGGAATCACCTCGATCTGTCCGCGCCTTCCTGGAAACTGCTGCTGAACCGGCGCGACGTGGTGCCCGCACGCCGCGGAAGCGGCGCCACGTTTCCGGATGCCGGCGCGCTTGCGGATATGGAGAGCGCGATGTGGATTCCGCTGCGTGTGGGCGACGCGGTGCTGGGCCTCGCGATGGTGGCCTATCGCGCTCCTCAGGAGCACGCGGACACGACATCTCTTCGCGCCATCAGCGATGAGCTGGTACTTGCAGTTACGCAGAAAAGGGAGTGGTGCCGCCGCGTACAGGTTCAGGAAGAGCTTGAGACGCGCGCGCGAATGTTGCGCTCTCTCCAGTCCGGGGTCAGCGCCGAGGCGATGCTCGTGGAGATTGCGCGGGCCGCAGTTCTTTGCGCGCGCGCCGAGTTTGTGGCCGTGGCGCGGTGCGCTACCCCGCTCCAGCAATGCGAGGGCTGGGCCGGAGAGGGGTATTGGCGGCAGGCTCTGGAGATCGACGCAGTGGGACGCCTGTGGCACGCCGCGCTCACGGAGGCGAAGGCGGCGGAATCGGCGGTCACGTTCCTTCCGGACAGAAAAAGCGCCGGAGCTCCGCGGCAGGAAGCGGTGGACGAGGAACGCCCGGTTCGATTGGGGAGGGCAGTGGCTCTCCCGCTCGCGACGTTTGAGGGCCGGCCGCTGGGCGCGCTGCTGGCGGGTTTCTCGAGCATCGAGGAGACCGGCATCGCGAAACGCCTGGACTCGGATGTCGCGTTCGCGAGTCTGGCGCTCGAGCGCGAGGCGCGCAAGAGACACGAGGCTGAACTGGATCGCAGGCTCGAAGCGTTTCTGGATTCCACCATGGAGTGGTCTCTGATTGTGGAGGAAGGGGGATCGATTGCAGGTTCGAGCCGGGCTGCGCGCGTCGGAATGGGTTTGCACCACGACGCCCACCCACTCGTGCGCTTGGAAGATTTGTTTGTGCCCGGGGCCCGCCAGGCTCTTCAGGAGTGGCGGGAATCTCTGTGGACGCATCCGGCCTCCGGGCCCGCGCACCCGATTGAAGTGTTGCTGCGGGACGGCAGAGCCATGCGCATCAGCCCGAAGACGCAACTCAAGGTCAACGCATCCTGCGGCGGCGCGTCAGTCCTCGAGCCAAGCCGCTGGCTGCTCACCCTCGAAAACTTGGATGTGGGCGGCGGGGGCGATGCCGAGCGCACGCGGCTGGAAATCGAGCTGCGAGGCCTTCTCGATTCGCTGGAGAGCGGCGTGCTCGTATTCGATGAAATGGGAAAAATTCGCGCCGTCAACGACCGCTTTGCGCAGGTCGCGGGTCTGGACGGGCGCCGCATGGCGGAGCTCGGCGATTTTGACGCGCTCGCGGAGGCCGTCTCCAGCCACGCGGCGCGCCGCGAGGAGTTTCTCGCGCGCTGGCGCGATCGCCGACGTGCGGACGAAGCCACCTGGGACGAACTCGAATTTGTGAAGCCCGCCCGCAAAATTGTGGAGCGCGTGATCCGGCCGCTGCGCGACGCACAGGGCCTGCCCCTCGGTTGGGTCGAGGTCTATCGCGACATCACCACGCAGCACTTGCTGCAATCGAAACTGATGCGCACGGAAAAAATGGCGTCGCTCGGCCAACTCGTTTCGGGGATCGCGCACGAACTCAACAATCCGCTCACCAGCATTCAAGGTTACGCGCAACTGCTGCTGAGCCGCAGGCCCGGTCCGGAGCGGGCGGCGGACGCCAAACGCATCGGCCAGGAAGCGGAGCGGGCGGCGAAGATCGTCAAGAATCTTTTGCTGTTTGCGCGCGAGGGCAAGCCCGAACGCCGCGCCCTGGACCTGAACGAGATCGTGGAGCGGACCCTCACGCTGCGCAGCTATGAATTGAAGCTGGAGAATATCCGAATCGAGGCGGAGCTCGAACCGTTGCTCCCGCCGGTACTCGCCGGTCCGGGGCAGATGTTGCAGGTGGTGCTCAATCTCGTCGTCAACGCCGAACAAGCCATCCAACAGGGGCGAGGGCGCGGCACGATTCGCATCAGCACGCGGCACGCCGCTTCGGGGCGGCTGGCCTTGGAAATTTCCGACGACGGGCCCGGCATACCGCCGGAGATCCTGTCGCGGATTTTCGATCCGTTTTTTACGACGAAGCCGGCGGGGATCGGAACGGGGCTGGGACTCTCGATTGCTTATGGAATCGTGCAGGAGCACGGCGGCGATATGGCCGTCGAGAGCCAGCCTGGACGCGGCGCGACGTTTACGATCGAGCTGCCCGCGATGACCGTCGCGGATCTCGATGCGCTCGACGAGCTGCGCGAGCAGGCGGGCGTCACGCAAGTTCCGCCGGCCGTGCTCACGGCTCGCCGCGCAGCCCGGGCCGTGCCGGCTGCACCGGCGATGGAGCGCTTCACCAGCGCCGTCAGCCGCAAGCGGCTTCTGGTGGTGGAGGACGAACCGACCGTCGCGCAGCTGATTTCCGACGTGCTCACGGACGAAGGGCACCGCGTGGACAAACTGATCGACGGCCGCGAAGCGCTCGAGCGGCTGGGACGGCAAGAGTACGATCTGGTGATTTGCGATTTGAAAATGCCGAATCTGGACGGGCGAGCTTTCTATAAAGCGCTCACCGACGCGGGGAATCCGCTGCAGCACCGGATTATTTTTGTCACCGGCGATACCATGAGCCCGCACACGCTGGAATTCCTCGAATCAAGCGGCGTGCCCTATCTTGCAAAACCTTTCCTGGTGGAAGAGTTGAAACAGATCGTGCAGCAGGCGTTCGCGGGCGCATTGGCGCGGACGCCGGTAGCCGCATCCGGCGGAAGCCCCGCCAGCCGGGCGGCATCGAGGAAACGATGAACGCAATCGAACGCAACGTTTTTCTGATTTGCGCCGATCCGGCCGTCACGCGAGAATGCATCCGCGAGATTGTCTCCACCGGCGGCCACTACCAATTGCCGCTCGCGGCTTCCACGGAACTCGCGCGAATCAATTTTCGCGCGCACTCGCCCACGGTAATTTTTCTGGATGAGTCCGCGGTGAGCGGCGTGCCGCCGTACGAAAACCTGGCGTCCACAGTGGCGCTGCTGACGGAATGGGCGCCAGTGGTTGTCGCGGCCGCGCCGGGGAAACAGTCCGAGCTCGCGTTCCTGATTACTTCGGGCGCGGTGGATTTCGTTTCGCGCACCGGCGAATTTCTGCCGATTGTCGCAGGGTTGCTCGAGCGGCGCGTGCGCCTCGCCGAACGCGCCGAAGGGCTGATTCGTTTCCCGGGCGACGAGTTGGAGGGCGATTTTGGAGAAATTCTGCGGCACGAGGTGAACAACCCTCTCACCGGAATTCTCGGCAACGCCGAGCTACTGCTGGCGCGGCGCGACCGTCTGCCGCCCGCGGCCATTGCGCGTTTGCAGACGATCGCGGAACTCGCGGTTCGGCTGCGCGACACCGTGCGACGCCTCTCCAACGCCTGGGAATCGCGGCACGATCACGCTGCCCGCTCGGCTTGATCCTCGAACAACGTCCGAGCTAGTGACCAAGAGTCATTGCTCTTCTGCTGAAGTACTCGCCGGTCTGAATCGTTGTTCGGCCAATTCGATTACTCACCGCGAGAACGGATCGAATTGAAAAATCCCAGTACTCGCCGCTGAAATTCGAGTGGCGCGGCGCCATAGGCTCCTGTGTGACCGGCGTTGGGGACAACCCACAACTGCTTTGGACCGATGGCGCAGTGGAAAATTCGGCGCGCGTGCCGGCAGGGAATGGTGCGGTCGGCGGTGCCGCAGATCAAGAGTATCGGAAATGAGCGAACGCTCACCGCCTCTTGAGGAGAAACATCGTCCGCGCGGAATTCGCCTTGGCGTTCCGCCGAGCGCATCGCGAAAATCGCAGCGGGCCGGAAGAGAGTTTTGCCCAGCCACGGACTCAAGTGCAGTCCCGCGTAATCATAGGAAACCTCTCTCAAGTTGCTGAATGCGGCCTCGGCGACGACGCCGTCAATTCGAGTGTCCACCGCAGCCGCTTGCAGGGCGATCGCGGCGCCCAGCGACTCTCCAAGGAGAAAAACGCGGCGGGGATGCTCGCGAGCTTCGAGAGCGTCGAGAACGGCGCGAACATCGTAGCGCTCCTTCCAGCCGTACGTCGCGAGTGCGCCATCGCTTTCACCTTGCGCGCGCGCGTCCATGAGCAGGGCTCCATATCCTTGGCGAAGCAGGAAACTCGCGTATCCGGCCATGCCGGCGCGATTGTCGGCGATGCCGTGCAGCAGCAGAACCCAGTCGCCACTCGCGGTATGCGGCAGGCAAAGCCAGCCGCGGAGAATTGCGCCGTCTGGGGCGCGGACCTGAAAATCTTCCCGGGTGGCTCCGGCGGCGCGGAATTCGGCATCGGCCTCGGAGGTCGACTCCGGAGAAAGCGGCCGCCGCGCCGGATGCAGAATCCAGAGACCTTCCTCGTGGCCGATCACAGCGGACGCCGCGGACGCAAACAAAGCCAGTACCGCGAGAACGATTAGCGCAACACGAGGACGGCGCATTCGGCGGCTCCTATCATGAAGATACGAGAAAGCCTTGAGCGGAGTTCAGTGTGCCAGTGCGCCGCGCATGGACGATCAGTCCGGCACGTGCGAGTCAGGAACCCGTCGAGGCGTAGCGGCGGACGCCGACGTTCCAGAACCAGATCGCCACGGCCAGCGTCGCGGCGGCTACCAGCGGGGCGAGGTAACCGAAGTAGCGGAACTCGTGGCGACCAAGCAATCGCACGGTTGGATAAAACGTTGCGAAGGCGAAGGGAACGATCCAGCTCAGAAAGAATTGAATGTAGACGGAGTAAATTGAAAGCGGCCAGCGTCCGAACGCGATCAGATTCCACACGGGCGGGTGGATGCCGATGCGGTCTTCAAACCAGAACGAAAACGTGCTTAGAATCAGAAAGAGCGAAATGTAAATTGTGCCTCCGCAGAGTGCGAATACCGCGGCGAGTACAATTGCCGTCAGCGACCAGTGGTAACCGAACTTCATTCCCGCCCAGATCATCACGACGATTCCGGTGATGATTTCCTGGATGGATTCGATCCGGAAATTCTCAAAAATCACCTGAAAGAGCGCACCGACCGGCCGGATCAGCACGCGGTCAAATTTCCCCTCCATGATGAATTCACTGCCGAAATCATAGAGATTCGGGCTGAGAATATTGAAGATGCCGTAGGGAATCAGCGCAAAGCCGTAGAGAAAAAGGATTTGCCCAAAGCTCCAGCCCGCGAGGGAACTTGTATTCTTGAATAGCACATAGACGAATCCAAAAGAGAAAATCGTCGCGGCGAAACTCGTAAACAATCCGATGAGGAAATCGCCTCGGTAGCTGACGCGCACCTTGAGGTATTGCGCGAAATATTCGCCCAGCAGCGCAAGATGTTTCCGGAAACTTCCCACCTCAGCCTCCGTGAATCGTGATCTTCCGCAGCGAGCGCTGCCACCAGAGATGGCCGAGCGCGAGCAGCGCGAAGACCCACAGCCACGCGACACCCACGGCGCGCCATGCCGCCCAGCCCGTAATTTTCCCGAGGTAAAGCTGAAGCGGAACGTAGGCGATGCGTTCAAAGGGCAAGCAGTGCGAAACCGTCTGCGCCCAGTGCGGGAAAAAGGAGATCGGGATCAGCAGTCCGGAGAGCAGTTCGATCAGCCAGAACTTGGCGCGAATCAGCGAAAGAATGGATTTGAGCGGAATCGCGCAGGTACCGATCAGAAAATTGATTGCGGCCATCAGCAGGAAACTGGCGAGCACCGCGAGCAGAAACGGCGCGATCTGCCAACGCGAAGCCGGCGGGCGCACCGGAAAAATCAGCGCGATCACGAGGGCCGTCGGCGCCGTGAGCAGCAATAGCCGGAAGAGGGATTCGCCCGCCGCGCGGAAAATCCACATCCACTGCACGGAGACGGGCTTGATCAACTCCATCGCGATCTTGCCTTCCAGAACTTCGTAAGCCATTTCCTGATCGATCGTGTTCCAGTAAAACGAGCGCATGATCCAGCCGACGGAAACGTACGTCAGCATTTGCGGAAGGTTGAAGCCCGCGAGCACTCCGGAGTTCGAGGCGATTCCCGCCGCGGCGGGGGCGTACACGGCGCGCCAAATAAAATAATAGACCGTCACGTTGAAGACGTAGGTCAGCACGCCCGTGTAGTAGCGCAGGCGGAAGGCGAGAATATTGGCAAAACCAATGCGCGCGAATTCGAGATGAGCGCCGAGCGCCCATCCGCGCGATGCGACGGCGGCCTGCGGGGAAGAGGCCATCAGACGGAAGCCTTCTCAAGCGCTTCGCCGGCGTAGATGCGCTTGATGATTTCCTCGATGGGCTCGTCTTCGATGAGGAGATCGTGCACTTCGGCGAGGCCGAGGATCTGCCTCACGAGATCGGCCGTGGAAATGCGTGAGCGGTCGAACAGGATGCGGTAGGTCAGGCCGTCCACGCGTTCGAGCTTGAGGCCGTCGCGCTGTAGGGCGGAGAGGCCCGGGAGCTGAGTCTGATCGCGCAGCGCGAATTTCACCTGCTTGGTGCGCAGCAATTTTTGTTTCAACATCGCGAGCGGACCGTTGTAGAGGAGCTGGCCGTGGTCGATGATCATGATGCGGCGGCAAAGCTCTTCGATGTCGTCGAGGTCGTGGGTGGTGAGGAGAATCGTGGTCTGGTAACGCTGGTTGATCGCGCGCAGGAAGCGGCGGATGTGATCCTTGGCGACGACGTCGAGGCCGATGGTCGGCTCATCGAGAAATAAGAGCGGCGGATTGTGGAGCAGCGCGGCGGCGAGATCGCAGCGCATGCGCTCGCCGAGCGAAAGCTTGCGGACGGGCGTGTTCAGATAATCGCGGATGCCGAGAATTTCGTCGAACGTCTCCATGCGCTCGGCGAAATCGCGCTCGGAGACGTCGTAGATCCGGCGCAACAGCTTGAGCGATTCGATGACGGCGATGTCCCACCAAAGCTGCGTGCGCTGGCCGAAAACCACGCCGATGGTGCGCACGTAGTTCGTGCGCTGGCGCCAGGGCACGAAACCGTTCGAGACGATCTCGCCGCCGCTGGGCACCAGAATGCCCGTGAGCATCTTGATGGTGGTGGATTTTCCCGCGCCGTTCGGGCCGATGTAGCCGACCATTTCGCCGCGCTCGATGGAGAAGCCGATGCGCTCGACCGCGTGGACTTCGCGGTACTCGCGGAGGACCAGATTGACGATGCCGCCCCACAGGCCTTCGCGGCGCTGGAAGCTGCGGAACGTCTTGGTGAGGTCCCGCACGGAAATCAGCGGGGAGTCGGCCATGGGGGATTGATTCTAACATGGAGGAAACGAGTCCATGAGGCAACGCCGTTCGGTGAGGGATTGAGCGATGTTCGGCTCAGGTGCGGAAGAGGACGTCTTCGCGCTGGAACAGCTTCACGGCGATGCCCAGGGCGATGGCGGCGTACGCGCACGAGGACGCGAAGATCAGGACGATCAATTTCCAGTGATAGGTGCCGGTGATGATTTCCTTGCTGACGAGGCTGGTGTTCAGCACGGGGATGAGCGCGAGATGCGCGTTCAACTCCACGCCGGGCAGCAGTGAGACCACGGCCGGAATGATGATGATGGGAATCAGCGGGGAGATATAGCTCTGCGCTTCCTTGTAACTCTTGGCGTGCAGCGAAATCGCGAGCAACGCGGCGGAGAACAGCACGGCGAGCGGCACGACCATCCCGAACACAGCGAGCACGGATTTGAAAGTAATGGTCAATTGCATCGCGCCGGAATCGCTCCCGGAAGCCATGCTCATCAGCATTCGCCTGCCGATTCCGAACGAGACGCCCATCGAGGTGACTGCCAGCGCGGCAGTCGCAAGCGACGCGGTGAGCACCATCAGGAATTTCCCCAGCACCAAGTGGAGGCGCGAAACCGGGCTGGAGAGAATCGTTTCCATTGTGCCGCGTTCCTTCTCGCCGGCGGTGAGGTCGATGGCGGGATACATCGCGCCGGTCATGCAGAGCAGGATGACGATGTAAGGAATGAGTCCGCCGATTTCCGCTCCGGTCACTTTCTCCGGCGGCGCGACGTTCTGATCCTTGATGTCGAATGGCGTGATCAAAGTGACCGGAAGGCCGCGCGATTCGAGACGCCGGCTAACCGTCGCATCCCGGTAATCGCGAAGGGCCTTGCGGAGAGTGTCGGTGGCAAAGCCGGAGTTGAGATCGCCCTGATAGTTGTCAATTTTGACCGTGACCGGCTGTCCGGATTGGACCGCGGCGTCGAAACCGGGCGGAATCTCGACCGCCGCACGAATCTGCTTGTTGGAGATTTCGTCGGCGTAGTCCGGGCGCGAGGGAACGATTTCGATATCTTTCAGCGCGGTCAATTGCGCCATGAGTTGCGGCGAGTCCGCGCCGCCGAGGATCATGACTTCCGGAATCTGTTGTTTTGCTTTTCCCGCAATGTCCACCGCGAGCACGCCCAGACCGATGGTCAGCAGGGGCATGATCAGGATGGGCACGACGACCATGGAGATCAGCGTGCGGCGGTCGCGCAGCGAATCCATCAACTCCTTGCGATAAACGATGCCGATGTTTCGCAGGCTCATGGTTCTACCACCTGGACGAAAATTTCCTCGAGATCGGTCTGGCGGTAGCGGCTGCGCAATTCCTCGAGCGAGCCTTCGACGAGCAGCCGGCCCTTATCGATGATGCCGATGGTGTCGCAGAGTTTTTCGACTTCGCTCATGACGTGCGTGGAGAAGACGACGGTCTTGCCCTGATCGCGGCATTCGCGGATGAAACCGACGATCGTGCGGGCGGCCATGACGTCGAGGCCGAGGGTGGGCTCGTCGAAGATCATCACGGAGGGATCGTGGATGAGCGTTCGCGCGATGGAGACTTTTTGTTTCATGCCGGTGGAGAGTTTGTCGCAGCGGCGGTCGCGAAATTCATTCATTTCGAGGCGCGCGAAGATGGCGTCCTCGCGCTTTGAGATGGTGGCGTCGTCCATGCCGTGCAGCCGGCCGAAATAGCGCACGATCTCTTCGGCCGTCAGACGGCCGTAGAGCGCGGTGGCGGTGGATAGAAAGCCGACGTTGCGGCGCACCTGCTCGGCCTGCGTGGCCACGTCGAACCCGGCCACAGTGGCGCTGCCTTCGGTCGGTTCGAGAATCGTGGCGAGCATGCGCAGCGTGGTGGTCTTGCCGGCTCCGTTCGCCCCGAGCAGGCCGTAGATGCGGCCCGGCTCGCAGCGAAAACTCACGCCGTCCACGGCCCGAATTTCGCCGCGCTTTTTGTCGAAGAAGCGCTTGCCGAGTTGATGAGTTTCGATCATGCGTTCCCAAAAGGCTTAAAAGCGTTCTGAGTGACTTCAGGGGCTGAAGCGCCTTCTCCTCTCAGGCTGACATGTGGGAGCTAAAGCTCCCACTCCCTAAACTGCCGGAACTGAGCTGCACCTTCCCTACTGTCGGTACGCATCGAGCACTCCATTCGCCGGACCAGTGTCTGCGGGGGATTCGCCCCTGCGGCTACTCTCCCAGGACCTTGATCAGAACGCGCTTGTGGCGCAGGCCGTCGAGTTCGGCGAAGATCACGTTTTGCCACGGGCCGATTTCCAGCTTACCGTCCGCGAGCGAGATCATCGTTTGAGCGTTCAACAGAATTCCCTGGAGGTGGACGCCCGCAGGGCTCTCCGCGCGCTGACCATATTGGTACGCGCCGGTCGCGGGCGCAAGCTTTTCAAGCCAAGCTTCCAAATCCTGCAGGAATGCGGCGTCCCCTTCGTTGACGAAGACTCCGGAATTGGAATGCAACGTGCAGACCAGAATGATGCCGTCTTTGATGCCGCTTTTTTCGGCGGTGGCGCGGACGTTCTCGGTGATGTTGAGAAGCTCGCGCTTCTTCTGGGCTTGAATGGTCAGGTATTCGCTGTGAATCTTCATGCGGCTCTCCTGAGACAGCGGCGGAGATTCTATGCAAACGGGGGGCGGATGAAAAGCGGGACGGCGCGGACTCAGCCCTTGTGGCAGTTAGGGCACTGCTTGGCGTCGAAGCGATCCGGCGTGACGGTGAACATGTTGTTGCACTGGATGCAGACGCGATGCAGCACGGGGCCGTCGGCGGGCGGAGCTTCGTGCTTTTGCTTTTCTTCGGGCGCGGGTTCGTCGGGCATGGGCGGATTCTAGCATATTGCGGGCGCGGCGGGCGCCAGGCGGAAGAGGAAGAAATCTCAGATCTAAAATTTGAGATTTGAGATGAGGAACGATTGACTAGAATTGATTCGATTGAAGAACTGAGGATAGGGGATCTGGAGGTACTTAGGCGGACAAGTCAGAATCCGCAGCCTTAACAGCGAAGGGTGCGGCACCCGCCGAAACACCTTCCCCTGGGGAATGAGAGGAACGGTGCTGGCCCATCCTATAGAAACGGTATAGCATCTTACGAGATTGAGACCTGCCACGTCGGAGATGGCGGTAGTTTTCTGGGTGCGGCTGTTTCCTGCGTGATTTGTTAGAATTCCGGAGCACCTAACTACCGCCGGCCTTTTGGCTCGGACAGGGAAGGGACTGCTTTGACGCTCGGGAGAAGGCTGCGGCTGCTGCTGATTGGCGTGGTGGTGCTTGCGGGCGTGTTGGTGTATCTCAACGAGCGGCGGCCGGCGGCTTCCGTGTCGGAAATCGCCGTGGCGAGGGAAACCCTGAGCACGGACATCTCCAGCAACGGAAAAGTCGAACCGGTGACGCCGTACGACATTCGCGCCGAGACGGACGCGTTTGTGAAGAAGCTGAACGTGACCGAAGGGCAGCAGGTGAAGAAGGGCCAGTTACTGCTCGAGCTGGACGACGCGCAGATCCGGTCCGACCTGGCGCAGGCGCAGGCGGAGCTTACGAGCGAGCAAGACCAATTGCGCGCGGCGCAAACGGGGGGCCGGCCCGATCAAGCGGCCAAACTCGCCGGCGATTTGCAAAAGGCCACGGCCGAGAGGGATCAACTGCAAAAGCAGGAAGCCGCGTTGGAGAAACTTGTGGCGCAACAGGCCGCCACTCCGGCGGAGCTGGAGCAGACTCGCGTCGCTTTGGCGAATGCCACCGCGGAAGCGAACGAACTGACGCAGGCGCAGGCGGAATTCAAGCGTCAGGCGCAGATTCAGGTGCAGCAATTGGTGCTGCAAGTGGAGCATTCTCGCGCGCAGATCGCCGACTTGCAGGCGAAACTTAATGCGGACCGGCCTGTGGCCCCCGCGGACGGCACACTCTATTCGCTGCCGGTGCACGTCGGAGATTTCGTTCATGTGGGCGACCCGCTGGCCTCCATCGCCGACCTGCACAAGGTGCGCGTGCGCGCCTTTATCGATGAGCCGGAACTGGGGCAACTTGAGCCGAACCAGACCGTGGAAATAACCTGGGACGCGAAACCGGATCGAGTCTGGGAAGGCCGCGTGGAAATGGTGCCCAAGCAAGTGGTGCCGCATGGGACCCGCAGCGTGGGAGAGACGTTGTGCTCGGTGACGAACGACAAGGTCGAGCTGATTCCAAACATCACAGTAGACGTTCACATTCACGTGCAGGAGCGGCCGAACGCGTTGGTGGTGCCGCGGGGCGCGGTGCAAATCGATGGGACGCATCACTACGTCTACCTGATTGACGGCGACCGGCTGCGGCGGCGCGAAATCGCCGTGGGCATGCCGACGCCGGACGCGTACGAGGTGGTGGGTGGATTGCAGGAAGGCGACGAAGTGGCCTTGCCCGGAGACGTGGCGCCGAAGGACGGAATGCGCGTGAAAGTGGTGGTGGTGAATCCGGAATGAGGGGCGCGTGGCGCATTCTAGCGGGAGCCGTATTGTTCGCGACGACGGCGTGCGCTGCCGCGCTGCCGACGGCGCGGGCGAGCACGCTGGATGACGCGCAGAGCCTCTTCGATCGCGGCCAGTACAGCCAGGCGGCGGATCTGTTGTCCGCGGCCATCGCGAAGTCGCCGGAGCAGCCGCAATTCCATTACTTGCTCGGGCGGTCTTATTTCGAGATGGCGGATTACTCACGCTCGATCACGTCGCTGGAGAAGGCGGTGGAACTGGCGAACGCGAACTCGCAATATCACGATTGGCTGGGCAAGGCCTACGGGTTGAAAGCGGAAGAGACGCAGAGCCTGATGTTCTGGAGCGCGCTTTCGTATGCGCGAAAGGCGCACCATGAGTTTGAACTGGCGGTGCAGTACGATCCCACAAACCTCGTGGCGCAGCGCGACCTGATTCAGTATTTGACGAATGCGCCGTCGTTCGCGGGTGGCGGTGACGATAAGGCGCTGGCGCAGATCGACGCGCTGACGAAGGTGGATCCGATCGAGGCGCAACTCGCCCGCGCGCAATACTGGATTTACAAGAAGAACTTCCAGGAGGCGGACAAGCTTTACAAAGAGATTCTGAGCCAAAAGGTGAAGCGCGTGGGCGTCTACCTCGAAGTTGCGGAATACTATCGCGATCGCGGAGACGGCGAGGATATGGAGACGGCGGTCGAAGCGGCGATGAAGGTGGATGCGAGCGACCGCCGCATGAGCTATTACCGGGGCGTCGCGGACGTACTCGACAAACAGCGCGCGGCGGAGGCGGAGCAGCTTTTGCGAAATTATCTGGCGACGATGCCCGAGAATTCTGAAGCGCCGTCGCTGGCCTCCGCGCACGAGTGGCTGGGGCGGCTCTTCGAGCAAGAGAATCGCAACACCGAGGCGGCGCAGGAGTACAAGACCGCGATCAGCCTTGATGCGCACGATAAGACTGCGCGCGAGGGCCTGCGGCGCGTGGAGAAGAGGTAGCAAAGCTGCAAGAAAGCAAGAAAGCAGCAGCTCTTGATGGGTCCAAGGGAAATGAATCAATGAAGACGGCAATCGAAATCATCGCGGCCTCCGGGCCCGGAGTGCTCCACGAACTGACGGGAGTCATCGCCGGGCAGAAGGGAAACATTCTCAGCGTCGAAATCGTCGAGGAGAAAACGGCGGACACGCGGATCGTGTTTGAGCTCGAACTGCTGGGCGAGGCGGAGGTGCTCGTCGCGGCGCTCGGGAAGCTGGCGATCGTGCGCAAGGCCGCGCAGGTGGAGACGATGGAGCGCGTGTACGGCAAGCGCATCGTAATCATGGGCGGCGGCGCGCAGGTGGGGCAGGTGGCGCTCGGCGCCATCACCGAGGCCGACCGCCACAACATCCGCGGCGAGCATATTTCGGTGGACACCATTCCGCTGGTCGGCGAAGAAGCGTTGGCCGCGGCGGTGCGGGCGTCGGCGCGATTGCCGCGCGTGAAGGCCATCGTGCTGGCTGGATCGCTGATGGGCGGCGCGATCGAGCAGGCCGTGCGGCAGGTGCGCGCGGCGGGACTGCTGGTGGTGAGTCTGAACATGGCGGGGAGCGTGCCGGATGCCGCGGATTTGGTGGTGACGGACCCGGTTCAGGCGGGTGTGATGACCGTGATGGCGGTGGCGGATACCGCGAAATTCACGGTCGAGCGTTTGAAGCGGCGAGTGTTCTGATCGCGGGGCGTCGTGCGCAAACCCAAGATGCGGGGAATGATTCGCGGCGAGACCTGGACGGTGGCGTTCGACGGGCTGCGCGAGAATAAGCTCCGCGCATTCCTGACCACGCTCGGCGTAGTCATCGGCAGCGCGTGCATCGTTTTGGTTTTCACGGTCGCGCTGACGGGCCGGACGTACGTTCTCCAGCAGATTGAAGGCGTAGGATCGAATCTGGTTTTCGCCCACCTCGAAGTGGACCCGCAGCATCCCGTAATCTTGAGCGACCAACTCACTCTGGACGATTTGCGCGCGGCGGAGAAGGCGATCCCCGGGGTAGTGGCCGTCGCCGGAACGCGCGGCATTCAGGAAAGCGTGCACTTCGGCTCCGAAGAGCGCCTGGTGACGATGGTCGGCGTGACCGAAGGTTACCAGGTGATTCGTAATCTGCTCATCATGCGCGGAAGATTTCTGGACGCGCAGGACATGGCGGCGCACAGCAAGGTCTGCCTGATTACGAAGGACCTCGCGGACAAGATGTTTCCGCTGCAGGATCCCATCGGGCAAAGCTTGCGCGTGGGCGAGGTGAGTTACACCGTGCTGGGCGAGTTCAAAGAGCGCACGGCGACGTACGGGCTCTCGGAGATTCAGCAGTACACGGTCCTCGTGCCGTTTCCGTTGATGGAGTATTACACCGGGGAGGATTCGCTCGAAGTGTTGTACGTGCAGGCCGCTTCGCCGGACCTCGTGAAGATTGTAACGAGCCAGCTTGCGGCCCTGTTGCGGAGCCGCCATCCGGGCCGGGCGAACTACGTGGTGGAGAATTTGGGCGCGATTCTGGATGCGGCGCGAAGAATCGCGCTGGCATTGACCGTCGTGCTGCTCTTGATTGGATTCATCGCGCTGCTGGTGAGCGGCATCGGCATCATGAATATCATGCTGGTGACGGTGAGCGAGCGCACGCGCGAAATCGGCATTCGCAAGGCGATTGGAGCGCGGCGCAGGGAGATTCTCTACCAGTTTCTTCTGGAGGCTTTTCTAATCAGCGGCACGGGGTCGATTCTCGGCATCTTAATTGCCGTGACGATCCCAATTTTGGTGCGGCCGTTGTTGCCGGGCGAATTGCGGGTGCCGGTGCCGTGGGAGTCGGTGGTGCTGGCGTTCCTGGTTTCCTGTTCGATCGGAGTCTTCTTCGGCTATTTGCCCGCGAACAAGGCCTCCGCGTTGCCGCCCACGGAGTCGCTGCGATACGAGTGAGCCGGGCACGGGGAAGGTGCGCATGCTTGTGAACATTGTTGGGACTGCGCGAAGAAGATGGCTGGTAGGCGCGGGACTCGCGGCGAGTTTTCTCGCGGCCGCGGCGGCCTCCGCGCAGCAGGGAACCGCAACGAGCGGAACGACGGACGGTGCCTCGAATGCGCCGGCACAGGCGCCGCGCACCCTCACTCTCAAGGATACCGTGGCCCTCGCGCTTCGCAACAGCCGCGAACTCCAGCTTGCGCATTTGCAATATCTCATCGCGCAGCACCAAGCCGCGGGAGACCGCGCGCAGTTCCTGCCG
>Ga0209415_10009215_pt1 | contig 16990 bp, 15 predicted proteins | sample PeaSoiSIISIP2007_FD_187696 | JGI IMG/M metagenome (GOLD analysis project Ga0209415, IMG submission 187696) | Peat soil microbial communities from Weissenstadt, Germany - SII-SIP-2007 (SPAdes) (version 2) | ecosystem: Environmental > Terrestrial > Soil > Wetlands > Peat | place: Germany... | reverse complement strand
GTGGTGGGCATGGCCCCCACCCCCGACGGGGGTGGGTACTGGCTGGTGGCCTCCGACGGCGGCGTCTTCGCCTTCGGTGGACGCTACGGCGGGTTCTTCGGCTCCACCGGCGCCATCAGCCTGACCAAGCCGATGGTTGGCATCGGCGCGCCCTGAGGTCGCGGGCGCCGTAGGATGACGCGGCCATGTCCGCCGACCAGGTCGCCGCGCTGGTCACCGCCATCGCCGCCGGCGCGGCCTCGCTCGTGCTCGTGGGCGTGGTGGTCGTCCTGGGGAGGCGGGTGCGCGACCTCGGGCGCACCGTCGAGGAGCTGCGTCGGGAGACGGTGCCCCTCGTGCACGACGCCCGCGTCGTGGTCGACCAGGCGGCCACCGAGATGGTGCGGGTGGGCGACGTCCTGGACTCCGCCGAGGCCGTCTCCGCCACTGTGGACTCGGCGTCGCGGCTCGCCTATCACGCCTTTTCCAACCCGGTGGTCAAGATCCTGGCCTACAGCACGGGCCTGGGCTCGGCCCTGCGGCGCTTCTTCGGACGCCGTCCGGCCCACGAAGGCGCACGGAGCGTGTCGGCCAACGGGCATGTGTCGCGTCCCGAGCTGTCCCGTCCCGACGCCCCGCGCGGCGGGGGGCACGCCCCGGTTCCTCGTCGCCGCCGGCGTCGCCGCGTGGGGACGGGACGGTGACGTGGCGGTGATGCGGCGGTGATGCGGCGCCCCCTGTGGCTGGCGGCTGGTGCCGCGCTGGGTGCGGGCGGCACGGTGTGGGCGCGTCGTCGTCTGGAGCGGTTGTCCCGTCGCGTCCGGCCCACGGCGGTGGCGGGGGAGCTCGCCTCGCTGGCCGAGCGCACCCGACGGGGCACGGCGGACAAGGTGCGCGACGCGCTCGACGCCGGACGGTCCGAGGCCCGACGTCGTCAGGACGACCTGTGGCGCGACCTCGACGCGCGGCGCGGCGCGGCTCGTTGAGCCGACGCTGAAATCGCTGGCCGCAGGCCCGATCTGCTCAGCAGCGGACACCGGGCGCCAGCACGGCACCGGTAGGATCGGGCGATGATGGACGCCAACCAGCTCCGCTCGACGTTCACCGGCTTCTACGCGGAGCGGGGGCACGCGGTGGTGCCATCGGCGAGCCTCGTACCGCACGACCCGACGGTGCTGTTCACCATCGCCGGCATGGTGCCCTTCAAGCCGTACTTCACCGGCGAGGAGGCTTCGCCCTGGCGCCGCGCCACGTCGGTGCAGAAGTGCTTTCGCACCGTGGACATCGACATCATCGGGACCACCGAGCGCCATTGCACATTCTTCGAGATGCTCGGCAACTTCAGCTTCGGTGACTACTTCAAGTCCGAGGCCATCCCGCTCGCCTGGGAGCTCATGACCGAGATCCTCGGAATCGACGCGGGCCGGCTGTGGGTCACGGTGCACGAGTCCGACGACGAGGCCAAGGAGATCTGGCTGGACGCGGCGGGAGTGCCCGAGACGCGCGTCCAGCCCCTGGGCGAGGACAACTTCTGGAAGATGGGCGACACCGGACTGGGGCCCTGCGGGCCGTCGTCGGAGCTGTTCTACGACCGCGGCCCCGCCTACGGGGAGGAAGGCGGGCCCGCCCACGGCGGTGCCGAGCGCTACGTCGAGATCTACAACCTCGTGTTCATGCAGTACAACAAGCTGGCCGACGGGACATTGGCCGATCTCCCCAACAAGAACATCGACACCGGGGCCGGACTCGAGCGCAACCTGCCCATGCTCCAAGGGGTGGAGTCGCTCTTCGAGACCGACGTTTTCCGACCCGTCCTGGCCGTGGCCGAGGAGGTCACCGGGGTGGGATACGGCACCGACACCCACACCGACGTGTCGCTGCGCATTCTGGCGGACCACGCCCGGGCCATGGCCATGGTGGTGGCCGACGGCGTCATGCCGTCGAACGAGGGCCGGGGGTACGTCCTCCGCCGGGTCATCCGCCGGGCGGTGCGCCGCGCCTTCCAGCTGGGCGTGCTCGAGTCGGTCACGCCGCGCCTGGTCGGCGCGGTCGCCGATGTGCTGGGCGGCGCGTACCCGGTGCTGGTCCAGGACCTTGATCGCATCCAGGACACGGTGGAGCGCGAGGAAGGGGCGTTCCGGCGCACCCTCGACGCGGGCTCGGTCATCTTGGAGGAGGCGCTGCGCGACGGCACGGGCAAGGTATCGGGGGCCACGGCCTTCCGGCTGCACGACACCCACGGCTTCCCCATCGAGCTGACCATGGAGATGGCCGCGGAGGCCGGGGTCGAGGTCGACACGGAGGGATTCGAGCGCGAGATGGCGGCCCAGCGCGAGCTCGCCCGCGCCGACGCCCGGCGCCGGCGCCAGGCACTGGGAGAAGAGGCCGTCTACCGGGAGCTGCTGGCGGAATCGGGCCCGACCCGCTTCACCGGCTACGAGCACTACGAGGAGCCCGCCTTGGTGGTGGCAGTGCTGGCGGGTCAGGAGCACGGCACGGCCGAGATCGTGCTGGACCGCACGCCGTTCTACGCCGAGTCCGGTGGCCAGGTGGGCGACACCGGGGTCATCACCACCGAGACGGGCCGGGCCCGGGTCCTCGACACCCAGAATGTGTTGCCCGGCCTGATCGTGCACCGCGCCCGCATCGAAGGCGAGCTGTTCCCGGGGCAGGACGCGCTGGCGGTGATCGACGCGCGACGACGCGAGGCGACGCGCCGGCACCACACCGGCACGCACCTGCTGCACAGCGCGCTACGCCAGGTCCTCGGCGACCACGTCCGCCAACAGGGATCGTTGGTGGCCCCGGACCGCCTGCGCTTCGACTTCTCCCATCCCAAGGCGCCCCGTCCCCAGGAATTGGACGAGGTGGCCCAGGCCGCCAACGCCGACGTCCTGAGCGACGCCCCGGTCGAGGTCATCGAGACGTCGAAGGCGCAGGCCGAGGCGCTGGGCGCGCTCGCCTTCTTCAAGGACAAGTACGGCGAGCGGGTGCGGGTGGTGCGGGCCGGCGTGCACTCGACGGAACTGTGCGGTGGCACCCACGTCGACGCCCTGGGCATGGTGGGCCCCATCACCATCGTGTCCGAAGGTTCGATCGGCTCCAACACCAGGCGGATCGAAGCCGTGACCGGGGCATCCTCGCTGGCGCTGCTCGGCGAGAACCGGCGCACGGTGGAGGAGGCGGCGCGCCTGTTGCGGGTGGAGCCCGGCGGGGTGCTCGAGGCGCTGCAGAAGGTCCTCGATCGCCAGCGCGAAGCGGAGAAGGAGCTGCAGCGCATGCAGGGGGCGCGCCTGCAGGAGGACGCGGCCCGTCTCGCGCAGCTCGCCGAGGACGGTGTCGTCGTGCACCGCCGGGACGGCTTCCCCGCCGAGCAACTGCGTGAGCTGGCCCAGTCGGTCCGGCGCCACGGCGCCAGGGTGGTGGTGGTGGCCGGATCGCCCGACGGGTCCAAGGCGGCGCTGGCGGTGGCGTCGGGCGACGACGCGGTCGACGCCGGTGCCGTCGCCAAGGACCTCGCCCCCATCGTCGGGGGTGGAGGGGGAGGCTCGGCCGAGCTGGCGGTGGCGGGCGGTTCGGACCCGGCGAAGGTCGACGACCTGCTGGCGGAGGCCCGGCGCCGGCTCGGCCCCTGACTCCGGTGCGGGTGGCCGGCGCGCGGTGAGGGTGGTGGGGGTCGACCTCGGCCAGCGCCGCATCGGTGTGGCCGTGTCCGACGGCACCGGCACGCTGGCCTCGCCGCGCTGCACCATCGAGCGTCGCTCCGGCGGGCGTGGTGGTGACGCGGCGCACTGGCAGGCGGTGGCGGCCGTGGTCGACGAGGTGGACGCCCGGCGGGTGGTGGTGGGGCTGCCGCTCAGCCTGAACGGTCGTCGCGGCCCCGCCGCCCGGGCGGCGCAGGCCGACGCGGAGGAACTGGCACAGGTGCTGAGTTCGCGGGGGGTGACCGTCGAGACCTTCGACGAGCGCCTGACCACGGTGAGCGCGGCGCGCGCTCTGGCCGAAGCGGGACGACGGGGGCGCGACCGGCGGACGCGCATCGACGAGACGGCCGCGGCCGTGCTGCTCCAGGCCTGGCTCGACACGCATCCGGGGAGCGGCGGTGCGTGACGGCGACGGGCGGCCGGTGACCGCCGCGCCGGGCGCGCCCATGGCTCCCGACACGCCCGACGCGCCCCGGTCACGACGAGCGGTGACGCCTCGCACGACACGGGGCCGCACGCGCCGCACGCCAAGGGCGCACGCCCGGAAGAAACCCGAGGTCTACCGGCGGCGCCGGATCCTGGTGGCGGGGGCGTTGGTCGTGGTGCTGTGCGTCCTGGTGGCGGCGGTGTCGTGGTACGAGAGCGAGGCGAGCGGGGGACAGGGGCCCCGGGCCGTCGTCACGGTGGCCCCCGGATCGTCGATGGGCGCGGTCACGGCCACACTCGTGCGCCAGCACGTCGTGAGCAGCTCGCTGGCGTTCCGCGTCTACCTCACGCTGCACGGGACGCCCACGGTGCAGCCCGGCAGTTACCTGCTGCATCGCAACGAGTCCTTCGCCGACGTGCGGGCCAGCCTGGCGCGGGGGCCCGACGTCTTCGCGCTGGATGTGCTGCCCGGCTACACCATGGCCGAGGTGGCGGCCCAGGTGGGCCAGATTCCGGGCCACGACGGCCCGCACTTCCTGTCCCTGGTCACCTCGGGCACGGTGCGGTCCCCTTACCAGCCTCCCGGATCGGACAACATCGACGGCCTGGTCGGTACCGGCACCTATCTCGTCATGCCCGGGGAGTCGGACCAGACGCTGCTCGGTGCCATGGTCGCCAGGTTCGACGCCCTGGCCGCCTCTGTGGATCTGGAAGGCGGGGCCGCCGCCCTGGGGGAGACGCCCTACCAGGCGGTCACGGTGGCGTCGATCGTGCAGAAGGAGGGCGTGTACCAGAAGAACCTCGGCAAGGTGGCGCGCGTGATCTACAACCGCCTGGCGCGGGGGACGCCCCTGCAGATGGATTCCACCGTGCTCTACTCCGAGCATCGCGACGGGGGCCGGGTCACCGCCGCCGACCTGGCGCTCGACACGCCGTACAACACCTACCTGCACACCGGGCTCACTCCCACCCCCATCTGCTTCCCGTCGAAGGCGTCGCTGCAGGCCGCCTTGGCGCCCACGCCGGGGAACTGGCTCTACTTCGTGGTGGTGTCCAACGACGGGACCGAGGCTTTCTCCAGCACCTTCGCCGGCCAGCAGGCCAACGAGCGCCTGGCCCAGAGCCGGGGCCTGGGCTGACGCGCCATGGGGGCAAGACGAGAGACCACCCGGCGTTCGCCGGCATGGCCCACGGGAGCCTCCGCCGTGGTCGGGGTCATCGGGGACCCCATCGCCCATTCGCTCTCGCCGTTGCTGCACAACGCCGCCTTCGACGCCCTCGGGCTCGACTGGGTGTCGGTGGCGTTCCCGGTGCGCGCCGGCGCGGCCGAGGCCGCCCTCGTCGGGATGCGGGCCCTGGGCATCGCCGGGCTGTCGGTGACCATGCCCCACAAGGAGCAGGCCTTCAGCGCGGTGGACCACACGACCGAGGTCGCCCGCCGGCTCGAAGCGGTCAACTGCGTGACCTGGCGCGACGGCGAGCTGTGGGGGGACTCCACCGACGGAGAGGGGTTCCTGGCCGCGCTGGCCCGTGCCGCCGGGTTCGATCCGAGGGGCAAGCGGTGCCTCGTGATCGGCGCCGGAGGCGCGGCGCGAGCTGTCACCGTGGCGCTGGCCGAGGCGGGGGCGGCCGAGGTGGTGGTGGTGAACCGGAGTGCGCCACGCGCCGAGCGGGCCGTGGCGCTGGCCGGGTCGGTGGGTCGGGTCGGGTCGGGCGCCGATGTCACCGGGGCCGAGCTCGTCGTCCAGGCCACGCCGGTGGGCATGGACCGCGCCGACGGCACCGAATCGGGGCGGCTGCCCCTCGACCCCGACGCGCTGCACGCCGGGCAGGTGGTCGTCGACCTCGTCTACCACCCGGCCGTCACGCCGCTGCTGCGCGCCGCGCAGTCCAGAGGGGCGCGGGCGGTCGGTGGGCTCGGGATGCTCGTGCACCAGGCCGCGTTGTCCCTGGAGCGCTGGACCGGTCGCGCCGTGCCCGTGGAGGCCATGTGGGCCGCGGCGCGGGCGCGCTCGGAGGTCTGATCGACGCGGCCGCGTGATCAGCGCTCCCAAAGCCTCCTCCCCAACAGCTCGAACAGGTCCTCGTTGTAGGGAGCGAAGTGGCGGCGCAGGTCGTCGACGACCGCGTCCTCCTCGGCTCGTGCACGCGGGGCGTCGTTGGTGGCGGGAAAGGGCGTGGCGTTGGGCGACAGCCCCAGCCAGTGCAGGACGCGGCCGGGCCCCCCGGGATCGCTCCACAGCTCTTCGCTCTCCATCACCAAGAACCGTTCGCGCTCGATGACGTCGAACCACCGCCTGAGCTGTGGCGCGTAGTGGCCCCTGGCCTTGTAGGAGAAGTTGCGGTGGGCGAAGCTCTCTCCGCCCGAGGCTACGAGCTCGTCCTGCCCGGCGAGGCGCTCGTCCTCGAGCGCCAGGGCAAGATCGAGCGGCTGGTCCTCGGCGCCGAGCCGGCACGAGTGCCAGTACTGGGAGATGGCCCGTTGCACCGGGTCTCGCAACAGCACCACGAAGCGCGTCGCGGCGGGGAGGTCGCTGGCGACGCGCCGCGGCGCCGGGGGATAGAACAGCAGGTAGGGGGTGGCCTCCACCGAAAGGCGCGGCACCCCCTGCAACGGAAAGTGGGCGCGGTACCAACGCTCGCCCTCGGCGTAGTGGCGGTCGAAGTAGTGGACCTCCTTGGTCGTCGACGGTGCCACCTTGGGGTGGGTTGCGAGCCAGTCGAACAGCGAGGTGGTCCCAGCCCGCTGGGCGCCGAGGATCACCACGTCGGGAAGCGTGCGCGCCAGCGCCGTGACGCGTCGCCACCTGCGCTCCGAAGCCGCCCGAGCCCGCTCGAGGCGCGGACTCAAGGGCATGTGTCCGCCATCAATGCGTGTCGCCGGGAGGGGTCGACGGAGTTGGCACGTCGGGGGCGGGCGCGCTCGCGCCCGGCGGAGAGAAGACGCCCACCGCCTGGAGCCGGCGCGCCATCTCCTCGCGCAAGATGCGCGCCACGCGGGCGCGCTCGGTCGTGGCGGTTCGCACCGACACCCGGCACGTGAAGGTGTCGGCCGCGCTGTCCACCACTCCCCACAAGCGGGGGGGCTCCAGACACAGCGCGCTGTAGCGGGGATCGCTCGACACCGAGTCAGCGGCGGCTCGTAAGGCCTCGAGCACGGTGTCGACCGACGCGCTGGCGGGCACGGGCGCGTCGACCGTGGCGAGGGCCCAGCCGCGCGACTCGTTGGCCAGCTTCCGGATCTCTCCGTTGGGCACGTACCATACGGTGCCGTCGTCGGCTCGCAGGCGCGTGACGCGCAATGTCAGGTCCTCGACGGTCCCCATGGTGTCACCGACCATGATCGTGTCACCGATGTCGAACTGGGCCTCCACGGTGAGGAGCAGGCCCGACAACAGGTCGCGCACCATGCTCTGCGCGCCGAAGCCGAGCGTGGCACCGATCACCGTCGCCCCGGCCAGCAGCGGGGTGAGGTTGAGGCCGATCGTCCCCAAGACGACGAAGAACGCGATGGTGGCGATGACGCCGCGCCACACATTGGCGAGCAGGCTCGTCAGCGTGAGGGCCCGGGCGGCGGCCCGCGGCGAGTCGGCCCGCGCCACGGCTTTGTGTGCGGCTGCTCCCACCCACCGCCGGATGATCCGGTTGCCGAGCCAGCCGACCACCATCGCCCCCACGAGCACCAAGGCGACGGTGAGCGGCTTGATCACGACCTGCTGCCAGTGCGCGGAGGTCGGTTCGCTCACGCCCGCCCAGCGCAGAACGTCGTAGAGCCAGCCCTGGTCGACCACGGTGGGTGATGTGGCGCCGATGAGCACGACCGGTATTCTGGTCCGTCGGAGCGCACCGGTTGAGCACCTCTCTCGCACACCGCCCGGCTGCGGGCCGGCCCCTGCCCTTTCGGGTCGATATCGCGCTCGTCCTGACCACGCTCGTCGTGGCGGGGTTGGGGGTCGTCCTGGTCTACTCGGCCACCCGGTCGAAGCTGGCCGCAGCCGGCCTCAACCCCCACTACTTCCTCACCCGTCAGGCTGCTTACGTCGTGGTGGGGGGCATCGCCATGATCGTGCTGGCGGCGCTCGACTACCGGTGGCTGGAACACGCCAGCGCAGCGTTGTACGTGGCCATGATCCTGGCCCTGCTCGCCATGTTCAGCGGTATCGGGTCGACCGCTCAGGGGGCGACACGCTGGATCCAGTTCGGAGGCGTCCAGATCCAGCCGTCCGCGTTCGCCACCCTCGTGCTCATCGTCACCGTCGCCACGTTCTGCGCGCGACGGCCCGAGGGTCTCGACCGGGGCGACGTGATCAAGGTGCTCGCCCTCGCCGCCGTGCCGATCCTGTTGGTGGTGAAGCAACCCGATCTCGGCAGCGGGATCGTCATGTGCGTGGTCCTGCTCGTCATGCTCGTCATCGCCGGGATCCCCAACCGCTACCTCTTGCTGCTCATCGCCCTCGCCGCCACCGGTGCCTTCGCGGTCGTGCACCTCAAGCTCCTCAAGGGTTACCAGCTCACCCGGATCACGTCGTTGTTCCAGATCGGTAAGAACCTCCAGAGCACGGGATACAACGTGGGCCAGTCCGTGGCCGCCATCGGCTCGGGCGGGCTGTGGGGGACCGGGCTCTTCCACGGTCCGCAGACCAACCTGGCGTACGTGCCCGAGCAACAGACCGACTTCATCTTCTCCGCCCTGGGCGAACAACTCGGCTTCGTGGGCGCCGCCGGGGTGCTCTCGCTTCTCGGCGTGCTGTCGTGGCGGCTGCTGCGCAGCGCGCAGCTGGCTCGGGACGCCTTCGGCCGGCTCCTGGCCGCGGGCTGCTTCACACTGGTGGCCTTCAGCGTGTTCGAGAACGCGGGGATGGCCATGCAGATCATGCCGGTGGCGGGGATCCCGCTTCCCTTCTTGTCATACGGCGGCTCGGCCACAGTGGCCTTCTTCTCGGCGGTCGGCATCGCGCTGTCGGTGCAGTTGCGCGCCCAACGATGAAGGACCTCGGCCCGGGCGAAGGCGCCCCGCCGATCGACCCGGCCGACGACCCGGCCGCGCCCGCGACAGGTGACCAACCATCACAGGCAGGTGGGGGCGACGGTGCGGTGACGGGCCTGCCACCCACGCCGCTCGAGACCCTGGCCCTGTCCCCCGAGGAGTGGAGGATCGTGGCCGTCGCCGGCGTCGACATGGAGCTGCCCAGCGCCAACCCCGAGATCGTCCTCCACGAGGCGCAGGATCCCTGGCGGGAGCTGCGGATCCCCGTCGGCCTGGCCGAGGGCACCGCCATCGCCTACGCCTTCAAGAGCATCGACACCCCGCGACCGCTCACCCACGCCATGGTCACCGAGATCCTCGACCGCCACGATGTGAGCATCGAAGCCGTGCGCATCACGGTGCGTCGAGGCCAGCTCTTCTTCGCCGAGATCGACACCATGGGCCCGCGGGGAAGGCGAGTGGTGCCGTGTCGGCCCTCCGACGCCATCGCCCTGGCCCTGCGTCAGAAGCTTCCGACCCCGATCCTCGTGGCGGAGTGGGTCTTCGCCCCGGCAGACGCGGGGTCGGCGTCGGAGCTCGCGGGCGCTCCCGACGGCACCGCCACGACGAGCGGCACCGGCGCCTGAGGCGCGACAGCCCGGGGATCAGGAGGCGGAGATCGGCACCACCGTCACCGAAGGCGGTGCCACGGGCATGGCGGTGGCCTGTTCGGCCACGACAGTGCGCTCGCCCTCGTCCGAGATCCGCATGAGGAGGGCGATGAGCACGTAGTTGGCCACCAGCGAGGATCCGCCGTAGGCCATGAACGGGAGCGTGATGCCGGTGAGGGGGAGCAGCCGCACGATCCCGGCCATGATGAACAGGGCCTGGAACCCGAGGATCACGATCAGGCCGGCCGCCACCATCTGGGCGAACTCGGAGCGCGCCGCCTGTGCGGTGCGCAGTCCCGCCCCGACGAGCAGGACGAAGGCGAACACGATGGCGGTGGTCCCCAGCAGTCCCATCTCCGTCCCGAAGGCGGCGAAGATGTAGTCGCTCTGCACGGTGGGGATGTTGAGGATCTGCCCGAAGCCGAGCCCCGTGCCGAGCAGGCCCCCCGAGCCCATGCCGTAGAGGCCTGCCATGATCTGGCCGTTGGAAATGGGGTGCAGCCACTCCGCCACCCGCACGTTCACCTGCGAGAAGAGGCGGTCGGCGGCGAAGGCCCCGGCCACGAAGAGCACGAGGCCGAGCACGACGTAATTCCATCGACCCGACGTCAGCCACAGCATGGCCATGAAAAGCACGAAGATGAGGAGGGCGAACCCGATGTCGTCCTCGCCTCCGAGCACGACCATGGTGAAGCCCCACGCCACCAGGATGGGGACGAGGGGCCGGGGGTCGAGCATGAGGCGGTTGCCCACCCGCAAGGTGGGCACCGACAGCAGCTCGCGTTTCTCCACGAAGTACGACGCGAAGAAGATGCACAGCGCCAGCTTGGCCAGCTCGATGGGCTGCCCGTTGACGGGACCGATCCCGATCCACAGACGCGCCCCGTTGTGGTTCTGTCCCAGGTGGGGGATGAGAGGGGCGAGCATCAGCGCCACGGCGGCGAGCAGGAGCAGGTAGCGGTACCGGTCGAGGTCGCGGGACCGGCGCACCAGCGCCAGGGTCACGATGTAGGCGCCCACCCCTGCCGCCGTCCACCCCGCCTGGGCCTGCGCCCAGTGCTGGGCGATGCGGGCCAGCATCACGTAGCCCAACCCGTTCAACAAGGTGGCGATGGGCAAGAGCACCGGGCTGGCGTCGGGGGCGTAGATCCGGTTGGCGATGTGCGCGGCCAGGCCGAGCCCGAGCACGACGCCCAGGAACGGCCCCAGGTTGGCGGGGATCTTCGAGGTGGTGCCCACCGAGGCGAGGACGTAGGTGGCCACCACGATGAGGGCGCCGAAGATGAGCAGCCCCAGCTCGGTCCGACGCTTGGGCTTGGCACGGCGGGCTCGCATGCCCTCGGTGGGCGCGAGACGACGCAGGAGTCGGGGCACCGGGTCGAGCCTACCGCCGGGACGCTCCTCGCCCCGGGCACTTGGGACCCTGGTGGAGAGCCACCGGCGGTACGCTGGATGGTTGATGCAGGCCTCCCGACCGGCGCGCGGCGCCAGCGCGGCCGCACCCCCCGCAATGGCGGTGGGTGACGTGGCGACCACGCTCTCTCCGGTCGCGGTCGCGGACGCCGTGACCGCCCTGGGCCCGGAACGCTTCTCCAACCGGGAGCTGTCGTGGCTCGAGTTCGGGGCACGGCTCCTCGAACTGGCCGAGGACGACCGGGTGCCGTTGTTGGAGCGCTGCAAGTTCCTGGCCATCTTCTCCGAGGGCCTCGACGAGTTCTTCCAGGTGCGGGTGGCAGGGCTCAAGGACCAGGTCGACGCCGGCCTGCGGACGCGTTCGGCCGACGGCCTGCGGCCGAGCGAGGCCCTGCGCGCCATCGGCGCACGGGTGACCGAGCTCGTCGAGCGCCAGTCCCACATCTTCCTCGACTCCGTCGTGCCCGCCCTGGCGGAGGCGGGAGTGCGGGTGGCGGACTGGTCGTCGCTCGACGATGCGGACCGCCTGCACCTGACCGAGGCGTTCAACCGGCAGATCTTCCCCGTGCTGACGCCGCTGTCGGTCGACCCCGGACATCCCTTCCCCTACATCTCCAACCTCTCCCTGAACCTCATCGTCAGGGTGGGCGACCCCGTGAACGGCGTCGAGCGGGTGGCACGGGTGAAGGTCCCGCCTCTGCTGCCGCGTTTCGTGGTGATGCCCGACGGCGAGCGGTTCGTGGCGCTCGAACAGATCATCGCCGCCCAACTGGCGACCTTGTTCCCCGACATGGTGATCGGGGAGCACTACGCGTTCCGGGTCACGCGCAATGCCGACCTCGCCCTCGAGGAGGACGAGGCCGACGACCTGCTCGCCGCCGTCGAGATGGAGCTGCGCCGGCGTCGCTTCGGGCGGGCGGTGCGCCTCGAGGTCGGCGCCGACATCTCCGACGACATGCGCGACATGTTGGTGCACGAGCTCGACCTGGGGCCCGAGGACCGCTACGAGATCGCCGCGCCACTGGACCTCGGGGGGTTGTGGGGCGTGTACGAGCTCGACCGCCCCGACCTCCACGAGCAGGCGTGGGCGCCCATGACCCCACCGCGGCTGGCCAACGCCGGAAACGAGCCCGCCGACCTCTTCGCCGTGCTGCGCGAACGCGACGTCCTGGTGCATCACCCCTATGACTCGTTCACGACGTCGGTCGAGGCGTTCATCGCCCAGGCGGCCGCCGATCCCGACGTGCTCGCCATCAAGCAGACCCTGTACCGCACTTCGGGCGACAGCCCGATCGCGGCGTCGCTCATCGAGGCCGCCGAGGCGGGCAAGCAGGTGGCGGCGGTGGTGGAGCTCAAAGCGCGCTTCGACGAACAGGCCAACATCTCCTGGGCCCGGGCCCTCGAGGAGGTCGGCGTGCACGTGGTGTACGGCCTCGTCGGGCTCAAGACCCACTCCAAGGCCGCCCTCGTGGTGCGGCGCGAGGAGGACGGGATCCGCCGTTACTGCCACGTCGGCACCGGCAACTACAACCCCCGCACGGCCCGCCAGTACGAGGACCTCGGCCTGCTGTCGGCGGACCCCGAGCTCGGCGCCGATGTCGGCGACCTCTTCAACTTCCTCACCGGCTACAGCCGTTACGCGCGCTACCGCAAGCTCGTCGTCGCCCCAATGGCACTGCGCCAGCGGATCACCGAGCTCATCGAGTCCGAGGCGCAGGCGGGGCCCGAAGGCCGGATCACCATCAAGGTCAACGGTCTGACCGACCCCGACATCATCGACTCGCTGTACCACGCCTCGGTGGCCGGCGTCCCCATCGACCTCGTGGTGCGCGGCGTGTGCAACCTTCGCCCCGGCGTCCCCGGCCTGTCGGACACGATCCAGGTGCGGTCCATCGTGGGCCGCTTCCTGGAGCATTCGCGCATCTACCGCTTCGGTGGGACCGGCACCCGCCCCCTGACCCTGCTCATGGGCTCCGCTGACCTCATGGAGCGGAATCTCGACCGGCGAATCGAGGTCCTCACGCCGGTCACGGATCCCGAACTGCAGGCGCGCTTGCTCGAGGTGCTCGACATCAACCTGGCCGACGACACGAATTCCTGGGCGCTCGGCCCCAACGGCACATGGGAGCGGGTGCCCACCGTGGAGGGCGTCAGCGCCCAGCGCCGGCTCCAGGAGCTGGCCCGGGAGCGTGCCCGGCGCCGCCGTGAGGGCGAGGCCCTCGGGGCCGCCGGCTGACCGTCGCAGGTCAGCTTCAGCCTTCGGACCTGCGCTTCACCCCTCGGGTGAGAGCGCGTCGGTGCTGAGCCGCACCGTGTCGTCGTCGATGGAGGCGACCTCGTCGCGGGCGTGGCGCAGGCGCTGGCGCCAACCCTCGCCCGAGAAGCGCAGCGACAGGTAGGCGATGCCCCCCACGGGGATGGGCAGCCAGAAGTTCACGAGGCGGTAGCTGAGGACACCGAGAATGGCCGTGCTCCTGGGCACTCCGAAACCGGCCAGGGTGGGGATGAGCACGCCCTCGATCACGCCGAGGCCCGAGGGGGTGATGGGGATGACGGCGAGCACCTGGGCCAGGCCGTAGGCGACCAAGAGGTCGACGGGGGCGACGATCTTCCCGAAGGCGGCGATGAACACGAACAGCGAGGACGCGTCGAGCAGCCAGAAGGTCGCCGCCCACCCCACGGCGCGCGTCAGCAGTTGGCGCTCGGCCAGGAACTGGCCGAGGCGTTCGGCCACGCGATGCAACTGGACGGCGACCATGTCCCCGTCGAGGAAAGGGACGTGCGCCGCCCACCGTCGGATGACCTCGATCGAACGCTCGCGCCCCCGGGTGAGCGCCACCACCACGGCGGCGAAGATGCCCATGAGCACGACCCCGGCCCCGGCGGCCAACGCGTACAGCGGGTTGTAGCCGTGGAGGAACACCGATACCAGGAGTGCCGACCAGAGGATGGAATTGAGCACGAGCGCGGAGCCCACGCCCTGCATGCCCAGCGCGAAGCCGGCGTCGGCTCCCGCCACGCCGGACTGGTTGAGGAGGCGGTAGGCGACGGCCGTCCCCGGCGCGGTCCCTCCCGGCATGATGTGGCTGACGGCAAGGCTCGACATGTTGATGCGCAACAGGCGGGAGCGACGCGGGCCCTCGTGGTGCAGCACCGTGTGGGTGAGCTGGCTGTAGGACACCCACGCCGCGCCCTCGAGGAGGATGCCGGCGACCACGTAGGCGACGTTGATCTGTCCCAGCAGGTTCACGGACTTGCGGGCGCCGGCGAGCTGGGGCAGGACCAGGTACTCGAAGACGAGGAGGAGGCCGACCGCGTAGAGACCCCATTTGACCTGTCTGCGTACCCGCCGACTCCGGGGGGCGACTCCGTCCTTCGCTGCCATCGGGGCCATGCTTCCACGTCGGCAGTCCCGGCACGGGCCATCTCGGTAGCAGCGGCGTCCGGGGCGGGGCCCGGCCGACCAGGGGCGAGGGTGCCGCGGTCGGCGTCACCCCAGCTGCCATGCTGGACACAGTGTTGGACGCTCCCTCGCCACCGGTGACCCGGCGCGCCCGGCTCTGGGAATGGGCCGAGGAGCGGCACGTCCCCCTCCAGACCATTCTCGTCACGGTGGGCGTCGTCGTGGCCACCCTGATGGCGGGGAAGATCGTCTACAAGCTGCGCGACGTGTTGCTCCTCATGGCCGTGGCCGGGTTCATCGCCCTGCTGCTCAACCCGTTGGTGGTGGTGCTGCAACGGGTGGGCGTGGCACGACGGGGCTATGCCGTGGCCATCGTCACCGTGTTCGCGGTGCTGGCGTTCGCCGGGCTCGCCTACTCCTTCGGCGCCCCCCTCGCCAACGGGTTGGCCCACCTCATCTCCAAGCTGCCCACCTACGTCAAGAACGCCGAGCACGGCAAGGGTTGGATCGGTGGCCTCGTGAACAAGTACCACGTGCACAGCTGGGTGGACAAGAACCTGCCCAAGCTCGAGAACTATGCGCGCAACCTGACCAAGCCGGCGCTGAAACTCGGCGCCGGCGCCTTCGCGCTCGGGTTCAACATCTTCGTCGTGTTCATGCTCGTCCTGCTGCTCCTGCTCGAAGGCCCCAAGGTGCGGGGCGGGGTCATGCGGCTCTTCGCGCCCGAGCGCGCCGCCCGACTCACGCGGATCGCAGGCGAGGTGAACCGGTCGGTCACCGGCTACATGCTGGGGAACTTCATCACGTCGGTCATCGCCGGATTGGTGGTGTTCGTGACGCTGATGGCCCTGGGTGTGCCCTATGCGCTGCTGTGGGCCTTGTGGGTGGCGCTGTTCGACTTCCTGCCCATGGTGGGCGGGGCGCTGGCCGGGATCCCCACCGCCTTGTTCGCGCTGGCGCACTCGCTCAGCGCCTTCATCGTCTTCGCCGTGATCTTCCTGACCTACACCCAGATCGAGAACCACGTCCTCAACCCCATCGTCATGAGCCGGACGGTGCGCATCAACCCCCTCCTCGTCCTCGTCGCCATCTTGATGGGGGCCAACGTGGGCGACCTGGTGGGTGGGTTCTTCGGAGGGTTCGTCGGGACATTGCTCGCCATTCCCATCGCCGGGTCCATCCAGGTGATCGTGCGGGAGATGTGGAGCTCGACCGCCCCCGAGGCCCAGCTGGAGGTCGTGGGGGGTGGAAGTACCCCCACGGCGGTCACCTAGGCTGCCCGCCGTGCGCGTCCTGGTCGTCCTGCCCACCTACAACGAGGCGGAGAACATCGACCACGTGCTGCGCCGCATCCGGGCCTCGTTGCCCGAGGCCGGGGTGCTGGTCGTCGACGACGGCAGTCCCGACGGCACGGCCGGCATGGCCGAGGCCCTGAGCGCCCAGCTGGGTGGCATCGAGGTCATGCGCCGACGGGCCAAGTCGGGCCTCGGGAGCGCGTACCGCGCCGGTTTCGCGTGGGGACTCGAACGGGGCTGGGAGGCCTTCGTGGAGATGGACGCGGATCTGTCCCACGAACCCGAAGCCCTGCCCAGCCTCGTGGCACCGCTCTCGGAGGGCGTGGATCTCGTGGTGGGGTCGCGCTACGTGAGCGGAGGCCAGATCCCCAATTGGCGCTGGCACCGCCGCCTGCTGTCGCAGGGTGGCAACGTCTACGCCGCACTGCTGCTGGGCCTGCACGTCTCGGATTCGACGTCGGGCTTCCGGGCCTACCGGGCCGAGGCCCTGCGCCGGATCGACCTCGACAAGGTGCGGGCCGAGGGGTACGGGTTCCAGATCGAGATGGTGCTGCAGGTCCTCGAGCACGGCGGGCATGTGACCGAGGTCCCGATCCGGTTCGTGGACCGGGTGGAGGGCAAGTCCAAGATGTCCATGTACATCGTGGTCGAGGCCCTGGCCCTGGTGACATGGTGGGCCCTGCGGCGGGCGGGGCGCGTGCTGGTGCGAGGGGGCGCCCGGCGCACCCGCGAGGAGGCCAGGACCTAGGGGTGCGAGGGGTTGGCCGGATCGTGGGTGTCGCCATCTGAGAGCATGGACGGGTGAGCACGCTGACCCGGATCCTGGTGGTCGACGACGAGCCCTACATCACCGACCTGCTCGGCGCCGCCCTGCGCTTCGAGGGTTTCGCGGTCGACACCGCCGCCACCGGGAGCGATGCCATGTCGCTGGCCGAGCGGGGCCACCACGATCTGGTCCTCCTGGACGTCATGCTGCCCGATGTCGACGGCACCGAGGTGTGCCGACGGCTTCGGGCCCGGGGGAACCGCACGCCCGTGCTGTTCCTGACGGCGCGTGACGCCACCGAGGACAAGGTCGGGGGCCTCACCGCCGGGGGCGACGACTACGTGACCAAGCCCTTCAGCCTCGACGA
>Ga0209415_10009214_pt1 | contig 16990 bp, 13 predicted proteins | sample PeaSoiSIISIP2007_FD_187696 | JGI IMG/M metagenome (GOLD analysis project Ga0209415, IMG submission 187696) | Peat soil microbial communities from Weissenstadt, Germany - SII-SIP-2007 (SPAdes) (version 2) | ecosystem: Environmental > Terrestrial > Soil > Wetlands > Peat | place: Germany... | reverse complement strand
GATCGCCCAGCGCAGCCTGTACGACCATGTGCGGGCGGTGGCGAATGGGTTGGAAAAAGGCGGGCTGGCCGGTGGCCGTCAGGCGGTTTCCATGATCGTCGGGCGCGACCCCGACAGCCTGGACGAAGCCGCCGTGGCGCGCGCCGCCATCGAATCCTGCGCCGAGAATTTTTCCGACGCCGTGGTGGCTCCGGTGTTCTGGTTCGTTTTGTTCGGCCTGCCGGGGTTGCTGGCCTATAAGACGGTGAACACCCTGGACAGCATGATCGGCCATCGCTCCGAAAAATATCTGGAATTCGGCATGGTGTCGGCTCGGTTGGACGATGCCATGAACCTGATCCCGGCCCGCTTCGCCGGCTTTCTGATCGGTCTGGCGGCGGCCTTTGTGCCGGGCGGCAATCCTTTGCGGGGCTGGCGGGTGATGCTGCGGGATCACGGCCATCACCGCTCGCCCAATTCCGGTTGGCCCGAAGCCGCCATGGCCGGAGCCCTGGGGCTGGCCCTGGGCGGGCCGCGCCGCTATCCCGGCTATGTGGCCGAGGAAAAATGGTTGGGCGACGGGCGGCAGGGCGCTCAGTTGGTGGATATTCACGCAGCGCTGCTGGTCATGGCGGTGGCCTGCCTGCTGAATGGCGGGGCGGTTTTGCTGGTGATTTTGCTGGGCTGAAAATTTTTCGCCCCGACGCATTTTTTTGCGCCTGGTTTTTGAAGCTGGGCCGTATCACAAACTCAAAGGGCGTCTCGGCTCATCACCAAAGCGTCGATGGAGCCGCCGTAATAACGGGGACGCAGGCCCACCTGGGCAAAGCCGTGGGCGGCGTAAAGAGCCTTGCCGCTATCGTTGTCGGCGGCCACTTCCAGAAACATCGTTTCGGCCCCTGCTTCCTTGGCGGCGCTCAGCGCGGCTTCCAGCAGGCGTCCGCCCAGGCCGCTGCGCCGATAGGGCGGCAGCACCAGAATGGTCAGAACCTCGGCTTCCCCGGCGGCGGCGCGGCACAGCACGAAGCCTTCGGGCTTGTCGTCGCCGGCGAGAAAGCCGTAAGCGCCCGGCATCGCCAGCAACTCGGCCATGGCCTTGGCGTCCCAGGGTTCCTTGAAGCAGATATGGTGCATCCCGGCGATCAGCTCGGCATGGGCCAGGGAAAGGGGCGTCATTTGGGCGTGTCCGGCAGAGTGACATCCGGCGGGCGGATATAAAGGGGCGTCGGCTCCAGGGCAGTCCCGGCCTGCCAGCGGGCCAGGGCCAGCCGGGCCACCACGCGGGCATCGGGAATGCCCGAGGACGAGGCCAACGCCGCGCCGGGCAAGGCTTCGGCCAGCCGTTCTCCGGCGTCTCCGGCGATGATGGCGGGTCCGTGGGCCAGCTTGGCGGCCTCTTCGGCCATCATGGCGTCGGGCTCGGTCAGGGGGACCAGCTTGTCGTCGAAGGCCTGGACGAACAGATCGGCCCGCTTGCCGTCGATGGCGGCCAGCAAAGTACGGCCAAGGCGCTCGGCTTCCGGCACGGCTTGGGCTACCGTCTCGCAGGTGGTGACGCCGGCCACGGGGATTTTCCCGGCGAAGGCGATGCCGCGGGCCGCCGCCAGCCCGATGCGCAGGCCGGTGAAGGTGCCGGGGCCGACGGTGACGCCGATCAGTTCGATCTGCGGCCAGTTCAATCCAGCCTCGGCCAGACAGTCCTGGATCATCGGCATCAAGGCTTCCGACTGGCCGCGGGACATGGCGGCGAAACGGTAAGCCAGAATTTTGCCATCCGCCAAAACGGCGGCGGAGCAGGCCGAGGCGCTGCAATCGAAAGCCAGAACATTGACCACGGGACTTTTTCCTTAACCGGGCGAGAGCGGGGGCTATACTGCCGCCCTTGCTTGGTTTGTGCAAAGGTCTGTCATGGCTCTGGTCCGTATTGCCCCGCCCGATTTCGATGTGGATCTGTATCTGGCTTACGCCACGCCGGATAATTTCACCGGAAAGCCGGTCTATGGCCGGGCCGATTGCTGGCTGCACGCCGATGCCGCCGCCTGCCTGCAAAAGGCCATCGAACTGGCGAAACCCCTGGGCTGGCGGCTGAAGATTTTCGACGCCTTCCGTCCGTCGGAAGCTCAGTGGGCGTTGTGGAACCATACCCCCGACCCGGAATTTTTGGCCGATCCCCGCCGGGGCTCGCCCCATTCGCGAGGCGTGGCGGTGGATCTGACCCTGGTGGATGCTGCCACGGGGCAGGACCTGGATATGGGTACCGGCTTCGACGCCTTTACGCCTTTGTCGCACCATGCCTGCACCGCCATTCCGGCCGAGGCCCAGCGCAACCGCCTGCTGCTGATGGGCCTGATGACCGCCGCCGGTTGGGATTTTTACCGGAACGAATGGTGGCACTATCAACTGTTCAACGCCCGGGCCAATTACCCGGTGTTCAGCGATACGGCGCTGCCGGTGGGGATGATGCCGCAATAAGCGCCCGTTGCCTCAGGATGAGGAGCGGTTGGACTCCATTTTCCTTGCACCCGGCCCCGCCGCTCCCATATGTATCGGCCATGAGCGATACTCTGAAATCTCTGGTCGGCCTGTCACGCGAACAGCTTGCCGACGAAATGGCGTCCATCGGCGAGAAGCCTTTCCGCGCCAAGCAGCTGTGGCACTGGATCTATCACCAGGGCGTGACCGACTTCGCCCAGATGTCGACCCTGGCCAAACCCCTGCGCGAGAAGCTGGCCGAGCATTTCGTCGTGCGTCGCCCCGAGGTTTCGCGGGTGCAGACCTCGACCGACCGGACCCGCAAGTGGCTTCTGAAATTCCATGACGGCAACGAGGCCGAGACGGTCTATATCCCCGAGGAAGATCGCGGCGCCGTCTGCGTTTCCTCGCAGGTGGGCTGCACTCTGACCTGCAAGTTCTGCCATACCGGCACTCAGATGCTGGTGCGCAACCTGACGCCGGAAGAGATCGTCGGTCAGTTCATGGTGGCCCGCGATTCCTACGAGGAATGGCCAAGCCCCATGGATGGCGGTCGGCTGATCTCCAACATCGTGCTGATGGGCATGGGAGAGCCTTTGTTCAATTACGAGAACGTCGCCCAGGCTTTGAAGATCATCATGGACGGCGAAGGCATCTCGGTGTCCAAGCGTCGCATCACTCTGTCCACCTCGGGCGTGGTGCCGATGATGAAGCGTTGCGGCGACGAGCTGGGGGTCAATCTGGCGGTCAGCCTGCACGCGGTGACCGACGAGATCCGCGACCGCATCATGCCGATCAACAAGAAATATCCCCTGGCCGAATTGATGCGGGCCTGCCGCGAATATCCGGCCAACAACGCCCGCCGCATCACTTTTGAATATGTGATGCTGAAGGGCGTGAACGACAGCCTGGCCGACGCCCGCGCCTTGGTGAAGCTGATGGAAGGCGTGCCGGCCAAGTTCAATCTGATCCCCTTTAACAAATGGCCAGGTTCGGATTTCGACTGTTCGAGCATGGAGGATATCCGCAAGTTCTCGGACTTCCTGTTCGAGAAGGGCTATTCCGCTCCCATCCGCCAGCCGCGCGGCAGCGATATTCTTGCCGCTTGCGGTCAGCTGAAAAGCGATTCCGAACGCCAGCGTTGCACGCAGCTGAAGGAACGTTTGGCTGCCGGCATCCCCGACGAGCATCAGCCGACGGCCTGAGGGCCAGGACGAAAGTCGGTCGGCGCTGAAAGCCTGCTTGGAGCTTGTTTCGCCGGAAGTTTGCTGCCGTTGGTTTCTGGCGGCATTATTCTTCCGTTATGCAAATTGCGTCTAACGTCCTGAGGACAAAAGACATACGGCCCTGTAGGCTGTGCAGGATAAGCCAAAGCAGGTACGGATGCTGCGCACCATGTTGCGGATCGGTCAGCGGATTGCCGCTGGATATCTGGTCCTTCTCAGTCTGATCTTCGCCGTGGGCGCCGCCGGAATTTTCGCAACCGAATCGGTGGTGGAATCGGTGACCATGCTCTATGAGCATCCCTTCATCGTGACGTCCAGCCTGTCTGATTTGGGCCGTGATCTGATGCTGATGGACAGTGCGCTGACCCAGGCCCTGGTCTTTCCCGAAAATATCCGCGATCCGGCATGGCTCAAGGCTTTGGCCGACGACGAGCAGGACGGCGATGCGGCGCTGACTCGCGCCAGCGAACGTTATCTGGGGCCAAAAGCGGATATTCAGGCCCTACGCATTGCCTGGAGCGATTGGCGCGGTGTGACCGACCCGATGATCGCCGCCTTGTCGAAGGGCGATACGCCTTACGCCCGCGGCCTTTACCAGTCGGTGGTGCATCCCCAATATGCCAAGACCCTGGCGGCCCAGGGAACCATGCTGACCTTCGCCCGCCTGCGGGCGCAGAAGTTCATGAACGCCAGCATGTCCTTGCGCGACAGCCAGCGGTGGGGCATGGGGGCCTTGCTGGTTGCCGCTCTGAGCCTGGGCGGGGTCATCATCTATCTGGTCAGCCGTTCGATTTTGATCCCTCTGACGCGGCTGAGCCGCGGCTTGTCGGGTATCGTCTCGGGCAATGGTGCTTTTCTGCACAAAGATATCGAGCGCGGCGACGAGATCGGCGAGATGGCCCGCCAGCTGGAAAATCTGCGGCTTTCGGTCCATTCGCGCAAAAGGGCCGAGCTGAAATATCAGACTCTGTTCCGCAATTGCCCCGACATGATCATCGTCAGCCAGCGCGACAGCGCCCGCTTTATCGAGGTTAACGACGCCTTTGAACGGCTGCTGGATTACCGCCGCGACGAAGCGGTGGGCCGCACGGCGGTCGAGTTGGAAATCTGGGTCCGTCCCGAAGAACGTCTGCACATGCTGGAGCTGTTGGCCGAGAACGAACGGCTGAGCGGCTACGAAGCCCGTTTCCGTCGCAAGGATGGTCAGGTGGTCACCATCCTGATGTCGTGCGAACGGGTCGAACTGGATAGCCAGGATTGCCTGATCGTGGTGGCCCGCGACATTTCGGATCGCAAGCGCGAGGAGGAAACCCTACGCCGCATGGTGGACGAACTGGCCCAATCCAATACGGAACTGGCCCGCTTCGCCCATGTGGCCGCCCATGATCTTCAAGAGCCCAGCCGCAGCATTTGTAGCTATGCCCAATTGCTGGAACGCCGTTGCGGCCCGCAGATCGACGATGAGGGCCGGGAATATCTGGGCTTCCTGGTGTCCGGCGCCCTGCGTATGCGCGATCTCGTCAGCGGCTTGCTGGATTATTCCCGCGCCGGAACCGAGGCCAGCAGCTTTCGGCGGGTCGAACTGGCCGAGCTGTTCAACGCCGCCAAAACCGAACTGCAAAGCGCCATCGTCGAAAAGCAGGCGGTGATCGATGTTCAGGGCGATCTGCCCGCCGTGTGCGGCGACAGGGTTCAGTTGCGCCAACTGTTCATCCACCTGCTGGGCAATGCCTTGAAGTTCCAGCCTGAAGGAACGCGCCCACGGGTGCTGGTGTCGGTCCAGGGCGACGGTGCTTGGTGGCATGTGGCGATCCGCGACAACGGCATCGGCATTCCGCCCGAACATCAGGAAAAAGTCTTCGAGATGTTCCGCCGCCTGCATGGGCCGGGCCGCTATCCCGGCACCGGGCTGGGGCTGTCGCTGGCCCGTCGCGTCGTCGAAGCCCATGGTGGGCGCATCTGGCTGGAATCCCAGCCAAACCAGGGAACGACGGTGCATCTGACCCTGCCGGCGGATAACCTGCCCGAGCGTGGCTGACGTTCCATTTTCTTGCCTCTGCCGGCGGTTGGCCTATACTCTCCGGCCAGTTTCGTTCCCGCATCCGAAGGCGCGTTTTCCATGAGCGATATCAAGAAAGTCGTCCTGGCCTATTCCGGTGGCCTGGATACCTCCATCATCCTCCGCTGGTTGCAGGACCAGTACCGCTGCGAGGTGGTGACCTTCACCGCCGACCTGGGCCAGGGCGAGGAGTTGGAGCCTGCCCGTAAGAAGGCCGAGCTGATGGGCATCAAGCCCGAGAACATCTTTATCGATGATCTGCGTGAAGAGTTCGTGCGCGACTTCGTGTTCCCCATGTTCCGCGCCAACGCCCTTTATGAAGGCGTCTACCTGCTGGGCACCTCCATCGCCCGTCCGCTGATCTCCAAGCGCCAGATCGAGATCGCCAACATGGTCGGCGCCGACGCCGTGGCCCATGGCGCCACCGGCAAGGGCAACGATCAGGTTCGCTTCGAGCTGGGCTATTACGCCCTGAAGCCCGAGATCAAGGTCATTGCGCCCTGGCGCATCTGGGATCTGAACAGCCGCACCTCGCTGCTGGACTTCGCTGAAAAGCATCAGATTCCGATTGCAAAGGACAAGCGCGGCGAGGCTCCTTATTCGACCGACGCCAACCTCTTGCACATCTCGTACGAGGGCAAGGCGCTGGAAGATCCGTGGGTCCAGCCCAACGAAGACATGTTCACCCGCTCGGTCAGCCCCGAGAACGCCCCGAACACCCCGACTTATGTCGAGATCGAGTTCAAGCAGGGCAATGCCGTGGCTATCGACGGCGTCGCCATGTCGCCGGCCACTCTGCTGACCAAGCTCAACGAGCTGGGCGGCGCCAACGGCATCGGCCGTCTGGATCTGGTGGAAAACCGCTTCGTCGGTATGAAGAGCCGTGGCGTTTATGAAACCCCCGGCGGGTCCGTGCTGATCGTCGCTCATCGCGCCATCGAAAGCCTGACCCTGGATCGTGGCGAGGCTCACCTCAAGGACGATCTGATGCCGCGTTATGCCGAGATGGTCTATAACGGCTTCTGGTGGAGCCCGGAACGTCAGGCCATCCAGACCATGATCGACAAGGTCAGCGAAAACGTCGAAGGCACCGTCCGTCTGAAGCTCTATAAGGGCAATGTCACGGTGGTCGGCCGCAAGTCTCCGAAGTCGCTGTATCGCCTGGATTATGTGACCTTCGAGGCCGACTCGGTCTACAACCAGCGCGATGCCGAAGGCTTCATCAAGCTGAACGCTCTGCGGATGCGTCTGGCCAAGATGGCCCGCGGCTAAAGCCAGGGTTTAGGGTTTGGTTGTAGGGGCGGGCGCCGAAAGGCATCCGCCCTTTGACTTTCAGCCCGTCCTTTGACCTTCAGGCAGTTGCCGGGGGGGCCAAGCCTATCCATAATGCATTTGGCCATAATGCCGCGGGGTCTATTCGCAAAGGGGTTGGGCGGTGTCGGAAATCATACTTTCCTCGTTGGCGGAAGCTGCGGCGGCGCTGGCTGGAACGGGTCTGTTCGGTTCGCTGGGCGGGGCCATTGCCGAACAGGTGTTGGCTAAGGCCGGACGGGAATCCCTGAAGGCCGGAGAGACTCTGTTTCGCCAGGGCGATGACGGATCCTGCGCCTATGTGGTGGCTGGCGGGATTTTGGATGTCATGGTCAATACCGGCCTTGGCGATGTCCATATGGCCGAGGTTGAGCGCAATCAGCTGGTGGGCGAGATCGCCGTCTTCGCCAATCTGCCGCGCAGCGCCACGGTGGTGGCCCGCACCAACGTTACCCTCTTGCGCCTTGAGCGCGAGGATGTGCTGTCCATCATCGCCGCCAACCCGGAAGCCGGACAGGCCATCATTGCCGATCTGGGCCGTCGCCTGACCATGGTCAACCAGCCGCTGGCTTTTCTGTCCATGGCGGCCAAGGTGTTGCGCCGTCCCGATAGCGACCCGGCCATGATCGAGCGGCTGACCGCCCAGGCTTCCGAGATGGGGCCATTCGCCCAGTCGTTTCAGGAAATGGTCCGGGAAATTCAGCAAAAGCAGATGCGGTCCCAGGAAATGGCCATGGCGGCCCGCATCCAGCAATCAATTTTGCCGCGCCCGCTGGAACAGAAAGCCGACGCGCCCTTCGCCATTCATGCCTTCATGCGGCCGACCCGTGAAGTGGGCGGCGATCTGTTCGATTATTTCCCCATCGACGACCGTCACCTGGCCTTTATCGTCGCCGATGTCTCGGGCAAGGGGGTTCCTGCCTCGCTGTTCATGGCCATGTTCTGCAGCATCGTGCGCGCCGTCGCCATGCCGGGGCTGGATGTGGGGCAGATGCTGACCCGCGCCAACGCCCTGTTGGCCAAGGACAACGACGCCTGCATGTTCGTTACCGTGTTCTTCGCCGTGCTTGATTTGGACAGCGGGCAGGTGAGCTATTGCAACGCCGGGCATAATCCGCCCTATCTGCTGGCGGCTGACGGTAGCCGCCGCGAGTTGGGGGCTCACAATATCGCCGTGGGCATTTTGGAAAACCGCGTCTACGAACCCCACAGCCTGACTCTGTCGGCAGGGGATCGCATGTTCCTGTTCTCCGACGGAGTGACCGAGGCTTTCTCGCCGGATCACAAGCTGTTCGGCGAGGAACGGCTGGAAGCCTTGCTGGACGCCATGCCAAAGGCCGGAGTGGCGGAACTGGTGGGCAAGGTGGTGGCCGAAGTGGACGCCTTCGCCGCCGGCGTCGATCAGTCCGACGACATTACCTGTCTGGCTTTGTCTTACCGCTGAGCCACTGACGTGACCTGCCGGGTTTAGACCTGACCGACCCCGCAAGCTTTAGACCGTGATGCAGAAAATCGGCATCACTCAAGTCCCTGAGCCTAAGCGTGCACATCCGCGCACTTGGCCGCTCACGCAGTGCTCGCTGGTCGCATCCTGCGTCATATTTAACGCACGATGCTTTAAGACCGCGGGAATCCCAGAATGAAGCAGTTGGTGTTTCCATCGCGGTGGTAGCTCAGGCGGGTGGCATAGCTGCGCATCAGCCGCAGGCCGCGCCCGCCGATGGTGGCTTTTTCGATGCCGTCGTTGACGGCCGGTTCGCGGGCTGCCGTTGGGTCGAAGGGCAGGCCGTCATCCTCGATGCACAGGGACAGGCCGTCGGCCATGGCGCTTAGGGTCAGGCGGATGCGATGGTCCCCTTCATCGGCATAGGCGTGGGTGACCACGTTGGCCAGGGCTTCTTCCAGGCAGAGGCGCATGGCCAAACGGGTCTTGGCGTGCAGTTCCAGGCTTTCGCCCTGGGCCGCCAGCCAGTCGGAGGCGGCGGCCAGATCGGCCAGCCGGTTGCCGATGGACAGAGTCGAAATCATGGGAGAATGGGTCAAAGGGTCAGGCCAGAGCGGCGGCGGCGGCGGCGCGGTCGTGGGTGATCATCACCACGCTGTTGACGCCGCAGGTGGTCAGCACCTGTTCGACGGCCTGCGAGGGGCTGAGCAGCACCAGCTTGCCGCCGCGGCGGTTCAGAATCTTCGAGGCCGACAAAATGGTGCGGATGCCGATAGAGGCCAAAAACCCCACATCGGCCATATTCAGCAAAACCTTGCTTTCCGCATTGGTGACGGCGACGAACTGCATCTCGATTTCGCCGGTGCCCTTGGCGTCCAGATCGCCGTTCAGAAGAATCTCGGCGATTCCCTCGGGCTGGGTGTGCACTTGCATCTTCATCGAGCGACGCTCCCCTTTGACCTGTTCCCAGCACCATATGATATGAGCCGGCGTCTGCTTTCAAGTTGCCGAAAGGTTATCTTGCTCCAGACCGTCCGGCGTGACGCCCAGGGTAAAGCAGAAGCGGCTGCCAAAGGGCTCGGCGGGCTCGACCCAGATGCGGCCGCGGTGGTGATCGACGATCTTTTTGCAGACGGCCAAGCCAATACCGGTGCCTTCATATTCGGTGCGCCCATGCAGGCGCTGGAAGATGCCGAAGATGCGGGAGGAATCAGCCGGCGCGATGCCGATGCCGTTGTCTTCGACCACCACGGTCATTTCACCGTTCCGCGTTTCGCTGCGGATCGAGACGCAAGGGACACGCTCGGGAGAGCGGAATTTCAAGGCGTTGTTGGTCAGATTCTGCAACAGGCGCACCATCTCGGTGCGGTCAGCCCAGACTCGGGGCAGATCGGCGGCGATGTTCAGGGTGCCGCCGGTTTCTTCCAGCGCGGCCCGGAGATTAAAGGCCGCTTCCTCGGCGACTTCGTTCAAGGCCGTTTCGGCCATGGGCTTGGTCAGGCGGCCGATGCGGGCATAGTCCAGAACGTCGATAATCAGCCGGTCCATGCGCTTGACGCCATCGACGACGAACTGGATGAACTGGCGCCCCTCTTCGTCCATACGGTCACCGTAATGACGCTCCAGCAAGGTCACATAGCCGCTGATAGAGCGCAAAGGCTGGCGTAGATCGTGGGAGGTGACGTAGGCGAAGGCCTCAAGCTCGGCGTTGGAGCGGCTCAGCTCTTCGGACTGACGGCGCAAGGTCTGCTCGGCGGCCAGCCGTTCCGAGATATCCTCGACCATGGTCCAGGCATAGGTTCTGTCGTCGTTGCCGGTGATCAACATGCCGTTCAGACAGACCGACACCGTGTGGCCGTCTCTGTGGCGGTATTCCTTTAGATAGGGGCCGGCCCGGCGCTGTTCGCTCAGCAGTTCGATCCAACGAAGATCCTGTTCGTGGAACTGGCTGGGGGTCAGATCGCGATGGGTCATGCCCAGAAGTTCGTCCTGGGAATAGCCTACCATCTCCATGAAGGCCGGATTGACCTCGATATAGCGGCCGTCCAAGCCGCGCAAAGCCATGCCGAAGGGCGACATCAGGAACATCGCCCGCAGTTTTTCTTCGCTATGGCCGTACAGGCGCTCGAACTTCGACAAGATCACCGAGAACGCCCAGCAGGCGAGAAAACCGCACAGGCCGCAGAACAAAGCCACCAGCGCCACCGACCGCCAAACTGCGTGGGACGGGCCGGTAACGTCCGAGCTGATCACCAGGGCTCCCACCTGGCGGTGCCCGGCGTCGCTTAAAGGAATGGCGTTCAGCATCATGGTGCGGCCATCGGCGTCGAGATAAAGCAGATGGCCCGATTCTTCGGGGCGCCAGAAATTCAGGTGGCGCAAAGCCTGGGCAGAGAGATTACCCAGACCTTGCCCATTCATTACCCAGTGATCGAACAGATCCCATTGGGGATTGCGTCCCAGCATGACCATGCCGGCTTCCCATTCGTGCCGGCTCAGCATGGTTTTATCGATCAGGATCTCGGTGCGGAGGTTCAGATCCTGCTGCACCGTGGCGGAAACACCGTCGATTTCCTTGCCCAGTTCCACATAGCCCAGCAGCTTGCCGTTTTCGATCCAGGGACTGACCACCCGCAAGGTGAAGGTGCCCACCATGCCCAGTTCGACGCCCTGGCTCATGGCCTGGGTGCGTTCGGCCTCCAACAGGGTATAGCGGTTGATGCTGTCGCCCAGCCGCGACGGCATATGCACCCGCAACAGCACCGTGTGGTCGGGGCGGATGAAATAGAAATGGGTAATCTGGCGCTCTTTGCGCAGCCGCTCGAACAGGGGCTGGGTCAGGCGCATCAGGGCATCGCTGTCCTGGGCGCGAAAGGCATCGCGCAAGGCGTCGTTGGCCAGCAGCCCGGTCAGAGTGGCACCCAGCATCTGGCTGTCTTGATTGATCGAGCCCTGATAGACCTTTTCGGCGGACTGCCCAAGGGCGGAAAGCTCGTCGGCCAACCGTTCCCGTTGCCAGCGGTAGGTGCTGAGCACGAAAATCGCCAGCAAAAGAGCAATGGTGACTACGAACAGGCGGAGGATTTTCCGCTTGAAGTCGTAGTTTCCTGATGACGTCACGGGCTGCCTCCGTCCGGGATGCGGCTGCGCCCAACCCCCCTTTTTAGTCTGGAGCGAATATTATCACGTAAGCCAGATGCGAAAAGGCGCGAATTTATGGTGAAGCCTTTTCCTGGCATGGCTTACGGGAGAGCAGTATCCTAAATGGCAGAGCATCCATCCAGAAAGCCCGATCAACCGTGACGACGTTTCATTCCTTCGCCCAATCCATGTTGGATCGTGGGCATTTTCCGTCACGCAAGGCGGTGCTTTACCGCACCTTGATTTGTGGGCTGGCTTTGCTGGGCACCGCCGTCGAAGTGCTCGGCACTGTGCAGGACGGGACGATTCTGCAAGGGCCGATCGGTCATGGGGTAGAGTGGGTGACCATGATCGGCCTCAGTCTGGATCTGATCTTACAGGCTTGGAACGTCGTGGTTTTCCGTCATCCCGGCGAATCCGGCTTCACGGTTTGGCGGCGTCACCAGTTCGGGCTGTTTGGTCTTATCGACATGCTGGCTGTGCTGCCGTTCTTTCTGGCCGAGCTGGAAGCCCTGCCCGAGGATTGGCGCACGGTATTCGGGGTGATGCGCTTTTTGAAATTGGCCCGCTATTCGCCGGCCCTGGAAACCGTCGGTTCGGTGCTGCGTCGGGAAAGCCGTCCTTTGCAGTCGGCGGTGTTTATTATGGCGTTGCTGATGCTCAGCAGCTCGACGGCACTGTTTCTGGTGGAGCGCGGGGTCAATCCCCGGTCATTCGGCAGCATCCCTCAATCCATGTGGTGGAGCGTCGTCACCCTGACCACTTTGGGCTATGGCGATGTGGTGCCCATCAGCAATCTGGGAAAGTTGCTGGGCGGTATGACCGCCTTGCTGGGGGTGGGCATGTTCGCCCTTCCGGCCTCGATCATGGCTACCGGCTTTGCCGAAGAAGTGAAGCGCCGCGACTTTTTGTCGGTCTGGCATATGGTGGCCAAGGTGCCGTTCTTCGCCGGGCTCGACGCCGAACAGATCGCCAGCATCACGTCGTTGCTGCGGGTGGTGTCGGCGGCGCCGGGGGATGTTTTGATCCGCGAAGGCGATATCGGCGATCGCATGTATTTTATTGTCAACGGCCTGGTGTCGGTGGATTTCGGCGGCAAGCCGGTGGTGTTGAAGGACGGCGAGTTTTTCGGCGAAATCGCCTTGCTGCATAACAGTCCGCGCACGGCCACGGTGACGGCCCGCAGCCGCTGTCAGCTGTTGACCCTGGCGGTCCAGGATTTCCACGACTTCATCCAGGGCAGCCCGCGCATCGGCGAGGCCATGGCCCGCACCGCGCAGCAGCGTCTGTCCGAGCAGGAACATCTGGAAGACCCGGTGCTATGACGGACGACGCCCTAAGCGTCGGCATTGACGGACGGGCGGTGCCGGTCAGATTGCGCCGCAGTCCGCGCGCCCGCTCCATGTCGATCCGGCTTGATCCCCAGGATGGCGCGGTGCTGCTGGTTCTGCCCGCATTCGTCAGCGCCGCCCAGGGCATGGCCTTCGTCTGCTCCAAGGCCGACTGGCTGCGCCAACGGCTGGAGGCTTTGCCGCCGCCCAAGCAGTTTCAGCCCGGAGAAACTATTCCTTTGCTGGGGGCCGATCACCGGCTGCATCATCGCCCCGAGGCCCGGCGCGGCGTCTGGATCGAGGAAAACGGCATCTATGTTTCTGGCGGCGAAGCCTATTTCCAGCGCCGCCTGACCGATTTTCTCAAAGCCCGCGCTTTGGCCGAGATCACCCGCCGGGCTCAACCCATGGCCGCCTGTCTGGCCTCGGAACTGGGCGGCAGGCCGTTGGGGCGGATTACTTTGCGCGATACCCGCAGCCGTTGGGGCAGTTGCAGCAGTGGGGGCGATTTGTCCTTTTCCTGGCGGCTGGTGCTGACCCCGCCCGAGGTGCTGAACTATGTGGTGGCCCACGAGGCGGCCCATTTGGTCGAGATGAACCATTCCCCGGCGTTTTGGCGCATTGTCGAAAAGCTGTCTCCGGGGGCGCGGCTGTTCAGGGTTTGGCTGAAGCGCCATGGGGCGGAGTTGCACCGTATCGGCTGATCTGCCAAGGTCGCAGCCATGACCGATGACCATATTCCCACGCCTAAGCGCCCGCCCCTTTATCTGCTGATCGCCATGACGGCCTTTGGCCCCATGTCCATCGACCTTTATCTGCCGTCGATGCCCGATCTGACGCGGGTTTTCCACTCCGATATTTCCCAGGTCGAGCTGACTTTGTCGGTGTTTCTGGTGGGCTTTGCCCTGGCGCAGCTGATCTATGGTCCGCTGTCAGACCGCTATGGCCGCCGCCCGGTGCTGTTGGTGGGGCTGGTGCTCTATTGCCTGGCCAGTCTGTTTTGCCTGACGGCGCACAGCATCGGCATGTTGATTTTTGGGCGGTTCCTGCAATCGCTGGGAGCCTGTTGCGGCCCGGTGCTCAGCCGGGCCATTCTGCGCGACAGCTTCCCCCGCGAGCAGGTGGCGCGGGTGATGGCGTCCCTGGCGACGGTGATGGCTCTGGCTCCGGCGGTGGCTCCGATGATCGGCGGTAATCTGCACGCCTTGTTCGGCTGGCAGGCCAATTTCGTGCTGCTGGTGCTGTTCGGCATTCTGGTTTTCGGTCTGACCTGGGGGCGTTTGCCCGAGACCAACCGCCACCTCAATCTGCACGCCTTGAATCCCATGGCGCTGCTGGAGAACTATCTGTCGCTGCTGCGCGACCGGGCGTTCCTGGGCTACACCCTGACGGTCAGCTTCTATTTCGGGGCGATGTTTGGCTTTATCTCGGGTTCGTCCTTCGTGCTGATCGAGATTTTGAAGGTGCGGCCCGAGCATTTCGGCTTCTGTTTCGCCGCGGCGGTGCTGGGGCTGATGAGCGGCAGCTTCGCTTCCGCCCGGCTTTCCCACAAGGTCGGGCTGGAGCGCATGGTCAGAATCGGCTGTCTGACCGGAGCCGTCTGCGGGCTGCTGATGTTGGGGTTGTCCTTGGCGGGAATCCAAACCGTTGCTTCGGTCGTGGGGCCGGTGATCGGCGTCTATTTGGCCGCGGGATTGGCTTTGCCCAATGGCGCCGCCTTGGCCATCGCGCCTCATGGCCGCATCGCCGGCAGCGCCTCGGCTCTGCTGGGCTGCATTCAGATGGGCGTCGCCTCGCTGACCGGCTGGCTGGTGGGGCTGCTGGATAACGGCACCAGCCTGTCCATGGCCGCGGTCATCGCCGCCAGCACCGGGCTGGCGGCGTTGTTCCGCTGGGGAATCACCCCCCGAACATCTTGACCAGACCGCCCCACAGATCGTCCAGGCTTTCGCCGGGCTTGATGACCGGGCCGCCATCGGCGGCGGCCTCGCCCGCGGCTCCTTCTTCGCCGGGCAGCGGGTCCGGGGACAGGCCGGGCAGGGGGCGAACCGGCAAGCCTTTGTGGGCGGCCAGCATGACGTTGTGCCACAGCTGAGCCGGCAGGCTGCCGCCGGTGACCTTCTTCATCGAGCTGTGATCGTCGTTGCCGATCCACACGCCCGCCACATAATCCGCCGAGAAGCCGACGAACCAGGCGTCGCGGAAATCCTGGGCGGTGCCGGTCTTGCCGGCGATCGGGCGGTCGATGGTGGCAGCCTTGCCGGTGCCGTTCTGCACCACCGCCGACAGCATGTCGGTCATTTCCCGCAGATGATGGGGGGCGATCACCTGGCCGGTGCCGCCGCCCTGGCGCAGATAGATCTGCTCGCCCTGAGGGTCGTCGATCTCGCCGTAGCCATAGGCGAACACGCCGTTGCCGCTGTTGGCGAAGGTGGCGTAGCCCGAGGTCAGTTCCAGCAGATTGACTTCGCTGGTGCCCAGGGCCAGCGAGGCTTCGGTCCGCAGTTCCGAGGTGATGCCCAGCCGCTTGGCGACGGCGGCCACATTGCGCGGCCCAACAGTCTCGATCAGACGCACGGCGGCGACGTTGGAGGATTTGGCCAAGGCCTGACGCAGGGTGATGCCGCCTTCATAGCGGTCATGTTCCTCGTAGTTGCCGGGGCGGTATTTGCCGCTGACGATGGGCGAATCGTCGATGGTGCTTTCCGGCGTCCAGCCCGCTTCCATGGCGGTCAGATAGAGGAAGGCCTTGAACGACGAGCCGGGCTGACGATAGCCCTGGACGGCGCGGTTGAACTGGCTGGCCGCATAATCCTTGCCGCCGGCCATGGCGCGGATGGCGCCGTCGGGGCTGAGGATGACCATGGAACCCTGGCTGGCGTTGGCCTTACCACCCTTTTCGTTGAGGATTTTCTCAAGTTCGGTCTCGGCCTTGTGCTGCAGGCCGAGATCCAGGGTGGTGTGGACCACCAGATCGCGGCCTTCATGGGTATAGGGTTCGACCTGATCGCGCACCCAGTCGGCGAAATAGCGCCCGGTATGGCTGATCTGTTTGACCGTGGTGGGGCCGGTGCGCAGGGCTTCATCCATCTGGTCCTGGGTGATGGCGCCAAAGGCCACCATGTTCATCAGAACCTGGGTGGTGCGTTTGCGGCTCAGTTCCTGGTCGTTCTGGGGGTTGTAGCGCGACGGCGCTTTCAGCAGACCGGCCAGCAAGGCCGACTGATAGAGGTTCAGATTGCGGGCGGAAGTGTCGAAATATCGCTTGGCGGCGGCATCGACGCCCCAGCTGCCGTTGCCCAGATAGACCCGGTTCAGATACAGGGTGATGATCTGATCCTTGGTGAACTTATGTTCCAGCCACAAGGCCAGCAGCAATTCCTGAATCTTGCGCTTGGCGTTGCGTTCCGGGGTCAGGAACAGGTTCTTGGCCAGCTGCTGGGTCAGGGTCGAACCGCCCTGGACCACATGGCCGGCGCGGAAATTGACGATAGTGGCGCGGGCCAGGCCGATCAGGTCCAACCCGAAATGGCTGTAGAAATGCCGATCTTCGGTGGCCATCACCGCCTGAGGCAGAGTGACCGGCATTTCGGACAGGGGCAGCGCCTCGCCATAGACGTCGCCATAGGCGGCGATGGTCTGGCCGTCGACCGCCAGCAAGGTGATGCTGGGCTTGCGCGAGGTGGCGGTCAGGCTGTCCAGATCCGGCAGGTCATAAGCGTAATAAGCCACCACGCCGCCGACGCCGATGGCCACCCACACTGCCAGGCTGATGCCCCATCCCAGGACGCGGCCCATCCATTTGCGGCGACCGCCCTTGCCGGATTTTCCCCCGCCCCCGCCCCCGCCATTGCTACCGCCATTGCCGCCGCGTCCGCCGCTTTTAGGCTCGGCCTTTGGCTTGCGGGCGGCGATCTTGGCCGGCTTGCGGCTGGTGGTCAGGGTCGGGCGCGGCTCGTCCGGTGCGCGCAAACTCGTCGAGATCGACGGCGCCCCAGCGGCCCTGGCGGCGGCGCTGATTGCGCGC
>Ga0209415_10009213_pt1 | contig 16991 bp, 17 predicted proteins | sample PeaSoiSIISIP2007_FD_187696 | JGI IMG/M metagenome (GOLD analysis project Ga0209415, IMG submission 187696) | Peat soil microbial communities from Weissenstadt, Germany - SII-SIP-2007 (SPAdes) (version 2) | ecosystem: Environmental > Terrestrial > Soil > Wetlands > Peat | place: Germany... | reverse complement strand
CCACGTCGAGCCCGAGGACGAAGGCCCGCGAAGCGCCATCGGCCACATCCAGACGTGCGGGCCTGCCGGGATAAGCCCGTCAGGGCAACGGTTCGATCGCCACCCTGGCAGCGTGCTCGGTGCCCACGAAGGGAGCGAGCGCCACATATGTCGCGTAGGTGCCCACGCTGGGCAGATCCTCCACACGATCGCGCATGATGCAGCTGTACATCAGCTCCGCCAACCCTCCCCCGATCGCCTCGATCGTGATCGCCGGCGGCCGGCGATGCTCGGATGTCTCCTCGAAGCCCGGCTCCAGCACCGACAGATACTCGGTGATCCCTGCGTTCGCCCGCTCCGCCGCGCGCGGCGTGGCGATCAACATGTGCAGCAGCGACAGGCGCGCGAACGCCGGCTCGGAGCCGAGGTACTCCAGCAGCGTGGTCACCGCCGCCTTCACGCCCCGCGGCCAGTCCGTCTGGGCCTCATACGCCCGCTCGACCAGCGCCAGCCCACGTGCGTGACCCACCTCGTAGGTGAACAGAAACGCCTCTTCCTTGCTCTTGAAGTGGTCGTAGAAGGTCTGCAGCGACATCGCCGCCTCGCCGGCGATCTTCTCCACCGTCAGATCGGCGTAGCCGCCCGTGGCAGTCAGGTTCGCCACGGCATCGACGATCCGCTCGCGCTGCATATGCAGTGTGAAGCTGCGCATCACGTTGGGCATCCCCCGCACCAGCCCCAGATCCCCGCCCGAGCTCGAGGCGAGGGATCCAGGTGCCCGCCCACCCAACGCCCGCCCACCCAGGGCCCGCCCGCCCAGCACAGGTCCGTCCCCGAGAGCGCCACCCCCGGCGGATGGCTCCTCCGCGCCGCTCTGCGCGAGCATCGCGGGCGTCGGGCGAAAACACGTCACCCAGTGCATCAGATCCGGCACCAGCCGGCGCAGTTCGGCGCGCTGCCCGTGGCGCACGCGGCTGTAGAGGATCCTGTTCAGCCCCCCCACCACGGCTCTGACGACCTCGTCGGGCACGGTGCCGTCGTCGGGGCCCTGCTGGAGCATCCCGCGCACCAAGTTGCGGTACTCCTCAGCGGCGCGCTCGCGACGCTCGATGCCGGCGGGACCCGCCGCGACGATCTCCACCATGCTCAGGCGTGCCGCGGCCGGATTGTCGACCGTCGCCTCGAACAGCGCCCTGATCGCGGCTTCCACGCCCTCCTGCAGCCCTCCGCCGGCCTGTTCGTAGGCGGTGGTGGCCCGGCGCCTGCCGTCCTCGGCGATCAGGTTGAAGGTCGCCAGCAGGCACGCCTGCTTGTTGGGGAAGTGCTCGTAGAAGGTCTTGCGCGAGACCCCCGCGCGGCCCACCACGTCGGAGATCGTAGTCGCGCGATACCCCTTCTCCCCCACGGAGTCGATCATCGCCAGCAGCAGGCGCCGCAGCTGATCGGCGGCGACCTGCTCGCGCGGCAGCGCCTGAGAGCCGCGGGGCAGCGTGCGACGCGTTGGACGACGGGGGGGTTGGTTTTCGGATGCCATTCGGTGTAAGGGTGACCTGCTCGCGGGTGACCTGCTCGCTGTGAGCTGTTCGGGCCGCGGATTATCGGCTGACCACGGGCTCGAGCGCGAAAACGGCCTTGCATAGCGAGAATCCGCCGATCGCGTGCCGGCATATGTCGCGCCCGACCCGACAAGACCCGCATTTTGGGGCAATTCCGCCGCATTCTGTGGCGCCGGGGCCTTCAGTAGGCTATCGTACCGATAGACGAGTACACTGCTTTCATAGGTGGGTTTCGCATTGGGCCGACCTTGACAAGACAATAAGAACCTGTTCTTATGACCGCATAAGCTTGAGCGCTGTCTGCTACCCCATTCGGCGGCGCTCAGGGAGCCTCCAGTGTCTTTCCCCATGGGCGCTGGCGGGCCTCTCATCGGGCGCCGTGACCAATCGACCCTGGTCACGGCGCCCCTCTTCCACGGCGCCCCTCTTCCACGGCGCCCCTCTTCTCTATAGATCCAGCCGGCTCACACCCAGCTCGTCGAAGCCGACGTGGTGCGCCAGCTCGTGGCGCACCGTGCGCGTCACCTGTTCGCGCAGCAGTCCCGCGTCATAGCCGAAGTCTCGGCGCAGCGTGTCGCGGAAGATGATGATCCGGTCGTGGGTGTCATCGCGCCGGCTCTGGCCTCCCTGGTAGAGGCCGTACGCCCCCGCGCGGCGCCCGCCGTCGGAGACGACCACGGGCACGTGCCTGAGCGCGTTGCGCAGCAGGTCGGGCAGATCGTCAAGCGCGTCGCGCACCAGCTCTTCGAAGTCCCTGTCGTTCAGGGGGTCGAGCTCCATGAACTCGCCTTCTTCGGGGTCGGCCGCCAACCCCTCGCGCGCCAGTTCCTCCGAGCGCAGCACCAGCTCTTCGAACTCGCTCTCCGAGCGGGGGTCGCGCCAGTCGGCCAGGCGCACCGCGACGAACGCGGCAGCCCCCAGCACCAGCGCGACCACCGCCACGCCGAGCGCCACGTCCTCGACCGCGCGCACGGCGCCGATCGTGCTGAAGCCCTGCCCCACGACCACCACCACGAGGCCCAGCGAGAGCGCGATCAGGGCCGCCACTCCCACGCGCCGCAGAGAGCCGATGTGTCCGGGAGGCTTGAACGCGGGCATCGCCGGAACCGATCGGGTCCCCACCCACCCGTCCTACTTCAACGTTCGGGCGATCACGAGCCGCTGGATCTCGTTCGTGCCCTCGTAGATCTGGGTGATCTTGGCGTCCCGCATCATGCGCTCCACCGGGTACTCCTTCACGTAGCCGTACCCCCCCAGCACCTGCACCGCCTCGACCGTCACGGCCATCGCGGTGTCCGATGCGAAGACCTTGGCCATCGAGGAGTACTGGGCGCGCTGCGGGTCGCCGCGGTCGGCCATCGCGCAGGCCTTGTAGAGCAGCTCGCGCGCCGCCGCCGTGTGGATCTGCATGTCGGCGAGCTTGAACTGGATGCCCTGGAACTCGTTGATCGCCTGGCCGAACTGGCGGCGCTCGCGCGCATACCCCACGGCGTAGTCGGTGGCTCCCTGGGCGATCCCCACGGCCTGCGCGGCGGCCCCCAGGCGGGTGCGCTCGAGCGTGCCCAGCGCCACCCTCAGACCGCGACCCACCTCGCCGATCACGTTCTGGAGGGGCACCCTCACGTCATCGAAGATCGGCTGGCCGGTGGGCGAGGCGCGGATGCCGAGCTTGTGCTCGAGCTTGCCCACGCTGAACCCGGGCCGGTCGGCCTCCACGACGAACGCGGTGACGCGACGATGCTCGCGGTCGGTGACCGCGAAGCAGATGTAGAAGTCGGCCACGCCGAGGTTCGAGATCCAGTTCTTGGTGCCGTTGATCACCCACTCCTCGCCGTCTCTGACTGCGGTCGTCTTCATGCCCGCGGGGTCCGAGCCGGCCTCGGGCTCCGACAGGGCGAACGCCGGCGACCACTCCCCGCTGGCGCACTTGGGCAGGAAGCGCTCCTTGAGCTCGTCGCTACCGAACAGCTGCAGCGGCAGCGTGCCCAGCTCCTGCACCATCAGGATCAGCGCGCACGCCGCGTCCACCTTGGCGATCTCCTCGACCGCCATGTTCAGCATCAGCGTGCCCGTGCCGGTGCCTCCGTACTCGATCGGGAAGGGCAGCCCGAGGATGTCCTGCTCGGCGAGCACCCTGCGGATGTCCCAGGGGTATTCGGCCTTCTCGTCGATCTCCGCCGAGCGCGGCGCGATCTTCTCGCGCGCGATCTCTCCGATGGTCGCGCAGAGGTCCAGATGCTCTTGGGGGATGGTGTAGACGTCGCTGACGGCCTCCATGGTGGTGATGCTACAAGAGGGTGGCGCAGGCGGCTGAAAGCCGGCTGGCCGAAACGGGGACTCGCGCCGGAGGCGCGTGTCTCCCGGCTTCGGTCGGGCCCCTCTATTTCCCGGTCGGCTCGCTACGCTCCGCCGATGAGCACCCCCGAGATAGGCGTCGATCCAGAGCAGGTGGCCCACTGGCTGGCGGAGGCCCCCGACGTCCAGGTCATCGATGTGCGCGAGGGCTACGAGCGCGAGGCCGGCCACATCGCAGGTACGCGCCACATCGAGCTGGTGGACCTCACCGCGCAGGCGGGTACGATCCAGCGCGAGCGCCCCGTCGTCTTCTACTGCCGCGTAGGCGCGCGCTCGGATATGGCCGCTCAGGCCTTCCGCGCCTCGGGCTTCGACGCCTACTCGATGCTCGGCGGCCTCGTGCGCTGGGCGCAGGAGGACCGGCCGCTCTCGCCTGCGGGCGGAGTCGTCGCCGAGCACTGACCGGCACCCGGTCAGGGTCCGCGCAGGCCCTCAGTTGAGCAGCTCTTTGACGTAGCGCCCGTGGAGCTTGCCCAGCGGCGTCCTTTCCGGTTCGAAGCCCACGGCCTTGAACACGTTCCCCGCCAGCGGCGCCCACACCAGCATGAAGAACACGCCAAACGCCAGTGCGGTGGCCCGCAGCGCTCGCGAGCGCGACAGCGCGGCCAGCGGCAGCACCCACAGCACGTACCACGGCAGCACCCAGCTGAGCGTCAGGAACAGGCCCACCGACGCCCACCCGGCGGCGGTCAGCGAATCGCGTTTGCGCCAGGCCATCACACAGGCGAGCGCCACCCAGACGACCAGCACCCCGCTGAGCACGTGCAGCAGGGATTCGCTTGCGCCGCCGCGCCCCAGCGCCAGGCCGAGCAGGTTGGAGGGGCTCTGCGAGGACACCAGGCGACCCTGGGTGCTGAGGTCGGGCAGGTGCAGGCCGAACGCCATCACGCTCACCGCCGCCAGCGCCACACCGGCCGCCGCCATCCCACCCATCACCTGAAACATGCGCCGTGGAGTTCCGAGCAGCCCGGCGAGCACCACCGGCAGCAGGATGCCCGCCGAGGCCTTGACCGCCAGCGCAGCCACGAACGCCGCACCCGCTCCCACGTCGAAGCTCAGCGACTGCTCGGCCCCACGTCCCCGCAGCAGCAGATAGAAGCCCAGCACGACCAGGAACATCATGATGAAGTCGTTGTGGTCCCCTCCGAGGCCCCACACCAGCACCACCGGGTTCAGGCCGGCGAACACGATCGCCTTCACCGGATCCAGATCCAGCAGCCGCGCGCACTTCCAGACGAGTAGGACGGTGCCCAGGCTGGCGGCCATCAGGATCGTCTTGAACGCCCAGAAGGAGGCGGCGACGCCCAGCGGGACGACGGCGAAGGTGATCAGCGTGAACAGCGGGCCGTAGGGGCTCAGCAGATGGTGCCAGTTGCTGAGGTCGAACGCGGGGTCGTTGTGGGGCTCGTAGATCGGGATCGTCGTATACGGATTGAGGTGGTGCACCACCTCCATGCGCGCGTAGTTGACGTAGTTGAAGATGTCCGTCAGCGCCAGTGGCGGGGAGAGGAAGATGATCGCGTGCACCGCCACCACCGCGGCCACCACCCAGCGGGCGCCCACGCGTGGGGCGTAGCGCAGGCCCACCAGATAGGCCACGTACATGGCCAGGAGCGAGACCGTGAAGACCCACTTGAAGGCTTCTCCTCCGTGCGGGAATGCCGGCCACAGTCCGCCCAGCGGACCCGCCAGCCAGTTCGGGAAGAAGTGCGCGTGGGTCGGCGGGAAGGTGGGGCGGTCGGCCGCCACGACAACCATCAGCAGGCTGCCGAGGACGATCACCAGCAGTGTCGCCGCTCCGATCGCGGCGGCCAGGCGCGTAGCGGCGGGAGCGTGCTCGGCGCTGGCACCGTCGCGACTGCCCTCTCTGCCGGCACCGCCGAATCCGCCCTTGGATCCGGGCACCCCACCCGCGCCGCCGAGCAGGCGATCTCTGAGTGGGAGGGCTGAGGCGTCGGTGGACATGCTGAGGGCCCGCCCCGTGGGGCGGGCCCTTAATTTAGGGCCTGAGCCCTAAGCCGGTACTAAAGCGGTGCGCTTCGCCCAGGGCGAGCGCGCCGGGACGGCTACAGCGGGGTGACGTTGACGGCCTTGGGGCCCTTGTCGCCTTGCTCCGGGTCATAGGAGACCTTGGAGCCCTCCTGCAGCGAGCGGTATCCCTCGCCGTTGATGCCGGTGTGATGCACGAACAGGTCCTTGTCGCCGTCATCGGGGGTGATGAAGCCGAAGCCCTTGTCGTCACTAAACCACTTCACGGTGCCGGTAGGCATGTGATGTTTCCTCCACGGTACGTGCGTGCTGCTGCGCGGAGGACGCTTCTGAGAGCTTCGCCTGCGAGAGCCTGCACTGCTTTTCGCCGGCTCTTTTCGCCGGCCAGACGCTCCTGAAGGTAGCAGGTCGTCTCGCTGATGTGTTAGCAAGTGGTATATGAGCCCGCTCAAGCGGCTGCTGCCGCCCGGGGCGCCGGCGACGGCGATGGAGGTTGTCGAGGGACTTGGCCTGCACACGCTCCCCGTGGCGGGAGGCCCGGCACGCCCGCGCGTGCTGCTCAACATGGTCAGCACCCTCGACGGCCGCGCCACCCTCGGCGGGCGCTCGGGAGCGATCGGCAACCGCGCCGACCGGGAGCTGTTCCACGCGCTGCGCTCGGTGGTGGACGCGGTGATGGTGGGCGCCGGCACCGCCCGTGCGGAGCGCTACGGGCGGCTGGTGCGCGAGGAGTCGGCGCGCGAGCTGCGCCGCGCGCGCGGCCTCGCCGAGGAACCGCTGGCGTGCATCGTCTCCGGGCGCCTGGCGCTGGGTCCGGAGACCCCGCTGCTGGCAGACCCGGCGGCGCACGTGGCGATCCTCACGGCCTCGTCCGCGAGCGTGCTCGACTGCGAGGCCCGCATCGAGTACGTTCGCGCGGCCCGCGACGGGCGGCTGGACCTAGGCGGCGGGCTGGAAGAGCTGGCGGAGCGCTTCGGCGTGCGCACGGTGCTGTGCGAGGGCGGCCCGCACCTCAACGGGCAGTTGCTCCAGGACGGGCTGGTGGCCGAGCTGTTCCTCTCGCTCTCCCCCCTGCTGGCCGGCGGGGACGCGACGGGCGAGGCGCTGCGCATCCTCGCCGGGGTCGACCTGGACCCGCCCGTGGAGCTCGAGCTGCTGGGCGTGCTCGAGAGCGAGTCGCACCTGTTCCTGCGCTACGGCGTGCGCGGCGCCGGCTCCGCACCGCCTCGCTGAGTTACGATCGCGACGTTCAGCACGACGCTGTTGGGCACCATCACCGTTCCCCCCTCGGTGAGGACGGTGGTGTAGAGCAGCCCCAGCGAGCTCACCACGCCATCGACCTGGCCGCCGATCTGCCCGCCCTGCAGCAGCACGCGATCGCCCACTCGAAAGGGACCCGCGCTGAGCAGCACGGTCCCCGCGAATACGTTGCCCAGCGTCTGCTGGGCGGCCAGGCCGAGGATCACCGCCGTGAAGGCGCCTCCCAGCAGCAGCGTCGCCGGGTTGACCCCCGCCACGCCCAGCGCCACCAGCAGCGCGACGCCCACGGTGACCAGCCGGATCAGGAACCCCACCGTGCCGGCCGTGGCGGGCTCCATGCGGCGGAACAGGGCAGGGCCCAGCGCGCGGCCGAAATCGCGTGCGACCGCCCAGCCGAGGACCACCAGCGCCACGACCACCACCACCTTCAGCGGCGTTTCGATTTCCGCCGGCGTGGACTTGCCGAGCAGGCGCGCTCGGTGTTCCCACAGCACGATCACCCCGACGAACAGCACGGCCAGCAAGAGCGCCTCCACGCGGGCGCGGCGCGCGGCGGCGGGGCGCACCTGCTCGAGCAGACCCACGTCCTGCCAGGCCTGGCTGCGCGTCTCGAACATCTTCGGGGGGGTCTTTGGGAGGGGCATCGATCGGCTCCATCATCTACGCTTCGGCGGCGATGAGCGCCGCCACACTGCGCAGACTGGTCATACCGGCTGTCATTCTCGGCGTCGTGCTGCTCGTGGTGGCGGTGATCTACTTCGTCACGCCCGAGCACTCACTGCCCTCGTTCTTCCCCGGCCACACCTCCGTGGGGGAGGCCGAAGCCAACCACCACCACACCAAGCACGGTATCGCCGCGCTGGTCGTGGCTCTCGCGTGCTTCGCGTTCGCGTGGTTTCAGACCGGGCCGAAGACGAGCTCGGCTCAATCCAACCCATAGGCCTGCCCGGCAGGAGAAGCAAGACCACCGGCTCCCTGGCCGGCTCCGCCGGCCCTCCTCCCTGCTACCCGAACGCGAACACCAAGGTGCAAACGGTGCCCAGCGCGATGCAGTAGACGCCGAACGGCGTCAGCCGGTTGGTCTGAAACCAGCGCAGCAGGAACTTCACCGCCAGGAAGGTGCTCATCGCCGCGCAGAGCCCCGCCACGAGCGCCGGGCCGCGCACGCCGTTGCCCTGCGAGCCCAGCAGTTCCGGCATTTTCAGCGCCGCCGCTGCGAGGATGATGGGGGTGGCCAGCAGGAACGAGTAGCGCGCGGCGTCCTCGTTTGAGAGCCCCACCAGCAGGCCGCCGCCCATCGAGAAGCCCGAGCGCGAGATGCCCGGCACGAGCGCCGCGGTCTGCGAGGTTCCGACCGCGACCGCCTGGCGCCAGGAGAGGTGGGCGATGCGCTCGTCCGCGTCGCCCAGGTAGTCGCCCGGCCGCGGCGGGCGGCGGCGCAGGCGCTCGAAGCCCAGCAGCGCAACGCCGTTGACGATCAGGAAGGCCGCGCCGACCTGGGGGGAGGCGAACAGCGAGCGCAGCGACTTCTCCAGCAGCAACCCCAGGATGCCGGCGGGGATCGTGCCCACCACCAGCAGCCATCCAAGGCGCGCGTCCACGTCGTCCGCGCGGATCTCGCGCATCGCCAGCGAGCGCCACAGTCCCCTGACGATCCGCACCCAGTCGTGCCAGAAGAACCCGAGCAGCACGAGCGCCGTGGCCAGGTGCGTGGCCACGAGGAAGGTGAGGAAGAAGGGGTCGTTCTGATGGATGCTCCAGCCGGCCAGTTTCGGCAGCACCACCGCGTGCCCGAGACTCGAGATCGGGAAGGGCTCGGCCACGCCCTGCGTGAGCCCCAGGACGACTGCTTGGAAGTAGGAGATGGGATGCATCGGCGCGTAGCTTATGGGTCGGGCCCGCGCCGCGGCGCACGGAGCGCCGCGCAGTGGGCCGTCGGACAAGGATGGAAGGGGCGGCCATCCGGCCGCCGAGGGAGCCGCGTGGTGGCGGGCCGCGGGAGCGCCGGGGCTACGGGTGGGCGTTGTACACGCTGCTGTCGAACGCCAGCAGCCCGGTGGCGCCGGCGTAGCCGAGCGGCTGCAACCCGAACAGGTTCTCGATGCTGCGCAGCAGCGCGTAGTGGTTGTATTCGCCGCTCACGTTGAGCGTGCCCGGCTTGACGTACTTGGAGATCAGCAGCAGCCCCACCCGTCCGCCGCCCGGTGTGGAGCCGGCGGCGGCGGTCGTGCTCGGTGTGCTCGTCGTGGGTGTGGTGGCAGCGGTCGACGGCGTGGTGATAGTGGAAGGTGTGGTGGTCGTCGATGGGGTGCCCGTGGGGCTCGCCGAGGTGGCCGCGGGCGCCGCCGCGGTCGATGGTGTGGCGGCGAGGGCACTGGCCGAGGCGGCCGCGGGCGCCGCTGTCGTCGCGGTCGTGGTGGTCGTCGCGGTCGTCGCGGTGCCGGTGGTGGCGCCGCTCGTCGTGGTGGCGCTCGTCGTGCTGCTCGCCGGCAGGTTCGGATACGGAGCGGTGGTGCAGCAGCCGCTCGAGTCCGCGCCCGGCCCCGTCTGCGGCGCCTGGTCGAAGGTGATCGCGATCAGCCCGCCTTCCCTGTAGGCGGCGGAGGCCTCGATCTCCGGGACCACCGTGCGCAGGAACGTTTCGGCCGCTGCCAGCCCGGCGGGCGCGCCGGGGGCGCACGGCGCGCCAGAGCCGTCGTGGCAGCGGTCGGGGACGATGTAGGCGAGCGTGGGCGTGCTGCGGGCCGCCTTCAGGTCGGTCGCGAGCTGAGGGAGTCCCACGTCGTCCTGCGCGCACGCGGGCGTGTCGATCAGCGAGTGGAAGTACACGAACGGATTGCGCCACGTCACGTAGGCGTCACCCGGGGTGGGAGCGTTGAAGGGGTCGGACGCGCCGAGCGTCGGGTGGCGGCAGCTGGCCGGCTGGCCGGGCCCGCCCGCTTCGACGCCCTCGACGTAGGCCTTCCACGTCCTGCCGGCGTCGGTCAGCTGGTCGGCGAGCGTGAGCGTCTGGCGCGGGTACACGCAGCCGCTGCCGAGCACCTGGCCTTCGCTGCCCTTCGTGCCCGGCGTGAGGTCGCTGTAGAGCGGACAGTCAGCGGCGGTCTGGGGCGTCGGCCCCTGACCGCTGAGGAGCGCTACGCCGTTGGCCAGCTCGCCGCCGGCGACGGCGTAGTAGTTCTCCAGCAGCTCGCCTTCGTGGGGCAGCGTCTTTGACAGGTAGGGCGCCGGCGAGGCCGGGCCGAAGGCGGCGGTGGCACCCTGATCGGAGAGCACCACGAGGAAGACGTGCCTGACCGGCGGCAGTTCGCCCGCGCCGGGCGCGGCCGCTTCGCCGCCACCCTTGCCGGCGCCCGGCCGCGGGGTCTTGGTGGCGCTCTGCGGGACGGTTTCCGTGATGGTCGCCTGCGCGGGCGCGGGTGTCGTCGTCGCTTCTTCGGCCGCCGGCGGCGGCGTGGGAGCTTCGCTCACCGGCGGCGGCTTGGCCGCCTTGGCGGACGTGGCGGCCGGCCGCACGAGCGCCACCAGCGTGGGCGCGTTGGCGCCGCTCTGCGCCACGGGGCTGACGGCCGAGCCGACGAGCACGCCGAAGGCGAGCAGCGCCATCACCGCGACGGCGGCCGCGCGGGGCGTGGGCAGCGGCAGCGCGCCGGCGTCGTGCTCCTCAGACCCGTCGGGCCCGGCCTCCTCCGAGCCCGACTCCGGCGACTCGCGGACCGGCCCACCCGGCCTCGCGATCAGCTGGGCGACAAATGGAGGCAGCGGCCCGCGCCGCGCGCCGCACTCCACGCAGTAGCGCTGGTCGGCGGCCAGCGGCGCACCGCAGGCCGGGCAGCCCGCGAAGCCGGGCGCCCTCGGGCGATCGGAGGGAGTCGAGTCGGCCATCGTTCAGTGAGTCTCCCCGCGCGATGTATAAACAATGTGAAGAAGCTGTTTTCGCGCGCGTCGCGCGGCGAGCGACGCCGACGACGATAACGAAGTCTTTACAACCACACCGTGCACAGGGGCGGATACTGCCTGATACCGTCTTGGCTTGGCGCCGCTGCTCGGTGCCCGTGCTCTTCACGGCGTGCTCACAACGTGACAGCCATGGAATCCAGCGTCCCCACCGACGAGCCCCAGCTCTCGCCGTCCCAGGCGAGCCTCGCGCCTCCCGAGCCGAGCATCTCGCCGCTGCCGGTCGCGCGCGAGCGCTGCGCGATGTGCGGCGCCACGCTCGCGGCAGACCAGCGCTACTGCGTGGAGTGCGGGCAGCGCTGCGGCCCATCGCGTCTCCCTTTCACCGACGGCCTCGCGCAGCGCGCGCAGCCGGCGCCGGACTCCGGGCCGCGGTCGAGGCGGCCCCGCGCGTCGGTCAACGCCACGCTGATCGCCGGCGTCGGCACGCTGCTGCTGGCCTTGGGGATCGGGGTCCTGATCGGGCGCCTGGGCGCCAACTCGAGCAGCAAGAGTCCGGCTGTGCAGGTCGTCACGGTCGCGGGCGGCGGCGGCGCGGGCACGACGGCCGGCACCGCGGGCGCCGAATCCCAGACCTCGACCGGCGCCGCCGGCACGGCCAAGCCGGGAGCCGCGGCGGCCGCGAAGAGCGCAAAGGCGGCGGCGAAGCCGGCGGTACCGCCCGTGAAGGTCGTGAAGGTCGGCAGCAAGGGCAGCGGCCCCGGGTACCAGCACGGCCACTTCACCGGCAATTTCTTCGGCAACTGAGGGTGGACGTGACGAGCGAGACGCCTGGCGCGCAGACGACGGTCGACCTGGCCCGCCGCCGCGACGAGCTGACCGCGCGCATGGCCGAACTGCAGTGGGACCTGGGCGGGCTGCTGTATGAGATGGCCACGCGCAACGCGATCCGCGTGGACGTGCTGGTGCGCCGCGCGGCAATCCTGCAGGAGGTGGACGGCGAGCTCAGCGAGGTCGAGCGCATCCTGCGCATGGAGGAGACGGGCGCCGCGGGTCAGTGCGCCTCCTGCGGCGCCCCGCACTCCAGCGGCGCGGCGTACTGCTGGCAGTGCGGCCAGCCGCTGCTCGAGCAGGTGCCGAGCGCCGCGATCGGCGCGTAGTCAGGCGTCAGCCGAAGCGCCCGGTCACGTAGTCCCCGGTGCGAGGGTCGCGCGGGCGGGTGAAGATCGCGCTGGTGTCGTCGTGCTCGACCAGCACGCCGGCGCGCCCGCGCGGGGACTCGTCGAGGCTGAAGAACGCTGTGCGGTCAGCGATGCGCGCGGCCTGCTGCATGTTGTGCGTGACGATCACGATCGTGTAGCGATGCTTGAGGGTCAGCATCAGCTCCTCGATCGAGCTGGTGGCGATCGGGTCGAGCGCCGAGGCGGGCTCGTCCAGCAGCAGCACGTCGGGCTCGATCGCGATCGCGCGGGCGATGCACAGCCGCTGCTGCTGCCCGCCGGAGAGTCCCAGCGCGGACTGGTGCAGGCGGTCCTTGACCTCCTCCCACAGCGCGGCGCTGCGCAGCGCGCGCTCGACGCGCTCGTCGAGGTTGGCGCGCAGCTTGAGGTTGCGCGGCGCCCAGGCGACGTTGTCGTAGATCGACTTGGGGAACGGGTTGGGCCGCTGGAAGACCATGCCGATGCGCCGGCGCACCTCGACCGGGTCGACGCCGGGGCCGTAGACGTCGTGGCCGTGGTAGAGGATCTTGCCGTCGATCCGGAACCCCGCGATGGCGTCGTTCATGCGGTTGAGGCTGCGCAGGAAAGTGCTCTTGCCGCAGCCCGAGGGACCGATGATGGCGGTGATCAGGTTGCGCTGGATCGGCAGGGTCACGCCGGCGATCGCGCAGCTCTCGCCGTAGGAGACGTACACGTCCTGCGCGTCGAAGATGACCTGGCGCAGGCGCTCGGCGGCGGGCGAACGCTCCTCGGCGACCGTCGGCCACTCGGACACGTGCGGCTCGGCCTGGATGCGCACACGGCGACGGACAGCGCTCTCGGCAGGGTCGGTCATCTCGGATCCTCTCATCGGGCGGTCCCGGAGTGGCCTCGGTTCAGCAGCGTCCTGGCAGCGAGGCTGGATAGGAGTATGAAGACCAGCAGCACCAACCCCGCACCCCAGGCGCGCGCGAACCCGTAGGGATCGGCGGCCTCCGAGGCGTTGAAGATGTACACGGGGATGTTGGGCAGCGCCTGACCGAAGACGTGCAGCGACACGCTGTTGCTGAAGATCGAGCAGGTGAAGATCAGCGGCGCGGTCTCGCCCGCGGCGCGTGCGAGCGCGAGCACCGTGGCGGTCAGGATGCCCCCGCGCGCGGCCGGCAGGACGATGCCGCGCACGGTGCGCCAGTGGCTGACCCCGAGCGCGTCGGCCGCTTCGCGCAGGCTGGGAGGCACCTGCAGCAGCACCTCCTGAGTGGCGCGCGCGATCAGCGGCAGCATGATGATCGCGAGCGCGAAGCCGCCGGCGAAGCCGCTCTGGTAGTGACCGACGACGAGCAGCCCGAACACGAACAGCCCGACGACGATCGTGGGCAGGCCGTTGAGCAGGTCGAGCGCGAGCCTGATCGCGCTCCCCACCCGGGGCGGGGCGAACTCCGTCAAATAGAGCGCCGTCAGGATGCCGATCGGCAGCGCCATCGCCGTCGCCACCACCATCAGCAGCGCGGTGCCGACGATCTCGGGGGCGATCCCGCCGCCGGGCGTGTCGGGCAGCGCCGGCGGCCCCTTGGTGAGGAAGTCGAGGTTCAGGGCGCCGGCGCCACGCGAGGCCACGGAGTAGACGACCGCCGCCAGCACCGCCACGGCGAGCAGCGCGGCGGCGGTCTGGCTCCCCTCGATCAGGCGGCTGAGGAGCTGGCGGCGGCGCAGGTTGCCCGTGGCGGTCAACGGTCGGGCGGGGTCGAGCGCGTCGGTGCCCGGCGTGCCGAAGGGATCCGCCGGGTCCGAGTCGGTGTGGGCGCAGTCGTGCGCGCCCCCGGGCGAGAGGGCAGAATCGTGTGCGCCCCCGGGCGGGAGGGCAGAATCGTGTGCGCCCCCGGGCGGGAGCGCTGGATCGCGCGGATCGCTCATCGCGCGATCGCCGTGCGAACGGAGAAGCGGCGGACGATCAGCTGCGCCGCGAGGTTCGCGAGCAGCCCGATCACGAGCAGCAGCACGCCGAGGTAGAAGAGCGAGGCGATCTGCAGCTTCGTCGTGGCGCCCTGGTACTGGTCGGCGATGCGGCTCGCGAGCGTGTCCCCCGTTCCGAACAGCGAGGCGTGGACGGCGTTGCCGGCGCCGATCACCTGCGTGACCGCGATCGCCTCGCCCAGCGCGCGGCCGAGGCCGAGGAAGGTGGCCGCGACCAGTCCGGAGGAGGCGGAGGGCAGCAGCACGCCGCGCACAACCTCCCAGCGCGTGGCTCCGAGCGCGGTGGCCCCCTCGCGCAGGTCGTTGGGGATCGTGAGGAACAGGTCGCGGCTGATCGAGGCGATGATCGGCACCACCATGATGGTGAGGATGAGGCTGGCGTTGAAGAGCCCCGTGCCGGTGGTCTGCGGCGCTCCGAAGATCGGCAGGAAGCCGAGCGTGCGGTGCAGGAAGGGCTCGAGGTGCGCCTGCAGGAAGGGCGCGAGCACGATGATGCCCCAGAACCCGAGGATCACGCTGGGGATCGCCGCGAGCATCTCGACGAGCGGCCCGATCACGCCGCGCACGCGGCGGTGAGCGACCGTGCTCAGATAGAGACCGATCGAGATCCCGATCGGTACGGCCAGCAGGAGCGCGCCGAGCGAGGTCACGGCGGTGCCATACAGCAGCGACGCGGCGCCGAAGACGTTGAAGTTGGGCTTCCATTCGCTGTGCACGAGGAAGCCCAGGCCGAACTGCGACATCGCCAGACCGGCGCCGTTGATCAACTGGTAGGCGATCGCAACGATCGCGGCCACCCCGAGCAGCGAGGCGAGCACGCAGAGCCCGTACAGGCTCCCGTCGCCGATGCGGTCGAGCGCGCGGCGCCCGCCGCGGCGGTGGCCACTTGCCGGCATGCGGAGGCGGGCGCTGGGCAGGCCGGTCGGGCCCACTGATCTGGCGCCGTCGCTCATGCGGCGCGGAGCTTAGTCGAGCGCCCCCCGCGCGGTCCCGCGTTCACAAAATCTACACATCTTTCTTCACAATCTTTACACAATCTCGTTCCGTCTGTTCACGAGATTGCCACAGATAGCTGTCCGCGCGGTGAGATGCTGCGTGCGGCCGATAACACACCATTCACCAGGAGGACACTTGATACGCGCAAGACATCCAATGCTCGCTGCCGCGGCAGCGATCGCATGTCTGGCAACAGGTCTCACGGCAAGCAGCGCGGCGGCGGCCGGTTCGCTCACCGGGGCGGGCTCGACGCTGATCGCACCGCTGGAGGCGTACTGGGGACAGGAATTCCAGCACCTGTACGGCGACACCGTCACCTACGCCGCCGTCGGCTCGGGCGCCGGCATCGCGCAGATCTCGGCCAGGACGGTTGACTTCGGCGCGTCCGACGCCCCGCTCACCAGCGCGCAGGCGGCGGCGTGCAACCAGTGCGTCCAGATCCCCTGGGCGCTGAGCGCCACCGGAGTGGCGTTCCATCTCGAAGGCATCCGCAAGCTCAACCTGACAGGTCCCGTGGTCGCGGAAATCTTCCTCGGCAAGATCACCAGCTGGAACGCTCCGGCGATCGCCAAGCTGAACAAGGGCACGAGCCTGCCCAACCTGAAGATCACCCCCGTGTTCCGCAGCGACGGGTCCGGCGACACGTACGCCTTCACCGACTACCTCTCGCGCATCAGCTCGACGTGGAGGAGCCAGGTGGGCAACGCCACTGCGGTCACCTTCCCCACAGGGGTGGGCGGCAAGGGCAACGCCGGCGTGACGGCGGTGGTCTCCTCCACCAACGGCGCGGTCGGCTACATCTCGGCCTCCTACATCATCGCCCACCAGCTCGGCGCCGCCGCGATCCAGAACGCGGCCGGCTTCTTCGAGTACCCCAACCTCAACAACATCGAGAACGCAGCGCAGTCGGTCAAGTCGGTGCCGGCGAGCAACGAAATGCACATCGTCGACCCGTCGAAGAAGTACCGCATCGCATACCCGATCTCGACGTTCACCTACGCGATCGTCCCCAAGGGGGCGCCGCAGAAGCAGCTGGTGGCCAGCTTCATCAACTACGCGCTGACGGCCGGCCAGAAGTTCGGCGCGGCGCTCGACTTCGCGCCGATCCCGAAGGTCGTGCTGAAGGCCAGCGAGAAGTCGGTGAAGTCGCTGTAGCGATCCTATCGCCGCAGCGGCCAGTCACCAGATGGTGACAGCCGGGTGCACGGGGCGGCCTAGACTGCCGCCCCGTGCGTCCGGCCTCCCTGGTGCGAGCAGCAAGAGTGCGCCTGACCTTGCTCACAGTCCATCGCGGTGGCGCTGTCTTCGCGACGCTGCTCGCGCTTCTCGTCGCGTTGAACATCAGCGGACTTGCAGCCGCCGGTCCCAGTCAGGCGAGCGCCGGGAGCGGAAATCGACACACCCGGCGCCACCACGCCTCGCACCGCCCGACCGCGCGTCACAGCCGCGCCCTGAAGATGATCTGGGGGCCGTCGACGATGCCCGATGGAGCCTCCGCCTTCCCGGTCTACCACAGCCTGGGCGTGCAGGTGCTGGAGCTGCAGCTGAGCTGGGCTTACACCGCCCCCACCCGACCCGCCGACCCCGGCAACCCGGCCGATCCCGCGTACATATGGCCCGCCTCGCTCAGCGAAGAGGTCAGCCAGGCCGCCCGCTATGGCATCCAGCTGGCGGTGATGGTCAAGGAAACCCCACCGTGGGCCAACGGCGGGCGCGAACCGCGGCATTACCCTGGATGGACCATGTCTGAACCGGTTGCACCGGCGATCGTCCTCGACGCCATGCC
>Ga0209415_10009212_pt1 | contig 16991 bp, 12 predicted proteins | sample PeaSoiSIISIP2007_FD_187696 | JGI IMG/M metagenome (GOLD analysis project Ga0209415, IMG submission 187696) | Peat soil microbial communities from Weissenstadt, Germany - SII-SIP-2007 (SPAdes) (version 2) | ecosystem: Environmental > Terrestrial > Soil > Wetlands > Peat | place: Germany... | reverse complement strand
TAGTGGCCACGAGAATCTGAACTTCGTTGCGGCGGAATTTCTGCATCATGTCTTCTTTTTCATCGCTGGACAAGCGGCCGTGCAACAGACCAACCTTAAGTTTGGGAAAAACAGTTTTCGAGAGGCGCTCGTATTCTTCCATGGCCGCTTTGAGTTCGAGCTTCGACTCTTCGATGACCGGATAAACTACATAGCCTTGGTGACCGGCCGCGACTTCGCGGCGTAGAAATTCCCACACGCCGGGGAGATGCTGTTCATTGGTGGTGCGAGTTTCGATGGGGGTGCGGCCGGGAGGAAGTTCATCGAGGACGGACACGTCGAGGTCACCATAGAGCGTAAGGGAGAGCGTGCGAGGAATCGGAGTAGCCGTCAAGACAAGGACGTGCGGCGCATTGCCGTGGCGCGCGGCCTTGTCCATCAGGCGTTTGCGCTGAAGAACACCAAAGCGGTGCTGCTCATCGATGGCGACAAAGCCGAGGCGATGGAACTCGACGTCATCTTCGATGAGCGCGTGCGTTCCGATGACGAGTTGCGCTTCGCCGGAACGGATGCGTTCGCGGGCGGCGGATTTTTCGGAGGGTTTGAGGCCGCTGATAAGGAGTTCCGCGGTGTAACCGCCAGGGGCAAGAATGCGCCGGGCCGAAAGGAAATGCTGCACAGCAAGGATTTCGGTCGGAGCCATAAGCGCAGTCTGGCAGCCGTTTTCAATAGCGATAACCGCGGCCTGAAGGGCAACGATCGTTTTGCCACTGCCGACATCACCCTGCAGAAGACGGTTCATGGGCACGGGCTTTTCGAGATCGGCGGCAATTTCGGCAAGCACGCGTTTCTGCGCGTTGGTGGGCTTGAACGGCAGAATGCGCTTCAAGGCTTCACGAACCTTGTCTTCGCGAACACGGAAAGCGATGGCGTTTTCCTTGCGCACGGCCTTGCGTCCCAATGCCAAGCTCAATTGGTACAAGAAGAACTCCTCGAAGATCAGACGCAATTGGGCGGGAGAACGAAAGAGATTCAGCGCTTCGAGGGATTCGCCGGCTTTGGGAAAATGCGTTTGGATCAAGGCGTCGCGGCGCGAAGGATACTGAAGGCGCTGAAGGAGCGACGGCGGCAAAACGTCGGGAATATTGGGGTCGAGGTTTTGCAGCATTGCATAAATCGCGCGGCGAATCTGCCGCGTGCCGAAGGTGCCGACCGCCTCGTAGATGGGCACGATGCGGCCCATCTCGACGGAATCCACTTCTTCGCCCGTCAGCACTTCGATCTGGGGATTCACCATTTCCCGCCGCGCGGGACGCAGCTTATCGATTTCGACTTTGCCATGCAGGATGAGCTGCTGGCCGGGCTTCAAACGCCCTTCTAGATAACCACCGTGAAAGAATTTGCAGGGCAGCGAGCCGGAATCGTCCTGAACAAGGAGGTGGTAGATGGCATCGCGGCCGTACATGCCCCGAATAGCCTGTCCGCTCATGACGCGGGCGCGCAAGGTGTATGTGCCGTTAGGCTGAACGTCCTTGATTTTGGAAAAGTGGATGCGGTCTTCGTAGCGGAACGGCAGATAGTTGAGCAGATCTTCGAGCGTGAAGATGCCGCGTTTGGCGAGCAACTCCGCTCGCTGAGGCCCTACGCCTTTCACCATGCGAACATCGGTCTGAAGAGAGATAGGCATCGCTACCTCTTTATACCATTCTCGGGTTAAGGTCCGCTTTTCGTGAAACTTGCGTCACGGGCCCGCGTATCGTTAGAGTGGGCGTTCGGGGCTGGACCTGCCCGTGGGAGGTTGTCTTGGCGGAAACGCGATTAACCGGGTCAGACAAGCGCACGCTGCTGCTGTGGATCATGTTCGGAATTCTGGGCGCGCTGTTTGCGCAGAAGTATTTTTTCCGCGCGTTTCCGGAAGCCTCGGTGGATTTCAAGGTTTCGCGGGGCGAAGCGCAGAAGCGCGCGAAGCAGTTCGTGGAAGGACTCGGTGAAAGCCTCGACGGCGATCAGTCCACCATCGTGTTCGACGTGGACGAAAACGCAAAAACCTACCTGGAACGCGAACTGGGCTTGCAACAAGCCAACCGGTTGATGTCTAGCGATCTGAATATCTGGTATTGGGAAGTGCGCTTTTTCCGGCCGCAGCAGGAAGAAGAGTATCAAGTTCGGATCAGCCCCGCGGGGAAAGTCGTTTCGTACGAGCACAAGATCGCGGAGGCGCAAGCGGCCAAATCACTGAGTCGCGAAGAGGCGCAAGTAGCGGCGCAGACCTTCCTGCAAAATAAGCTGAGTGCAGAGATGAACAATTGGAACTTCCTGCTTGAGGAGGCCAATTCCCAATCGCGGCCAAACCGTGTGGACTGGTCGTTCACCTGGGAGCGCAAGAATTTTAAAGCCAAAGATGCGCCGTACCGGCTGGTGGTGGGGCTACAGGGCGAGCGGATCGGAAGCGAGCGGGAATTTCTTCAGGTACCGGAAGCGTGGTCGCGGGATTACCAGAAGTTGCGTTCAACGAACATTCTCTATAACCAGCTTGCGTTGATTCCCTATGCATTCCTGATGGGCGGAGCATTGTGGCTGGGCATTACGCTGACTCGTCAAGGGAAGACATCGTGGAGTCTGGCTCTGAAGATCGGCGCGCTAGTCGCCATACTGTATTTCCTGATGCAACTCAACGGGTGGGAGCAGGTAAGAGCGGGTTACGACACGCACGAAGCGTATGCGAGTTTTGTGACCAAGAGCCTTGTATTGATGCTGTTGGGCGCGGCGGGAACGGCGCTGATGGTAACCCTGGTATTGCCTGGCGGTGAGCCGCTCTACCGCGCAGCCCAACCGGAGCGGCTGCGGCTCTCGGGAGCCTTCAGCTTGCGCGGGCTGCGCTCGAAAGAATTCTTTTCTTCGGCGGTGGTCGGACTATCGCTGGCTGCGGCACATATCGGATTCATTGTGGCGTTTTATATGGTCGGGAGGAAGTTTGGCGTTTGGGCGCCACAGGATCTGAATTACTCGGATGCGGTGAACACGTCGTTTCCCTGGATTGCCGGCGTGGCGATAGGCGTAATGGCGGCGACGAGCGAGGAGTTTCTGTTCCGTTTGTTTGCCATTCCCTTCTTGAAGAGGATCACGGGATCGCGGGTGCTGGCTGTGCTACTGCCGGCGTTCTTCTGGAGCTTCCTGCACAGCGCCTATCCACAGGAGCCCGGATACATCCGGGGAATTGAAGTGGGAATCATCGGCATCGTCGCGGGAATTGTGATGCTGCGGTGGGGCATCCTGGCGACGCTGGTCTGGCATTACACGGTGGATGCTTCACTGGTCGGTCTGCTGTTGATCCGCTCCGATAATCTTTATTTCAAGATTTCCGGTGTCGTCGTGGGGCTGGCAGCGGTCGCTCCGCTGGTTTGGTCCGGCCTCAGCTATTTGCTGCGCGGGAGCTTTGAGACAGTGGACGACCTGCTGAATGGTGCCGAGGCGCCACCGGAGATCGACTTCACACACAGGCCGGTGAGCGAGGAAACAACGGTGTCGGTCCGCCGCTACAACGGACTCACCGCGGGGGCGATTGGTTTTCTTGCGTTATGCGTGCTCGTTGGCGGACTGTTGGCCTGGCGCGCCAAGCGCGAATCCATTGGTGACTATCTGAAACTCTCGACGGACAGCCGCACAGCGGTCATGAAAGCGGATGCGGTACTCCGTGAACATGGCCTGGACCCGAGCAGTTACCACAAGGCCGCACTGTTCGTTGATACGACGAATCCCGTCACCAACGAATACCTACGGCGCAGGGTTTCCATCGCGGCAATCAATAAGATCTATGCTGAACAGGTTCCAGGTGCGTTGTGGCGGGTGCGTTACTTCCGCGATTCGCAAGCGGAGGAATACGCCGTCACGCTGAGGCCGGACGGCTCACTGCACGGCTTCTGGCACACGTTGGCGGAAGAAGCGAAGGGAGCGACGCTCACCAAAGAAGAAGCAGTTGCAATCGCAGAAACCTATCTGCGCGAAAAGAAGCAGATAGATCTGAGCGGCTGGGAGCTGAAGGAGACGAGTTCCGAGAAGCGGCCGAATCGGACCGATCACACGCTGACATGGCAGCGAAAAACTCCGTTGGATCCACAAAATTCCTCCGGGAAGGACACCGCGGATCACGCCTATGCTCGGATGGATTTGCATGTTCTGGGAGATGAGCCGGCGGATTACCGGACCTACGTCAAAGTGCCGGAAGAATTTTTCCGGAGCCAGGAAGAAGAAACGCTGCCACGCACACTGTTCAGTGTTGGCCAGTATGGCTTGGCGATCGGGCTGGTGGTTGGCGTTCTGATTTTCTACTTCAAGAAATTGCGGGTCGCGCCGGCGGTGAGCGTACCATGGCGGCGCATGCTGCTCTGGGGCTTTGTGGGGCTTGTGGGTGTGGCAGCGAGCGCGCTCTTTGGAAGGGCCATTCCGGCCGTTCTGCAGCAGTACACAACGGCTATGCCGTTGCGTACTTTCATCGCGCTCATTGCCGTGGGTGCCTTCATCGTGGGTGTTCTCGCTTGGGGCCTCATCGTGCTTCTCTTCGGACTGGCGTGGCACTTTGCCGCACGGGCATTCGGTGAAGAACACGTTCCCACATGGCTAGGCATGCCGGCGGAATACTATCGAGATGCCTTCTGCATCGGATTGGGTGGATCGGCGCTGCTACTTGGGCTGCAGCGGCTTCTGAGCACCGCATCGTTGTGGTGGCCAACCTTGCAACGGGGAATACCCAGCAGCTTTGCGAGTTCGTTTGACACTCTGCTCCCGGCTGCGGGAGTTATCGGCGGCGTGGTTTTCCATGCTCTTCTCATTACCGGTGTGCTCGCACTGGCAACGGCGTTTGTCGGAGCGGAGTTGCGGGTGCGTTGGCTCAGACTGCTCCTGTTCTTCGTGCTGGGCGTCGCACTAGTGACGGACTGGGGTTCTCCCGCGGATTTCCTCAAGCATTTTCTGGCACGCTTGGTTCTGCTGGGCTTCGTCGTCTTTGGGATTCGCTGGGTGGCTCGCTTAAACCTGCTGGGATGGTTCTTGGTAATAGCGTGCACGGGCCTCTTGCGGTCGGGTTTGGAACTAATGGGGCAGCCAGACGCTTTTTACCGGGGTCAGGGGCACATTGTGTTGACAGCGCTTGTGGTCCTGCTGCTCTTGCCGCTGGTGTTATGGCGTTTGAGGCGGGGGGAAAAGCGGGCTGCGGCGTAACCTCTCAGGGTACCGTTCACGAGTTGCCTGCATCCAACCGTGCAGGCGAAGCTTGCATGGATGGGTGGCAGCGGGACATTTGCTTACGTATTGGGATGGAACGCGTCCAAATTGGTTATCGGTGGTGTGAACTTGTCTGCGAGGGGGCGCCAGGAAGTAAGCTCCTTTTGTAGAGAGGGCTACACCGAATTCGGCAAAGAGAAAGCGAATATGCCGCTATCCCAATGGGCCTTGGCTTTTGCTAACAGTGCCGGCAGGACCAGCAATTCCGATGCTGCTCTGGCCACGGTGACCTCTTTGGCCAACCTCGACGAGCGCACCTTAGTCCAGGAAGCGCAAGTGGGTAATCGCGCTGCTTTCGAGGAATTGGTTCGCCGCTATGATCGGGACGTTTTGCGGTTGGCCCTGAACCTGATGAAGCGCACGGAAGATGCCCGTGACGTTTATCAGGAAGCCTTCCTGAAAGTCTACAAAAACCTGCACCGTTTCCGCTTTGAATGCAGTTTCTATACCTGGTTGTATCGAATTGTGACCAACGTGTGCCTGGATCAACTGCGCCGGCGGCAGGCGCGGCCTGAGGATCAGGCGCCCGAACTCCGCACGGGGCAGTACGAAGAGGGCACGACGGACTTTTTTGAGCGGCAGCGGGAGCACCGGCCTGGACTCGATCCCGAAAAGCATCTGTTTGGGCAGGAAATCCGGAGCAAGCTGGCCGCGGCCATGGTTTTGCTCTCTCCCCGGGAACGCATCGTGTTTGAGATGAAGCATTACCAGGGGCTGAAGCTTAGGGCGATTGGCGACGCCCTGGGCACCAGCGAAGAGACCGTGAAGAACTCGCTATTTCGTGCAACACGCAAACTCCGCAACGAACTGGGAGAATTGCGATGAGCGCTGCGGGTCAATTAAAAACTTGCATCGAGATTGCCCCGCTCCTGGTGTTCTACGCCTGCGATGAAGTGAACGCCGCGGAACGCTCTGCCATTGATGCGCATTTGCTGATTTGCCACGATTGCCGCAAGCAACTTGCCGAGGAACAAGCTTTCCAGGAAGCGGTTGCGGCAATGCCGCAGGCCGCGGAGAACATGGACAATACCAGCGCGCTTCTGGCCCAATTCCGCAGCGAACTCTCCGAAAAGCTCGACGACCTGGCTGCTCCTGCGCTGAAAGAGAAAGCGCCCGCCTTTCTGTGGTTGCGGCGGTGGATGGCCTTGCATCCAGCGTGGAGCGGCGCGCTGCTGGTGCTGTTCGGGTTGGTGATGGGAGTCGAGACAACGCAATTCCTCTCTGGCCGGAATGACGCGAGCGCGCTCGATCATGTGGTGAATGTGCGGCCGGAGCCGCGGCTTACAGACGATCAACTCTCCAAAATGGTGGTGGCTGGTGTGAACTTGAGTCCTTCCGTGGGGTCCGAGGTGCAGAACGTACGTCTGCAGTTGAGCGCGGAGCAACCCGTGGTGCTGAGTGGAAGCCTGGATGATACGGATGTGCGACAAGTGCTGACGTACGTGGTGGAGAACGGCGACCGGTTTGATTCGGACGTGAGGCTGGATTGCCTGGATGCATTGAAGCTGCGCGCGAAAGACTTGCAGGTGCGCGATGCCTTGTTGGCCGCGGCCCGCAGGGACCGCAATCCCGCCGTGCGGTTGAAGGCGCTGGAGTCGCTGCGCGACGCGACGTCTGACCGAACAGTGCGCGATACGTTACTGCAAGCCCTGCAACAGGATTCCAATCCAGGCGTGCGGGTCGAGGCTGTAAATCTACTGGTGCGCTCTCTCGACACGATGACGCCGCAACTCGCGCCGCTGCCAGCTCTGGGCAACTCTCCTGCTCCAGAGAATCAGCTTGGGGCTCCCGGCCTTCCCGCGGATGAATCGCTTGCGAACGTGATTCGCGCCCTGGAAAATCTGCAACGCAAGGACCCGAGCCGGTATGTGCGGCTGCGGAGCTCGGCGGCATTGCGTGAAATCAGCGAGCGCGGCGAGCAGTGAGTGTTCCGCAGGTAATTGCTAATCGGACTTTCGATATGCGCATGGATTGGAAAATTTCGTTTGGTCTCCGGTGTTATCAGCCAGCTCTACCCATCCTTCTCAGCCTTATTTTAGTTTTCGCCGCATTCGCCAGGGTGATCCCTGCATACGCGGGGGAAAACGTACCGCCGCATGCGTCTGCGGACCGCTCCGGTGACGTGGCTACGACCGAGCGAGGGATGCTGACGCTTTCCGCTGATTTGGGTTCAGTGCGTATCCAGACGCTGCCCGCCAGCGCGCCCCCCGTCCTCCATTACACCGTGCATGTTGAAACGGATGCGCCGGAACCCGTCGCACACGTATTGCTTCAAAGGTACGTTTTGATAGCGAAGGAAAACTCGAATGGTGTTTCGCTTACAGGGGCGCTTCCGCGATTGCGTTCTCTTGCCGGCCGCAACGCGCAATACTGGGTGCAATTCCAGGTTAGCGTGCCGGCAGGTTTCGTTGTGGAAGTAAGCACTGGCGCGGGTGATATCGAGACGTCCGATCTGGCCGGGCGTGTGCTTCTGGAAACACAGGGCGGCAACATTCGTACGGGACGCCTGGGATTTGCGCCATACCAAACCGTTGCCGCCGAGCACTACGCCGCCAAGCTGGAAACTCAGGGTGGACATATCACCGTGTCCGACGTCGCCGGGGACCTGGACGCGTTTACGGCCGGGGGCCACATTCTGGCCGGCAACATCGCGGGCAGCGCCAAACTCCGCTCCGGGGGCGGCCACATCCGCGCGGGTCACATCGGGGGCGAGGCACATCTGGAAACAGAAGGCGGAAATATTGCCGTTAGCGATGCCGGCTCCTTCGTGAGCGTGCGCACCGGCGGCGGCCAAATTGACTTTGGGGAAGTTCACGGTTCGGTGCACGCGCAGACGGCCGGCGGCGGAATTCGAGTGATGTACGTAGCCGGGCCGATGGAAGTGGAAACGAGCGGCGGCAGTATTTGTCTGACACATGTGGCGAATACTCTTCGTGCGGCGACAGGGAATGGGACGATTACCGCCTGGATCGCTCCGGATTCGACTGACCCCAGCCACACGGTACGTCTGTCCGGTGCGTCGCAACTCTCTTCCAGCACCGGCGACATCGTGGTGTTTTTGCCGCGCAATATCATGGCCACGATCGACGCCACTGTGGACAACGGTGGCGCTCAGCGCATCGAGGCAGACCCATCCCTGCCACTGAATCTGCAAACTCGGCCGGAGGGATCATTGCACGCCTATGGGACACTCAACGGCGGTGGGGCCGTGCTTAAGCTGCACACCATGGCGGGCAGAATCCGACTGCAATACCAGGACACGGAAACGACGCTACGGCAATCCATGGTGGACGAGGAAAAACGGCGCCTGGTCAACGCAGGATATTCCAGGGAAGAGGCGCGACAGGATCCCGGGGCCTCCACCACAGCAACACCTGATGTGAAAATCGATTGGATTGACCAGTGGATTGACCGACTGGAGAGCATGTTCCTGGGCGGCGTGCGGGAAGATGCGGATGAATTCAAGAAACGCTTGATTTCCTCGCCGGCACCGGAATATCCCGCCTTGGCGCAAAAGGCTGGCTTGCAAGGCAGGGTGCGAATGCAGGTTCGCGTGAGGGCGGACGGTAGCCTTAGCGTGGACAAGATTATTGAAGGGGAACCGGCCCTGGCGGATGCCGCAACTTCGGCAATCCGACAGTGGCGGGCGCGGCCAGGACAGTTGGGTGATAAAAAGGTTGACATCATCACGACGGTAACGTTTGATTTTAACCTTCGTTAAGAGGCTGTCCCGGCACTGGTGGGTGCAAGAGCCGAGTTTGTTGTTGCCCTGGGGGAAGTGAACGGGTGAAGTTCGCGAAGGAGGGTCTACAATGCATCGCTCCGTATTTCGTCCCGCTACCTTGGTTCAATTGATCATCACGGTTTTCCTGACTCAGCAATGCTTCGGCGTTACCCGCGAATTCGCGCAAACGTATCCCCTGCGTTCCGGGGGGTCGCTGGAACTCAACAACGTGAACGGAACGGTGCGCATTGAGGCCTGGGATAAGGACGTGGTGGAAATACGCGCGGTGAAAACGACTTCCGAAAAGGAATCCAACCTGGATCGCGTTTCGATTGATGTGGACTCCAAACCGGATGGCGGGCTATCCATTTCCACGCACTACCCACAGGAAGAAGGCGTGGAAGTAGCCGTGGATTACACCGTGCATGTGCCGCGGAGCGCTCTGGTAACGCACGTCAATACGGTGAATGGTTCGCTGCGCATAACGGACCTGGAATCGGTGGGCGATCTGCACACGGTAAATGGGAATATCGAGGTGTTCGAGGGCAGCGGCAACGTGCATGCCCACACCACGAACGGCGACGTGTATCTGGAGTTGAAGCGCCCCGCGGATTCCAAGGGCGCGTTTGCGGAAACAACCAACGGTTCGGTGCTCCTGGCGGTTCCAGCCGACCTGCCCGCGAATCTTGAAGCTCATTGCATGAACGGGAGCTTTTCCTCAGAGCTGCCAGTTGTGATGCGTGGGGCAGCTCAACCCCGTGTCCTGCATGGCAAGCTGGGAGCTGGTGGCTCCCCGATACGCCTGGGAACAGTCAACGGTGCCATTCGCGTTGTCGCCCTCCGGTCGACGGTTTAGCAGTTCGTCCGTCTAAGTAACCGAAGGAGCTGACCAACACCATGAACAACCGAAATTTTTGGACCGTGCTCGGCCTGGCGGCCATGAGCATTGCTCTTCTTGCTCTGCCGGGATCCTCCGCCAGGAAACAGGTACCCGGAAACAACCCCCAGCAACAATCGAAAATCATCCTCAATCAGGATCAGGAAGCCCCGCGAGTGGACGCGGATTCGGCAGACCTGATCGAGGTCGAAGGACTTCCTGATGATGACGACGTCCAGGTGCTTATGAGCACCCGGGGAAGCTGGCTCGGCGTGGGCGTGGCCGAAGTGACCCCGGAGAAGGTGAAACAACTGAAGCTGCCCGCAGAGCGAGGGGCGCTGCTCGGAAAGATCGTGCCCGATAGTCCGGCGGCGAAAGCCGGGCTGAAAGAAAACGACGTGGTGACCGAGATCAACGGCCAACGCGTGGAGGGTTCCGAACAGTTCCGGCGGATGATTCGCGAGATTCCCGCGGGGAGAACAGCACAGTTGTCCGTGTGGCGCGATGGGCGCCAGCAGAATGTCGCGGTCACGCTGGGTAAACCGGAAGTTGGGCATGCCCGCGCGATGGTCGCGCCCGCGCCGGGAACGTTTGCGTTCCACATGCCCGATTTGCCGGATATGTCTGCTCTCGATGGCCTGCGCAATTTTAGTTTTTCCGCTCCCGGCCACGCGCGGCTGGGCATTGACGCGGAAGACCTCGAAGGCGATTTCGGAAAGTACTTTGGCGCCCCGGACGGCGAAGGCGTTCTGATACGCAACGTGTTTGAGAATTCTCCCGCGGGCAAGGCCGGGCTGAAGGCGGGCGACGTGATCACGAGCCTGGACGGGGAGCGAATCCGAAATGCCAGTGAACTCCGCCAAAAGATGGCGGCGAAGAAGGACGCCAAGAGCGTGAAGCTGGGCTTGCTGCGTAATCGAAGCGACCTGTCTTTGACCGTTGAGCTTCCAAGTCCCGAACAGCAGGAGCGGCATCACGTCTCAGAACGCACGAATATATAAAAGAGAAGGCTGTCTCCGACTGGGCCCGGCTGGTGCGCATCTCTGGCCGGGCTCTTTTTTCTTGATGGAGCAGAAGCACCGGACGGACCTCCGCTGTCGAGGGACCCTCACAAGACTCGAGAGTTATCTCGGCCGCGAGGTCCGTATTTGCGCAGCAACCGCAGCGGCCGCCGCACGGCGTCCCAGAGAGACGAACGTCGCTCCTCAGCACCCTCCACCCAATCCTCTTCCGTGGGGGAGAAAGACAACCGGAAAAAGTACTGAATGCCAGCCAAGCCGCCACCGGCCATCTGTATCCGAAATAAGGCACGTTCCCTTAGGATAGGAGGGGCAAGCCCCGCCTGGGGCAACCATCGGAGCACCTGGCGACAGAGACGCTGCGTGGCGGCATCTCGGGCGAGCTCCAGGGCCATTTCTGGCGGCGGTTGAACGCCAAACACGGATGCGCCCACTTGCAGACCCACGCGCAGCATGCGTTCGGCTCCTGCATCCCTGGCAGCCTGGCGAGCCCTTGACCAATCGAGTTCGGGATGACGCGCGCACATCGCGGTAATATCCGCAACCCAGATTAGCCGCTCCCAGAAATGCTTTGCGCCATGAATGCAGTTCGATACCAACTCATCTTCGAGGCTCAGCACCAGCACATCCCGCCCATCGATGGGCACGCGCGCCTGGCGGGCATAAAGATCCTCGATGGGCATAAACCGCGGATAGTAGCGCAAGGTGCGCTCGGTGTGGAGTTCGATGACACACTGCGTGCTGGGGCGTCGGAAGACGTATTCGCCTGGCACTCTCCCCGCCAAAATGGCGCTTTCCGGGACCTTCGCTGCGAATCCCATCGCGATCATGTGCTGTGTTGCAGCCAAAATATCGCGGTGACGCACGATCAGGTCGAGATCCACATAGCTGCGAATGGCGGGATCCCCATAAGCCAGGACTGAAATGAGCGGGCCTTTGACAAGGAGCGCTTGGATACCGGCGCGTTCGAAGTCCTCCAACGTGCGGAAGAGTTCCGCGGCCATGCTCAGCGTACACAAGTGCTGCGCGCGCAGGCGGGTTTGCAATCGTTCGCGGACGGCGGCGGGCACGCCGTCATAATCAAGTGCCAGCAAGCGTGCGGCAACGATGCCAAGCACACCATGCTCCGTGGCCAATTCCAGGAGTGCGTCCCACTGCAAGCCAGTTTCCAGACAATTGAGTATTCGGTCTCGATCGGCGGCGGGCGACGCGCAAGCGCAAAGAAAGCCCCATTCCTTTTCCAGGGAACTTGCGCCTAATGGAAGTGTAGAGGACAGAGGCTACTCCGATTTCGTTTCGGCCAGTTTACACCGTTGGAACGAGAATGGACGGATTTGCTGAATATCAGATGCGCGCCTTGCAGGGCATTGCTTTGCGCTGTAGCAGAAAACGCGCCGCATCCTCTTGGATCAGCTCGCACAAGGCGGGAATCCGGCCCGGATCGCTGTGGGGAATGATACGCCGCACAGGAACCTGTTGCACCAGCCGGGACAGCGCATCGAACTCGACAGCGCGTTGTTCGCGATCCAGTAGCCAATTCATATACGTGTTCTGCACAAGAGTGAGGAGTGCCTCTCGAGGAGACATTTCTTCCACCTGCGGCGCCCCGGCTTCGCCCGAGCGCGGAGCAAACAAATAGATCAATCCCAGGGGCAGAGGCTCCGATGAGAACCTAGCGCGAACTCCGTCCAATGGGAGATAGCGCTTCTCCCAAACGGGCGTCAGTAGCGGCAAGGCATCGGGCGAACCCAGGAGATAGTGTACAGAATCGGGCCACAAGCACACACGCGGGTAGCCAGGGAAAACGTGGAAATTGCCCGCGTCCTCGTGCATTGGGGCAATGTCTTCGCTGAGAACGGGCACGCCACGCAGCGCCAACGCCGCGGCGGTGGTGGACTTGCCGAAGCCGGCATCGCCCGAAAGAGCAACGGCGTGGCCGAATAGCTCCACTGTGCTGGCATGTAGTGAAGTGATGTGCCGACGCCGCAGAACAAATCCCAGCACGGGGCCCAGAAAATAGGTTGCAAGGTCTGCTTCAGTGAGAGGTGAGCGAAAAGTGCCCCAGACACGGCGAGATTCGGAATCAACCACAAAACTGGCACCGTCTGAGTAGATCAACTCGAAACACTCTGCGGGGCCATGCTCAATCAATTGGAAAACAGGGTCCGCAGCGTCTTCGGATTCCGACCGGCGAGAAATAACACGGCCTGGAAGTTTGGAAGCGCGCAGTACCCAGGCGGGGTCCTGACCGGTTTCCAGGCACAAATCTGCTGGGACTGCAGCTGGGGGAAGGGCGTGAAGCCCCATTATGTTCGTCGTCGAGTCAATAGCGAGGCCGTAGACTCGGTAGGAATAGCTCACAAGATTTTGCTTTTCGACTACAAACTGACACTTGGGAGAGGTTTAGTCTATGGATCCATTAAGCACCACCGGATCGTTTGTTAAGTCCCTTCCCACCGTCGGCACGACCTCTGTTGCCGCCGGCTTTCGTCATCTGGGTCAGGTCACCATAAACGAGCAGCTTTGGTGATTGATAAGGCTTCTTAGCGGGTTGTTCTGACGGCTGCTTCATTCATGCCCCTCTCGCATCACTTTACTGAATCCCTGCATCATTTTCAACGTCTTTCAGCCAATGGGCGAGGGCCGTCGGACAAAGAATCCCCCAGCTTAGAGAACCCTTAAGTCGTTCCAATGTTTCGATATACTTTGTCCAATTCACGTAGGGCAGAATGTCCCTGGGCGGCGTGATAGTTGCAGGAGTCCACGCCAGTTTTTTCTGACAGGCTTCCAGTGGATCCATCCGTAGGACGGTTTTTGGCCTCTGAAGAACGGCATCCGGCAGGCATCCCTTCATGGTCTTGCGCAACAATTCTTTATCGACGCACCAGGGCACCGGGCGCAAGCGCAAGAGAAAGCGCAGAATGCGCAAGTCCAGGAGGGGTGCCCGGGTTTCCAGCGGCACCCCGATCAAGGCTGCATCTTCACTCTCCAATGCTCCGGCCCAGAAAGTGCCATGGAATCCCTTGTAGGCTTTTGGATGGGTAGGATGTTCGTAAACAGGAGCGGTTCTCCGCTGCTGCCATCGGTCTTTCAGTTGCACTCGCCGCTCAAAGTCGCCGACGATCCAGGTCGGATAACCGTCCCATTCGTCGCTACCTTTCCAGAAGTGTCGGAGGCGTGTCCGAAAACCACCCCGGAGGGGAGGAAGCTTTCCGTGAGCCAAGAGGAAACCTCCAAAAGTGCGTGCAATCCCGGACCAATCCCCGCGCTTCTTCAGAAAGAGGAAATACGGCCAAGCTTGGCCGCTAAGGACGTTGTCGCCGCCATCGCCGGAGAGTACCACCCGGGCATGATGGGCAACTGGTTGTGAGAGTCTTCGACCCCTGGCAAGGAAGACTTCGGGGTCAGGCTCAGGAGTCGGGTCCGCTCCTGTTTCAAAAGGTTCAAAGGGAATGAAGGTGGGATCTTCCAGGACTTCGTGCGCGAGGCCAAGATGCTTGGCCGTAAGCGAGGCATATTCAGGTTCCGGATCGTCAAAGAGAGGCCGCCAGCCGAAGGTAAAAGCCTTCAAACGCGCACGTTGATCGCACTGCGAAGCCAATTGCGTTGCGACCGCACAAACCGATCCGGAATCCAGCCCGCCACTCAGATAGAGCGAAACAGCGGCATCGGGAATGCGATCACCCACAGACTGTTGCAGCAATTCGCGAAAAGCCTCAACGTATTCTTCAGGATGGCGGAACTGCAGCGGCTCTTCGATAGGCAGGCGCAAAAACCGTTCCACCCCCTCGCCGCCCCCGTCGAATTTCAGGAGGTGACCGGGGGCCAGCCGGTGAATATCCCGATAAACCGTGCGCGTAAAATCAGTTGAGAGACCATCCAGGAGGAAATCTGCTAGAAAGAGCTCGTCGAATTCCCTAGAGATTTCCGAAACCTCGTGGAGGATTTTTAGGGTATTGCTGAAACAAAAGACACCGGCCACATGCGCATAGTAAAATGGATGTCCTCCGATAAAATCGCGCGCGCACCACAGGCGCTTTTCCCTGGTATCCCACAAAGCAAATGAAAAATCGCCTATGAGTTGCTGCAGGGAATCTTCGCCCCATTGCTGCCAGGCGAGCAGCATCAGTTCCTCATCCGTGGGATCGTGTGCGAGGATGCGAAGGCTTTCGGATAGTCTGTGAAGCAAACCCTTACGACCATCCAACCGCACGTGGCCGAGCAGGAAGAAACGGCCATTGACGGTCACGGGTTGCTGCGCAGCTTGCCTGCCAGGGTCGGTCTGCAAAAAGGCAAAACTGCAACCCCAACCATCCTGCGTCCAGACGTTCGTTCCATCCGGGCCGCGAAAGCTGAGTTTTGCAGCGAGGTCTGAGAGCCAGCGCTGGTCCACCGCTGCCCTGTCAGTCCGCAAAATACCGAAGAAGCCGCTCACGGCTCCTCCCTTGGTGGGCCAGGAAACCCGCCGTCAAATGGATGGTAGTGATTATGGGGCTCTTCCAGCTGATTGAGCGCCACGCCTTCGTGTTCCACCCAGGCATGCGCTTCAAATGGCTCCGTCTGTTTCGGAATTCCAATACGTACGCTGGCGAAAATTCCTTGAACACCCAGCAAATACCAGAGTGTCAGCGATTGTTCGAGGCAGCCTGCACGGAGTATGGCGTAGTGGTCAGCGGCACGAACCATGCGGCAGGTCCTATTCACGATATCCGTACTAGTAGCAGATTTGGATACAGCCGGGCGGTCCCGTTGCAATCGGGCTTGCAGCCATTCCTGAGTTTTCCCAAAACCGCGCAGGCCTAGTGACACCTTAACGAGAAGGAGTAGCACTGCGGCGCGCCGAAACAATCTGCGTGCTTCGGGATCCAGCGCCCTATACCGCTGGAATGGTTCCCACATTGTCGGTGGCAATATTGAGCAAGCCGTTTTCCAGGAGGCGGCTCAACAGCTCGGTAAGGTGTGTGCGCAGAAGTTCAGGCTCGACCTCAAACTCTTCCAAAAGTAGTGCGTACGCCGCGTCAACCGTGGGAGCTGCCGTAACCAGTTGCCACATGCGCGTCCCCGTCGCGTCCAGGCCAAAGTATTTCTCCGTTTCAAGATTCAGCAAAACGGATTCTCCGTCGAGATGACGAACGAGCACATGTTTGGGAACGACCACGCGACTTGCGAATTGCAACATCCAGTTTTGCTCCTGATCCGGCATGGCCGGGGACGCCGGGCACCTCGGGTGTGGAGGAAAGCCCCGCGAGTATATTACCGGGGAATGGGTGCGTAAGCCATGCGTAGCCCGGCGGAATCGCGCCGCGGTGCATTGTCTAATTCCTCCAGACAGGCTATAAAATCAAGCGTGTCTGTTCCCGCCATTTTAATTGATTCACTTGAGAAGTGGTTTCCGCCGGCGTATAGCGGGTGGCGGGCGTTTCTGCAGCCTTTTGCTGCGCCCACTTCCCCCGCGTTGCGTGGCCTTTCGTTGGAAGTCAAACAGGGCGAGGCGGTTGCCCTGCTCGGAGCGAATGGCGCGGGAAAAACGACGCTGCTGCGAATCGTGGCCACACTGCTGCTGCCGACTCGGGGTACGGCGCAGATCGCCGGCCATGATGCGCAACGTGAACCAGGGGCGGTCCGTCGCCAACTTGGGTACCATGCAGGGAGCGATCTGGGGTTTTACGCGCGGTTGACAGGCCGCCAGAACCTTCGCTTCTTCGGGCGGCTCAATCATCTTTCTGACGCCATAATCGGCGACCGCATGCGCGTCCTCGGTGAAAAGTTTCAGCTTGGGGAAGCGCTGGACCGCCAGGCTCGCGCTCTCTCTTCCGGTACGATTCAGCGGCTCAGCCTGTTGCGCGCGCTACTTCACCAGCCGAAAGTTCTGCTGCTGGACGAACCAACGCGCAGCCTTGACGCGATTGGTGCGTCCGAGTTTCGACGCTTCCTGAAAACCGAAGTCGTTGCCCGGCAAGGCACTTCTCTCCTTTTCGCTTCGCACTCTCTGCCGGAAATCGAGTTCCTTGCTGATCGCGTGGCGATTTTGCAGGAAGGCACACTGCTTGCGTTCGATACCCTTGCCAAACTTAAGGCAAAGGCGGGGGCGTCTTCCCTGGAGCAGGTTTTC
>Ga0209415_10009211_pt1 | contig 16991 bp, 34 predicted proteins | sample PeaSoiSIISIP2007_FD_187696 | JGI IMG/M metagenome (GOLD analysis project Ga0209415, IMG submission 187696) | Peat soil microbial communities from Weissenstadt, Germany - SII-SIP-2007 (SPAdes) (version 2) | ecosystem: Environmental > Terrestrial > Soil > Wetlands > Peat | place: Germany... | reverse complement strand
AGGAGATGACCGAGATGACGAACGAAGAACGAGCGCGCCGCTGGATCGAAGACAGGGACCTCGGCCGGGCCACGGTGGAGTCGGACGTCATGTCCCTGGCGATTCAGTTCGACAAGGTACGTGAGGCCGCGTTGCAGAGCCGTCCGACTTGTCCCTCGTGTGGAGGCGCGCGCGAGGTCGACTGCGGGGAGTGTTCTGACTGCCAAGGCTTCTCGACCACTGGCGGCTGCCGAGACCAGACGCCGTGCCCTGAGTGCGCCGGTCAGTGGCGCGTCGGTCGCAAGGTCGGGCGAACGCTGTACCTCAACGATCGGCTCGTGGGCATGGTCGACACGTCCGCGCTGGCGAGCGCGATCGTGCGTCGTTTGTGTACACCGCCCGATGCTGCCTCGACCGCCAGCGTGCGCCCGACCCGTGGCGAGACAACCGAACCGAAGGGAGACGAGTGATGGCCAAGTACAGAAAGCGACCTGTGGTGGTGGAGGCGGTGCAGTTCACCGGCACTCAGGAATCGATCGACGAGGTGTTCAGGATGGGCGACCTGTCGGACCGGCCGATGACGGCCGAGGTCAGCCCCACGCGGCTCGCGATCGAGACGCTGGAAGGCACCATGCGAGCCGACGTGGGCGACTGGATAATCCGTGGCGTCAAGGGCGAGTGCTACCCCTGCAAGCCGGACATCTTCGCCGCGACGTACGAGGAAGTGGTCGCCGACAATGCGAAACCGCTGCGCCCGATCCGAAAGGAGACACCGTGAAGGTCGAACGATCCAAGGAATGGTGGCTGACGAAAGCACGTCAGGAGACAGGCGCCATCGGTGCGGGCATGTCACTGGCAGGGTGCGGCGCGTGTCCCATCTGCAAGCACTTGTGGGAGCTGTACCCGGACGGCAAGCTGCCGGTTCACTCGGACGGTCTCATGGGGTGCGCGGGCAGCCGCCAGCAGCCGATGCCGCAGTGCTCGCGATGCGGCCAGTATGAGATGAACCACGAGCGCCACGGGTCCACAGGATGTCCGGGCGTGTACCCCGCTCCACCGATACGCCACGAGCCTCGGCCGCGGTGCGGAGAGGCTACTGGAGAGAACACGACGTGCGACGTGTGGCGTGGTCATGGCGGGATGCACCGGCCTGGCGAACGGTGATGCTCGCCAAGCACGCCTACGTCTGCAACCTGGGCGCCCTCGACGTAGAGCCGCTGGAACCTGGCGTGCGTCTGCGTTGCGATGCGGAATGGGCGGGCGCGGTGCGTGGCCGTGGTGGCCGATGCACGAAGCCCGCCACCATGGGTGTGCGGTACCCGTGGGGGTCTGCCATATACTGCAAGGCGCACGCAGACGAGGAAGTGGGAGAGGACACACCGTGACCGAGCGAGAGCGTGGACACTACGAATACCAGTGCGCCGTCTGCGGACAGTGGGCGACTACCAGCACGGTCTACGCCGGCTCCGAGTACGACTGCGGTGAGCATTGTGGGCAACCGATGACACGCGCGCGGTGGGTCGCCAACGAGAGTCAGATCGGACTCCCGCACGAGTGCGCCGCCGTCCTGCTACCTGCGCATCGCGAGCGGCTGGAGCGCGTCCTGTCGGACTGCTACGCGCAGCTCGACGCGCTATTCGACGAAGTGCTCATGCGACGGGTGGATGAGGAGCTGTGCGCGCTCCGGTTGGCCGTTCGCGAGCGCCCGTTGGCTGACGAGATAACCGAGAGGAAACGAACATGAGTATCACGTGTCAGATTTGTAGAGGAGCGATACCGGACGGCGAGCCTCGGGCCGGACATACGGCGCTCTGCGCGGGTGTCGTCGGAGAACAGCTCGACATCGTCGTGGCCGAGATCACGCGGTTGCGTGAGGCTCTCGCCTGGTACGCCGACGACGGCAATCACGCGTCGCCCGGTCACTCTGCGGAGGGCTGGTGTCGTGACAGCGGACAACGTGCCCGACTCGCGCTTGGGCTGCCGAGTACGGACGCAGCGGCGACAGTTGTGAAGAAGGACAGGTGACCGATGTGCACATGCAGCTCAGACTATGGCAGCTCCGAGTTCTACGACGTCACGTACCCGAAGGCTCGCAACGAGTACCGCTGCTACGAGTGCCGCGCGCTGATCCCGCCCGGGACCATGTACGCGCGCCATGTGCAGAAGTGGGAAGGCGACATCTGCACGACGAAGTTCTGCGTGGACTGCGACGCGTGGAGCAGGGCGCTGACCGCGGCGCAACAGATCGCGTGCGGCTGTTCGGGCTTTGAGATTGGTGGATTGTGGACCGAGATCGCCGAGTTCACAAACGATCACCTTGGCTACGATCACGAGACCGGCGAGAGGCGGCAGACCGAGAAGGAGTACCGTGATGAGCAAGAAGCGATGCGTCGGCGTTTCGGGCTGCGCGTGCAGTCGGCGAGCGAGCCGCAATGAGGCCGATCCTCGCCGATCTAGGTCTCGTCACGCTTGGCGACGAACGATCGTTCGCCGTAACGTCGCCTGACGATCGCTACCGCTACGTGCTGGGACGCCAGTGGAGCGATACGGCGCCGCTGTGGTGCGTGTGCGGCATCAATCCGAGCAAGGCGCGACACAACGTTGACGACCACACCGTCACCAAGATCATCGGCTTCGCGAAGCGTCACGGCGCGGGAGGTTTCGTCCTGGTCAACGCACTCGCGTACTCGGAGACCGATCAAGACGAGGTTGTCCGTGCACATCGCAACGGCATCGACGTACGCAGCGAGCATAATGGCGCCGTCATGTGTTGGGCCACGTTCGGTCGTCCCATCGCCGCCTGGGGCAAGGTGCCGCCGAAGTTGCGATCGGTCGCGCAGCGAGGCGTCGGCGAGTTCTGCGTAGGCAAGGTCGACTGCTTCGGCGTCAACAGCGACGAGTCGCCGCGGCATCCGCTGATGCTTGGGTACAGCACACCGATCGTGTCGCTCGAGGATGCGCGTACCGCGTTGCGAGCGGGATTCAAGAATGGTCTGCGCCCGCTATCGACAGCGCCGTCGCCGTGATCTAGGTTCGCGGTCCCACCAGCGCGAGGTTGCCATGGCCAACACGATCACTGTCCCCGAAGGTTTCGCCGCGATCGTCATCCTGATCGACAAGAGCAAGGGCCCCGACGACGAGCGTGTCGACCTGAAGATCCTCGGCCTGTCCAGCGGAGATCCGGACCATGAGTACGTGGCGGATGCCATCGCGGTTCTCGCGTTCGAGCAGGTCAGGATCACCGATGAGCTGATCGACGAGGGCGGCGACGGAGACGGCGACGACGATCCGGAAGAAACCGAAGAGCCGTCCTGAGCAAACAACACGCTTGACCGTGTCATACACGCGGCGTACAGTGGCTGTCGATGGCCACGAGCAAGAAACGGCCGCGCATCGTAACGGCGCGAATGGCGGACAGTGAACACGCGATGCTTCAGGCACTGTCTGAAGCGGATGGGCGGTCCTCGTCCGACATGCTGAGGCGGTTGGTGGTCAAGGCGTTCGGGGCGTCCGGTCTGACGCTGCCGAAGACGCCGACGAAGAAGCGCTCGTGAGCGCCGAACTGTCGACGGCGCAGAAGATGACGCTCCTCGAGAAAACATTCGCATCGCTCGTGACGCGGCTGCTCGAACACATCGAGAAGCTCGAGACGGAGGCCGAAGAGCTTCGCAAGCGACCGAGCAAGGCGTCATACGACTCGCTGTCCGGCGACAACAGCCAGCACATCAGGGAGATCGCTGGGCTCCGTGACAAGGTCACGAGCCTGAACGAAGACGTCAAGAGACGCGATCGCGAGATCGAATCGCTCACGAAGCTCGTCAGCGTGAACAAGAAGAGGTCGCGGTAGCGATGACCGACTTCGCCCATTACTTCGGCGCATTCTCGCTCGCGCTGGCCGCCCTCGGCGTCGTGGCTGCGTACTTCGAGCGCGCTCACGACAAGAAGAGACAACGATGAACGGCAGCAAGTGTCGCTTCTTCATCGGCATCCAGCACGAGCTATGCGAAGCCGGCGTCAAGATGTCCGAGATGCGCGACGTCTCGCAGCCGGGCATGGCGCGCTGGCCGTGCCTGACGTTCGATCCGGACAAGGCAGCAACCACGGTGTGTCCGAAGCGTGCGCTCATGACCAAGGAAGAGCACGATGCGGAGGTGGCGATGCTGTTCACGGCCGCGGACAGGTTCGACGCCGCGGTCACCGCGGGCAAGTGCCCGCACTGCGGCGCAGACATCGAGCCGTCGAGGATCGTGGGCCGCTGCAAGTACGCCTCGTGCGGTCATCGTCTTGGGCAGGTTGATGATGGGACGGAGGAACCGTGAGCGGCAAGTGTCCGTACTGTCCTGCGCACTATTCGACGAACGAGGAACTGGTTCGTCACATCGAGGCCGTGTGGAATCACTATCCGGAGCGTTCGGTTGCGGCCGAGAAAGAAATGGCTGGCTTGCGCGAGCACGCGGAGCTGCTCGATAGGAACTGGTCGACGCTGCACAACGCGAGCGTTGATGCCATCCGGAAGGTGCTCGGCATGCCTGACGCGACCGTGCCAGAGATGGTGGAAGCGATCGAGCGTCTGAAAGGGTCGCGCCACTGCTTCTCACGAAGTTGCTTGCGAGGCAGTCCTGCAGGCGACCGCGCAACGGCGATCAAGGATCTAGCTCTGTTCAGGCAGGCCGGTTGCGAATGTTCGTGCGCAAACTGCTACGACGCGAGCATGAGGGAAACGACATGACGACCGCGATTCCTTTCGTACAAGGCAGCGAGACCAGCGAGGAAGCCGCTCATAGCAAGCAGCCGACCGCCACAAGCGACGAGGGTGCTGTCCTTGCTCTGCTGTGGAAGCGCGGGACGTCCGGCGCGACCGACGACGAGATCGAGGTGTCTCTCGGGATGCTCCATCAAAACGCCAGCGCGCGTCGCAATGCGCTCGTGCGCAAAGGTCTGGTCTGCGACAGCGGCTTCACGCGTAAGACACGCAGCGGCCGCCGAGCGGCTGTCTGGGTCGTCGGCTCCGGTGGCAACCCGCTCATCGGCGCGCCCAACGACAAGGCGAAGCGGCCGAACCGGGAGCAGATGCGTGCTGCGGCCGATGCTCTCGAGACGAACGCCGACATGGCGACGGTGGTCGTGTGTCTGCGGTGGCTGGTGAGGCACTGAGATGCTGACCAAAGAAGATCAGCTCATCCGCCGTACAGGCATCACCGCTTCCGAAGCGGCAGTCCTGGTTAGCGGCATGAATACGTTCGGCCGTTCGGAACACGACCTCTATTTGGCGAAGACAACGGACGTCGTGACAGTCATGACGGAGCCGATGGAGATGGGTCACGAGCTTGAGCCCGTGATCTTGCGCCGTCTGGCCAAAAAGAAAAACTTCGCGCTCGCGTGGCCGTGCCGCAGCACGCGGCATCCAGAACATCCTCTCGTGATCGCGACGCCGGACGCTCGCGTTCTTGTTGATGGGAGCGGTACGCCTGGATCGATCCAGGACGTCGCTTCGCTCGACGGCACAGCGTTCAGCGACGAGCTGGCCGAGGCAAAAGCGGTAGGATTCGGCGGGTTCGCAACGTGGAACGCCGATGAAGACAATGTCCCGGAGTCCGTCTACCTGCAGTGCACGATGCAGAACTTCGTCCTGAGGACGAAACGCGTACACGTGGGCGCGCTCATGGGTACGCAGGTCAAGACATATGTCGTCGAGTACGACGACGGGGCGCGCGAGCTAGCCGAAGCGGTCTGTGAGCGCGTTGAGCAGTGGTGGCGTGACCACATTGTCGCCGGCAAGCCGCCACGCCTCGACGACAGTGAAGGTGCGGCACGGATGATCCGTGAGCTGGTCGGCAGGCGCAGCAATGGAGTTATGTTGCAAGCCTCTCCTGAGGCCAACGAGGCCGCACGACTGTATTTCGAAGCGAAACGCGATCTGGATGCGGCCGAATCGAAGAAGCGTGAAGCGCAAAGCAACCTGATCGCGATGATCGGCGATGCGGACGGGATCGTCGGCGACGGATTTCGCGCGACCAACAAGGTCCGCGCCGCGTACGACGTGAACGCGTACCGCGTGGAGGCGAAGCGGCGCTTCGACATGCGATGAACCTCGCCAAGCACCAGGTTCCGGCGTTTTTCAACGCGTATTTCGAGGGCCGCGACGCGGAGCTTGCTGCGATCGACAGCGAGACCAAGCTCGAGGCAATCGCGAAAGAGCAGCACGACGCGCTCGTGTTTGCTGGCTTCCGCAACATGCGCGAGATCAGTCGCGAGTGCTTTGACTGGGTCTGCAGCAAGTGTCCGTTTGCGAACGGACAGTCACCAAGGAGGACGGCATGAAAGTCACCGATCGTTGTGCAGTCAAAGGTCGCGGCATCGTCACGATCATCGACGCGCTGCCGCCGGATCTGCACGAAGGCATGTCCGTGTGGCTCGTGGGCGGTCACGTGAAATGGAAACTTGTCGGCATCGAGATGCACGCGCACGGACGTAAGCACGCCAACGGACAACCAGCGGGCTTGCTGTTGCATGGCGAGGCGGCACTACCGGAGATCGGCGACCAGCTTGTTGTCGCTGACCAGCCGAAGCGCGAGCTGCACATGTTCGAGAACGGCTGTCCGGAGTGGGTCGTCGCTTTCGACGAAAAGGACGCGTGCGAGGTCTACTTCCTGGCGACAGGCGTTCCTGCGGAAGACTACGAGGGGGAGGACGACTGGGTGCGCCTCGATCCGCAGGCCACGAGCAAATTCTGGCTCGACGAGCACGGCAACATCACCGACAGCAGCGGCAAGCTCGTCGAGATGACGAACGCCGAGGCGATCGAGAAGTTCGGGCACGGTTTTTACGCGACGAGCGAGATGTAGCTTGACGCGTGTCTAGGTTCGGCTAAAAGTTGTTTGCTCAAGCGCAACGGCGTTTCGGAAGAGGGTGAAGACCATGGGTAACGATAGCCAGCAGATGGTGCCGGCGAACGGTGGAACGTCGATCGCTCGACAAGGCTTCGGCGAAACGAGCGTCGAGACTAAGCGCGAGACTGCCGCCACGGCCGTGGCCGCGCAGGCGCAGGCCGAGGTGCAGGCACGTTACATCGTCGCCATGCAGCACCCGCGTGACGATGACAACGTGCGCATCCGGCTGCTCAAGGAGTGCTCGCGGCCCGGGTTCGCACAGCGCGCGTTCTTCAGCGTCCAGCGCGGCAATAAGCCTGGACGCCTGACGGGCACGCCGAACCGTATCGAGGGTCTGAGTGTGCGCTTCGCCGAGGCAGCCATCCGCCACATGGGTAACGCGATGGCGTCAACGCGGTCGGTCTATGACGACGCCGAGAAGCGCATCGTGAACGTCACGGTCGTCGACCTCGAGACCAACGCGGTGCACGGCAAGGACATCGTCGTCAGCAAGACGGTCGAGCGCCGTAAGCTCGGCCAGGGCCAGCTCGCGCTCAAGACGCGTACCAACACGTACGGCGACACAGTCTTCATCGTCGAGGCGACCGACGACGAGCTTCTCCAGAAGGAGAACGCGCTCGTCTCCAAGACGCTGCGTACCGAAGCGCTACGCTTGCTGCCCGCCGACACGCTGGAGGAGTGCGAGCAGCGCATCGTGGCGACGATCAAGAACGAGGATGCCAAGGATCCGGACTCGGCACGCAAGGCGCTCGCTGACGGCTTCGCATCGCTCAACATCATGCCGAGCGACATCAAGAGCTACCTCGGTCACGACTTGTCGCAGTGTTCTCCGGCGCAGCTGACGGATCTGCGAGGGATGTTCGCGGCGATCCGTGAGGGGGAGACTACCTGGCAGGAGATCGTGTCGGCGAAGGCAGAGGCGAGCGCGACGCCGACCAACGATCCGTCCGTCACGCAGGCGACGGGCGAAGCGGACAAGCCGCAAGCGCGTGGCAGTCGTCTGGCAAATCGGGTTCGCAAGGAAGCGGGCGCGGTCGCGGCAGCGACGACGTCGCCGCCGACAACGCCTACGGTGACACCACCAGCGACCTCCACGCCGCCCGCGGACGCGTCGCAGGCTACGACACCGCCCAAGGGTGGCGCCGCGCAGCAACCCTCGATGTTCGGAGCGCAACCGGCGACGCCGCAGAGCGAACCAGTCATCCCGCCGGCCGTCGTACCACAGAGCATCGACGACATGCGCAAGCAACAGCTTGCCGAGCAGTCCCGGCTCTGCGCCGAATGGCCGAACAAGGTCGGCATCCCTGTCACCGTCACGCTCGCGGGTGGTCAGAAGCACGAGAGCTTCACCAAGACGATGGCGCGCATGTTCGGCGACCTGGCCGTCGTCAATATCGACGGCTTTGAGGGCCCCATCGCGCTCACGCAGCTGACGCGAAACGATTGAGCTTCGCTTCCAGTAGCAACCCGCTGTCAGCGCAGCGAACGTCCGAGAGGGGTAGAAGTATGCAGCCTGTACGCGTCGGCCAGGTGTGGTCGGTTTTGAACCTGCGCCGATTCCGCATCGAGTTCTTGATCGAACGAATCGCGAACGCGCCCGAGCCGCGCGCGTTCGGTCGCTACGTCGGTTCGACGCGCGACAAGGAGATCTCGTTCGCCGTGTCGGCGCTGGCCAAGGGTATGCGTGGCGCGCGCCTGGTGCGTGACGCAGACGGTAGCGAGCCATACAAGCCGCCGAGAGACAAGATCGCCGATGATCTCGATAGCGACGCCACGGCCAGCGACTTCCGCCGCACCACGGAGCCGAAAGGTTTCGCGACCACGAGTCCGCGCATGGAAGAGGCGTACCGGATGCGTGAGCAGGGTATGAAGCCGGTGGAGATCGCCAAGATCTTCGGCATCAGCCGGTCGCTGGTCTCGTCGTGGTGTCAGCGCGTGCAGCAGAAGATGTACGACGATCGCGTTCGGCAGCGGATGGAGAGGAAAACTGGAACATGAAGAGGTCCCAGCACAAGATCGAAGGCTACGACTGCCGCGCGTCATGCCAGCATCGGATCAAGGGTGACCACGGCATCCGCTGCGAGCAGTGGATCTACGTGTTGGCGCACGACGACGTCGACGTGGCGATCACGTTGAGAGTGTCGTCCGGCATCTACCCGCCCACGGTGGACACGCGTAGCGAAACGCGCGGCGACGATCTGAGTCTGCACATCGGCTGGCCGACGACACGAGAAGAGGTTCAGCGCGGCGACGCGGCCGGAACCGAGTGTACCGCCACCGCGTGCCGCCGATGCTTCGACGCGGAAAGCGCGTTCACCTTGGGTGCCGACAAATTCGCGGAGGCCCACTTCATCGCGGACGCAGGCTACGAGCAGCCGGATACGTTCTGGAAGGCGCTCGAGGACAAGATGGTCGAGTGGTTGAAGTTGGTGCCGCCTGACATCCGGAAGACGTACGACCGCTGCATGCACTGCGATGGGACGGGGACGGTGCGACGTGGATGACATCGTGAATCGCGTGGAAGCGCAGTACGACGACGGTCACGTGGACGTTCGTCTCGCTCGGGAGCTTGTGGCCGAAATCCTGCGTGCGCGCGCGGAAATTCGTAACGTGGTCGATCAAGCAGCAGCATTCGAGCGGTCTGTCGACGCCCTGGTCCATGCGCAGAAAGCAGAGATCGATAGATTACGGTCGATCACCGCGCAGAGCCGGCTCAAGGACGCCACCATACAGAGCAGGCCAACCATCCGTGACCAGGTCTCCGAGTTCCATCGCGCATTCGGTCAGTCCATCGAGGACAAACCGATGGTGCCAGCCGCGCAGATCATCACATTGCGCGTGAACCTGATCGCGGAAGAGTTCTGCGAGATGCTCGAGGCGGTCTACGGCGACGACGACGGCATCCACGCGGTCAGAGAGGCCATCAAGAACCAAGTCGCCTACGGCAACATACGCGTCGACATGGTGGAGTTCGCGGACGCGCTGGCCGATCTCGCGTACGTCATCGAAGGCGCTAATCTGGCGTTCGGGATCGACAGTGGTGCGGTGCTGGCTGTCGTCCATGCGGCAAACATGCGGAAGCTAGGTCCGGACGGTAAGCCGATCGTTCGTGCGGACGGGAAAAGGCTCAAGCCAGAGGGGTGGAGGCCGCCGGATGTGGCAGGAGAACTTCGGCGGCAAGGGTGGTCGGCATGACCGAGCCGCTGCTCAAGTGGGAGAAGGCATCGTACAAGCGCTACTACGCGCGTCTCGGTCCGCTCACGATCGAGGTCATCAGGTCGGGCATAGAGCCGAACAGATGTTGGCGTGTTGGCGAGGTCTTTGGTCAGCATCACCACGACCGCCGCGTCGATGAAGCTCACGATGGTATGCTGATCGGTGCGCAGTTGGCCGCCGAGAAACACGCAGCGACGTTGCTGCAGCAGGCGACGGCGTTCTTGCACGTCCGTGACTGCGCAGGCGGCCCTCCACGGCACGGAAAACCGAAGCGGTGCCCGCGATGAGCCAGAAGATCTTCATCATCTGGGACGGCGGCTACAGCGACCGCAGCATCGAAGGAGCTTTTTCGACGCGCGAGAAAGCGGAAGCGTTCCTGAAGCGGTTTTTCGCGAATACCGCCAACGTGAATCGCGACATCGAAGAGTTTGCGGTCGACGCGTTCGAAGACACCGACTGGCCGCCGGGTCGATCGTGGCTCATCACAGTCCGTCCGGCGCCGCCGCAACGGCCGCCCACGTTTCCGATCAACTACTACCACCCGCACTACCAGTCGCTCACTGGTGACCCGTGTGTTCTTCGTCCTGACGAGTGCACGCGTACATGGGAACCGATCAAGTACGGGGGAGCGACAGCGTATCGAGCGTACTTCTGGGGCACCGACGTCGATGCAAAAGCGTTCGGCGAAGCAAAGCTTGTCGAGGAGCGTGCGAAGCTGCCACCTGGAGCACTCGGACAGTCGTACGAAGGGAGAAGACGATGAGTCCGTTCAGGCAAACGATGCGGAAGGACAAGGAGTGACCGAGGCTCGTCCATTCGTCCGCTTCGTGGGCGGCAAAACGCAGCTCCTGCCGGAGCTTCGGAAGCGCGTGCCGGCTGACTTCGGCAGCTACTTCGAGCCGTTCGTCGGTGGTGGCGCCATGTTCTGGGACCTCGCCGCATCCGGACGTCTCGTCGGCGAAGGTCGCGTTGAGCTTGGCGACATGAACGAGGCGCTGGTCATCGCCTACAACTGGATCCGAGACGACGTCGACGCGGTCATCGCGAGCCTCACTGGTCTCGCTATCGAACATGCGGGCGACGCCGCTGGAACGTTCAAGCGTGAGGTGGCCGCGACCGTCGGCTGGTGCAGCTGCGCGCTATGCGCCGCGCGCTTTATCTACCTTCTGAAGACCGACTTCAACGGGCTGTGGCGCACGAACCAGAGCGGACGTTTCAACGTGCCGATCGGTAAGTTCACGAAACCGCCGACCATCTGCGACGAACCACTGCTACGCGCGTGTTCGGCGGTCCTGCAAGGCGTTTGCGTCATGCACCAAGATTTCGTGGTCACCATGGCAGACGCGAAGGCAGATGACCTTGTCTACTGCGACTGCCCCTACTGGCCGGTCAACGAAACGAGCAACTTCACCGGCTACACGAAGGGCGGCTTCACCAGGGACGACCAGGTCCGTCTGCGCGACATGGCGTGGCTTCTCAAGCAACGCGGCGTCCACGTCTTGCTCTCGAACGCCGACGTCACTGCGGTGCGCGAGCTGTACAAGGACTTCGAGATCTACGCGGTGCAGGCGCGGCGTAACGTCAACAGCAAGGCCAGCGCCCGTGGCGCTGTGGGAGAGGTACTGATCCGATGAGCGAACATCCGACCTGCAGACATCCAGACCGCCACGAACCGAAGATGATGTGCGGCTACCCGTTGCCATGCCCGCATCACACAGCGATCCTCGATCTGGCCGCACAGGCGGTGACCATTCCGCTGGCGTCCGACGCTCTCAAGTCGCCGATGCGTGAACGGATCGGCGCTATCGGACGAGCGCTGACGGAGCCGAAGAAGGCGCGAGGACGCAAATGAAGTGCTACGTCGCTGGGGCGAGTGCCGAACGCGGCGAGGTCTCCAAATACATGCAGTTGTTGCGGGACGCCGGCATTGCCATCACGCTCGACTGGATCGCGCTGATCGATGAAGACGGCGGCGTCAGCAACGAGGGTTTGACGAGCGTTCGTCGACACCAGCTGGCCAAAGCAGACCTTCAGGGCGTCGCAGACGCCGACGTCGTCTGGCTCATGGTGCCGCGCAACTATAGTGCGGGCGCCTGGGTAGAGCTTGGCTATGCGCTGGGCATCGAGAAGATCGTCGTCGCGAGCGGCAACTACGAGCGCAGCATCTTCACGAGCAAGTGCCATTGCGAGTTCAGCAGCCACGACGACGCTCTCGCATGGATCAGGGGTTACGCCAAAGGCGTCCACGACGTGGAAGGAGCACAACCGTGATGGACGGAACGACGATCGGGTCTCTGGGGCGCGTCTACAGCAAGATCTCGGCAGTGATGCCGGCGCTGACCGTTGGCGAGCAAGCGAGCGACGTTGTCGGCGCACTTTTGCTCGTCGCGATCCTCATCGAAAAGGGTCGCCCGTGGAAGAGTCACAAGATCGGTCACAAGCAGGCGTTTCTGAATCTGATCGAGAAGCTCTACGATCAGACATCAGTCAGCGCGGCGACTGCGGCGGACGAGACGTCGCCATGAGCACGGACTACGTGGCCGTATGCGACCGGTGCCGCGCGTTCATTCACGCAGGCCAGCGCAGCGGTCTGACGTTCTCGTTCGGCTACAGCGCAAGCGACGAGGCTGGGCGTACGCGTCTCGGCGACTTCGTCATTGTCCGTCGCGAAGGTGTGCGGTTCGTCAACCAGCAGTGCGACAGCTACAAGGGCTACAAGGACATCGAGGAGGGCTGAGTCATGGCGTTGTACGAAGTTCCTGTCACGGCAGTCATCGACGCGACCGACACGGCCGACGCCGAGAAGAAGACGGCCGCCATCGAGAAGTTGCTCCCCGGGGTGAAGATCATCCTGGCCAGCAAGGGCGTCAAATCGATCGCGGTCGGAAAGCCGCGCGTGAAGCCGTGACCGAGCGCTGGAAGGTCCTCGAGAAGAAGGCTGTGAAGGTCGACGACGGTCACCAGCTTGTGATCGTCTGCGAGCGCAACGGCAAGAAACGCGACGCCGTCGTCAGCGGCGTCACCTGGGACGCGGCCATCGTCGGCGAGACCGTGGAACTGGCGCCGCTGTGGCAGGGTCGAGGATGAACCAGAAGGTTTTGCAGTTCACGTGTCCGCTCTGCGGATCGCACATGTTCGGGACGGCGGCGCCTGGCTCAGGCGGTGTCTTTCCGACCGCAGAGGCGGCGCAAGGCGCTTTCCTGGCCACCGCCGTGGGCCGATGCCACGGCGACGAGGTGCGCAACTGCGAGTTCACGTGGAGACGAACGGACGACCACAAGTACTTCGCGCCGAAGGCAAAGAAGTGACCCCAGAGAAGCAGCTTCAGGACTGGCTTGCCGGCACGCCGACGTGCCCGAACGACCGCGGCGAGTGCTGCCCGGACTTCTCGTGCTGCAAGCCGCAGCTGCTGCAGCCGATCGAGGTACGCAAGCAGTTCGTGGATGCGCCACCGAAGCAGCGCGAGCGCATGCTCATGGGGTTTCTGGGTGACTTCATCACGTCGATCGACCCGAAGGCGCGAGTGATTGGGGGCAGCGGATGACTGAAGCAGGCGGTCCGAACCCGACGCTCGACGCGACGCTCAAGGCTGTCGAGGATCAGTTGCGCCGTACGCAGTCGCTCGTGCACTCGCAAGCGTCGGTCGAGAAGTACGCCGAGATGGCCGCTGCTGTCGCCGAGGCGCGCAGCATCATCGCGAACGTTCTCTGCCCTGGATGGTGGTGCGAGAACCCGGAGTGCAAGATCTTCGTGGGGACGGCGAAGTTCGACCTGCAGGAGTGCAGGTGCTGTGGATGGCCCAGACGACCAACGGAGAAACCATGAGGACGTATCGAAGCGGCGTCGGCTGCTCGTCGTGCTCGCATTGCGGCAAGGAGTTGTGAGCGTGAGTCTCATGTGTCCTGAGTGCGGCTTGCCGGTGGTACCGTTCGGCGGCGAAGACGTCTGCATCCAGTCCTGCGATCGGTGCGGGAACGGCCACGAGTGTCTCTGCGAGCCCGATGAATCTGAATGGGACGACGAAAACCAAGAAGAGGTGGAAAGAGTGAGCGTCTCGTACCTGTGCGCCCAGTGGAAACCTGTCGCTGGCCGTCTCTGCGACCGCACCTTCGACGTCAACGTCGCTCGTCGTCCACGCTTCGTGCAGTTCCACGACAGCAGCATCGAGTACGACGTCATGCGCGACTGCGAGAGCTGCAAGAACGACGGTTACGGTCGCGTGGAGGTCTGCGCGGCAGGCTGCGAGAAGCTCGCGAACGACTCGGAGCGCCAGGAAATCAAGGACGAGCGCGTAGCGGCCGACAGGGACGCCTGGGTGTCGTTCCTGCGGCACTGCGCGGGTCACGGCGGGTACAAAGTCTCGTACTAGCCAGCTGGCAGGCACTAGAGGAGAGACGTCCGCCCACGGTCGCGCTAGCATGCGGGCATGAACGCCTACGAAGCAGGCCACCGGGAGCCCGTCGACGAGCAGGCCCTAGAGGAACTCGACCTCTACGCGAATAACACGGCCGAGCTGTACCCGCAGAAGCAAGCGATCCTGCGCAACATCGAGCGCCGCATCAAGAACGGCAGCTACGACCCGTCGCTGGCGCCGAAAGTCTGGCTCTACTGGGTGGATCAGTCCGCGAAGATGTACGCCGACGAGTTCGCCGAGCGGCGCGAATGGTCCCGCATCTTCTCGCCGGCCACGCGTGAGGCGCTCGCCAAGCGGTTGGCGCGGCGCGAGTACAACGAGCTGATGTTGCAGCGGGAGTTGCGGCCCGGTCAGACTGAACGCGTCCGGGCCGTTTTCGGCGAGCCAGCTGGCAGAGAGCACGGCAGGCCATGGCCTCGTCCCGTCGCCCGCGAAGACGCCGGCCCAAACGGCGCGCTCGACTGGAAGCAGAGCGGCGACACGTGGGTGGCCGCGACGTTCGGGGGCGCCACGTACAAGCTCGTCCCAGAGGCCGATGACCGGTGGCACACCTGGTACCAGAGCGGCGGCCACAAAGAGGACCTCGGCGTCCACGGCAACCTCGGCGCGGCCATGGGGGCGGCTCGGCGGCATCAGCCGAGGATGAGCAAGGCGGCGGAGGGGCCGTACGTGCGCAAGACCGAGGACGAGTACGTCCTGCAGGGCCGCTACGGACATGGCTGGGAAGATCTGACGGCCGAAACGACGCGCAAGGAGATCAAGCAGCGGCTTCGAGAGTACCAGGAGAACGAAGGCGGCGAGTACAGGATCGTGCACCGGCGCGTGCGCAAGGCGACGCGAAGCGCGCGTCCCGCGGCGAGCGAGGCGCGAAAGCCGTCGTCTACGCCGCTCGTCCGCATCACGTTCGACAAGGTCACTCCTGGAAAGGACGAGGGCGACGATCCCGAAACCGAGAGCGGATGGATCGACGAGGAAGGTATCTCGATGGTCCCCGAAGGCAGTGACGAGACCGTCGTCAGCAAGACGGTCAAGTTCCTGCAGCGCGAGGGCGTGATCGAAGCGTCTTCGACTCACTTCCATCGCGGCGTTTGGTACTCGACCGAGTACGCGGTCGCCGACTACGGCACCGGAGAAGAAGAGCAGCGCAGCTACCATCTGGACGGTTTCACGCTCGAGCAGGAGCAGGAGATCTGGAACGAGATGGGGCTTGGATGGGACCGTCGTCGTGGGCGCGAAGCCTCCGAAGACGACCAGATCTACACCCACAAGGGCATCGGCTACGAGCTGCAGAAGCGCTTCCAGGGCGGACGTCCTGGCTGGGTCTACGTCGTGCACTTCGACAAGGGTCGGCGCACGAGCCACATCCACTACGACACGAAAGCGGAGGCGCGATCGGCAGCCAAGTCGGTCATCGACGACGGTTGGGCGAGCGGGGAGGTTCGCGAGGCGGGAGGCAAGAAGATCAAGTACGTCAAAAACGACGTCAACGGATGGATCGAGATGCCGGTCAACTACGATCCGCATCAGATCCGCCGAGACGACGTCGTGAACGACAGTCAGCTAAGACTGTTAGACTACACGGAAGCAGAAAAGCGTGGTCTGTACGAAGGAGGCGCTGGCGAGCGCGTTCCCGTCATCCACGAGCAGAAGCCAGAGATCGTCGGAGCGTCGGTGACCACCACGGAGACGGCGACGGTCGTGACGGCCCAGGAAGACTTCTCCACCGTCTCCCAGGCCGAACAGCACGCGTACACCGTGGGCGCCCGCTTCATCGCGCCGTTCGGCAAGCGAAAGTACTACGTCTTCACGCCGCGCAAGAGCGGCGGTTACGACAAGCGGCTGATGTTCCACAAGGCAGGCAAGTGGCACATCTCGGCGGACAAGGTGATCGCACAGCGGCTGTCGCGCGATTCGCGAGCGATCCGGGTGAGCCAGACGGCCAAGACGATCGTGAGGGAAGAGGCTGGTCACGGAGAAGCTCGTGGTCGCGAGCGTCTCGTTGTGCGCCTCATGAATGAGGCGGAGGCCAGAAGTCTACGCAATCGTCTGGACGCTACGACGAAAGGCTATAGCGACCGCATGGGGTCGTCGGTATGGACGAACGCGTCACGCGATGAGATAGAAGCCGCATTGTCGCATCTGGGTTACGCGGGCACGGCAACCATCGAAAAAGACACCGGCGGAAAGGCCGACGAGCGTCGTCGTGGTCGTGCTCGCGAGCAGACGCATACGTTCAAGAAGGGCGATGAAGTTCGGTGGTCAGATGCGATGCTCGCCAAGGGTAAGGACATCGATCCGCGCTGGTACGAGACGCAGAAGGATGCGCGCGGAGTCGTTGACCACGTGCAGCGCGACGGCGATGTGCTCGTATATTGGAACGGCGACACCGAAACGAACGTGCATCCGCCTACGAGGCTGACACTTGTAAAGCCGGCGCCAGAGGGACACGTGTACACGGGACCGCGACCGCGCGCTCGCGAACACGGTGACCG
>Ga0209415_10009210_pt1 | contig 16992 bp, 18 predicted proteins | sample PeaSoiSIISIP2007_FD_187696 | JGI IMG/M metagenome (GOLD analysis project Ga0209415, IMG submission 187696) | Peat soil microbial communities from Weissenstadt, Germany - SII-SIP-2007 (SPAdes) (version 2) | ecosystem: Environmental > Terrestrial > Soil > Wetlands > Peat | place: Germany... | reverse complement strand
CCACTGCTCCTGGATGCGGCACCGCGCGAATACCTGGGCCGGGTGATGGCGGTGTTCAATCCGGTCAACCAGTTCGCGTCCATGCTCTCGGTGGTCGTCTCCGGCTGGCTGACGAGCACCGTCCTGCGGAGCTTCCGCGCCTCGTTCGCTGGCGTCACCCTCAACTCGGTCAGCCTGATATTCATCGTCGCGGGCGGCCTGATCTTCGTATCAGGCATACGCGCGTTCGCAGCCCTGCCCTCCGTTTCAGCACCCTCGGCGCGGTGAGCCTGTTCCCCGCGCCACCCCGGGCATCGGCAGGAGCTAGCCGCGGCTGAACTCGGCTCGCCAGCGGAGCTTGGGCGGGTCCTCGTCGTCGAGGAACTTCTCGATAGAGCGCGCGGTGAGCTGGTTTCCCGCCATGGCCTCCAGTTCGCCGCGGGTGAGCGGCCAGGGCATCATCGCCGGGTCGCGTACGGGGTCCTCCTCGTCAGTGGCGCGGGCGATCACCAGCAGCGTGCCGCCGGGCGCCACGAGGCCAGGGAGCGCCCCGATCGCGGCGGCCCGGGCCTTCCCGTACAGCGCCTGCACGGTGTAGATCTCCGTGACCAGGTCGAACGCGCCCGCCCATTCGGGCGGTGGCGCGAGCAGATCGGCCACCTCGTATTTCACCGGTGAGCCTGCGAACCGCCGCGCGGCCTCGGCGACGGCCGTCGGTGACACGTCGAACGCGGTCACCTCGCAGCCGAGGCCGGCCAGGAACACCGGGTCGTCGCACATGCCGCAGCCGACCACCAGCGCCTGCCGCCCAGGCCCCACCACCGCGCGTTCCGCCGCGCCCGCCGCCCACTCCGCCAGGTGCGGGTTGGCCTGCCTGTCGTCCCAGGGCACGGCGGCAGAACCGGACTGCGCCTCGGCGTACAGCATCTCGAACCAGCCCGCCGGGTCACCGGACGCGACCGCCTCGGCGGCGAGCTGCCGGGCACGGCGCCGGACAAGATCATCGGATCCCACCGCCCCAGCCTACGCACCGGGCCGCGGGACGCCCCCGCCGTCCGCTGGCCCTGACGGACACGTGGCCCGGTCCCTGTCAGCACCTTCTGGGAAACCGCCTGGGCGCTCATCGAGATCCCCCCGGGCGCTTAAAACCCGCCCCACCGCTCTGATCGTGCCCGGGGGCGATAGCTGGAAGCATGGGGATGTGCGGTACCGCGAGGCGACAGCGGGCGATGCGGCGGCGATCGCCGGCCTGCATGCTGACAGCTGGCGGCGGCACTACCGGGGCGCGTACCTGGATTCGTATCTCGACGGCGACGTCGTAGCTGACCGGATGGCCGAGTGGACCGGCCGGCTCTCGCGGGCCGCGCCAGACTGGCACACTCTCGTCGCGGACCTCGACGGCGGCGTCGCGGGCTTCGCTCATTCCATCCTCGACGCGGACCCGGTCTGGGGTGCCTACCTGGACAACCTTCATGTCCGGCACGACCTCAAGCGGCTGGGTATCGGTGCCCGGCTCCTGGCCGGGACAGCGCGGGCGGTCGCCCGGCGCAGGCCGTCGAGCGGACTTTACCTGTGGGTGCTCGAGCAGAACACCGCGGCCCAGGCGTTCTACCAGAGCCAAGGTGGCAGACGCGTGGAGCGCGAGCTGGCCGGGCCCTTTCCGGGCGGCGGACATGCCTTCGCGTTCCGGTATGCATGGCCGGATCTTTCCAGGCTGGCTGAGCACGAATGACTGCGCAGCCGCAACTGCATGTAAATGAGCCGTCCTAGCAGTCATCGGATATCTCCTTCCTGCGTTCGCGAGCGGCCGAGGCAGCGCCATTCAGCTGACGGCCCGGGCGGCCTCTGCCGCTAGCTCGCGAGGCCACCGATGCCGGGTGGGGAGTGGCGCCGGTCGTGGTCACCCTGTTATGGGCGTTGCGGCGGCGTGCATTACGGCGCCGAACGGACCGGGGTGAGCCGGCGGACCGTGTCGTGCGGACGCAGCAGCGGTTCCAGGTGACGACGGTTCGAGGGCTGGGCGTTGGCGTCGCGCCAAGAATGCGTAGATCACGGCGGCGAGCGCCGGGCCGGCCAGCGCGGACAGATCCGCCCCGTCCAGGGCACCGGCGATCGGGCTGACATAGATGCTGGTGTTGACGCACAGCAGCGCCACCGCCGTGCCGATGATCATCGCCGCCGCGCCCGCGGGACTGACACCACGCCAGTACCAGAACCGGCTACGCGGGGTCTCGTCGTGCAGCTCGAAGCCGTCGTAGCGGTTGCGGCGCAGCCAGACGTCCACTCCGTAGATCGCCAGCGAGGGGCCGAGGAAGGCGACGGTGAGCTCGAGGATGCTGCTGAGGGTGCCGAGGAAGTCCGACAGGAACAGCGCGTAGCTGGTGATGCTCACCGCGATGACCGCGTCGACGATGACCGTCACCGGCCGTCGCCAGCCGATCCCGACCGCCTGCAACGCCAGGCCGGTGCTGTAGGAGGTGAGCACGTTGTTGGTTATCGACCCGGTCACGATGAGCAGCAGGAAGACCGGATAGAACCAGCCGGGCAGCAGAGCCTTCAGTGACGTCTGCGGGTCGGTCATGTCCACCACCGTGCCGGCCAGCACCCCCAGGCCGGCGAGGAGCACCGCGGGCAGGAACCCGCCCAGCGCAGTCCATCCCACGACGGAGCGCCTCGAGGTATCCGCTGGCAGGTAGCGGGCGTAGTCCGCGCCGATGCCCCAGGACAGCGGCGCGGAGGCGATGATGGTGAAGCCGGCGGCGGCGACCGCCCACAGCGCCGCGCCGTGCACCGCGTACTGCGCCGGGGTCTGGTAGCTCCAGTGCGCGTTCCGCAGCACGTGGTATCCCAGCAGCATGAACCCGGCGAGCAGGATCCAGGTGAACCAGCCGCTGAACTGCACGATGGTCGCGTGCCCGTAGAGGCTGACCGTGAAGGCGATCAGCGCGGCACCGAGCACGACCGCCCACTTCACCGCGGCGCTCGCGTGCCCGGCCCACTGTTCCACCAGCGCGAAGCCGGCCAGCGCCCCGACCGACAGGTTGATGGCCTCGTAGGCGATGCCGACGCCCCAGCCGAGCAGCGCGTTGTAGGCGCGGTTGCCGCGGACGCCGTACATCGCCCGGGTGATCACCTCGCTGGGCGTGCCGGAACTCGGGCCGCTGACCGACAGCCACCCGACCAGAAGCCAGAACAGATTGCCCGCCACCACCACGGCCAGCGACTGCCACGCGTTCAGCCCAAGCAGCACCATGGTGCCGCCCAGCACGATGTACAGGTAGGTCAGGTTGGAAGCCGCCCACACCACGAACAGCGCCCGCGGACGCCCGTGCCGCTCCTCGTCCGGGATGTATTCGATGCCGCGGGCCTCGATCCGCCCCGCCCGGTCACCGCCCGCGCTGCGTGCCGCGCCGTCGTGCGCTGCCTCGCTCATCTCCCGACCTCCCCGGGGTCGTTCACCGTGCGGGCGTGCGGCTCGATGTCGCACGCGCCGTGCGCGCATATCGTCGGAGCAGAGTCGCTATTCGCCCAGCCGCGCCGGACCAGCAGGCGGTGGATTTCGCAGCCGAGGCAGAGGCCGAGAACGGACTCCAGCCACATCAAGGTCAGGCAGATCAGGCAGATCGTGCGCGGGAGCCAGCCGCGGATGCCGCTGTTGGTGATGACCGCCATGGCGCCTGACATGGCCAGGCCGAGCGTCCAGGCAAACCTCTTGGGCGCCGCCGACACCCACTCGGGCCGGTGGCGGCGGGTGAGCACGCCGGCGACTGCGCCGACGGGGCTGTACCGGAGCCCCGCCGTCACCCGGACGAGGAACTCGAGAGCGAAGAACGCCGAGACGGCCTGCAGCGGCCAGTACACCTGCCGGAAGTAGGCGTAGGCGAAGGCGACGCCGCCAAGCACCATCGTCGTGCCGGCGCACGCGCGCACTTGATGCTCGTTGACGACGGCCGCGGGCACGGCATCCGCGGGCACGGCATCGCCCGCGGCCGCGCGGTCTTCGACAACCGCGCTGGTCCAGTTGGACATGGCTGTTCTCCTTAGCGCAAAGGCTCAGACGAGTTCGGGCGTTGCCCGGCGCTGCCCGGCCGCGATCCCGGGGCGGCCGATGTCGGCCACGTGGCGATCGACGAATCGCTGCACGAAGCACAGGAAGCGATATACGGGGGCAGACCAAGTAAGCCCGAAAGGGGCAATGGCTGAGGGTGGCCTCGGGCTCTAGCTGAAATGCCGCCGATCTGGGGTGGCTGGTTGCGGTTGGGTGAATTGCGGCGTGGGGGACGATCCTCACCGTTACGGTGCGTGGGTCCTGGTTCGGCGCGGTCGGAGGGGACTAGCGGGTGACGTCGATCGAGCGAACTGCCTATCCGCAGTTCAAGCGGCTGGCCTCAGCGCGCGTGCTGCACGTGTTCTTCACCCCGGCGGCAGACGAGGTCGCCTGGGCGCGGGAGCGGACCGCGAGCCCGGAGGCGCTGCTGGCGCTGGTGGTGGACCTGAAGTGCTTCCAGAAGATGGCGCGGTTCTGCTCTCGGGAGGAGATCCCCCAGGCCGTCACCGATCACGTGCGGCACTGCCTGGGACTGGGCCCGGAGGTCGAGCCTGATCACGGGGCGGCGCGGACTGCCAAGTGGCACCGCAGGCAGGTACGGGGACGCCAGGGCGTGACCTATGACCAACAGCGGGCCAGGGCGGTGGCGGCAGCCGCGATCCGCGAGGCGGCGCTGGTGAAGAACCACCCGCCGGACCTGATCAACGTGGCGCTGGAGCGGCTGGTCGAGGCCTCGCTGGAGCTCCCGGCGTTCTCCACGCTGGATGAGATGGCTGCCTCCATCCGCGCTGAGGTCAACGCGGGGATCTTCGCGGGCATCGTGTCGCGGATGGGCCCGGACGGGCGGCAGCGGGCGCAGGGGCGGCTGACGACGGCGGGGCCGGACGGCAGGTCGATGTTCAACCGGCTGAAGAAGCCGGCTCAGCGCGCCACCTGGTCACGCTTCAAGGCCCAGGCCGAGTACCTGGATCAGGTCGACGAACTGGGGGACACCGCGCGCTGGCTGGAGGGGGTCGCGCCGGGCAAGGTCGCTGATTTCGCCGGGGAGGCGGCTGCCCAGGACGTCGACACGCTGTCGCGGTACGAGGAGGCCAAGCGGCTGGCGCTGGTGGCGTGCCTGGTCCACACCGCGCGGATGCGGGCCCGCGACGACCTGGCCGAGATGCTGTGCAAGCGGGTCGCGTCCATCGTGAAGAAGGCCAGGACAGAGCTGGAGGAGATCCGGCTGCGGCAGCGGGCGGTGTCGGAGCGGCTGATCGGCACCTACCGCACCGTGCTGGAACACCTCGACCCGGACGGCGAGACCGCCAGCCAGGAACCGGGCCAGGAAGCGGAACGCGCGGTGGCCGCGGTCCAGGAGGCCGGCGGATTCGCCGCCCAGCTGTCCGACATCGAGGAGGTATCGGCCTTCCACGGCGACAACTACGAGGTGCTGGTGCACCGGTTCTTCCGCAAGGACCGGGCGGTGATGTTCGACCTGGCCGCCAAGCTGGACCTGGTCGCCACCACCAGCGACGCCTCGGTGCTGGCCGCGCTCGAGCACGCCCGCGCCTACCACGCCATGCGGCGCGACCACATCCCGCTGCCGCCGCCCGCCGGCGGCGGTGAAGATGCCGGCTCGGGCCTCGCGTTCGCGTCGGGCAACTGGCGGCGGGCGGTCACTGACCGCCGCCACCCCGGCATGGTGGTCCGGCGGCACTTCAAGGCGATGGTGTTCACCTACCTGGCCGAGGAACTGCGCACCGGGGACATCGCGATCACCGGAGCCGGGGAGTACGCCGACTGGCGCGCCAACCTGCTGCCCTGGGCCGAGTGCGAGCCGCTGCTGGAGGGATTCTGCGCCGGGGCAGGCCTGCCCGCCACGGCGGCAGGGTTCACCGAGCGGCTCCGGCACGCGCACCTGGACGCGGCCGCCGCGCTGGACGCCGGGTACGAGGACAACGCCGACCTGGTGATCGGCGAGGGCGGGGTGCCGGCCCTCAAGAGGCGCCGCAGCGCGGGAACCCCGCAGGCGGCGGAGAAACTGGCCGAGGCGATCGCGCGGCGGATGCCGGAGCGGTCGCTGCTGTCGATCGTGGCCCGCACCGCCTACTGGCTCGGCTGGCACCACCACTTCGGCCCGGCCTCCGGCTCCGACCCCAAGATCTCCGACCCGCTGGGCCGGTACTGCATGGCCGTGTTCACCGGCGGAGTCAACATCGGCCCCTACGAGGCGGCCAGGCACATCGCCGGGGTGGTCGGCGCGGGAGCTGTCGATGGTACGCAACCGGCACATCGACCTGAAGAAGCTCAACGCCGCGATCGCGACCGTGGTCAACGCCTTCGCCGAACTGGACGTGGTCAGGGCCTGGGGCGACGGCACCGCGGTGGCCGCCGACGGCACGCAGGTGGAGACCTACATCGACAACCTGCTGGCCGAGACCTCGATCCGGTACGGGGGCGTGGGCGGCATCGCTTATCACTACGTCTCCGACACCTACGTGGCGCTTTTCTCCCGCTTCATCCCCTGCGGGGTGTGGGAGGCGGTGCACCTGATCGAGGGCCTGCTGGCCAACAAGTCCGACATCCAGCCCTCCACCGTGCACGCCGACACCCAGGGCCAGTCCGCGCCGGTGTTCACCCTGGCCACCTTGTTCGGGTTCGACCTGATGCCCCGCATCCGCAACTTCAGGGACCTCATCTTCTTCCGCGCCAGCGAGCACCTGACCTACGCGCACATCGACGAGCTGTTCGGCGAGCACGGCCGCAATGTCATCGACTGGAAGCTGATCGAGCGGCACTGGCAGGACCTGATGCAGGTCGCGATCTCCATCAGCGAGGGCCGCCTGAGCTCGGCCACGCTGATGCGGCGGCTGCGGTCCAACTCCCGCAAGAACCGCATCTACAAGGTCTTCCGCGAGGTCGGCCGCAGCGTCCGGACGGTGGCGCTGCTGCGCTACCTCGCCGACCCCCAGCTGCGGGCGCGCATCACCGCCGCGACCAACAAGGTCGAGTCCTACCACGGCTTCGCCCAGTGGCTGTCCTTCGGCAACAACGGCGTGCTCGCCGACAACGACCCCGCCGAGCAGGAGAAGCTGATCAAGCTCAACACCCTGCTGGCCAACCTGGTCATCTTCCACAACGCCCTGGACATCATGGACGTGGCCCGCAGCCTGGTCGCCGAGGGCTGGCTCATCACCGCCGACCAGCTCGGCGCGATGTCACCGTACCTGCGCGCCCACATCAGCCGGTTCGGCGCCTATGCCACCGACGAACTCACCCGCCAGCCCGAGGCATTCAACCCGGTGCTCAAGGAAGTCGACTTCACCGCTTCCGCACTGGCCGCCTGACGGCCGTTCCGCGACGGGGCACGGCCCCGCCGCGATCTCAGCGGATAACCGTCGTCTGGGATATTTACTTAACCGGAGTAGATCTGCGGTCGACACTACAGAATCCGCAGGTCAGGCAGGGATCCGGCCCTCCCAGGCCGACTCTGGCGGCAGGGCGCTGACCTGCGCAGCTCCGGTTACGTGAATACCCCCGACCGTCGTTATCCGCTGAGACCGGCTATCATCTCAGCGCATAACGACGCTCTGGCGAGCGCGTTCGCCGGAGCGGAACTCAGCGGATAAGAACGGGGGAGGCGCGGATGGCCTCACCGGCCGGGCCGGCCACCGTCGTCCCGCTGCGCCCCGCCACCGGCCTCAGCGCGGCCGCCGGAACCGCCCTGGCCGCCGTGCACCGGCACCTGGCCCGGTGCAAGCTGGCCGCCAGCACCGTAAAGGCCTACAAGAGACAGACCAGCGCGTACGTGACCTGGCTGGACGAACACGCCGCCGACCATCCCGACGCGTTCGCCGACCTGGTCGGCGCCGAGTCTGCCGTCACCGCCTGGCGCCGCCACCTCATGCGCGCCAAGGCCTCGCCCGCCACCATTAACCAGGCCCTGGCCGCCGTCACCCTCATGTACTCCCACGCCGGAGTGCGCATCGCCGTCAAACGCGCCCGCGTCCCCCGGCCCGGCGAACCCGACGCGCTCACCCAGGCCGAGCAGGGCGCCGTCGAACGCGCCGCCGCCCGCCGCGGCGCCCGCGACGCCGCCATCCTCACGGTCCTGCTGCACGCCGGGGCCCGCGAGGAAGAGTGCGCCCGGCTGGGCGTCGAGGACATCGCGATCACCGCCCGCACCGGCACCGTCCGCTTGCACGGCAAGGGCGACGAGGTCCGCACCATCCCGCTCCCCAAACCTGCCCGCGACCGCATCACCGCCTGGCTGGACGAACGCGGCCGCCACCCCGGCCCGCTCTGGCCCGGGCAACGCGGCCCGCTGACAACCTCCGGCATCGTCCAGGTCGTCCTGGCCGTCGGCGTCGACGCCGGCATTCCCGGCCTGCGCCCCCACCGCTGCCGCCACACCTACGCCACCCGCCTGCGTCAAGGCGGCGCCGACGTCGCCCAAGTCCAAGCCCTCCTCGGCCACGCCTCCCTCGACACCGCCGCCCGCTACTTCCGCGCCGGAACCGCCGAAACCACCGCGGTCGTCGAGCGGGTCTTCGACCGCTGACCACCCGCCTGCATCAGGACGCTGGATGGCGGTGACTCCTCGCCCGCCGACCCGGTATCGCCACTGGCCGTTCGGTTGCTGTATCAAGGGCTACGGGTGGAAGTTGCCGACCATCGACGCCCATCCGGCGAACCGGGCCTAACGCCGTTCTCGCTCGTGGTCGGCAACAGCCTTGGCGTGCGCGCTGGCCAACTCGCCTATGCGGCGCGCGATCCCCTGTAGCCTGACGGCAGCGTCCATGACCGCAGGCTCCCAGCCAGTTGGCAGACGTTGCTCCAGCACTGGACGATCCTTGTTGTGTTGATCGGCGGCGTCACTATCCTTGCGCAGGTCCGTCAGATACTGCCGAAGGGCGCCAACCGCAGCGTCTAGCTCGGACAGGAGACTGGTCGGCACATCATGTCGACCTGTCCCTACAAGCTGCGAGCGAGCCTTGATGGCCGCGTCTGCGATTTGCGCCAGCTTCTTGAGGTGATTCTCAGAAACGGCCAGGTCTCCCGCAGACTGGCGTTGCCTATACAAATGGCCGAGCCGCCTCGCCGCGTCGAGCGCGAGATCATTATCGAGTTCGCCGGCGGCACGTTTGTTACCCAACATAGTTAGACCAGCCGCATACGCTGCATCAACCGATGCCGCTGCCTGCCCGGCTGAATGGTCTTCCTGTGCCGCGTCCTTGCTCTTGGCCTGAGAATTCCCTCTTCCGGGCCTTAGCGAGGCGGCCATGCGGCCGATTCCGGTACTCATCGGATCATGTCCTTCAAGTCAATGGCCATGAAACTAATTTCACGCTTCATATCACGCCACAATTGTTTCGCCTCGTACTTGAGAAGAACTGGGGCAATGTCCACCAGCCAGTAGTACCACCGCGCCGCGACGAGGAAACAACGGCCCTCGAACTGGACAAGCCACTGCCCTGCCGTCCTGTCCAGAGCACCCGATGCCGCGAGCGGCCGAAGTTCCCACGGCCGCAGTTCAGTTGACGCCATCGCCGAACCGCCGCTCTAGCCGAGCTCGCATCTCGGCCAGCGCCGCCACTTCGAGATCGCGGTCGAGCCCCCTGGACCGTACATAATTACGCCCTGTCTGGTGAGCCTCGACAGCAGCGATGACAGGGATGATGTCGCGGTGGAGAACCTCCGCCTGCGCCCCCAGGTAGGAGATCTGAATCTTGTTCTCCAGATACGTGGTGACGACCGCGCGACGAACCGCCGCCTGGATAGAAGCAAGGATTCGGACACCCCCCTCAACGGCGGGAATGACGGTCTGCTGCACAACCTCTTCCGGCAGGGAACGCGGGTACTGGAGTTGAAGCGTGTGCCCGCCAGGCACATCCAGCGCCCGGCTCACGGTTGCGACCACTCCTCCTACTACAGGGTCCATGTTTCCTCCCCATCTCTGGATCTGCCATCCCTAGTGGACCCAGTTAAGCCCGCCGCCCGGGCCCGGGAAATGGCAAGGTGTTACCCGCTTCGCCGCCGCTGGCGCACACTACTACGGCGGGTGCGCCCGGGCCGGGCACATCTGTGCTCCCCGTGACCAGCCGCCGAACACAGATGTGCCTGGCATTGCCGACGTTCGCACGGCAAGCTGGAAGAATGCCGCAGCCCCCCCTATGGGATTCCGATGGCCTGCTGCGACGTGACGCGTTGTGGAGAGATGCCGACCAGGTCCTCACCACACGGGCAATGACGCGCTGCGCGCTGGCTGCGGGCTGGATCGCGCTCACGGTCTTGACGATCCCGGGATACGCCTGGCTCAACGGGATCCCGATGCTGCTGGGCTCCGGCCTGTCCCTGCTGCATGCCAGTCACACCCTCATAGTGCGCATCGAGGAGCGCCTGCCCCGCGCGCTCGGGCGGCTGCTGGAACACCTGTTCGTCTACCCGGACCAGCCGCACTTCAACTGGGTCGGGCTTGCCGAAATTGCCGGGGTCGTCTGGCTGGCGATGGCCACGGGATGGCCGGGTAGGGTTCTCGCGGCGGATCCCGCGGCGGCCGCCGTCGGCTCGGGGATCACCGTGCTGATCGCCGGGTCCATCGTCGCCAACTTGTCCGCGCATGTCGTCTGGGAACTCCAGCCCGGCCCGTGGTGGATGCGCCGGGTGAGGCTGTTCATCGGCCCGATCGGCGCAGTGGTCCTATGCTCGCTGCTGTGGTCGGCTTCGCCGACGACAGCAGCCCAGTTCGTAGCAGTCGCCGGCCCGGCGCTTCTGATGGCCGGTTCCTGGCGGTTGATCGCCCAGGTCGCCGGCCAGGTCAAGAGATTCGACGAGGCGCGGGAGCAGACCACCGAGCTGGCTCACCGTATCGACAGCAGGCTGGTGCACTCGACGTTGAAGAACCCGAGCCGGGCGATCATCGACGAGCTTGCGCTGATCTCCGACCCCGGCTTGCGCGAAGGCGTCCGGCGGCTGTGCTACAGCATCGGCGGCTTCGCGGAGAGCCTGGCCCTCGGACGAATGCGCGACCTGCGCAGCGCCGGGGAGGTGCTGCAGGCGCTGCTGTCCTACAACCCGGACTGGTCGGCGCGGTACGGCGCGAGCGTCACGCATGATCTGGAGCCGGAGGATCTGACACACCGTGATGCCGGAATCGTCTTCATGGCCGTCAGCGATCTGGTGACCAACGCGGCGCTACGATCCGCCACACAGCTGGAGATTGCGCTGACCAGCGCGCCGACGGCGGACTGCAGCACGCTGAAGCTGCGCGTGCTGTGCCGCTGCGGCGCCCGGATAGCTGAGGTCGCGCCGACCTCCAGCCTGATGGGACTGGCCAGGCTCGTCCACGCGGAGAACGGCACGATGACGATCGACGACGCGGGTGACGGCAGCCATGTCTTCCAGCTGACCTGGCCAAGCAGCAGCCGGCCCCGCGCACGCGCGGCCGCCGCACCCAAGGAGACAGTCGATGCCTGAGCCGGTCAACATCGACCTCACCGCGCGGGTGGCCGCCGAGGAACGCGCGCGGCGCGCGGACCTGGCCTCGGGCGAGCGCAGCATCGACATCCTCGTGATCGACGACCAGCCCGACCACGAGGCAGGCTGGTTCGCCCGCCACCTGCCCGGCCACCGCAGGCTGTCCCTGGAGAGCGTCAGCGAACTGGAGCGCTTCCTGGCCGGCAAGCGGCTGCCGAATCTGCCGCCACCCCCGTACCGGCCGGAACTGGCCATCCTCGACCTGAGCCTGGGCGTTGGCCAGCCTGGCGGCCTTCAGGCCCTGCACCTCCTGCGGCTCAACCCCGCCACGCGCGGCCTGCCGGCGATCCTGAACACCAACGGCCTCGAAGACCACCGCGACCTGCTGGCCGTGCTCGCCGCCCAGCTCAACGGCGGCGCCATCCCGGTCGCCCGCAAGACGAGCGCCGACGGGCCATCCGTGCGCGATCACGCTCGCCGCATCGCCCACGCCAACGACGCGGATCTGTCCTGGCCGCTGGCCAAGCCGGCCCCCGGGCTGTTGCATGTGCGGGAGGTCTTCTGGTACGGGGGCGACAAGGCCGCGCCGGTGAGCCTCCTGGCCTACCTGCTCGACCTGCCGTGGAAACGCACGTACTGGAAGGAAATGGCCCGGCACCGGAACCACCAGGACGCCGCGTTCGAGGCCCGTAAACGCCACGGCACCCTCACCTCCCGTCCCGACGGTGGGGCCGCAGACCCCGAGGAGCGCAAGACGGCGCAGAACCACGCCCGTTTCGTCGCCAACCAGTTCGGTCCGCTTGCCGTCGCCTGGGACCTGGCCGGAGGCCACCTGCACCAGCTGGGTGGGCAGCTCAGCCTGACCGCCGCACAACGGAAAGACGGCTTCCCCGAATTCAGCGGCAATCGCAGCGCCCACCTGGTCGCATTCGCCGCCCGATACGGCCCCGTGCTGGCCGACCCGTTCGTCCAGTCGCTCCCGGACCACCCGGTCCGCCGACGGCCAGAACAACCCCGGCCATGAACGCGCTTCCCGTACTCGGCGCGCCCCTGCACTGGCCCCCCGCGCTGCTCGCCCTCACCGCCATCGCCGTCACCCCGGGCATCCACCTGCTGGCCTCGCCCCTGCTGGAAGGACGCAAGGTCACCTGGCGCGACGACTACGCCGCCGTACTCATCGGCGACCCCTTGCTCGCCCTCGCCGCCGGCCTCGGCGCCAGCATGTCACAGCCGGGCGGACCCCGCGGCTGGCCCGCATCCTGGATCGCAGGCTGCGCCTGGATCGCCGGCGGCTGGACCTTCGGATGGTGGCAGTCACGCCACGAGTTCGCCGCCAACCGCTACACCCGCGGCCAGATCCTCAGCCCCACCAAACTCTGGCACCAGTTCATCGTCTACCCCCTGCTCGGCTACTGGGTCACCGCCGCGGAATGGTCCGGCCTGGGCGCGGCCGGCACCCCCGCACACCGCTTCCAGGCCACGGTGGTCATCGCCTGCACCGCCACCTGGGCGGTCCTGGCCTGGGACGCAATACGCCACCCCAAACCCGGCCACGGCACACTCGACCCGACCCGACTCCACAAGATATTCAGCCGTCAGTAGGAAGGACACGCAATGGTCCCTGAGCTCCTGCTCCAGGGCCCTGCGGACGCCCGGGCTGCGCTGCAGAAGATCCAGAGGCGGCCCGTTTAAGTACGCGGCCCTTAAAACCCAGAGCCCGAGCCGCTCATTAGCCGTTGCCCCTTTCGGGCTTACTTGGTCTGGCCCCGATATACGTCGGCGAAGTTGCTCGCCACGCCGACCGAGACACGGATGGCCGACGGGACCAGGCCATGCTGGCTGCGCAGTCCTTCGCGGAGTTCGAGCTGGGTCACCGGCTCATCGCGGCCGAACCACGGGCGCATCTGGCAGGCGCTGAGGCCGTGCGCGACCTCGGCGGCGCCGGGGTTGCAGAAGCATCCGGTGCGCAGCGAGATGTTCGCCCGGCTCGCCAGCTCCTCCACGCGGCGATCGTCGATCGTGTTCCCCTCGCGGTCACGCATCAGGAACGTCACCGTCCCGCCGCGCCTTTCGGTAGTGGCGGGTCCGAGGACCTGGACGAGGCGCCTGCCGTTGGCGTGCCGGAGCCCGGTCAGCGCGTCGAGCAGCCACGCCGTGAGACAGTGCGCCCGGTGGTGGATCGCGGTCAGGCCGGCGCGCTGGATGTGGCGCAGGCCGGTCACCACCGCCGGGAGGTTGAGATAGTCGACGGTCCCGTCCTCGAAGGCCGCCACGCCGCGGTGCAGGTAGTGGCCGTCGCCGCGCACGGAGGCGACCGTGACGGTACCGCCCGCAAACCACGGCCGGGACAGCACGCCGGCCCGGTCCCGCCGCATCAGCAGGCAGCCGACGCCAGTCGGATAGCCGGTGATCTTGTAGATGGAGAACGCGGCGAAGTCCGGCGTGATCCGGCCGACGTCGAACGGGTTGGTCGGCGCGTAGGCAGCGGCGTCGACGAGCACGTCCCAGCCGGCCTTGTGCGCCTCGTCGACGAGGTCCAGGTTGTGCTGCACCCCGGAGAAGTTCGACTGAGCGGGGAAGGCCAGCAGGTTGCGCGCCCGGTCCCGCCCGCGCGCAGCACCCGGCTCATGGCCGCCCGGTCGATGCGCAGCTCGGGCGCCGTCACCGGGACGTAGCAGAGCTGCGCGCCCTTGCGCCGGGCGAACTCGCGGATGCCGTTCACCGAGTTGTGGTTGTCGGCAGTGAGCGCGAACAGGCCACCCGCCGCGAACGGGTAGGACTCACCGACCAGCCGCAGCGCCGCGCTGGCGTTGGCAGTGAACACGCACAGGTACTCCTCGCGCGGCGCGTGGAAGAAGTCGCAGACGGCCGAACGGGTGAGCTCGAGCAGTTCAGAGGATGCGAGCGACGTCGGGTTGTTCGAATGCGGGTTGCCCAGGACGCGGGCGCGCAGCAGCGCGGCGTGCGCCTCGACCTGGCCGGCGGCGTACAGCCCGCCGCCGGTGTAGTCGAGGTACACCTGGCCGGCACGATCGAGGCGGCCGTACTCGGCTTGCCGCAGGCGGGCGAACGCTCCGTCCGGGTCGAAGCCGGGATAGCGGCTCGCGGATTCGGCCTCGGCGGCGTCGGCCAGCGCCGGCTCGTACCTGGGTCGTTCGGGTCGCATGATGTTTCATCCCCGTCCAAGTGTCATTCCCCCCGATGTGCGCTACTCCTGGAACACCTCGGCGTTGAACGTGGCGTGGACCTTGGGCCGTGCCTCGGTGTGATCGGTGTAGATGTGGCTGAGGTCGGCCGTCCAGTCCTCGAGGGTGACCTTGATCAGGTCCGACGACGGCTGCGGCTCGCCTGCCTTGAACTCGAACGGGTTCTTGCCCGAGAACAGCTCGAACTTCTTCGACTCGTGCTCCCGGACGTCGTGCTCGAGCGGTGACGTGACGATCTCGCCGAAGAACCCGGCCGACCCGCCGGTAAAGTGCACCTGCGCGCCGTTGAGGGCCTTGATCTTCACCCGCACGTCCTGCAGCGTCACCGGGCCCTTGTTGGTCACCTTCACGTTGAAGGTGGCGGTCTCGTGCGCGTTGAGCGCCGACCCCTGGAACGTGAGGTCGACGATCTCCAGCTCGACGTTGTCATCCGGGTAGGTCTCGATCGCCGTGGTGTAGGCGTCGAAGTACAGCGGTGTGGTCACGGTGTTGCTCCTGTCGTTACAGTATTGGGTTCTACACCAATAACATTGTTGGTTCATAACCCAATACCATTGGTGCCATGACGTCAAGACCCCAATCGGCAGCTCGCCGCAAAGCCCCCGCGCAGCGGCGAGCTGAGATGATCGAAGCCGCGGCCGCGATCGCGGTGAGCGACGGCCTGGACAAGGTCACCGCCAAGCGTGTCGCCGCCGCGCTCGGCGTCCGCCCCGGCCTGGTAGACCACTACTTCAGTGCTGACCAGCTCGTCGCGGCTGCCTTCGCCCACGCGGCATCGGCCGAGCGGAACGAGGTATTCGACGACGCAGAGTCCGTCCCGGATCCCGTCGAACAGCTCAAGCGCCTCATGACCGCCTGGCTGGAGCCCGGCCACGACGAGATCAGCCTGCTCTGGCTCGACGCCTGGCAGGCAAGCCGGCACCGGCCGGCGCTCCGCGAGGAAGTCGCCGCCCAGATGAACGAAGACGTCCGCCGCCTCACCCGCCTCATCCAGCTCGGGGTCGACTGCGGGCGGCTCGGCGTCGAGGAGCCGGCTACCGCCGCCGTGCAGGTCATGAGCATGGTTGACGCCCTCGGCGTCCAGGCCGCGATGCGCGGCACCTTCGACTACACCCACGTCCAAACCCTCTTCACCGCCGTCACCGACCAAATCCTGGGCCTCGGTCCCAGGCCGTAGCGATCCGGTTCACGCTTTCAGCGCCGCAGGATGGGCGGTCACCCGCGACGGGGGCCGGTACGTCTGGTAGCGGGGGAGGCCAGTGGTCAGTCGCGAGGAGGTCGGTTCCGCCGCGATGCGGATATCGCGCAGTCGGCCGATGATGGCAGCGTCGTAACGACTGTCGCGGTCGTCGTTTCGGCAGCGCGCCGGCTGAGGCTGCGGCAGATCAGCCGGATCAGCCTATCTTGATAACAGCAAGAAGCGAGGATCCGCAAAGGTAGCCCGGCAGGCACTAGGGGATAGGCCTCGGGCTTCGGTTTCACCCTCGACAACCGGCCAAGCGACACGTGAGCGGGTGCCATCCGCGCTGCGTCTCTGGCTGCCCACGGCGGTTCAGGCTCGCCCGCACGAACCACGGTCGCTGCAAGGCCCGTCACCCCGGCCTGCCATATTGATAACAGCAAGAAGCGGCAGATCGCAAGGTGCCCCGCGGGGGAGTGACCCGACGTCCGCAGTCAAACCGAGAAGAAGCGCCAGTCGATATAGCCTGCGATCTCATGGACGAGGAGATGCGTACGGCCTGGAACGCGGGTTCTTGCCATTCCCGGCATTTAAGGTCCGGCGCCGCGGGCGCGTAGGCGGGCCTGGCCCGGGTGACGTCTGTGCGGAGCCGAGCCACGTCGTTTTAGCGACCCGAGCCATATAGCACCTACGACCGGCTACACGCGGCGCGCGCGACGGCGGGGATGGCGTCGCGCGTGGCGAAACAGGTGACCAAACCGATCAGGAATCGAGAAGCGCGGGTCACGGAGCCGCAACTAGCCTGACTGCCGTGGACATCACCATTCACTTGACCTTCCTCCCGCATGACGACCCGGACGCCTCCCGGGCCGTCTATCGCGACGCCCTCGGCTTCGAGGTCCGCAACTACGTCGGATGCGGCGGGATGCGCCGGAGCACCGTCGGCCCCGCCGACCAGCCCGGCACGTCGATTTCCGGGCTTCCCGTTCGCCTTTAAGCTCGATAAGACACACCGGGTCGATGTGACCCACGACTTCAGGAGTGACCATGACCGGCTCTTCCACCGAGGGAATCAAGACCGTGCTGCATCCCGTGTCCGACCTGGCGACGGCCAAACCGGT
>Ga0209415_10009209_pt1 | contig 16993 bp, 14 predicted proteins | sample PeaSoiSIISIP2007_FD_187696 | JGI IMG/M metagenome (GOLD analysis project Ga0209415, IMG submission 187696) | Peat soil microbial communities from Weissenstadt, Germany - SII-SIP-2007 (SPAdes) (version 2) | ecosystem: Environmental > Terrestrial > Soil > Wetlands > Peat | place: Germany... | reverse complement strand
TTGTACGAGGCGACGAAGCCGCGGCATGAGACATTCATGCCCATTGAAGTGACCGGACTCGCCCGGCCGCTCGACTACGCCACCCGCGCCGGTCGTGAGTTCGCCACCGGCAAGGCCCATTTCGACGCTCTGTGCAGCGGTCAGGCGTTCGAGATCTCACTGGCCAACCTGCCGCCGGGCGAGCGGGAATGCCTGCGCTTTGTCCTGGAGGACATCGGCTGGCTGGGCTATCTCGGCTTCGTCGAGGAAACCCCCGGCAGCGGAGCCCTGGTGATCGGGTCTTCGCCCGGCTCCCGCGATTTCTTCACGAAGGTTTACGGGGAGGCGGCAAACGCAAAGGCGGCCGCCACGTCAAATTAATAGAAGTTAATAAAGCAATGCCGACCCTGGAATCGTTCGCCAGCGCCAGACGTGTGCATCGCAGTATGCTCGCGGCCGGCGAAAAGAGACTTCTCATCTGGATGGCGGAGCGCATGCCCCGGTGGATCAACTCCGACCATCTCACCGCACTCGGATTTCTCGCGCTTCCCGGCGTGGCTGCGGCCTACTACTGGGCGCGATCATCGCCAGCGGGATTTGCCCTGGCGACAGCGCTGTTCGTGGTGAACTGGTTTGGCGACAGCCTGGATGGCACGCTGGCCCGGGTGCGCAACCAGCAGCGTCCGCGCTACGGTTTCTACATCGACCACGTGCTCGACACCTGCGGCAGTGTGTGCGTGTTCGGCGGGCTGGCGCTCTCCGGATATATGAGCGAGCGCGTCGCTCTTGCGCTTCTGGTAGCCTGGCTGTTGCTGAGCGTGGAAGTTTATCTCGCCACCTACACTCTGGGCGATTTTCATCTGTCGTTCGCGGCGTTCGGGCCAACCGAGTTTCGTTTGCTCATGATCGCCGGGAACATCGCCGTGCTGTACCGGCCCGTTGTGACCCTGCTCGGTCACCGCTACCTTCTGTTCGACGTCGGAGGGGTGATTGGCGCCGCGGGAATGCTGCTGGCGTTCCTGTGGTCGGCGGTGCGTCATGGCGCCCAGCTCTATCGCGCCGAGACGCTGCGGTGATTCTGCGCTGGCTGAAGTTCAACACGGTCGGCGGAGCCGGGCTGATGGTGCAACTGGCCGCCTTGTGGTTGCTGGAGCGCGCGGCCGACGTGCAATATCTGGTTGCGACCGCGCTGGCCGTGGAGATCGCTATCATGCACAACTTCGTCTGGCACCAACTCTGGACCTGGAGAGATCGTCCGCCGGAATCGGTTGTGCGCCGTCTGCTACGTTTTCATCTCGCCAACGGGTTGGTCTCGCTGCTGGCGAATTTCATCCTGATGGCGTTGTTCGTCGGCGCGCTGCACATGCGGCTGATCCCGGCGAATCTGCTGAGCGTGGGTCTGGCTGGGATCCTGAACTTTGCGCTGGCGGAGATCTGGGTGTTTGGGGGTTAGTGCTCGTGCGCCTGCGCGTTGCCGCCGGCCATGCCGCAGCCGCTGTCCGACACCGCGCAGGGGACGTGCTCGAACTGCACCGTGCTGTGGTGAATTCCAAAGTCGCACAGGACCGTGTTGATCTTCCTGAGAATCGATTCGCTGGATGACGGCGGCATATCCTCAATCAGCACGTGACAGCTCAGAGCGTGCGCGTTCGTGCCGAGGCTCCAGATGTGCAGGTCGTGCACGTCAATCACACCGCCAACTCCCTGCATCGCGGCGGTCACCCGCTGCAGCTCAATTCCGCGCGGCAGGCCCTCCAGCAGAATGTTGAGCGATTCGTGAATGATGTCCCAGGCCGTCCAGACGATCAGCGCCGCGATGGCCACTGAGAGTAATGGGTCGAGCTGCTGCCAGCCGGTAAAACGGATGACCACGGCGCCCGCGATCAGCGCGACGGAGCTCAGCGCGTCGCCAGCCATGTGAATCCAGGCGGCGCGGATGTTCAGGTCGTCGTGACGGTCGCGATTCAGGCCCCACATGATGGCCGCATTCACCAGCAGCGCCAGGGCCGCCGCAGCCATCATCAACGGCTCGTTCACGGGATGTGGATGCAGGAACCGTCCCCAGGCTTCGTAGCAGATCAGCAGCGCTATCAGCACCAGCGTGAGCGCGTTTACGAAAGCCGCCAGAACGCCGGCCCGCTGGTAGCCGAAGGTCTTAACCTCATTCGCCGGTTTCGCCTGGAAGTAAACGCCAATGGCCGCGAGCACCAGCGCCAGAGCATCGGTGAAGTTGTGCCCGGCGTCGGACATTACCGCCAACGAGTGGGCGCGCAGGCCGGCCAGAATCTCGGCGACCACCAGCAGCACGGTCGCGGCGAACGACCACCAAAGAACTCGGCCGGTGCCGTGATGGTGACCGTGGTGGTGATGGTGCCCGTGATGGGACATGCGCTATCCCAGTGTAGCGTCCAGTGAAAAAAGCGGAAACCAGCGCCCGTCTTCTTCGTATATCAGACTTGAGGAGGCTGCCGCTTGAACCTTGTATCCGATATCCGTCTTGCCGCGCGCAACCTGAGGAAAGCCCCCGTGTTCAGCGCCGTCGCTGTGCTGTCACTCGCTCTTGGGATTGGCGCCAACACGGCCATCTTCACGCTGATTGACCAGTTGATTCTGCGCATGCTGCCGGTGAAGAACCCCAGCGAGCTGGTGCTGCTGGACAGCAACGGCGATCATTACGGCAACAACCGCGGCTATAACTCCTTCTCCTACCCGAAGTATCAGGACTTCGCCGCGCGCAACCAGGTCTTCAGCGGGGTTCTGGCCAGAGCCGCCACGCCGGTCAGCATGAGCTTCCACGGGCAAACGGAACGCGCCGCGGGCGAGCTGGTTTCCGGGAGCTATTTCAACGTGCTCGGGGTGCCGGCGGCCATCGGCCGGACGGTCGCGCCCGACGACGACACCGCAATCCTCGGTCACCCGGTTGTGGTCCTCAGCTATCGCTATTGGCAGAGCCGCTTTGCGGGAGATCCGTCGGTGCTGAACAGGACCATGATTCTGAACGGCCACAACTTCACCGTGATCGGCGTGGCCGGACGCGGCTTCGAGGGCATCGAGCCCGGCTCGGTCACCCAGCTCTTCATGCCCATCACCATGAAGCCGTGGATCATGCAGAACGCGCCGGGCATGGAGGAGATGACCGACCGCCGCGCCTCCTGGATGCAGATAGTCGGCCGGCTGAAGCCCGGCATCACCGTGGAGCGGGCGAAAGCGTCGATGCAGGTCCTGTTTCACCAGATCATCGTCGAGGAAGCGAAGCATCCGATGATCGCCAAAGCAAGCGAGTACGATCGCCGGCAGTTTCTGAAATCCACCATCGATCTGATCCCCGCCGCCACCGGCCGCTCCGACCTGCGCTACCAGATGTCGCGCCCGCTGGAGGTGCTGATGGCGATTGTCGCGCTGGTGCTGCTGATTGCCTGCGGCAACGTGGCCAACCTGCTGCTGGTGCGCGCCGCAGGACGCCAGAAGGAAATCGCCGTGCGCCTCGCCCTGGGGGCGTCACGCCGGCAGATCATGCGCCAGTTGCTGGTGGAGAGCGTGATGCTCTCGCTCGCGGGCGGGGTGGTCGGTGTGGCCCTGGCGTGGTTCGGCGCGAAAGCGCTGCTCGGATTCCTCCCCCAGAGCAGCACGCCGCTGGGCCTCTCCGCGGCGCCCGATGCGCGCATTCTTCTGTTCAATTTCGCGGTGGCGCTCGTCACCGGTCTGCTGTTCGGTCTCGTTCCGGCGCTCCAGGCGACAAAACCCGACGTAGCTCCCACATTGAAGGATCAGGCCGGATCGGTGGCGGGCACCGGCCATGCGCGCCTGCGCAAGTCGCTGGTGGTGGCTCAGGTCACGCTTTCGCTTCTGCTGCTGATCGGCGCGGGGCTGTTCCTCCGCAGCCTGCGCAACCTGCGCGGATCCGGCACGGGCATCCAGCCGAGCAACCTGATCTCGTTTGCCGTCGATCCGTCGCTGAACGGCTATGCGGGGCCGCGCACAATGGCTTTTTTTGGCGATCTGGACCGGAATCTCAACGCCACGCCTGGCGTGCAGTCGGCCGCGCTGGCCTGCAACTCCATCCTCGCCAACGAGGAGTGGGACAGCACCGTAAACGCGGAAGGCTACACGTCGAAACCGGGCGAGGACATGAACCCGAACTTCAACTGCGCCAGCCCGGGCTATTACGCCACACTCGGCGTGCCGCTGATTGAAGGCCGCGATTTCAACGAGCACGATACCGGCACCATCATGCACAAAGGCATTCCGTTCCCGGTTCCCAGCGTGATCATCATTAACCAGAAGCTGGCGAAATACTACTTCGGCAATCGCAGCGCCGTTGGCCGGCACATCGGCTTCGGCAACGAACCTGGCGCCGTGGCGGACATGGAGATCATCGGCGTGGTGAAGGATTTCAAGTATCTGGGCGTGCGCGCCGACATTACCCGCCAGGCGGTCATCCCGTATCTGGGCCTGCCCTTCATGCTGAGCATGACCTCCTACGTGCGCACCTCGATGCCGCCCGAGCAGGCCTTCAATCTGATTCGCCGCACGGTGGCGAATCTCGACCCGAACCTGCCCGTCTACAACATGCGCACGCTGGAAAACACCATTGATGAGTCTCTCCTGAACGAGCGCCTGGTGGCCAGCCTCTCGGCGCTGTTTGGCGCGCTGGCCACGCTGCTGGCGGTGATCGGGCTTTACGGCGTGATGGCCTACACCGTCGAGCAGCGCACGCGCGAAATCGGCATTCGGGTGGCGCTGGGCGCGCAACGCGGCAACGTGGTGTGGCTGGTGATGAAGGAGGTCGTCGTCATGATCGCTGTGGGCTTCGGCATCGGACTACCGGCGGCGTGGTTCTCCTCCAGGCTGGTAGCGAGCCTGCTCTACGGCATCCAGCCGGGCGATCCGTTTTCGATCGCCGGTGCGTTGCTGGTGCTGGGCACCATCGCCGTTCTGGCCGGCTACATCCCTGCGGCGCGCGCTTCGCGGGTCGATCCGCTGCGGGCGCTCCGGTATGAATAGCGCTAAAAGCGCGTCACTTCGGTGAAGTTGAAGTCCTCGACCGTCATCGCGGGGACCGCCATGTCCATCGCTTCTTCGCCGCTGGCGCGCACGGCAGGGCCCATGGCAATCACCTTCCGCAACAATTCCACGACGCTCTGATTGAAACGGAAGTTGCGCAGACCGCAGACGGGCCGGCCGCCTTCAATCAGAAACGTGCCATCGCGGGTCATGCCGGTCATGATCTTCTCGAACGGGTCCACCTCGCGGATGTACCAAAGGCGGGTGACGAGGATGCCATGATCCACTGCGGCGATCATTTGTTCGAGACTGGTTTCGCCGCCCACGATCACGACGTTCAGCGGCATTTCGCCCGTCTCGTTGGGGAGCGGGAAGCCGTGGCCAGTCGGCGCGATGCCGGCCCGTCTCGCGCTGCCGCGCGCATGGGGAATCTGCCGGATCACGCCGCCCTCCACCAGGCACAGGCTCTGCCGAGCAACGCCTTCTCCATCGAACGGTGCACCGGACTGCAGCGGATGCCGCACGTCGTCGTCGATGGTGATGTTCGGGCCGAACAAGGGGCCTTCGGGACGCCCGGTGAGGAAGCTCCGCTGATCGTGAATTGCCGTGGCACTGAAATCGCCGAATATCTGGCCGACCAGATCGAGCACAGCGGCAGGTTCGAGCACAACCGTGTAGCGGCCGGGCGCGGACTCTCGCGGCGATGCGGAAAGGCGGGCTTTCTCGCTGGCGTTGCGGGCCAGTGCCCCGGCGTCGATGGCGGCTGCTGAGACGGCCGATGCCTTTGCCCACCCCGAACTGTCGGTGGCCGTGGCGGTGATGGAGAAGCGCGCTGAGGTTTCCTCGTGGTAGCGGAACAGCCCGCGTGAGTTGAGGAGCGCCTCCGTTGCCGCACCCGTTTCGAAAATGCCCGCGGCAGTCGCACCGGAGCTCTCAACGATGGCGATAGCGTCCTTCACCGCAAGCGCACGGCGCTCCGGTGTTGTCTCCGCGGTTGCGGCATCGAACCGCGAGGGGTGCCGCGGGATCTCGCCGGCCTCAGCAGAGGAGGGAAGCGGCAGCAACTCGTCATTGGGCTCCGCCACCTTCGTCAACGCGATCGCCTCTTCCACCACGCGGCGGATGGAATCGTCATCCACCAGATTCGTCGTTGCCCGGGCGGTGCGCGAACCCATCAGCACGCGGACCGAGACCATGCGATCACGTTCCGCCACGTTCTGATGAATCGCGTTGTTCGCGAAGCGAGTGAGCGCGGAAGAGTGCGCATCGAGCAGCAGCTCGACGTCGTCCATCCCGGCGGACCGCGCCGCTCGCTGGGCGACATCGAAGATGCGCTGGCATTCGGCCCGGGTCATTTGCCGTATCCTCCGCCGACGCGCACCTTGCGAAAACGTGCGGGACTGGCCCCGTGCCCCGTGCCCATCACCTGCTCGGGCTGGCCTTTGCCGCAGTTGGGAACGCCCCACAGCGTCCAGTTGTCGCGGTTGGCAATGCGCTCGCACGAATTCCAGAACTCGGTGGTGATGCCGCTGTAAGTGGGATTCCGCAGCATGCGGGCGCGCTTCCCATTGCGAATCTCCCAGCCGATTTCACAGCCGAACTGGAAGTTGTACCGCTTATCGTCGATGGACCAGCTCCGGTTCGTCTCCATGTAGATCCCGTGATCGATGTCGAACACTTCGTCGAGCGTATGTGGGCCCGGCAGCAGGCTCACGTTGGTCATGCGGATCAGCGGCAGCCGGGACCACCCCGCCGCACGCATCGCGCCATTGGACCGCGTCAGGCTGATCACCGGCGCAGTTTCGCGCGAAGCGAGATAACCCGTGAACTGGCCGTCGCGAATCACATCGATCCGCTGCGCCGGCACGCCTTCATCGTCGAAGGCGAACGTCCCCAGGCCCGGTCCGTGATCGAGACGGGCGTCGGCAACGGCATTGACGATGTCCGAGCCGTAGCGCAGCGTGTTGAGTTTGTCCACGGTAAGGAAGCTCATGCCTGCGTAGTTCGCTTCGGAGCCGAGCACGCGATCCAGCTCGATGGGATGCCCAATCGACTCGTGAATCTGCAGCGCGAGCTGGCTGCTGTCGAGAATCAGGGGGAACACGCCCTCGGGGCATTGATCAGCCGAGTGCAGCGCCACGGCCTCTTCTGCGACGCGCGACGCGTGCTCCAGCAACGCCAGCTCGCGCACCAGCTCGTATCCCTTCAACTGCGCCTGCCCGCCGAACGACGTAGGGTAAGACCGCTTCTGAATCTCACTTCCCTTGAAGGCCCAGGCCTCGAAGCCCGCCTGGCTGGTAGTGCGCGTCTGGTCGATCACGCTGCCGAGCGAGGAGACCAATATCTGGCGTGTCCGTACGAAAGTCATGTTGGTCTCGGCGAGCGTCACGCCGGGATTTTGTCTCAGCTCGGTGTCCACCGCCAATAACAGTCCGAGCTGCTCCTCGATTGGAACTGCGAACGGATCGATGACGCAGGGCGACACCCACACGCATTCATGCTTGTCCTCGGGCGCAAGCCGCACCGCGGCCTTCGCCGCCAGCGCCGATGCTTTCGCAATGGCGACGGCCTGCTCGGCGGCCGTGGAAAGCCCCGCGGCGGAAAGATTGTCCGTCGCCGCGAATCCCCACGCGCCTTCTGCAACCACGCGAATTCCCGCTCCCGTCGATTCCGACGAACCCAGCCGGCCGGTTTGCCCGTTCTTCGTTCCCAGCGACCTCTCGAGGATGTGCTCCACACGTACGTCCGCGTAGGTGACTCCTTGCGCGAGCGCGGCGTCCAGAGCCCTGAGCGCGACATCCTTCATGAGATACAGTGTCGCAGGGTGGGCCCTGGCTACAATGGTCGCCAGACACATGGCCTTCTGTGGAAACTGCGGTACCAACCTCGCTGACGACGCGCGATTCTGCACCGGGTGCGGCCAAGCCCAGGAGGCGGGAGCTGTGCCCGTCGCCGCGCCTGCGGTCCCAGTGGTCCCGAAGCTCGAATACACCATCACCGGCGAGAATCTGCAGATGGCTCGCGTAAAGCTGCGCCCCGGACAGGAGCTCTACGCCGAGGCCGGCCGGATGATCTACAAAACGCCCGCCGTGGAGTGGCAGACGCACATGAGCGGCGACAGCCTGGGCGACAAGATCTGGGGCGCGGTGAGGCGCAAGCTGATGGGCCAGTCGCTGTTCCTGACTTACTTCCAGACGGCCAGCGCGGGCGAGGTGGGCTTCGCAGGCAGCTATCCAGGCCGCATTCAGGTGTTCGAACTGGCCGCCGGTCAGAGCGTGATGGTGGAGCGCGACAGCTTCCTCTTCGCGCAGAGCACCGTGCAACTGGACATCGCGCTGGTGAAACGGCTTGGGGCCGGGTTCTTCGGCGGCGAAGGATTCATTCTGGAGAAGCTCACCGGGCCGGGGGCCGTTTTCATCCACGCCGGCGGCGATTTCGTCGAGTTTCAGTTGGGCGCAGGCGAGGCGCTTCAGGTGGACACCGGTTGCATCGTGGCGTTCGATGATGGCGTCGATTACGACATTCAGCTTGTCGGCAGCATCCGGTCGGCGCTATTCGGCGGCGAGGGAATCTTCCTGGCGACGCTGCGCGGGCCGGGACGCGTAATCATCCAGAGTATGACGCTGGAGAAGATGCGGCGAGAGCTGGCCCCGGCGCACACCGGTGGCGACGAGCATCGTGGGCTGGATGCGTTGAGCGGCTTGTTTGATGAGAACTGAGGCGGCTATGCACAGGATGGTGATCGCATTCGCTCTGACCGGGCTCGCCCTTTCGGCGCGCGAGAAGCCGGTTGCGTCGACGTTTTCGATTGTCGCTCGCGATCCCGCGACGGGCGAGCTGGGCGTTGCGGTGGCATCGCGCTACTTCGCCGTTGGCGCAGTTGTTCCGTGGGCGAAGGCCGGCGTGGGTGCGGTTGCGACGCAGTCGTTCGTGAATCCCGCGTTCGGCCCTCGCGGCCTGGATCTGCTGGCAAAGGGAATGAATCCGGAGCAGGCGCTCAAGGCTCTGCTCGCCACTGACGACGATCCGAATGGCCGCCAGGTGGGCATCGTCGGCGCGAATGGCGAATCGGTCACCTACAGTGGCCCGAAGTGCAACCCGTGGGCGGGCGGCCGGCACGGGCCGAACTACGCGATTCAGGGCAACATCCTCACCGGCGAAGCCGTTGTCGACGCCATGGAGAAGTCGTTTCTCGAGACGAAAGGCACGCTGGCCATGCGCATGTACTCGGCGCTGCTGGCCGGCGACAGCAAGGGCGGCGATTCGCGCGGACGGCAATCGGCGGCGCTCATCGTGGTGAAGGAAGGCGCGGGCGCGGGCGGCTACGATGACCGCGCCATCGACATTCGCGTCGACGACAATCCCGATCCGTTCCGCGAACTGGGCCGGCTGCTCACGCTGGCGGAAACGAACTACCTCTGGAACACGGGCTGGACGGCTTTCACGAAGAAGAACTTCCCGGCCGCGCTGGAGGCACAGGAGCGCGCGGCCCTGGTGGCGCCGGAGAATCCCGAGCTGCTGTACGATCTGGCGGTGATTCGTCTCGCCAATGGCCGCCGTGCCGAGTCGCTGGCGGCGCTGACGAAAGCGCTGCGGCTGAATCCGAAACTCAAACAGCAGGCCGCGAACGACAAAGACCTGACCGCGCTCCATGGCGACGCGGCATTTCAGGAACTGGCGAGATGAACCTCGCCGACCAGCCCGCACCCGCGCCCGAGTACAGCGAAGATGGCATCGATCTGTCACTCATCCGCTGGATGCTCTCGCTCACGCCGGCCCAGCGGCTGGCGTACGTTGAAGGGTACATGGTCGGAGCGGCGTCCATCCTGCGCGCCCTCACGGACGCCCGCGTGAACTTTGTCGTGGTTGAGGATTACGCTGCCCTTTTGCACGGGTGCACCGGACTCATGCTTGGTCTGGGTGTGGTTCATTCGCGGATTGACGATAATATCGCCCGGCTGCTCGCCGTGTTGGAATCGCTGGACGCGGTCTTTCGCATCCAACCGGAGCGCCGGCTCCGGCCTGCTGCCTCTCACCTCGCTGGCCCCGGTCACCTCAACCTGATCACCCGCTTCGGCCCGCTCGATGTGCTCGGCGCCATTGGGCGCAACCTGGGCTACGAGGATCTGCTGCCTCACACGGTGGAAATGGACATCGGCGGAGGGCAAATCCGCGTGCTCGATCTCGAAACGCTCATCGCCATCAAGGAAGAGCTGGGAACCGAGAAGGACCGCGCCGTCCTGCCCATTCTGCGCCGCACGCTTGCTGAGAAGCAGCATCACTCCTCCCACTGACGCAACTGCCCCGAACCCAACGCGAACCCCACAACAATCAGAATCGTCGCGATGCCGCCGCCCACCACGCTGGGCACCGGGCCGAACCACGCCGCCGTCCAGCCTGATTCCGCCGCGCCCACCTGGTTCGAGCAACTGATGAAAATGTTGTTCACCGCCAGCACGCGCCCGCGCACGGCATCCGGCGTCTTCTTCTGCACCAGCGTCTGCCGCAGCACCACGCTGATGTTGTCCAGACCGCCGACCACCATCATCATCGCCAGCGACAGCCAGAACGAACGCGAGAGCCCGAACGCCACCGTAGCCGCGCCGAAGCCCACAACCGCCCAAAGCAGTGCACGCCCGGCTTTCCGAATCGGCCGTGAGTGCGCCTGCAGGAAGGCCATGAGAATCGCGCCAACCGACGAAGCAGCCCGCAACCATCCCAACCCGCGCGGGCCGGTGTGGAGAATATCCACCGCGAAAATGGGCAGAAGCGCCGTGGCCCCGCCGAAAAGCACAGCAAACAGATCAAGTGAAATCGCCGCCAACACCAGCCGGTTCCGCCACACGTATCGAATGCCTTCGAGCAGCGACTGCCGGTCGGTCGGCGCAGCACGCCCCACCTCCGCGGTGCGATATCGCAAAAACCAGACGCACCCCAGCGAAAGCACCGCGCAAACCACCTGCACCGCATACACCGTTCCGCTGCCCATCGCGGCGATCAGAATTCCCGCCACCGCCGGACCGCTGATGCTGGAGATCTCATGCGCACTGCTTTGCCAGGCAATCGCATTGCTCAGCGCTCCCGGCGGAACAATCCCGGGCAGCATGGCCTGCCGCGCCGGCCCCTGGAAAGCGCGAGCCATCTGCAGCAGAAACAGACACGAGTAGATGAGCGCCACCGAGCGCGCGCCGAGCGCGAGCAGGACGGATGCGGCAACCAGCAGCGTCTGCGTCACCAGCATCACCCGCCGCCGGTCGTAGCGGTCGGCGAAATGGCCCGCGAAAAGCGCAAACAGGATGAATGGTGTGACCTGCACGAAGCCGACATTGCCCAGCACGATGGCCGAGCGCGTCTGCAGCCACAAATCCCAGCTCACCGCCACCGATACCATCTGCATGCCGACGTTGGCGAGGAAGCTTGCGCTCAGCAGCAGCCGGAAATCGCGCGAACGGAACGCGGCGTAGGCGTCGTGCCGTTCGCTCACCGGTAGGCCACGAAGAACAATCTGCGAAATGGAAACAGCACGAGCCCGTTCGGCCGGCGCGGGTAAGCCGCGATATATCGTTTGAGCAGCATCATCTCGAACCGGGCGCGCTCATCGTCGTTGGAGAGAGCCTCCAGAAACGGGCGCATACCAGTGCCCCGGAACCACTCCACCAGCGCATCCGGCCCGGCCACTTCGTGATAGTAGATGGTCTCCCAAAGGTCGAGTCGCGACGCCAGCGGCTGCAGAGTGTCGTAGTAAAACGACGGCGGCTCTTTCGTCAGCGCATTCCGCGCCTTCTGCATGCGCTCATCCCAGGCTGGATCGCGCGAGACCTCCAGGATCTCGCGGTGCATGGGCAGGTCGTGATGCGCCGGCAACTGCACCGCAAACGCGCCGCCGGGAGCCACCTGTTCGAGCAGGCGGCGGCAAAGCCTGGCATGATCGGGCAGCCAATGCAGCAGGGCGTTGGAGAATACGAGATCGAAGGGCTGGCTGGTGGTCCATGTGACGGCGTCGCCGAGAATCCACGTGCCATCGGGGTATGAGTGCCGGGCTTTCTCGATCATCTGCGGCGAACTATCCAGACCGACAATCTCCGCCTCGGGCCAACGGGTGCGCACCACCTGAGTGCTGTTACCCGGACCGCAGCCAAGGTCGATGATTCGCCGCGGATTTTCGAGCGAAATGCGTTCCGTCAGGTCGACGCTCGGCCGCGTGCGCTCGTCCGCAAACTGCAGATACTGCTGCGGGTCCCACTGGGGCATAAGTCTTGATTCTAGCGTGCGCTCGCGGAGAATGCGTCCCACAAGCGGACACCGCGATCTGGTCACATCCGGTATTTGGTCACTCGAATCTGGCACCTGACGTGCTCTGACGACAGTATCGTGAACAATCTGTTCCGCGACTTCCAGCTTGCGCTCCGGCTGATGCGCAAGAGCCCCGGCACGACCTTCGTTATCGTGCTGGCCCTGGCGCTTGGAATTGGCGTCAATACTTCCGCTTATCTGAACCTCCGTGCGCTGGTGCTCCAGCCGCTGCCGTTTCCCGACATCAACCGCGTGATGACTGTCTGGGAAACCGTGCCGAAGGCGCATTCCGAACAGGATGCGGTCGCCGCTGCCAACTTCATCGACTGGAAACAGCAGAGCCGCTCTTTTGCAGCGCTGGCCGCCTTCCAGACCTGGGATGCGAATTTGACCGGCATCGGTGAGCCGGAGCGAGTGCAGGCGTACCAGGTTTCTCCGGAGTTTTTCGCGGCGCTGGGCATGAAGCCGTTGCTGGGACGCACGTTTCGCAGCGATGAAGCCGAACCTGGCCACGCGTTCAGTATCGTCCTGAGCAGTGGATTCTGGCAGCGGCATCTCGCTTCGGCCCCCGATGCGGTCGGCCGCCAGGTGAAGCTCAACGGGCAGACGTACACCATTGCCGGCGTGATGCCGGAGAATTTCGATTTTCCGCTGGCCACCGACGTGTGGGCGCCGCTGGCGATGACTGAGTCGCAAAAGAACGACCGCGCCACGCATAGCCTGGCGGTTATCGGCCGTCTGAAACCCAATATCCCGGTGGCCCAGGCGCGCGCCGAACTGGAAACGCTGGCACGCACCAGCGAAAAGCTGCATCCGGACACGAACGAGGGCCGCACGGCTCTGGTGAAGCCGATTCTCGAGAACATCAACCCGGTTACGGATCGCTTCGTCTCCATGCTGATGGCCACGGCTGGCTTCGTGCTTCTGCTGGCCTGCGTCAACATTGCCAACCTGCAACTGGCGCGGGTCATGAGCCGGCAGAAGGAAATGGCCGTGCGTACGGCGATGGGCGCCAGCCGCCTGCGCATTGTCCGCCAGCTCATTGTGGAGAACGTGGCGATTGCGCTGGTGGCCGGCGGTCTCGGTCTGGTGCTGGCCCAGTGGAACGTGAACCAGATGATGTCAACGGTGCCGCCGGTGGTACGCAAATGGGTGACCGGCTTCTCCAACATGCGCATTGACGGGCCGGTGATGCTGTTCACGCTGGCCGCTTCGGTGGTCACCGGCATCCTGTGTGCTGTGCCGTCGTTCCTGCAGATCACGCGACGCCGCACCGTGACCGACGTCAACGAGGCGCTCAAGGAGAGTTCGCGCAGTTCCAGCTCCGGTCCGCGCCACAACCGCATGCGCAATACAATGGCTGCGGCCGAAGTGGCCCTCGCCCTTATCCTGATGGTGGCGGCCGGCCTGATGGTGCGCACGTTCCAGCGCCTGATAACGGTCGATCCCGGCTTCAACCCCAACAACCTGCTGACAGCGCAGATTGCTTTGCCCAACACCACGTATCGCACGCCGGTTGAGCAGACTGCTTTCTACGATCGTCTGGCGCACAATCTGAAAGCCACGCCGGGGGTGAAGGCGGCGGGCGTGTCGTCCTACCCAGGTGACGCCGATGCCGTTTACATCCAGGGCCGCGCCGAACCCCGTCCCGACGAACCGCATCCCGGCATCCACGCAGTCGTGGGCAACTATATCGAGGCGCTCGGCGTCCCCATCCTCGCCGGCCGCCTCATTGGCGAACAGGACCGCAGCGATACTCAGCCGGTGGTGGTCCTCAGCGAGAGCACCGCAATCCATTACTTCCCGAAAGGGGATGCCCTCGGCCAGCACATCCGCCTGCACAAGAACGATGCGAAATGGCTCACCGTGGTGGGTGTTGTCGGCGACGTCAAAGACTGGTTCAGCAACAAACCATTTCGGCGCGTCTACACTTCCTTCGCCCAGATGCCCTCGCCCGCCGTCGAAGTTTTCGTGCGTACGGAGGGCACACCGGACGCGATGTCCGGCGCTTTGCGCGCCGCCTTGCGGGACGTGGACGCCAACCAGCCGTTGTTCGACATGAAGAGCATGCAGCAGTACATCAGTGAGACGACCTCCGGCGTGCGCGCCTCGGCGGTCAGCATGACCGTGTACGCGATCATCGCGCTGGTGCTGGCGGTGACCGGCATCTATGCGTCCATCTCTTACTCAGTAGCGCAGCGCACGCACGAAATCGGCGTGCGCATCGCTCTTGGCGCGGACAAGGGCGACGTGCTGCGGATGACCCTCATGCAGGGTGTGGCGATTGCCGGATTCGGTCTGGGAATCGGAGTGCCCGTGGCCTTTGCGCTGATGAAGCTCATGTCCAGCGTGCTCCTTAACGTCGTATTCATCGAACCGTTCATGTTTCTCTCTCTGACGGCGCTGCTGGCGGTGTCGGCCATGCTGGCGGGCTATTTGCCGGCTCGCCGCGCAGCGAGCATCGATCCACTGACGGCGCTGCGGGAGGAGTAAATTATCGCTGGCCGCTTCTGATCCGTACGAGGTCCGCGAACGACTTCAGTCCGGTGAGTGCGCTCACCTTCGTTCCCTCGACGTTGGCCCAGCGCACCGGGACCTCCACGGCCGGGATTCCAAGACGCCGCGCGATGTACAGATCCTCGACGTCGAAGCTGAACCCGTCGAGCTTCTGGCGCGAGAAGACTTCGCGGGCGGCGCCGGCGCGATACAGCTTGAAGCCGCACTGGGTGTCGCGAAATGGCAGACCGGTCGCGGTCCGCATCACCAGATTGAAAAAGCGTCCTGAAAACTCGCGCAGCGCCGGCTGGTGCTTTGATACCAGCGTTCGATCCAGCGCGCGCGATCCAATGGCGATGTCCGCCCCGGCGCTGATCGCGGCGTCATAGAGGCGCGATGTGTCCTCGATCGGCGTGGAGAGGTCTGCATCGCTGAACAGCACCCACTCGCCTTGTGCCTCCAACATGCCGTGGCGCACGCTGTAACCCTTCCCGCGATTGCCAGGATTGTTGAGCAGCCGCACGCAGGAATGAGCTGCTCGATAGCGCTCTACCAGCGCCGCGGTCCCGTCGCGCGAGCCGTCGTTTACCACGATCAGCTCCCCGAACTCCAGCGATTGCGCGCCCAGCCACGCGACCACGCGATCCAGCGTCGCCGGCAATCTCTTGTCTTCGTTGTAGGCAGGAATGACAACCGAGAGCGAAGTCAACAGGCATTATACCGATCCGTCCTTTTATAATGCAGTTACGTGTCATTGGAAGACGATCTACTCAGGCAGCGCTACGATCGCATCGCGCAGATCGAGGCGCTGGGATTCGCCGGCTACGGGCAGCGATTCGACTTTACCCATACCATCCCCGAGATCCTGCGCGACCACGGCGCGAAGAACGCGGAGGAACTCGTGCCGCTGGGAGAAGCCCCGCGCACGGCCGTGCGCATCGCCGGCCGCGTGCAGACCATTCGGCGCATGGGCAAAGCCGGCTTCGCGCACCTGCTGCAGAATGGCGAAAAGCTGCAGGCTTACATCCGTCGTGATGCCGTCGGCGAGCGCGATTTCGCTCTGTGGGAACTGCTCGACATCGGCGATATCGTCGGCGTGGAAGGCTATCTGTTCCGGACGCGCACGGGCGAGCTGAGCGTCCACGCCGAGCGCCTGTATTTCCTGGCGAAGACGCTGCTGAATATGCCCGAAAAGTGGCACGGTCTCGAAGACGTCGAGATGCGCTACCGCCAGCGTTACCTCGATCTGATCGCCAATCCCGATTCACGGAAGGTCTTCATCACGCGCGCGAAGACCATCGCGTCGTTCCGGCGGCAACTAGAGGCGCACGGGTATCTGGAAGTGGAAACGCCCATGATGCAGCCGTTATACGGTGGTGCGGCTGCCCGGCCTTTCGTCACGCACCACAATACGCTGGATATCGATCTGTACCTGCGCATCGCCCCCGAGTTGTACCTGAAACGGCTGGTTGTCGGCGGCTTCGAGCGCGTCTACGAGATCAACCGCAACTTCCGCAACGAAGGCATCTCGACGCACCACAACCCCGAGTTCACCATGCTGGAGTTCTACCAGGCGTACACGGATTATCTCGGCATGATGGATTTGTCGGCGGAACTGCTGAAGCAGGCGGCCATCGATGCCACCGGGTCGGCGATCGTCGAGTACGACGGCCAGCAGCTCGATTTCGGGAACATCCGCCGGGCGACGATGCGCGAGATCGTGGGTGATTCGGCGCTGGCCGGCCATCCCCTGGTCGAGAAGTTCGAGAACGAATTCGAGCATACACTGGTGCAGCCGACCATCGTCTACGACTATCCGGTTGAAGTCTCGCCGTTGTCAAAAAACAAGCCTGGCGATCCCGCGTTCGTCGAGCGCTTCGAAATCTACGCCGCGGGCATGGAGATCGGCAACGCGTTTACCGAGCTCAACGATCCCCAGGAGCAGCGCCGCCGCTTCGAGGCGCAACTGGAACTTCGCGCCAAAGGGGACGAAGAAGCGCACCAGATGGACGAGGACTACGTGCGCGCGCTGTGTTACGGGATGCCGCCGGCGGGAGGCGAGGGGCTGGGAATCGACCGCATTGTGATGCTGTTCGCCAATGTGAAATCGATTCGCGATGTGATTCTTTTCCCGCTGCTGCGGCCCGAAGGGGAGATCGGAATCGCCCGCCGCCTCCGGGAGCTGGAGGCGCCGCCAACCGAGCCGCGACAGTGATGGTGC
>Ga0209415_10009208_pt1 | contig 16994 bp, 14 predicted proteins | sample PeaSoiSIISIP2007_FD_187696 | JGI IMG/M metagenome (GOLD analysis project Ga0209415, IMG submission 187696) | Peat soil microbial communities from Weissenstadt, Germany - SII-SIP-2007 (SPAdes) (version 2) | ecosystem: Environmental > Terrestrial > Soil > Wetlands > Peat | place: Germany... | reverse complement strand
GAAACGGAGAAAGATAATCGTGTCTACGGCGGGCTGGACAGCGATGTGCGGTACCGCAACGCGAACGTCGCCGAGCCGCGGTTCATGGAGGCGATGAAGTTTGCTGTGCCCGCATTCACCGACGCGGAATATCAGGCGGTGAGTCGCGTCATATGGCCAACGGGTACGGCACGCTGATGTGCGTCGTGCAGGAGCCAGATAACGTTCCGTTCCTGCAGGAATCGCTGGAGCGGCATTTCTGGCACCAGCACATGTCGATGGACACGCTTGTCGGCGTGGTCTCGGAGTACTACGCGGTGAACCGCCCCTGGGCGTACCGGGACGTGTGGGAGGAGTGGGTCGTCGACGATTTCGTCGGCTCGTACATGAGCCGGCTGAGTTCGTTCGGCCTGCGCCCGCCAGATCGGCTCGGCGAGGTCGCGCGGTTCGTCGAGGACATGCACCACTCGGTCGCGATCGCGCTGGCTGCTATCTGGCCGCTCAATTTCTGGCGGATCGACCCGATGGGCCCGGCCGACTACGAGTGGTTCGAGAACCACTACCCGGGCTGGACAGCCCGCTACGGCGGCCTCTGGGACGCGTTCCGGGCGATGAGCGATCCCTCGTCCGGTCGGGTGCTGATGCAGGAACTGCCCGCGTTGCCGCCATTCTGCCAGGTATGCCACGTCCCCTGCGTGATGCCTCGTATCGACGCGCCAGAGACCAGGATCTTCGACCACGAGGGCAAGCGCTACGCGGTCTGCAGCGAGGGCTGCGAGTGGATCTTCAATCTCAACCCGAAGATCTACACGGGCTGCGCCAACTGGTGGGAGCGTTTCGACGGCATGGACCTCGCCGACGTCATTCTCGCCCTCGGTTACGTGCGGCCCGACGGGAAGACCCTGATGGGCCAGCCGCACCTGAACGCGGAACGGATGTGGACCATCGATGACATCAGGCGCCTTGAGTATGAGGTCAAGGACCCGCTGAAGGCGTGAGAGAGTCCGGGATGGCTACCGCGGTCACCGTGCTGCCCTTCGGGGAAACGATCCAGGTCGAGCCGGGCGAATCGGTCCTGGCGGCAATTCTCCGCCAGGGCCGGTTCGTCAAGTACGGCTGCAAACACGGAGGATGCAGTACCTGCCGCGCCGAAGTCGTGCAGGGCGATTACGAGCTGAGCGACAACACGTCATTCTCGCTGAGCGACGCTGACCGGGCCGCGGGAGTAGTGCTGTTGTGCTCGACATTCGCGGCGGCGGATGAGCTAGTCGTCGACGTCTCCCGGACGATGGACGACCTCAGCGAAGACCAGTACCTGGCCGGCCAGCACGTCCAGGACTACACGGCCACTGTCGACAGGATCGAGGCGCTAACCCACGACATCCGCTGGCTCGGGCTGCAACTCGATGAACCGGCCGAGTTGTCGTTCGTCGCCGGCCAGTACGTGGAGGTGGCCGTTCCCGGCAGGCCAGGGGGCTGGCGCTCGTTCTCGATGGCGAACGCTCCCGCCCAGGCAGGCCGGGTTGACCTGATCGTCAAGGTGCTACCTGGGGGCGCCTTCTCCGCGATCCTGGACACCGCCGTCACGTGCGGGGACCGGATGCGGCTACGGGGACCGTTTGGCCAGTTCGGCGTGCGGCTCTCGCACCGGCCGATGATCATGGTGGCGGGCGGATCTGGCATGGCGCCCATCCTCGCCATGCTCAGGGACCTCACCGCGACGCAGAACCGCCGCGAAGTCACCTTCTTCTACGGTGCGCGAAGCCGTCGCGACCTCTTCCTCATCGACGAGCTGAGCGACCTGGCCGCGACGCACGACTGGCTGAGGTTCGTCCCGGCCCTGAGCGAACCATCCGTAGCCGGCGGCGACTGGGCGGGGGAGACCGGGCTGATCACCGAGGCCCTGGCCAGGCACCTTCCGTCGACAAGAGGAATGGAAGCCTACCTGTGCGGGCCCCCGCCCATGATCGACGCGGCGATCGACGTGCTGAGATCCACCGGCTGCAAAGATCGCCACATCTTCTTCGACCGGTTCGTCCCCTCTGGCTGAGGACTGCCACGGCCCGGCCCTAATGACCGTAAGTCCGCCAGTGCCCGGCGAACAACGCCTCCTCGCTCACCGCCTTGGCCTCGATCGGCCGGGACACCCAGGTCAGGTTGATGAAGTGCCGTACGTTGACGTTCTCCGTGGTGACGTTGCCGCCCCAGGTGCCGCAGCTCAGGCTGAGCGTGAACGGCAGCCCGTTACGCGGGCTGCCCGCTCCCTCGTTGAGGTTCTGGTTCACCAGGACCCGCGCTGTCCTGGTGGCCAGCGCGAGCCGCTCGACGTTGCGGTCAGAGCTGGTGTGGATACCGCAGGTGTGGCCGAGGCCCTGGTAGGCGGTGATCGCGTTGACCAGTTCCGCGGCGGAGGAGATGTCACCGTCGTAGCGGTAGAGCGCGAGCACGACGGACAGTTTCTCCCCGGAGAACGGGTGCTCGGGTCCGGTGCCTGTTTCCTCGACCAGCAGCAGCGGGCAGTCCGTGGCCACCGTGAATCCGGCCAGCTCCGCAATGTGCGCCGCCGGCTTCGCCACGACGGCGATGGCAGGCACCGCTCCGCCGTCCGGCCACATCACCGCGCGCAGGGCCGCGGCCTGCTGCTCGTCGCACAGGTGCCCGCCCGCGTCGGCCAGGCGGCGGACCAGCTCGTCGTAGACGGCCGTGTGCGCGACCACCGCGTTGTCGGCCAGGCAGCTCGTGGCGTAGTCGAACGTCTTGGCCGTGATGATGGCAGCTGCCGCGTCGGCTAGGTCGGCGGTCTCGTCCACGACGTGAACGGCGTTGCCGACACCGACCCCGTAGGCAGGGGTACCTGAGCTGTAAGCGGCCTGCACCATGCCGGCGCCGCCGGTCGCCACGATCAGGTCCGCCTGGCGCATCAGCTCTTGCGTCGTGGCCAGCGAGGGTGCCGGCAGTATCTGCACCAGGTCCGCGGGCGCGCCTACCTGCTCACATGCCTGCCGCATGAATCCCACGACTGCTTCCGTGGTGCGCTGGGTGCGCGGATGCGGCGCGCAGATGATGGCGTTGCGCCCTTTCAGCGCGAACAGCGTCTTGACCGGCGGCGTGGCGTCCGGGCCGGTGGTCGGGATCAGGGCCGCCACCACCCCGACCGGCTTGGCCAGCTTCACCAGCCCCGCGGCCGGCTGCTCCTCGACCACGCCGACGGTGCGCATCCCGGCCATGTCGGCCAGCACGCCGATGACCCGCTTGCTGATCTTGGTGACCTTGTCCGCATAGTTGCCGAACCCGCCTTCGTCCACCGCCAGCCTCGCCAGCGCTTCAGCGCGGTCCTTGCGCACTACCGCCCAGGCCACCGCCGTGACCAGCTCGTCCACTTGCTCCTGGGTGTAGTCCCCGACGGCGTGCGCCGCCGCGCGGGCGCGTTCTACTACCGCTGTTACCTGACCTCTGGCATGTTCATCGCGTTCGCTCATACGGCTAGGGTGGCTGGTTCGCCGGCGGATTCCACTGGTATGACGGGGCGAGACTGCGATGCCTGTTCGTCCTGCCGAGACCTGCCCCGCGACCCCGCCCTCGCGGCATGCTCGTTATAGCTGCGGACACCAGACAGCAGCGGGAGGCGGAGCGGCAAGTGACACGGCTGGTCGTGATCGGCGGCGGCGCCGCGGGAATGTCGGCCGCGTCGGCCGCCCGGCGGGTCGCGCCCGGCCTCGACGTGGTGGTCTGCGAGGCGGGCGGGTTCGCGGCCTATGGCATGTGCGGCATCCCCTACTTCCTCGGCGGCACGGTGCGGCGCGCGGAAAGCCTGCTCGCCTACCCGCCGGAGGAGTTCCGCGACCGGCGCGGTATCGACCTGCGGCTGTTCACCCGGGTCACCGGGATCGACCCGGCCACCCGCCGGGTGCGCGTCGGCCGCCAGGACCTCGGCTATGACGCGCTGATCGTCGCCAGCGGGGCCGATCCGGTGCGCCCGCCCGTCCCAGGGCTCGGGCATGACCGGGTCTTCACCGTCCGGTCCCTGGACGAGGCGATCAGGCTGCGGCGGCTTCTTGACGGCGGCGCCGTCCGCCGGGCCATCGTGGTGGGCGCCGGGTACATCGGCCTGGAGACGGCGGAGGCGCTGGTCTGCACCGGCGCCGACGTGGAAGTCATCGAGGCGCTGCCACGGGTGCTCGGCACCGTGGACGAACCGGTCGCCGACCTGGTCGCGGCCGAGCTCACCCGCCATGTCCGGCTGCGGCTCGGTGCCCGGCTCGAGGCCGTGCTCAGCCGCGATGGCGGGCTGACCGCGGTGGTGGACGGCACCGCCCTTGACGCCGACCTGCTGATCGTCGCCACCGGAATCCGCCCGGCCACCGGCCTGCTGGCCCAGGCTGGAGCGCGATGCCTGCCGGACGGGTCGGTGCTGGTCGACGGGTGCATGCGTACGTCGCTGCCGGGCATATTCGCGGTGGGTGACTGCGTGGCGCTGCCGCACCTGGTGCTCGGCGGGCCTGCCTGGGTGCCGCTAGGTCCGGCCGCCAACAAGACCGGGCGGGTCGCGGGAACGGTCGCCGCCGGCGGCACCGCGTCATTCGCCGGCATCGTCGGCACCGCCGTGGTCAAGGTGTTCGGCCTTGAGGTAGCGCGGACCGGCCTTGGCCTGGCCGAGGCCACGACGGCCGGCCTGGCCGCGGTCGCCACCGACGTCGTGTCCCGGTCGCGGGCGAAGTACTACCCAGGCGGCTCCCCGCTGCACGTGCGGCTGGTGCACGAGCCGGGAGGCCGGCTGCTCGGCGCGCAGCTGGCCGGTTCCGAGGGTGCCGCCAAGCGGATCGACGTGCTGGCGACCGCGCTGCACGCCGGTTTCACCATTGACGACCTCACCGCGCTTGACCTCAGTTACGCCCCGCCGTTCGCGCCCGTCTACGACCCCGTGCTGCTCGCCGCGGGGCACGCGGCCCGGTCGGCCATCAGCACTGCCGGAGGATCATCGTGAGCCTGCAGCCACGCCGTGACAAACGAGCCGCCCTCGCCGACGCCGTGGCGCTGGTCGCCGACGGCGCCGTCGTCGCCCTCGGCGGCGGGCTGTCCGCCCGGCTCCCGATGGCCATGGTGCGCGAGCTGATCAGGCAGGGCAGGCGCGGCCTGCACCTGGTCGGGTCGGCGCACAGCATCGACGTGGACCTGCTCGTGGCCGCGGGCGCCGTGCGGCGGTGCGAGGAGAGCTACGTAGGGTTCGAGCAGGATCTCGGGCTGGCCCCGGCCTACCGCCGGGCGGCGGAGGAAGGCTCGATCGAGGTGGCGGAGAGCTGCTGCGCCACCATCTTGGCCCAGCTGCGCGCCGCCGAGATGGGTTTGCCGTTCCTGCCGGTCCGCGGCGTGCGAGGGTCCGACATCGGCCGGCTGCACCCCGAGTACGCCGAGATCACCTGTCCCTTCACCGGTGAGACGCTGGTCGCGGTGCCGGCTCTGCGGCCCGACGTCGCGCTGCTGCACGCACCCGCCGGCGACAGGTACGGCAACCTCCACCTGGACCAGCCGTACGTGCTGGATGAGCGGTTCGCCTCGGCCGCGCGCACGGTCATCGCCACCGTCGACGAGCTGACCTCATCCGACGAGGTCGCCGCCGCGGGGGTTACCATTCCCGGGCACCTCGTGGCCGCCGTGACCGAAGTGCCGTACGGCGCGCACCCGTCCTCCTGCTACCCGCGGTACGCCTACGACCGCGGCCACCTGCGCGAGTACGTGACGGCGGCGCAGGCGGGCCCGGACGGCGCGGCCAAGTACCTGGCGGCCTATGTGCACGGCACCGGCTCAGAGGCGGGCTACCGGGCGGCGGTCGGGGCGGACCGGCTGAGCGCGCTGGGCGCCTGGCGGGAATCCACCGCGGCGTGGAAGGGGCTGTTCGCGTGAGCGTCACACTCGATGAGTGGTTCGTCGTCCTGCTGGCCCGGACCATCCGGCCGTCCGAGACGGTCTTTCACGGCTTCGGCAGCCCGTGCGCGCAGGTCGCCATGCACGTGGCCCGCGGCACGCATGCGCCGGACATGGTGCTGGTGGAGGGCGCGACGTACGCGGTCAACCCCGAGCCGCTGTTCATCCCGCCGACGGGCAACGACGCCAGCCTGACCCGCGGTGCCGCCTACACCATGCGGTTCGAGGAGTTCTTCGACGCCGCCGTGCGCGGCGACGTGGACCGGATGTTCCTGTCCGGCGGGCAGATCGACGGCTTCGGCAATACCAACGTCACCGCCATCGGGCCCGCGGGCCGGCCGAAGGTGAAGCTGGGCGGCGGTGGCGGCGGCTGCAACCTGGCCGCGACCATCCGCCATCTCACGCTGTGGACGACCAGGCACCGTTCCGGCCGCACGCTGGTGGAGACGTGCGACTTCATCACCGACATGGGGCATGTCACCCCGCTGGGCACGCGGGCGGAACTCGGCTACACCGGCGGCGGCCCGGAATGGCTCATCACCGAGCTCGGCGTCTTCGACTTCCCGGCCGGCCGGGCGCGGCTGCGGCAGATCTTCCCCGATGTCAGCCCGGCGGAGGTCCGCCTGGCCACCGGGTTCGACCTGGAGGTCGCCGGCGACCTCCGCCCGGTCATGCCGCCCTCGTCGGCCGAGCTCGCCGTGCTGCGCGCGGTGGACCCGCTCGAGGTGCGCAGGTCGGAGTTTTCCTCATCCGAGCTGTCCCGCGCCTTCACCGCCAGCGCGGAACCGGACTGCGCGTGCTGAACACCAGCCCCGCGCCAGACGGCGGCGCGCTGGATGCCGTGTTCGCGCCACGGCGGATCGCGCTCGTCGGCGCGTCCGACCGGTCCGGCTCGGTGGGGCGGCTGCTCTGGGACAACCTGGCTGACTTCCCCGGTGAGGTGCTGCCCGTCTGCCCGGCCGCCACGGTCGGCGGCGTGGCGGCCTACGCCGACCTTCGCGATGTGCCCGGCCCGGTCGACCTGGCCGTCATCGTCACGCCGGCCGCCACCGTGCCCGAGATCGTGCGCGCCGCCGCGGCTAAGGGCGTCCGCGCGGCGGTCGTGCTCAGTGCGGGCTTTGCCGAAACCGGACCGGAAGGCGCGAAGCTGCAGGCCGAGGCGCTCGCCGCCGCCAGGGCCGGGGGAACGCGCCTGGTCGGCCCGAACTGCTTCGGCGTGCAGAACGCCGACCTGCCGCTGAACGCGTCCATCGCGGCAGGCTCGCCGTACCGCGGTGGCGGGGTCAGCCTCGTCACCCAGTCCGGCTCTTACGGGATGGCCGCGCACGCGCTCGGCAAGGACGAGGGGCTGCGGGTGGCCAAGGTCTATGCGGCCGGCAACAAGGCCGACATCTCCGACGCGGAGATACTCGAATACCTGAGCACCGACCCGGCGACCAGCGTGATCTGCCTGCTGCTCGAATCGGTCACCGACGGCCGCGCGTTCTTCGCTCAGGCCTGCCTGACCACGCAGGTCAAGCCGGTGATCGCCGTGGTCGGCGGGCGCACGGGCGCCGGCCGCAGGGCCGCCGTGTCGCACACCGCCGCGCTCGCGACCGATGACGCGGTCCGCGACGCCGCGCTGCGCCAGGCTGGCGTCGTCCGGGTCCGCACCGGCCTGCAGGCCCTCGACGCCGCGCATGCCCTGTCCGCCCAGCCGGTGCCCGGCGGCCGCCGGGTGGCGGTGCTGACTAATTCGGGTGGCACCGGCGTCGAACTGGCCGACCTGCTCGCCGACACCGGACTTGAGGTGCCGGAGCTGAGCCAGCCTTTGCAGGCCCGGCTGCGGGCCCTGCTGCCTGGCTACGCCAGCGCGCGCAACCCGGTTGACATGACACCCGCCTGGCAGCTGTTCGCCAGCCTGTACCCGGCCGTGATCGAGATGCTGGCTCGCTCCGGTGAGGTGGACGTGGTCATCCCCGTGCTGCTGCAGCGGGCCGCGTCGCACGAGGTGGCGGTGGCGGTGCGGGACGCGGTAGCCCGGCTGCGCGGCGACGGGGTGCGGGTGCCCGTCTACGTCTGCTGGGTGGCGCCCCGCGCCGCGCAGCCGGAGGCGGATCTGCTCCAGCAGGCGGGCGTGCCGTGCTTCCCGTGGCCGGAGCGCACCGTCCAGGCGGCCGGCGCAGCGGTCCGCTGCGGCGCCCGGCTACGCTCAGCTGCCACCCCCGCCGCCCCCAGTCCCTCCAGGCCCCCTAGCCGCCTAAGCCGGCCGAAACCGTGGGCCCCGCTTCCCGCGGCCGGGCTGCTTGCTCCGCTCCTGGCCCGCGACCTACTCGCGGACGCCGGGATTCCGGTGGCGGAAACTATCCTGTGTGACAGCCCCGCGGCCGCCGTCGCGGCGGCGGACCGGCTCGGCTACCCGGTGGTGGTCAAGGTCGCTCATCCCGCCTTCTCGCACAAGAGCGACGTGGGCGGCGTGCGTCTCGGCCTGGCCGGCGCGGCCGCGGTGCGGCGGGCCGCCGCCGAGCTTCTCGCGCTGGCGGCGGGCGCGGCCGTGCTCGTGCAGCCGCGGCACGAAGGTGTCGAGCTGATCGTGGGCGGGATGCGCGACCCGGAATTCGGCCCCGTCGTGCTGGCCGGCCTGGGCGGCATCCTGGTCGAGGCAACGCCCGATATCCAGCTGGCGGTCGCGCCGGTGGACGAGGCCCAGGCCACCGCGCTGCTCCGCGCGCTGCGCGGCGCGGCCGTCTTCGACGGGCTGCGCGGCGCTGCTGCGCTGGACCTCGGCCCGGCCGCGGCCGTGATCGCCAGCGTCGCGCACCTGCTCACGGATACTCCCGAGATCGCCGAACTCGACCTGAACCCCGTGCTGGCCAGCGCGAACGGATGCGTCGCGGTGGACTGGCGGATCCTGGCCTGCTGATTTTCAGCCTCCCATGCGCATCAGCGGAAAAGGAACGGTCCCCCGGTGGGGAAGAAACTCCGTCGCGGGCCGGCCTACGCTCCTGGCACCCCTGAATAAAGGGACCTGCGCGAACGGAAGGAGCACCGATGCTCATCGGCGGTCAGGACATCTTGCTGCCCACCACGATGGTCGGCAATTACCCCAATCCAAGGTGGTACGACGGGCACGCGTTCGCCACCTTGCCCAAGGGGGAATTCATCCACGACTCCATCAGCAAGGAGGCCCTGGAGGACGCCATCGGCGCAATCGTGCACGACCAGGAGGCGGCCGGCCTGGACCTCATCAGCGACGGGAAGGTGTACGGGGGCGACTCCCCGTACGGCACGATCCTGTACTACTACCTGGAGCGCATGTCGGGCTACAAGCTCTCAGGGCCGCCGATCGGCCTGCCGATTTACTCCACTCTCTACTCACCTACCTGCGTGGGCGAGATCCGCCGCGAGTACCCGTTCCACATCGCCAACCTGCGTGCGCTGCGGAAGGCCACGAAGAAGCCGGTGAAGGTTTCCTACACCGGTCTCGGCGTGATCGCCGCCGCCACCACCAACCTGCACTACAAGGACACCCGGGAGGTGGCGCTCGCGCTGGCCAAGGCGTTCAACGAGGACTTCAGGGAACTCGCGGACAACGGCTGCGACGTCATCCAGCTCGACGAGTTCGTCTGGCCTTACGGCATGGGAGACTGGGAGATCGAGGCGCTCAACGCCGCGGTCGAGGGCGTGAACTGCCAGTTCTGGGTGCACACCTGCTGGGGCAACTATTCGGGTACCCCGGCTTACTTCGCTGACGACACAGAAACCGAGTTCGGCGCGTTCGTGCTCGACAAGCGCGCCGCCGACGCGCCTGCGCCCGAACGCGCCCACGCGCTTTTCCCGAGCGTGCTGAACGCGAACATTCAGGCGCTCAACTATGAGGTCGGCCGCACCGGGCCGGATGACCTCAAGCCGCTCACCGACAACAACTGGACCAAGCCGTTCGTGGCGGGCGTGATCGACGTCAAGTCCACCGTCACCGAGAGCGCCGACGAAGTAGCCGACCGGATCCGGCAGGTGCTTGAGTACGTCCCGGCCGAACGGCTCGGGCTGTCCACCGACTGCGGGCTGATCAACCTGCCCAGGATGATCGCCGCGAGCAAGCTCCGGGCCCTGGCCGACGGGGCCGCGCTGGTCCGCGAGGAACTGCAGGCCAGCTGAGCACACGGCAGCCGCGCGGGGCCCGGGGCCGCAGCCTATGGCCCGGGGGCCCCGCGCGCACTCCGGCCCGGGTCAAATAACCGCGAGAACCTTGACCCGCCAGGACAGCGAAACTCGCGGGTGCGCGTGTCTATGGTTCGAGCAGACCATACAGCTGGAGGCGCGCCGTGCCGGAGTGTCCCACCTTCCTGAACCTGCCCGTCCATGCCGTCAAGCCGCGGTCCAACGGGATCACCCATGTGCTGGACAGCGGCCTGACGCCCCTCGCGACCGGTGCCTTCGCCGCACAGGCGGGGCACCTGGTGGACATCGTGAAGGTGGGCTGGGGCATCGGCTACGTGGATCCCGCGTTGCCGGAACGGATCGGGTTGTATGCGCAGCACGGCTGCCCGGTATCGCTCGGCGGGACGCTGCTCGAGCTGGCCGCGCTGCAGGACCGGGTGGGCGAGCTGCGGGACTGGGCGCTCGGCATCGGCGTCAGCCACGTCGAGGTGTCCAACGGCCTGTGCGCCTTGCCTGAAAGCCGCAAGCACGCCCTGGTCCGCGAGCTGGCCGCCGATTTCGTGGTCCTGGCTGAGACTGGGTCGAAGGAGGGGAACTACCCGCCCACGCCGGAGGAGTGGGCGGATGAGATGGCCCGCGACCTGGACGCGGGCGCCGCCTTGGTCATCGCCGAGGGCCGGGAGAGCGGCACCGTCGGCCTCTACGACTCCAGCCACGGCGTGCGGGAGGACCTGGTCAAGGCCATCCTCGCCTGGATACCGCAGGACCGGGTGATCTTCGAGGCGCCGGTCAAGAGCCAGCAGGCCTGGTTCATCCGCCAGCTCGGTACCCACGTCAACCTCGGCAACGTGGCTCCCGCCAGCGTGCTGTCGCTGGAGACACTCCGGCTCGGGCTGCGCGCCGACACCGCCTCGACCGGCGGGCTACGGTGATCGCCGACCCGGCGCCCAACGCCATCGCGCGGCCTTACCGGGGACTATCGGTACAGGACGTGGACATCCCGCTCACCCCGGCGGCGATCGCCGCGCTGCTGCGGCCGCGCGAGATCTACCGGCGCACCGCGTTCCTCGCCCTGCGCCATAACGGGGAGACCGCACTGGTGGCGGTCCGGCCGCAGGACCCCAGCCTGCTGTTCTCGCCGGTGGCGGAGCTGCGGGTACTCTCCGGCCCGGCTACGTCCGTCTGGATCGATGAGCCCGGCACGGACGTCGGCAACGCGTCCTCGCTCGCGTCGGCGGCGTTCGCGCAGGGGCGCGATGACGCGCTCGCGTACCTGGTGCGGGGCCGGTTCGAGCACGTGAACTTCATCTGGCGGCCGGCGCCTGTGGTCATCCACGTGACCGAGGTCATCCCCCCGCATCCGCCGAAGCTGCTGGCCATGGCGGAGCAGGTGATCGGCTACGACGAGGACTTGCCGCCGGTAGAGCTTGTGCTCGACGCGGTCGATGTGCAGGACCTGATGGCCGCCAGGCCGGCCGGGCACTACCTGCTGCCCTGCCGGGGCAGCGGCGTCCCGCACACCGGCCAGGTCAGCTTCCTTGACGGCCATCCGCCGTACCAGCCAGGCTGGCTGCTCATCGGCTGCGACCGGTCCCGCCAGTTCCACCAGCACTTCTACGGCGAGCAGCCGCAATCCGTCGAGCTGTGCCCGAAGGCCCGTGCGGCAGGGCCCGCCACGTCAGGGCCCGCCACGCCAGGGCCCGCCCCGGCCCGGGTGCTGACCAAGTGCTGCATGCTGGAACGCGGCGTCCAGGTCGATGGCGGCACGGCGGTGGTGCCGTGGGGCGCCAATCTGGATGAGGTCCGGGCCGCCCTGCGCGCGATCTGCGGCCTCCCGCCGGTGGTAACGCCAGCGCCCGCCCCGGTAGCGCCAGCTCCCCTGAGCGCCAGGTCATGAGCGTGGCGCACCCCGCCGACTCGCGCGTCTACGGTCACCTGTGGACCACGCACGAAGCGTCCGCGCTGTTCACCGACGAGGGCCGGACCCAGGCATGGCTTGAGATACTGGCCGCGCTGGCGCAGGCGCAGGCCGACGTGGGCCTCGTGCCGGCCGCCGCGGCGCGGGCCATCGCTGACCACGCCGACGTGTCCCGCATCGACCTGGCCCTGGTGGCGGACGCGACCAGGGCGAGCGGCCACTCGACCGCGGGCCTGATCCGCGCCCTTCGCGCGGTCCTGCCCGAGCACGCCAGGGAATGGGTGTACTACGGCGCCACCGTCCAGGACCTGTCCGATACCTGGTTCGCTCTGGTCGCCCAGGCCATCGGCGGCATCGCCGAACGCGATGTGACCAGGATGCGGGACCGGGCCCTCGGCCTGGCCGCCGAGCACCGTTCCACCCCGATGTGCGGCCGAACCCACGGGCAGCCTGGCCTGCCGATCACGTTCGGCTTCAAGGCGGCCGTGTGGGCGGCGGAGCTCGACCGGCACCTGGCGCGGCTGCGCCAGGGCCGGAAACGGTGGGAGCTTGTCCAGCTCGGCGGGGCGCTCGGCACGATGGAATTCTGGGGCGAGCGCGCGCTTGACCTGTTGTCCGCCTTCGCGGATCGGCTCGGGCTCGGCGTACCCGACGCGCCCTGGATCACCGCCCGGGACGGAGTCGCCGAGTTCATCTGGCTGCTCGCGGCGATCTCCGCGACGGCCGGCAAGATCGGCAACGAGGTCTACCAGCTTCAGCGACCCGAGATCGGGGAGCTGCGGGAGACGTTCACTCCTGGCACGGTCGGGTCGATCACCATGCCGCACAAGCGCAACCCGGAGCTATCCGAGCACCTGGTCACCCTGTCTCGGCTCGTCCGGGCGCAGGCCGGGCTCGCCCTGGAGGGCATGGTGTGCGAGCACGAGCGGGACGGGCGGGCCTGGAAGACGGAGTGGGTGGTGCTGCCGGAAACCGCCATGTACTTCGCGGCCTGCGTGGATTCGGCGGCCCGGATGCTCGACGGCTTGTGTGTCGACGCCGGGCGGATGCGCCGCAACATCGACAGCCACTGCGGGTACCTGCTGTCAGAACCGGTCATGCGCGCGCTCGCTGACCGGGTGGGCAAGCACTCCGCGCACGACGCGGTCTATGCCGTCGCCATGGACGGTATCGACAACCAGCAGGACTTCCGGACCGCGCTGCGTGCCGACCGCCGCCTGGACGCGATCCCTGACCGCGAGCTTGACGAGCTGCTTGACGTGGGAGCCTCGCTCGGCTCGTGCGCGGCGTTCGTGGACCGGGTGCGCCTGGCCTGCTCAGGAGGCCACGATTGAGCCAGGCCCCGCACCCCGCCGCCACTGCGGCTCCCCGAGCCCCCGCCAGCACCCCGGCCGGGAAGCTCGTCGGCCATCCGCGGGTCAGCCTGGTGCACGAACCGACGCCGCTGCACCTGGCGCCCCGGCTGTCCCGCGAACTCGGCGCGCGGATCCTGCTCAAGCGGGACGACCTGGCCGGCGTCGGCCTCGGCGGGAACAAACTGCGCGGGCTCGAGTACATCGTCGCCGACGCGCTCGGGCAGCGCTGCGACTGCCTGGTCACCGGCGGGGGCCCGCAGTCGAACTGGACCATGCTCGCGGCGCTGGCCTGCCTGCGCCATGATATCGAGCCGCACGTGATCTGCTACGGCATGTCCGCCGCCAGCGAGGGCAACATGCGGCTGCACCGGTGGCTCGGGGTGGACGTCCGGTTCACCGGAGTCCCTGACCGGTCCTCGGTGGACGCCGGCATCGAGGCCACGGCCGCGGAGCTGCGCGCCAGCGGCAGGCGCCCGTACGTGACGCCGCGTGGCGGCGCGACGGCCCTGGGTTCCCTCGGCTACGTGCGGGCCAGCATCGAGCTGGCCGATCAGCTCAGCGGGCTCGGGGAACAGCCCTCGGCCGTGTGGACCGCGACCGGCTCGTGCGGCACGCAGGCGGGCCTGGTGGCCGGCGCGGCCCTGACCGGCGCGCCGCATGCCGTGGTCGGCGTGACGGTGAGCAGGCCGGTGGCCGAGGCCGCGGGCCGGGTGCGGGCGCTGGCCGCCGGGGCGATGTCGCTGCTTGCGGCCGGCCCCCCGGCAACACCGCCGGTGGTGCTTGACGGGTGGATCGGGCCGGGCTATGGCGTGCCCTCACCGGAGGGAGCCGCCGCCGCGCGGTTGGTGGCGGCGTCCGAAGGCGTGTTCCTTGACCCGGTGTTCGGCGCGAAAGCGATGGCGGCGCTGATCGCCAGGTGCCGGGCCGGTCCAGTCCGCGGCCCCCAGGTCTTCTTGGTCAGCGGCGGAGCGCCGACCCTGTTCACCGGTTCGGCGGAGGGCGCGTGGTGACCGCGGCACGGCAGCCGCCGGAGGGCTATCTCGGCGCGGGCGCCCGGATCACCAGCGGCCCGGCCCCCGAGCTGGTCGAAGCGGGCTACGCGCTTGAGATCGCCGACGCCCCGGTGCTGCACCGTGGCCTTACCCTCGCTGACCTCGCCCATCTCGTCGCGCTTGTCGAGTGCGGCGCCCTGCGGCGTGAAGACGCCGCGCCGCTGTGTACCCGGCTGCTCGGCCTGCTCGACTCCGACCCGGCCGCGTTCCCGTATGACCCGCTGTACGGCGACGCTTACAACAGCAGGGAACGCGAACTAGAGCGGACCCTCGGTCCGGCGGCCGGCTGGCTGCACCTGGGCCGCACTCGCAGGGAGGCCGGCCGCATCGCGTTCCGGCTCGCGTTGCGGGACCGGCTGCTGCGGCTGCACGCCGACGTCGCCGACTTCGCGAGCCAGCTAAGTTCCCAGGCCACCGAGCACGCGGCCACGCTCTGGGCGGACAGCACCTACCTGCAGCCGGCCCAGCCGTCCACGTTCGGCCACTATCTGGGCGGCTTCGCCGAGCAGGCGGTGCGCCACCTGGACCGGACCGAGTCCGCGTACGCCCGCGCGGACGTCTCGCCCGCGGGTGCCGGCGGGGCCGGCGGCAGCCGGCTGCCGCTGGACCGGGCCCGCCTCGCCGAGCTGCTCGGCTTCGGCTCCGTCGGCGCGCACACCAGGGACGCGATGTGGTCGGTCGATGCCCTGGCCGACGCGGTGACGGCGGCCGTCCAAGCGGTGGCGACCATTTCCCAGTTCGCCGCGGACCTGGAGATCTTCGCCAGCCCCGCGTTCGGCTACCTGACGCTCGACGCCTCGCTGTGCCGGGCCAGCGTGCTCATGCCGCAAAAACGCAACCCGTACGCGCTCGCCGTGCTGCGAGGCGGCGCCGGGACGCTGGCCGGCCGCCTGGCCGGCCTGCTCGCTACCGGCCTGACCCCGTCCGCGCGCACCGACAACTGGCTCTACGCCTACGGCGAGGTGACCGGTGCGCTGGACCTGGCCGGCCGGCTTGTCCGGCTCGGGGCCGCGGTGGCCGCCGGGTTGTGCCCGGACCGTGCGGTCCTCGGCGAGCAGGTGGTCAGTCAGTTCACCGCGGCGGCTGATCTCGCGGAAGAGCTCACCCAGCGCTTCGGCCTGGATTACCGGACCGCCTACCGCGTGGTCGGCCGGGCGGTCGCCGCCGCGGTGGACCGCGGCGACACGGATCTGACCGTGGAGCTGGTGCGCGCGGCTACCGAGCAGATCACCGGCGAGCCGCTCCCGGTCACCGCGGGCCTGCTGGCCGCCGCGACGGATCCCGTCCAGGCGGTGACGGCCAGGGACGCTCCGGGCGGCGCCAGTCCCTGGCGGGTGCGAGAGCACGCTCTGGGCGTGCAGCGCAGGATCGAGGACGCAAGGTGCTGGAACGCCGGCCGCCGGGCGGGAATCGCGCAGGCCGAGACCGCCCTGCTCGAAATCGCCCGGACCCTCACGTCGACCGGAGACTAACGTCAGGGCCAGACAATCTCACCGCCGCCCGCGAGCCGACAGCGAAGTCGATTGAGAGCAGCAGTCCGGCATGAGCGCTCGCATGCTGAGGACGGAGCCAGGAGCCAATTGACACGGCTGTTGGATTATTCTATAACTACTAGCATAAACTACTGGTAGCCCCTGCCTGCCGGAGGGAAAGAGGTAAGGGATGAGCGAGGCGGCACGGAATTGGCGGATGGCCATGGGCGGCTTCCATCCGTGGACGATCGTGGTCGACGGGAAGACGGCCGGCTCGATCAAGCAGGGGGAGCGGGTCGAGCTTCCGGCCGATCCGGGGCGCCATACCCTGCGCCTCGAGTCGTCCGGGCTCATGCGCAGCCCTGGCCGGTCCTTCGAGGTCGCCGGCGGGCAGCTGGCCGGTTTCTCCTGCCGCCCACGGCCCTTCGGCGCCCTGACGGTGCCCTCCTGCTGGTTGCCGTGGTGAAGCACGATGCCCGGATCATTCTCAAGCCGGACCCGGCAGCCTAGGCACGTGCCAGTCGGCGGCGAGGCCGGGCGGCAGGCACCGGCCGCGGCGGCCGCGGCCGCCGCGATAGAAGTCAGCCACCTGACCAAGGTCTTCGGTGAGCGGACCGCCGTTGCCGACGTGTCGTTCAGCGTCGCGCGCGGCGAGGTGTTCGGGTTCCTGGGCCCCAACGGGGCGGGTAAGACGACCACGGTGCGGATCCTCGGCACGCTGATCGCGCCGACCGCCGGGTCCGCCGTGGTAGCCGGCCTCCCGCTGGGCCCGGCCCGCGCGGCGGAGATCCGCCAGCGCATCTCGATCATGCCGGAAGCGCCGGGCCTGTACCGCCGGCTGACCGTGACGGAGAACCTGGAGTACTTCGCGCGGCTGTACGGCCTGCCGGGACGCGAGGCGCGGATCACCGAGGCCCTGGAGGCGGTCGGCCTCAGTGACCGCGCCCACGACCTGACCGGGAGCCTGTCCAAGGGGCTACGGCAGCGGGCCGCCCTGGCCCGATCGCTGGTCAACGATCCGGAGGTCATGTTCCTCGACGAGCCGACTTCGGGGCTCGACCCGGTGGCCTCGCACGAGGTGCACGGCCTGATCGGCGCGCTGCGCGAGCGTGGCGTCACCGTCTTCCTCACCACCCACCGGCTGGATGAGGCGGAA
>Ga0209415_10009207_pt1 | contig 16994 bp, 15 predicted proteins | sample PeaSoiSIISIP2007_FD_187696 | JGI IMG/M metagenome (GOLD analysis project Ga0209415, IMG submission 187696) | Peat soil microbial communities from Weissenstadt, Germany - SII-SIP-2007 (SPAdes) (version 2) | ecosystem: Environmental > Terrestrial > Soil > Wetlands > Peat | place: Germany... | reverse complement strand
AAGACGCACACACAGCGCGGCGCGAGTCGGACCGGAGACGCGCCCCGGCGCGGTTGACCGACCCGGTCCTCCGGCCGTTCGACACTTCCTCGGCCGATCATCGTCCGATGGGCCTCGACCCGTTCCAGCCCGGACCCCGAGACGACCGAGTTCGCGGGGCCGGGCGTCCTCCGCGGCCCCGCCCGACTCGGCCCCCGGAGGGCCGAATAGCCGAGCGTGCCTGGGAACTCCGAGAGAGGGCATCCCAAGTGCTTGCAAATGTTTAACAACTCCTATACAATGGTATGCATCACCAGAACTTAGGAGGAACGATGAACGAACTGACCGACCGGACCAAGGAACTGACCAAGGAGGCGGCCACCTTCGCCAAGGACGCCGCCTACATCGTCGTTGGCCTGGGTGTCCTCGGCATCCAGAAGCTGCAGGCCGAGCGGGTGGCCCTGCAGAAGCGGGTGCCCCAGGTCACCATTCCCGACGCCCGTTGGGACGACCTGCGCGCCGGCGTGGGCCGTCAGATCCGCCAGCTGGACGACCTCTTCGGTCAGGCCTTTGACAAGGTCGAGTCCTCGCTGCAGCCGTTGGAGGAGCAGCTCCCGGCGAGCGCGCGCGAGCTCACGACCAAGGCCCACGCCTCGGCCCGCCAGCTGCGCGGCCACGTCAGCAAGGTCCTCACCAGCGTCGGTTGATCCTCTAGACGACGCGGCGACGCCAGTACTCCAGCACGTCGTGCAGGGTGGCCTCGAGCGCGATCTCCGATCGCCAGCCCGTAGCCGCCCGCACGCGTGCGGGGTCCCCGCGTAATGCGGGAACGTCGACCGGCCGAACCAGCTCGGGATCGGTGACGAGCGCGAGATCGGCGCCGGCCAACGCGAGCAGCCGGTCGGCGATCTCGGCCATGGCCACGTCGACGCCCGAGCAAACGTTGTAGGTCGTTCCGGGTTCCCCCTCCTCCACCAACCGGCGGTACGCGCGCACGACATCGCGGACGTCGGTGAAGTCGCGCCGCGTGGTGAGCGTGCCCACCGACAGGGTCTTCGAACCGTCGTGCTCGGCCTGCGCGATCCGGCTGGCCAGTGCAGAGACCGCGAAGCTGGGCGACTGGCCCGGCCCGATGTGATTGAAGGGCCGGACGACCACCACCGGCTGCCCGTAGCCGCGCCAGGCCTGGAGGGCCACCTGTTCTGCCGCGGCCTTGCTCGCCGCGTACGGCGTGAGCGGTGCGACCGGCGCCGACTCGTCGAGCGGCAGCTGGTCCCCCCCCACTGCGCCGTAGACCTCGGCGGAGCTCACGACGAGGACCACGGGCGACGGGGTCAGTCGCCGGGCGGCGGCCAGCACGCAGGCCGTCCCCAGCACGTTGACCGAAAGCACCGCCGTGGGGGCTGCCCAGGACTGCCCCACATGGGTCATGGCCGCCAGGTGGTAGACGGCGTCGGGGCGGGCGGCCTCCAGCGCGGGGGCGATGGCGGCCGGGTCCGCCACGTCGACCTCGAGGTCGACGGCGACCACCTCATCCCCCTGGTCGCGCAGGTGCTCGGCAAGCCACGTCCCGACGAACCCGCCGCCGCCGGTGATGAAGGCGCGCACCGCTGCACCCTACCGATCGGTCCGGCGATGCATGCGAAGCTCAGCGCTTCTGGGCCGCCAGGCGGTACGCGGTCATGTGCGCGGCCGCGCTCGCCTCCCAGGACCGCGACGCGGCGACCGCCAGGCCGATCCGTCGGCGCTCGGCCGCTCCGGCCGGGTCGGCACCGGACAGCAGGGACTCGAGCGCCTGGGCCAGTTCGTCCTCGTCGCCGGGGGCGACGAGCAGGGCGGCGCCTCCCGACATGCTGGCCATCGGGGTCCCGGCCGTCGTCACCAGGGGCGTGCCGCAGGCGATCGCCTCGAGCGCCGGGAGCCCGAAGCCCTCGCCGAGCGACGGGTAGGCCACGGCCGTGGCGCGCCGCAGGAGCGCGGGGACCGCCGCCTCCGGCACATAGCCGAGCATCCGGATCCGGTCGCGGTGCGCGGCACCGCCGAGCGCCCGGTCGATCTCGCGCCCCCACCCGACCTGTCCGGCCAGGACCAACCGCGCCTCGGGGAAGGCGGCCGCCACCTTGTCGAAGGCGCCGATGAGCGGCACCACGCCCTTCCTCGGTTCCAGTGTGCCGAGGAACACGATCAACGGACGCGTCGCGTCGAGCGACAACGCCGAGAGGAGGGCGTCATCGCCCTCCGCGGCGGGTTCGGGGGAGAACCGGGTGGCGTCCACCCCGTAGGGGGCGATGATCACCGGACCGGCGACCGCACACAGGCTCGTCAGGCGCTCGGCCGTCTCCTCGCTCCCGCAGACGATGACGTTGGCCCGGCGCGCGGCGACGCGGATGGCCCGTCGGAAGAAGCGAACCTTCGTGCGTTGGTGCCAGTCCGGATGATCGAAGAAGGTGCAGTCGTGCACCGTGACGACGATCGGCACCGAGGCTCGCTCGGGCATCGTGTAGTGCGGTCCGTGGTGCACGTCGACCCCGGCCCGCCGGAGGACCCGCGGCAGGGCCGCCTGCTCCCAGGCGATCCGCAGCGGGCGCGCGCCGGGCGCGCGAGCGAGAACCGACACGCGGTCGAACCGGCGCCAGCGCGCCGCATCGTTCGCCCGCGTCACGACGGTGAGGTCGACATCGGGCCGCCGCACGAGGGCCTGCACGAGCTCGACCGTGTAGCGGCCGCCCCCCGCCGGCCGCTGCGGGACGGCCGTGACGTCGATCGAGACGGCGAGGCGCTCCCCCGCGCCGTTCACGACAGAGACCCCCACAGCGAGCGGTGGTCCTGCGCCACCATCCGCCACGTGCGCGAACGGGCGCGGGCCACACCGTTGGCGACCAGCTCGGCGCGCAGCGCCTCGTCGGTGGAGACGCGCAGCAGCCCGTCGGCGATCGCCGCGACGTCGAGCGGGTCGACGCACCACGCCGACGACGCCTCGGACGCGTCGCCCGCGCTCGGCACCGTCACGCTCGCTACTACCGGCAGCCCCTGTCCCATCGCCTCGAGCGGCGGCAGCCCGAACCCCTCGCTGAGCGGCACGTAGGCGAACGCCCTCGCCTGCGCGTACAGGCCGGCCAGCACGCCATCGTCGACCGGGCCGACCGGCACCACGCCCTCGGGCGGGGCCTTGGCGAGGTCGACACCACCCCAGCCAGGCGGGCCCACCACCACCAACGGCCACGGTTCGGGCAGACGGCTCCGAGCCAGGGCGTAGGCGGCGGCCAGTCGCGCCAGGTTCTTGCGGGGTTCGAGGGTGCTCACCGACAGGAGGTAGGAACCGGTCACGCCGGCGCCCTCGAGCAGGGCCGACGCACCGGGCAGGTCGGGCGGGGGGAGGTGGTCGCCGCCCCAGCCGATGACCGAGACCGTGGCGCGCGGTGCCCCGGCGGCGACCAGCTCGTCGGCCACCGCCACCGAGGGGACGACGAACGCGTCGACCAGTCGGAGCGCCCGCCCGAGCGCCGCCTCGTGCCATCGCCGGCCGCGGGCCGTGGTGGCGTCGGCGTGGCGGCGCCAGGAGAGGTCGTGGACCGTCGCCAGGAGCGGGGTGCCGGGCGCCCCCACCGGCGGGATCGCGAGTGACACCGTGTGCACGAGATCGAAGCCGGCGGGCAGCGCGGCGCGGCCCCGGTCCCAGGCCCGCGTGAGCAGCCGGCCGGGCAGTCGGGACGTGCGCACCGGGAGGCCGAAGGACGCCAGCGGATCTCCGGGTCGGCCCCCCCGGCGCGCCGGCGCGCCCGGGACCCGGCTGGCAAAGAGGGTGACGCCGCCGGCTCCGTCGTCGGCCAGCCCCTGGAGCAGGCCGTTGGCGTACCGGCCGATGCCTCCGGGCACCCGCCGGCGCAGCTGTTCGACGACGAGCAGGACGCCGCCGGACCCCGCCCGGTGCCCGGCCGGCTCGACCGCGGCGCCCGCCGACTCAGCCATGCGAGGCGACGACATCGCGGTAGAGCGCCGCCAGGCCACCGGCGCAGCGGTCCCAGCTGAATTCGGCCGCCCGGCGCCGCCCGCTCGCCACCAAGGCCTCCGCCCGCTCCGGCGAGTCGAGGATCGCAGCGATGCCCGCCGCCAGCGCACCGACGTCGCCGGCCGGCACGAGCGAGGCGCCGTCGGCGATGACCTCTGGCAGGGCCCCCACGCGGGTGGCGACGACCGGGATCCCGGCCGCCATCGCCTCGAGCGGCGGGAAGCCGAATCCCTCGTAGCGCGAGGGGTAGACGAGCACCGCGGCGTCGCGCAGCAGTCCCGAGCGCACCGCGTCGGTCACCCACCCCGTCCGCACGATCCGCGACGCGAAATGCGCGCCCGCCACGGCGTCTTCGAGCGCGCCGGCGCCCCAGCCGTCGGCGCCCGCCAGGACGAGGGCCAGGTCCGGACGGTCGCGGGCGACGGCGTCGAAGGCTTCGACCAGGCCCGGCAGGTCCTTCCTCGGTTCGGCCGTGCCGACCGCCAGGACGTAGCGCCGGGCGCCCGGTGGCAACCCGGGGCCAGCTGCGGTGCCGTTGGCCGCGGCGCCGGGTTCGGCGAGCGGCGGGACCCCCGAATGCACGGCGCGCACGCGCTCGGCGGGCACGCCGAACGCGTCGATCACCTCGGCGGCCACGAACGCGGACGGCGTGTGGACCCAGGCACCGTCGGCCACCGCCCTCTTGATGAGGGCCGGGAACCGCAGCGTCGCCGCGTCGCAGAGCTCGGGGAACCGCAGCATCGTGACGTCGTGCACCGTCACCACCCGCCCGGCCCGGCGCGTCGGGGGCACCACGAAGTTCGTGCCGTGGACGACGTCGGTGTCCCCGATGAACCACTCGATGGGGGGGAAGGACCACCGGGACCAGAGCGCGTGCAGCGGACGGGCCGGCATGGGGCGCTGCTCGCCGGAGACGCCGGGTGCCAGGAGCGGCCCGATGGCGTCGCGGCGGCGCCAGCTCACGGCGAACGCACGGACGTCGAGGTCGTGCCGGGCGCCGAGGCCGAGCAACGCGCCGGCGCAGAAATTGCCGACGCCCGTCGGATGGCCGAGGAGCGGCGTGGCATCGAGCGCCACGCGCAGCCGCTCGCGCTCGAGCGCCGCGGGCGCGCGCTCGAATGGGCCTGCGGGCATGCGTCGAGCCTTGCACAACGCCTCTGGCGCACCGCGCCGAGGAGGGGGTCTCGGGGCGGCGCGTAGGCTGTCGCCGTGTTGGTGGCCCTGGCCGGAGGAGTGGGCGCAGCGCGACTGCTGGCCGGCCTCGTCGAGGTGACCGATCCGGCCGGGCTGACCGCGGTGATCAACACCGCCGACGACCTCGTCCTCCATGGTCTATCGATCAGCCCGGACATCGACACGGTCACCTACACCCTGGCCGGCCTCGACAACCGCGAGCAGGGCTGGGGCGTCGCCGGGGAGACCTGGGCCGTCATGGACGCACTGGAGGCGCTCGGCGGACCGAGCTGGTTCCGGCTGGGCGACCGCGACCTGGCCACCCACCTCTACCGCAGCGACCGACTGGCGGAGGGGGCGACGCTGAGCGAGGTGACGGCCGAACTGGCGGCGCGCCGCGGGGTGACGATCGCCCTGCTGCCCATGTCCGACGATCCGGTGCGTACGCTCGTCACGATCGAGGCGCCGGGGGGCGCCCAGGAGATCTCCTTCCAGGACTACTTCGTCCGCCTGCGCCACGACGTGGCGGTGCGGGCACTGCGCTTCGCGGGCGCCGAGTCCGCCCACCCGGCCCCCGGGGTCCTCGACGCGCTGGCCGACGCCGAGCTGATCATCTGCTGCCCCTCCAACCCCCTCGTCTCGATCGGGCCGATCCTGGCCGTGCCCGGCATTGAGGACCTCCTCACGAAGCGCCGGCCGGAGGTGGTGGCGGTCTCGCCGATCGTGGGCGGCGCCGCGCTCAGGGGACCGGCCGATCGGCTGCTGCGCGAGCTCGGTCACGAGCCCTCGGCGCGGGGCGTGGCGCGCCTCTACGCGCCCTGGGTGGGCACCCTCGTCGTCGACCACGCCGACGCGGCCCTCGCGCCCGCCATCGAACGCGAGGGCGTCCGCTGCCTCGTCACCGATACCGTCATGGCAAACCGGACGCGCGCGGCGAGCCTGGCCGCGGTGGTGCGCGATGCCCTCCGCTGAGGCGGACCCCGTGCCCGCGATGCCACCGGGTGGGCTGGCCATCATCCCTGTCCCGGGCATCGGGCAGGTCCGACCCGGCGACGATCTGGCGACCGTGCTCACCGAGGCCCTGGCGCCGCATGCCCCGGACGCGCCGGCGCTGCGCGACGGCGACGTGGTGGTGGTGACCCAGAAGATCGTGTCCAAGGCCGAGGGCCGCCTCGTCGACGTCGACCCCGCCGACCCGGCGGCCAAGGAGCGGATCGTGCTCGACGAGTCGGTCCGGACGCTGCGGCGCCGCGGCGAGCTCCTCATCACCGAGACCCGCCACGGGTTCATCTGCGCCAACGCGGGCGTGGACCTGTCCAACGTGGACGAGGGGACGGCGGCGCTCCTCCCGGTCGATCCCGACCGCTCCGCCCGTCGCCTGCGGGCCGATCTCGGACGCCGGCTCGGCGTCGACGTCGGCGTGGTCGTCTCGGACACCTTCGGCCGCCCCTGGCGCCGCGGCGTCACCGACGTCGCCATCGGGTGCGCGGGCGTCGCGGCGGTGATCGATCTCCGCGGAACCGTGGACGCCACCGGACGAGAACTGCTGGCGACGGAGGTCTGCGTCGCCGACGAGCTGGCGGCGGCGGCCGAGCTCGTGATGGGGAAGGACCGATCCGTGCCGGTGGCGATCGTGCGCGGCGTCCCGCGTTCCTGGCTCCGTCAGGGATCGGTGAGGGGCGAGATCGTTCGAACGTCGGGGGAAGACCTCTTCCGCTGACCGGCGACCCTCGGTGCTCGGCCCGGGCGGGCGGTCAGGCCGCCAGCTCGGAGAAGTAGCGCAGGACGGCGGCGGTCCCCGTCTCGAGATCGGTCCAGGGCCGCCAGCCCAGCTGAATGAAGGCGCGCTCGGGGTCGAGACAGCTCCGGAGGACATCCCCCGGGCGCGGGGGTCCGGAGAGGGCGGGCTCCGCCACCCCGGCCTGCCGGGCCATCGTCGAGTAGAGCTCGTTCACCGACGTCTCGTTCCCCGTGCCGATGTTGCACACGAGGCCGCCGCCCCGCGACGCCGCCCGCACGAAGGCGTCGACGGTGTCGTCGACGAAGACGAAGTCCCGCGTCTGTTCCCCGCTGCCGAAGATCGTGACCGGCTCGCTGCGGGTGAGTCGGTCGGCGAAGATGGCGACGACCCCGGACTCGCCGTGGGCGTCCTGGCGCGGGCCGTAGATGTTGGCGAGGGCCAGCGCGCAGAACTCGACGGCATGCATCTCGCGGTAGGCAACCAGGTAGTCGATCGCCGCCATCTTCGACACCCCGTAGGGCGAGCGCGGCCGCTGCGGCGCGGACTCCCGGATCGGCAGACCCTCCGGACCCGGATCGCCGTAGAGGGTGCCGCCGCTCGCCGCGTAGACCACGCGCTCGGTCCCGGCTGCGTGCGCACCCTCGAGCACGTTCACGGTCCCGCCCACGTTGATCGACGCGTCGAGACCCGGGTTGATGACCGACACGGGCACCGACGACTGCGCGGCCAGGTGGAAGATGACCTCGGGGGCTCGCCGCGCGATCAGGTCGACGACGTCGCGGTGCCGGATATCGTGCTGGTGGATGCGCAGCGCGCCGCCGCCCGTTGCGCGGGCCTCGGCCAGGTTGGCGAGTGAGCCGGTCGAAAGGTCGTCCACCACGTCGACCTCGTGGCCCTCGGCCAGCAGCCGGTCGACGAGTGCCGACCCGATGAACCCCGCACCTCCGGTGACCAACGCCCGCATCGCCCGTCAGCCTTGCAGAGCGCTACGCCGGAAGTCGTTGGCCGTCGACGAGTGTCTCTGGCTCGACCTCGACGCCGGGGCCGACGACCGAGATCGGCCGAAGCGAGCAGCCGGCGCCGACGACGGCGCCCGCCCCCACGATCGAACCCTCGACCCGGGCATCCACCCCGACGTAGGTGCCGGCCATCAACACGGACCGGCTGACCACCGCACCCGCGTCGACGACGGCGCCCCGGCCGACCACCGAGCCTTCGACGCGCGCGCCGGGCGAGATCCGGGCGCCCGCGCCGACGAAGCACGGCGCTACTGCGTCCCCGTCGAGGCTCGGCGAACCCGTCACCCACACCCCGGGGGCCACGAGCTGCGCGCCGGGGCAGGGCGGTCCAGGGCGCGCTCCGCTCACCAAATCGAAGTGCGCCTGCAGGAAGTCGGCCGGCGTGCCGGTGTCGAGCCAGTAGGCGGGGTCGGCCATCGCCCAGAGCACCCCCTCGGCCACCATCTCGGGGAAGGTCCGCCGCTCGATCGAGGTCCGCTCCCCGAGGGTGATCCGCTCGAGGACCTGCGGCTCAAACACGTAGGTGCCGGCGTTCACGAGGTTCGTGGGCGCCTCCCCCGCCGGCGGCTTCTCGACGAACGCCCGTACCCGCCCCTCGTCGTCGGTGTCGACCACGCCGAAGGCCGAGGGGTCGGCCACGGGGTAGAGCCGGATGGTCCCCTCCGCGCCCCGGGCGCGATGGAAGTCGACGAGGCGCGACACGTCGAGGTCCGTGAGGACGTCGCCGTTCAGCACGAGAAAGGTGTCGTCGATCCCGGCCGCGGCGGCCGCGAAGCGGACCGCGCCTGCGGTGTCGAGCGGCTCGGGTTCGACCGCGTAGGTGAGGCGGACCCCGGCCGCCTCACCGCTCGGATAGGCCTTCGTGAACGCGTCCGGCAGGTAGCCGAGCGACAGTACGGCCTGGTCGATGCCGTGCTCGGCCAGTCCGGCCAGGACTCGCTCGATCATCGGCCGCTCGATGATGTCCAACATCTGCTTGGGGGTCTCGAGCGTCAGCGGACGGAGGCGGGTTCCCTCGCCCCCGACCAGCACGATCGCCTGCACTACGTGGTCGTCGTCGGGCTCGACTTGGACGGGACCGTGGTCGTCGTCGGGCTCGACTTGGACGGGACCGTGGTCGTCGGGGGCGACGACGTCGTCGGTGGCGGAATGGTCACCGAGGTGGTCGTGGTGGTCGATCCCGAGCTGGCGCCGGCCAGCAGCACCGCGGTGACGACCGATTGGGGCGGCCTCGGCAGGGTGTTGCCGGCCGGCACGAAGCCGACCTCGACCAGCGAGTTGAACCCGAGCTTGAGCGCCGCGGGGTCGGCGACGCTCACCGGGGCGGTCTTGGGGTCGGTGTTGTGCCAGTAGGCGACCTCGACATGGCCGACCTTCCCCGCGTCGGGAGTGCCCTTCGGGCACTTCTGGCCGTTGCTCAACACCGTCTTCCCCGGGTACTCGAACGCGGTGGGCGTGAGGACGAGTCCCGGCGTGTTGACCTGGAACTGGCCGAGCGTCGCATTGTTGCCGGCCTGTTGCCTGGTCTGCGGCGCGATCACGATGACCCCGTTCCCACTGGTCGTGACCCCGAGCGTCGAGGCGTTGGCGGTCGCCGCGAGCGGGGCGAGCATCTGACCGCAGTCGTCGAAGGAGATCCCGGCGAACCAGTGCTGGCCGACCGTGGGCTGGACTGCGGCCGGCTGCTTCGGATGCTGGTACTCGTAGCGGGAGAAGATGACCGACAGGAGCCCGAGCACGATGAGGACGGCCAGCCCGAGGTACCAGTTCGTGGGCCGCTGCCCCCGATAGGTGCGGCCACCGCCCGTGGCGGCGGCGCGCGCCACCCACTTCCCTGTCGAGTTCCTGGGCACAGTGGGAGAAGACCCTACTGCCTGCCGACCCCGCTCCCGAAGCCCGCGACCCCCCGCCGAGACAGGGATCGATAGAGGGCGGCCGTGTCCGGATGCACCACGCGCAGGTCCCCCGTGCCGATCGGTCGTGGATGGCGCCCGGTCGGGACACCACCCACGACCTGGACCAACTCGGCCATGACCCGCTCCACCCCGGCCGGGTTGCCCTCCAGGTCGGCGGCTCTCAAGAGGAGCCGGTAGAGCCGCTCGTCGTAGGGGCTGGCGAGGAGGCCCGCTCTGGCCGCGAGGGCCGCGGCGCGGCCCGAGCCCGCCGCCAGTTCGTGCTCGCCCAGCCGCAGGGCCAGCTCGACCACGCTCTCCTCTACGACACAGAGCACGCCTTCCAGCACCGCCCAGTCACCGTGGCGCAGTCCGTCGAACGGTCGGCCCCGCACGAGCGAGAGCCCGGCGCGCCACGCCGCCGCGTCACCGAGCGCGGCGAGCTCCCGCAGCTGCTGCCAGTCCGTCACCACGCTCGGTGCCAGCTGCAGCCGGCCGTGACTGCGCGGCAGGTGGTCGAGTCCGAGCGTCCCGTGTCCGAGCGCGCGCCGGGCCGCCGACGCGGTGGAGTGCAGCGTCGGCGCGGCCATCAGGCGGTCAGGCCACAGCGCCGTGGCCCACGCGTCGTTGGAGGCGCCCCGGTGGTGCAGCGCCAGGTAGACGACCAGGTCGAACGCCGGCGCGCGCCGGAACGGGCGGGCAGCGCCGCGCACCTCGACCGGCCCCAGTATCGCCACCACGACCTCGGGCACCGGCGCGCTGCGCCGAACCTGGGTCGAGGCGGGACCGGGGTCTGCGACAGCCAAGTCCTTCCGCACAGCAAGGAACGGTCTGGCCGCTCGGCGCGATTGCCGCAGCGAGCATCGGTGGTGGGCGCTCCACGGCGGGCGGGCGGGACGACGTCGGTGGAGACGGGCCGAGGTCGTCCCGCCCAGGGTCGCCGTGGCGGGGGTGCATGGTGTTGCCTCCGCAGTGTGGCGGGGCGACCTGGCCCGATCCTTGCGGCGAACATCGCGGGGATCCTGACGTCGCGCCAGGGTGGGGCGTTGGTGACATGAGAAGCTACCGACGTGGCCGACGAACAAGGCACCATCGTCGTCATCGAGGACGATCCCAACATCGCCGACCTGCTGGACCTCTATCTGCGGCGGGAGGGCTTCCGGGTGGTCCAGGCCGCCAACGGCGCGTCCGGACTCGACGCCGTCTCGCGTGAGCACCCGCGACTCGTGGTGCTCGACGTGGGCCTCCCGGGGGACCTGGACGGGCTGGCCGTCTGCCGCGCCCTACGGGCCGACTCCGACGTTCCGGTCGTCATGCTGACCGCCCGCGACGGGGAGATCGACCGCGTCCTCGGGCTCGAGCTCGGCGCAGACGACTACATCACGAAGCCCTTCTCCCCGCGTGAGCTGGTGGCTCGGGTCCGCGCCATCCTCCGCCGCTCGGAGTCCGGTGGGCGGCAGCGGGCGCGGGCGCTCAGCATCGGGTGCATCGAGATCGACGTCGAGCGACGCGAGGTGAGAAACGAGAGCACACCGGTCGCCATGACGGCCCGGGAGTTCGACCTCCTGGCCTACCTGGCCGAGAACGAGGGCCTCGTGCTCAGCCGGCGCCAGCTGCTGGACGGCGTCTGGGGGTCGGACTGGTACGGCGACGACCGGACCGTCGACGTCCACGTCCGCCAGCTGCGCAAGAAACTCGGGGGCGCACTCCCGCTGGCGACCGTCTGGGGCGTCGGCTACCGGCTGGGCTGACGTGACGATCGACCGAGCGAAGAGGCCCTAGCCGTGCGCCGGCGGCTCACCGTGTTCATCGTCGGGATCGTGGCCGTGATCCTGGTGCTGGCGGGCGTCGGCACCTGGTACCTGGCCCGGCAGTCGGTGCGACAGTCCACGCGCAGCGAGGCCCTCTCCACCGTCCAGGCGCTGGCCAAGAACCACTCGATCGTCCTGCGCGACCTCGCCACCACCGCGGCCCGGCGCCTCCAGGTCGGTCGGGAACTCGGCCGGATCATCCGGGCGCTCGGACATCTCGACGGCGCCTACTTCCTCCCGGTCGTGGCCGGCCAGGTGAGCGGCGCGCTGCCCGCGGGACTGCACATCGACCCGGCCACGCTCGATCAACTGACCGCGCCCGCGGGCCCCACGTCGACCTCGGGCTTCAGCGGGTCGGAGGCGTGGGCGGCCGCCCCCCTCACCATCGACACCGTCGGTCCCCTCGGCACCCGCAGCGTGCACACCCTCGTGCTCGTCACGCGGCGCATCGGTGGTGCCTCCTGGTCCGGCGACTACCTGATCCTTGCCGCCGCCCTGCTCCTCAGCGCCGCGCTGATCGCCGCCCTCTTGAGCAGGCGGATCACCGTGCCCCTGGTGCGGGCGGTCGACACCACGCAGCGGATCGCGGCCGGCGACCTCGACGCCCGAATGGGGACGAGCCGACACGACTATCCCGAGCTGCAGTCGCTGGCCAGCGCCATCGACTCCATGGCGGCCCATCTCGGGCGCCTCCGCAACACCGAACGCCAGTTCCTGCTCTCGGTCTCCCACGAGCTGCGGACCCCGCTCACCTCGATCCGGGGCTACGCCGAGGCGATCGCAGACGGCGCGACCGCCGACACCACGCACGCCGCGGCGGTCATCACGACCGAGGCGCGACGCCTCGAGCGCCTGGTCGCCGACCTCTTGGATCTGGCCAAGCTCGACGCGCGCAGCTTCTCCTTGCATCTGCGCGACGTCGATGCCGCCGAGGTGGTGGAAGAGGCGGCCGAGGAGCTGCGACCCGTCCTCGTCCGGGCGGGGCTCACCTTGCGGGTCGACAACCCGGCTGGCCCCCAGATGGTCCTGGCCGATCCCGACCGCCTCGACCAGGTCCTGGCCAACCTGCTCGAGAACGCGGCCAAGTTCGCCAGCTCTCAGGTGGTCATCGGGGCGGTCCCGCGCAACGGCTCGGTCGCGCTGATGGTGGTCGACGACGGTCCGGGCATCCCGAGCGGAGAGCTCACCCGGGTGTTCGACCGGCACTACACACTCGACCGTCACCCCCGGGCGAACCGCCCGGCCGGCTCGGGGCTCGGCCTCGCCATCGCGGCCGAGCTGGCGGCCGCCATGGGCGCCAGCATCCGGGCGGAGTCGCCCATCAACGGCACCGGGGGCACCCGGATGGTGGTCCAACTGGCGGCACGCTGAGTCCCTGACCAGCGTTTTTGACCCTCACAAACCCATCACATCGGCCACACAGATCGCTCACTCCCCTCCGTTCTACTGGTCAATACGCCGGTAGGACCGGCTTGAACAGGAGGACATGATGACGATCCGTTGGAGTGCCAAAGCCAAGAAGGTCGCCGTGGGCGCCGGGGTGCTCCTCACTTCCCTCGGCATCGGCGGTACCGCCTATGCGGCCAGTGGCTCCTCGACCACCCCGTCGAGTGGACAGTCGCCCTCGGCGACGACGGCCAACCACCCGAAGCTGCGGGCCCTGCTCCGCCACACCGTGCAGGACACCCGCGTCATAAAGACCAAGAACGGGTTCGTGACGATCGAGTCCGTGAAGGGAACGGTCGCCACGATCGACCCGACCTCGATCACGGTCAACGCGCTGAACGGCGGTCAGGTCACCGCGACGATCGGGCCCAAGACCCGCTTCGTCCGGCTGACGGACGGCTCCATCAGCACCGGGGACAAGGTGGGACTGGTCGAGGTCGGTTCGACCGCCCGCGTCATCGTCGGCCCCAAGGCCTCGTCGACATCGACGACCACGAGCTGACGCAGCTTCGGCATCACGCGGCGAACGTGCGATCCCTGGTCGTGCGTTCGGCGCGTGGCCGCGTCCGGGTTCCGGGGCGCCGGTCGACCGGTGGGCCCCGATCAGGCCGACGGCGCTGACTCGTCGGGACCGCGCGGGCCGATCCCCGACGTCGCCTCTCCGTCCTCGATCGGCCGGACGGCGTGGTGGTGGAAGGGGGAGACGTCCTCGGCACCCAAAGCCTCCTCCTTCTCCAGATCGACGACCTGGGGTCGGAAGAACTGCTGGGCGATGAGCGTGGGAACGAACGCCGACAGGATGACGACCGTGACGAGCTCGGTGTACTGGGTCCGAGTGATCAGATGGTGTGTGAACCCGAACAACGCGGCGATCGAGCCGAACGTGAGCCCGGTGGCCATGAGCAGGGTCGTGTAGGTCCGCTCCCGGCGCGGGAGGCCGAACGCCGCAGCCGTCGGCCACACGCCGATCCCCTTGGCGCCGAGCTTGACCACGAGCAGCACGGCGATGACGCCGGCACCCGACACCAGGGCGGGAGCCGAGATGAGCGTCCCGGCCCGCAAGAAGAAGAACGGCGTCAACAGCGCGAAGGCGTTGGCGCGGATTCGGTCGACCACGATCCGGTCGTGGAGGAACACCCCGGCCAGCAACAGGCCCGCCAGGTAGGCCGGGAGCACGGCTTCGCTGCCGGCCTGGGTGGCCAGCCCCCCGAGGGCGAAGAGGACGAAGAGCAAGAACTTGATCTCGGGCTCGCTCACTCGGTGTCCGACGCGGGCGATCAGCAGGCGCGTGATACGGGGCAACGCGATCACCGTGACGGCGGTCACCACGGCGAACACCACCAGCAGCCATCCGTAGGTGGCGAAGAACCCGCCCAGGGCGAGCACCGTGCCGAGATCAGTGACGAAGCAGGCGGCCAGGATGAGCTTGCCGATGTCGTGGCGGTTGAGTCCCGTCTCCACCATGACGGCGTAGACCACGGCCACCGAGGTGGTCGAGAGCGCCGTCCCGCCGATCTCCGCCGCATGCAGCGGCCAGTGGAGCACCAGGCGGCAGAACGCGAACGCGCCGAGGAACGGCAGGGCGAACGACACCACGCCGATGGCCACGCTGGCCCTCCAGTGACGCTTCAGCGACACCGGGTCGATCTCCGCGCCGGCCAAAAAGGTCAGCAGGATCGAGCCCACCGACGCCAGGAAGGTGACGAAGGCGGTCTGCGTGATGTGTTCCTTCACGCCGGGGATGTTCGCCCCCACCGCCCCCACGACGATCTCGACCAGGGCCACCGGAACGGCGATCCGGATGCTCACCAACGCCGCCAGGAGGGCCATGCCGATCCAGATGGCCGCCTCGTAGTAGATGTTCATGAGCCCTCCCGCCCCGCTATGGCTTGGGAGAGGGCCAACGCTCCTCCCGCCAAGGCTGTCTCGGATCTGACAGAAGCCATCAGCCATGCAGGCGGTTCGGGCCAGAAGCCCGCCGGAGCTTCATCCGGCTCGAATCGGAGAATACCAAGCGAAGAGATCGACGGACCGCAGGGCCGCCCCCCGGGGAACGGCTCGAGTTTGGGACTCCGGCCTGCCCTTTCGTGTGGCGACGACCGCTTTCCCTTGCGGCATCCCCGGTCGGCCGTACACTGGGCCAACGATGATCGGATCGACGGTCGGCCCCCGACCTCACGATCGCCTGCGTGGAAGAGTCGCCCCCTCCCCCAGCCGCCGGCGAACGAAAACGCCCCCGGCGCGCCCGGAGGAACCGATCGGATCCGCCGATCTGCGCGAGATCGCTCGGGTCGCCCGTCTCCGCCGCTGGGTCGCCCTGGCCATCGCCACGACCGGCGTCTTCGACCTGGTCACCGCCGTCGTGCCGCCGACGCGCGGACAGCTGATCCTGCTCCGGCAGTTCGCGCCGTTGGTCGTGCTCCAGACCGCGGCCGCGCTGCTCGCCCTGTGCGGCCTGTCGCAGCTCGCGCTCTGGCGGGGCTTGCGCCGCGGCCAGCGGCAGGCCTCGGCCATTTCCGGCGTGGTGCTGGTCCTCGCCGCGGTGCTGCACCTGGTCCGGGGGTTCGACGGCGTGCAGAGCGCGGTCAGCCTGGTCGTGCTGGCCGTTCTGGTAGCCAATCGTCGTCACTTCCGGGCCAGCGTCGATCGGCAGTGGCGGCGCTCGGGGGCGCTCCTCTTGGTGGGCTCTCTGTGCACCACGATCGCGCTCGCGGCGGCCGCGATCGAAGGGTTCTTGCTCCTTGACCCCGACGGCAACGCGGTGCCCGTCCACCTGGCCCTGTTGGCGGTCGTCGAACGTTTGATCGGCATGCAGACGGTCTCGCTCCCGCACCGACTCGACCGCTTCCTCAGCCCCACGCTGCTCGGTGTCGGACTGGCCCTCGCCGTCGCCGGGCTCGTCGTCATCTCGCGACCGGTCGTCGACCGGCGGCTCCGGGCCGGCCGCCGCTCCCAGGTGGCGGCGCGGCAGCTGGTGGGCCTGCACGGCATGGGCACCCTCGACTATTTCGCCCTGCGCGACGACAAGCAGCACTTCTTCGCCGGCGACACCCTCGTTCCCTACGCGGTGCACTCGGGTGTGTGCCTCGTGTCGCCCGACCCGATCGGACCCCTTGAGAACCGGGCCGCCGCCTGGGCGGCGTTCTGCCGGTACGCGGACACGCAGGGGTGGATCGTGGCGGTGCTGGGCGCAGATGACACCTGGCTGGCCACCTACCGCCGGGCCGGCATGCGTTCGCTCTACATCGGCGACGAGGCCGTGGTCGACCTGCACTCGTTCAACCTGGCCGGCGGTCAGAAGAAGGGGCTGCGCCAGGCCGTGAACCGAATCGCCCGCTACGGGTACACCATCTCCTTCCACGACCCGCTCGAGCTCGACCCCACGCTCGCCTCCCAACTGCAGTCCGTGATGGAGCGGAGCCGGCGCGGCCACCACGAGCGCGGCTTCTCGATGACCCTCGGCCGCCTCTTCGACCCCGAGGACGCTGGCCTCCTGCTGGCGGTGGCGCACCATCCCGACGGCACCCCGGTCGCGTTCTGCCAGTTCGTCCCGGCGCCGGGCATCGGCGGCTACTCGCTCGACCTCATGCGGCGCGACGAGGGTACCCATCCCAACGGGCTGATCGACTTCGTCATCGTGTCGACGATCGAGCACCTGCGGGCCCTCGGCGCCGACTCGCTCGCCCTCAACTTCGCCACGATGCGCGCCGTGATGGCCGGCGAGACGGGTGACTCCCTGGCAACGCGGCTCTTCCGACGCGGCCTCAAGCACCTTTCCGGATCGATGCAGATTGAGTCGTTGTGGCGCTTCAGCGCCAAGTACGAGCCGGAATGGATCGGCCGGCACCTGGTCTTCGGCTCGGTGGAACACATCTTGGCCGTCGGCCTCGCCGTGGCCCGTGCCGAGTCCTGGTGGGAACTCCC